>JAESGG010000022.1_pt1 | contig 102343 bp, 85 predicted proteins | sample 9266231 | NCBI WGS metagenome assembly JAESGG01 (sample SAMN14515337, study PRJNA621664) | algae metagenome | isolation source: Aphanocapsa sp. GSE-SYN-MK-11-07L and co-occurring heterotrophs from wet... | place: USA: Grand Staircase Escalante National Monument, Utah | collected 2006-04-16 | reverse complement strand
CATGCTGCTTGATGGCTTTGATGATTTGTTCTTCGGTGTAACGTTTTTTCATTTTGAGATCTCCATTGGTTCCATTTTATTGGAAATCTCATCAATGTCATGGTCTTAAATTTGGGGGATAGATCACAGCGAATAGTTGACGGAGTAAGCTTCAATTTCAACTTTTGTTACTGGCATTTACTAGCAATGATCTCAATTCAGCTTTCGGCACCAAAAATCTCGATTGAAAAAAAGTTGCTTACGCTGATTGAGCTTTGTGACTCAAAACTTGCAACCTTAAGTTTAAGAGAGATAACTGTCGCAAAATCATACTTTGAAAGAGGTCAAAACTTAACATTTTTTGGAAAAGTACAAAAAAGAAAAAAAGATCTGTTTAGTATTGTGCAAGGTATGGCATGGGATATGTGGCACATAAGACAGATGGAGAAAAGTTTAACAATTAGACCAGCAGCAGAAGCTAGGTATTTTTTTCCATCACTTTTAACATGTGATAAACGTTTAGTTGAGATTATTGAACTTTATCCTTTGAAAGCATGCGCATACAATGAAGAAGATCTTATTCCTATGCCATTTTTTGATGGAGATTGGCTTGAATCACTTTCATCTAACAAAGGTTTTATAGAAGATATTTATTCCAGATATTTTTCAGATGGGGCCGTACTTTCAAGGAATGCTCGCAGAGACAAAGCAACTAGCTTAATAAAGAATTCGGTTTCTGAACTTGAAGTGATAGTCTCTGAAATATCAGGCGTAGTACCTTAAACTCAATATATAACCACCATATATTGCGGTACTAATTTTCAGCTATGTAAATAAACTTGTAAACTTGGGGTCAAGTCTTGCGGTGTGCCCCGAGTTTTGAGTTGATACCACGGCGATTTATCTACTATCTGGCAGCTTAAAAAGCGAGGATGGGTGTAGTTCTAAGCAGACCGTGTTTCGCAGGGATAGCGAAACAACACGCTACACTGCCCTTCATGGACGTACAGCGTACCTGCGGGGACTATGCCCTTCCCGTAGCAACAGCAATCGGAGTCAAGTTTTGCGGTGTGTACAGATTGCTAATCTCTTTGCTGTCAACAATAAAAATCTATCCCGCAACAAAAAGCATCTTTGGGCTGGTGAGTCATACTGTCCAGAAGTTATACTTCCTGCACAAAGATTCAGCCGGACACTGGCAATGGAGCTAACGTTGAACAAAAAACTTGAGTCTTACGGCGTCACAGCTGTGGAACGCCCCAAAATTAAAGCCAAAAAAAAGCTGGATCTAATCGGCGATTCAGGCCGTCAAATCATCCTGTCAGAGACAAAACTTACATTACGGACACACCAAAAAACCTTTAAAAAACTGGCTGATATGTGATAGATACCATCTGTTTTCCGTTTGAGCGGGTGATAGAAATCAATGCTTTCATCCTTAAAACTGAAACAGCCAAACCAAGGTCCAGTCTTGCACCTTACCCTCTAGATTTTTTAGTAAACCTTCAGTTTCAAAATGCTCTAAGCCGCAGTACTATTGATGCGAAGTTTGGCGGATGTATACATATAAGTTCATATGAAACCTCGTAATTTTTGCAGAACACCACAACCAGAATTTGTGGCGAAAAACCTGATCCCCGTAGCTTGGAGTAACCTGTGTTGTTAAAAACCTACTTGCAAAAACACTTCGTTGATAAGCCAACCTTCGCTTCAATTTTAGGCATCACAGTCGAACGTCTGGATCAGCTTATTGCGGCCAAAGCAGTACCACAACCTACGTACGTTTGCGATGGAAACACCATAGGCTCTGCCGTCTTTGGGGTTATTGAAACTGAAGAATCTATTTATGGCGATTACTTTCGTCCCGAATGCAGCAGATGGGTCAAAATTGCAGATCAAGCCGCGCCGGGCCAAGAGCGTGATGCTGTGTTCTCAGTATTAAGCCATGAGCTGGAGCTTGGCTTGCAGGACTACTTCAAAGAGCCTGAAATGATTGAAAAAAAGATCCAGGACTTCCTCCCCTACTTTTTGAACGGTACCTTTGGCCTCTGTATTGCCGATCCTTCCAACGGAACCAGCATAGCCAAAAAGGAAGTGCTGCAGCTACAACTGACCAAGCTAACAGAAAATGGCAGTAATCCCTCACCGGCAGGCATCAGCAATAGTGAGCTTCTGCAACTGATTGACGACTACGCTACCTCTAGCATGCCTTTCTCACCAGCTGAGTACGAGCGTAGCAGCAGAAAGCGCCTGGTCGATGATTTGCGTTCTGCTGTTGTTAACGCTTGACCCACAAACGCTGGGGCACGGAAAACGGGGGCAGAACAGGGAAAACGGGGTCAAGTATTGCGTCTTGCCCCGATTTTCATAGCCAAGTAGAACTAAGCTGCCGCTCTATAATTATCCAACATGTTATAACTTCTGGCATAAAGCGCAAAAACCGCCGCTGCCAGTAGCGCAAAACCTGCGAAGAAGAACATTAAAAATGCAGTTTGCGACAAGCCTGTGGAGGCGACATGCGACAATACGGTTTCGCTTCGAATACTGTTATTCGCCAGCAGCACCCATAAGTTACCTACTGTGACCGACAACTGCCAGAAACTGGTAATAGTGCCTTTCATAGCAGCTGGTGCCTGGCTGTACGCAAACTCTAACCCTGTGGCCGAGACTAATACTTCGCCAAAGGTCAGCAGTGCATAAGGCAACACCTGCCAGACAATAGACATCACAGTGCCGCCGTCCATCGCCAATTGTACTGAACCAATTACAATCCAGCTTAAGCCCGCAAAGGCAATACCGGCGCCCATACGCCGCAGTGCGGTAATACGCACACCACAACGTTCCAACAGCGGATACAAAACTATATGGTTAAAAGGGATCAGCAACATTACCAGCAGCGGGTTTAATGCCTGCATCATGGCGGGTTCAAACCAGTCGGGTTTGCTCATATCATTGGCCTGTAATATCCAGGTCGAGGCTTTTTGATCAAACAAAGACCAAAACGGCGTCACCAGCGCAAACAGGATCAGAATACGCAGCACGGAGCGCACACCATCTACGGCGATATCAGGGTGCACACCACGTGCCCTTTCCAGCTGAATAGCTGCGCCAGCACCACCAAAGCCCATCACCAGCACTAAAGCTAAACAAAAGGCTGCGACAAAACCTAAAGTTGGGGTTTGGCTTAAGCTAAACAGCGCTAACGCAAAACCTACTAAAGCCAGATAAAAGCCGCTATTGGCTTTGCCTTGTTCTTTCGATAATAAGGCTGTTTTCACCACTTTTAAAAAGCTATGCGGATTTTTTGGTTCAGGCGCTACATGCACATAACGTTTGCGGCCTAACCAGAAAAACAAAGTAGCTAATGCCATCAGTATGCCCGGTATACCAAAAGCAACCGCTGCACCAAAGTACTTCAGTGTCAGTGGCATTAATAAGGAGGCGAAAAAGGAGCCGAAGTTAATGGTGAAATAGAAGATATCAAAGGCTTTTTGGGCAAGCTTTTTATTACTCTGGTCAAACTGATCGCCCATAAAGGCCGAAACTAAGGGTTTAATGCCGCCCGACCCCAGCGCTATCAAAAACAAGCCGGTGTAAAAGCCCTCTTTGCTGGTTTCGAACAAAGCCAAAAATAAATGACCAATCACATACACAATGCTCAGCCATAAAATGGTGTTGTATTTACCCAGATAACGATCAGCTAACCAGCCGCCTAATAAAGGGAAAAAGTAAACGCCTATCACAAAGGAGTGAAATACGTCTTTGGCTTCACCTGCTCTTAAATGTTCAGGCACAGCAAGCAGCAAAGCTGTCATTAAAAAAGGCGTTAAAATATTGCGCATGCCGTAGAAGCTGAAGCGTTCACAGGCTTCACTGGCAATAATGTAGGGGATTTGTCGTGGCCAACGGGCCTGTTTTACATCTGTGGACATGGGTTTTCCTCTGGCTTGCTCTGTACAGAAGCAGCTTATTTTTTAGTTTTAAGTACAAACCGATACTACCCCATCAGTCGTATATGCCCAAGCAGCGAGCGGAAAAAGCCAAAAAACTGGTTGTGTTGACATCAACTTGCATAGAAAACCAGCAAACAAACCGAATAGACAAAGATGTGGTAAAAAAACGGTTGACGCAAAAAAGCCTGATGAGCATAATACGCGCCACTTGCTTAGGACAACTAAGACATAGTGGCTACATAGCTCAGCTGGTTAGAGCACAGCACTCATAATGCTGGGGTCGCAGGTTCGATTCCCGCTGTAGCCACCACTTAATTTGTTCGTCCAGTGTTTGCGGAAATGGCGAAATTGGTAGACGCACTGGATTTAGGTTCCAGCGCCGCGAGGCGTGAGAGTTCGAGTCTCTCTTTCCGCACCAAGCAAGTAAGAATTCTGCAGTTTCTGCAGGGGTATAGCCAAGCGGTAAGGCAGCGGGTTTTGATCCCGCCATTCTGGGGTTCGAATCCCTGTACCCCTGCCATTTAATTGAAGTGGCAGTGTAATCATCAAATTACACAATTTTAGCTACAACAGTTCTGCAGGGGTATAGCCAAGCGGTAAGGCAGCGGGTTTTGATCCCGCCATTCTGGGGTTCGAATCCCTGTACCCCTGCCATAAATTGGAACCCAGCCTCGGCTGGGTTTTTTCTTTTCTGCTATTTTAGTTCTACTCTTGGCTAGTTCTGCGAACCCCAAACTGTTTTTCCTTCAGTGGATAACGCACTAAAAGTCACAGTCCATTTGGCTGGTGTTTCATGCCATTGCCGTGATACCACTCCTTCATAACTGCCACTGCCATCCAGCTGAATACTGATCTGCTGATTGACTCCATACACCCAGCTACCGGTTTTCTCACCGCTGATACTGCCATTGGCCAACAAGTTAATACTGAGCGGCTTTTTAATGTCGGCCGAAATATCTTTGCCATGCTCAATCAGCTTGTAGCTGCCAGCCAACTGCTCTGCCGTCACTGTTTTGTCAGTGTTGGCGGCATACCTGTGCGGCGCTACCACTGGCCAGCCGTTTTTATTGATAAACATCTGATGCACCCGCACCTGATGCTGCTCCCCTTGCTGTGGAAAGCGGGTATGGAACATCAGAAAGTACTGACCTGAGCTTTCATCGTAATAAGCCGAGTTATGACCAGGCGAGACATAACCAGTACCAATGCCTGTACCGGTCTCACCACTTTTACGTTCAAATAAAAAGTTGCCCATTAATTTTTCGGCATAAGGCGCTATGCTGGCGTCATCAAACAAAGGTAAAGCCGGGTTGGATTTTACGTCAGCCATTGAATTGCCAAGTGCATCAAAATAAGGGCCTTCAGGATTACTGGATCGCGCTACACGTATGTTGTAGCCACCATTGGCATCCAGGCCACCAAAAGATACAAAGAGGTAATAATAATCGCTGTCAGGGCTGTACAGCACGTATCCGCCCTCTATCCGGCTGTGATTGCCACCCATCAGGTGTTTACCATAGCCTTGGTCCGGTAAAGGTATTCCTGTTGCTTTATCAAGCTCCAGAATAAACAAGCCGCCCGAATAAGAGCCATACAACATCCACAAGCGGCCGGCTTTATCAAAAAATACATCCGGGTCTACGACGTTCGGATGAATGGTGGCATCGTAAATTGAACCATCTTCGCTGGGTTCGCCCCACATACCGGATTTCAGCAACAGCTGTTGGTTCTTGTAAGGCCCTTCTACTGAGTCTGCCACTGCAATACCTAAAGCCGAGCGTGGCGAATCGCCTTTGCAGGCGTTGTAGTACATATAAAACTTGCCACCAATTTCAATCACATCAGCTGCCCAAAGCGTTGAAGTTTGAGCCCAGTCAAAGGTTTCTTTGATTTCAGTTGCGGCATTGGGCATCAGCTTATTGTTGGCATTGACGCCATCGGCCACTAAGGTCCAGTTTTGTAAATCAGTGGACTTCGCCGCTGCTAAGTGCGAGCCAAAAATATAGAAGTCTGAACCTACTTTGATCACGGACGGGTCATGCACTGCCACGTTAGTAAAAGTGGGCGCATTCGTTACAGGTGGAGGTATCACCACTGGCGGTGGATTACCCGAAGTTGGTGGTGTTACAGCGGGTTCAGAACCACCTGAACCGCCACAAGCTGATACCAAAATCAAATTAAGCGCCAGCCATAAAGGCGCTTTTTTAAACTTTACTATTGTCATCATAATCCCCTGTCATATTGGATAGGCCAGCTATGCTGCTGGCTCGTCTGAAACAAACAGGGTTAATAATAATTCAATATTATTGTATTACAAATAAAACTTAATAACAGAAGTCAGACAGCCGCTATGAAGGCCTGCCCTGCTTTTGTGTTCTACGCCGCCAAAACAGATAACCCAGCCCCAATAGCGCCAGTACAGCGGCAGCATAAATCGGCAGCTTAAAAGGCCTGGCTGACAGGCGTAATTGCTGTTGCCAGTTGTCGTACTGCCGTTGTTTTGCTGCGACAAAATCAGGTTCAGGGCAGTGTTGGCCAAACTCAGTGCCCCAACTGACATAAGGCCCTTGTTGCAGATACTGCTGATAAAAGCCTTTTGCCAGCTCTGGCTGACGTATTAATAGCCATTTTGTGGAATAACACAACGTTGCCGCAAAAGCCTGGCTATTCTGTGGCAACAGTTGCGCCGCTTCTGCAGACAGCTCAGCGGCCAGTTGCCGGTAATGGAATCTGTTGTTGTAGGTTGAACCTGAACTGCTTAAACGCTGTAACTCTGCTGCAGGCAAAGCCGGTGTTTTCGCATCAAATTCGTAAGGCTCAAACTGCCCATAAAACACCTGATAATCGGGCGCCAGTTCAAAACCCAATAACTCCAGGCCATGCTCTCTGGCTAGCTTTGCCTGCTCAAATAGGGCCTGAGCTTTGGCGTTATCCGTCCAACTGCTTGCGGCTTTTTCTGCATGCTGCTGATAACGCTTTGCCAGTTGCTTTAATTCAGGGTCAACAAAATAGTCTTGTGCCTGCAGGTATTCACCAGCGCGCATCAATCGTCGCGCGGTTAAGCGATGCAATAAAACTTCTACTGGTGTATCACCAAAATAATGCCACTGCGCTTTTTCTGGTACTGCTGTTACAGGGTGTAAAGCGGTAAAACTTATTAGCTCTTCCAACGTCAAAACCCGCTCAGCGATATAAGCCGTATCCTGCCAGTACTCCATGCCTGCAGCTGTCAGTAAAGTGATGGCCTGCAAATAATCACCGCGACTTAATTCCAGAATGCCCTGTTCAGCCTGAACACGGCAATACTGTTGCTGCTGTAGCTCAGCTATTGAAGGTTTACTGTAATAATCCTGTTGTATTGCTACATCAGGTTGTTTTGCCAAGGGGGCAAAAGATTTACTGGCTTTAGCATAAAACTCTGCAGCTTTGGCTGTATCTCCGGCTTTTAATGCCATTTTTGCCTGCAGCGTAAAAGCCAAAGCCGTTTGATCCAAATGAGGCAATAACTGCTCTACCAACGCAAACTGGCCTTGCTGATACGCTACTGTGGCAAGTTGTGTGGCATTTTTCAGTTGAATATCCGGTACTTGATTTAGCACCACCAGCAAACGCTGCAACTGTTCTGGTTCCATATAACTTAAAGCGCTGAACTGTGTCATCAGGTAACGGCTTAATAAAGCAGCCACAGCAGGAATTTGCACTAAAGGCATTAACTCCTGATCCGGCATAGCAGCCAGCTCTTTACTTAACCACAATAAAGACGCGCGGCCACTTTCACTCCAGCGACTTTGCGCTGCATATAAACCTATAGCGCCCGCCCAGTCGCCTTGTTGTTTAGCCAGCTTGGCCTGCTCTCCTAAACTCGCCACTGCCAGCTGCAGAGGATCCGCTAATCCGGCCGCGACCTCTTGCTGTAACTGGCTATACAATGCTGAGACTTCAGTATTTTGGTTCTGATCGTTTTGCTCTGATACTTTTTGCTTTAATAAGGCCCGGCCCAGTGAATACAAAGCCCAGCTACGTCTTTGTTGTTGCTGGTCTTCAGGTAAAGCCAGCACCTGGCGAAATAAATGAATAGCTTGCCCGTAATCTTTCTGAGTAAAAGCCACAGCGCCTGCGGTGTAGAAACGCAGCTCAGCCGGCAAAGCTTCACCTGCAGCTAAAGCCTGCTGTGCGGTAGCACTGTGCCGCATCTGTTTTACCAACAGAGCCTGCTCTTTCGTCAGTAACTGCTGTTCAGCTTGTTCTGTGGCGCTGAGCCACCTGTCATTCTGATAATCGTATGAGTCTTCAAATACAACGGCATCAGGTTTTGCTGACACGGCAGAGAAATCAGGCACAGCAGAGGCCAGAGCCTGAACTTCAACTAAAAACACAGGTTCTGTCAGTACAGCAAAAGTTTGGGCTCTGTCCGAACTCAGCATCATTGGAAAGTCTGGTCCACAGGCCAGCGCACTACCAGCTAAGGTCATGCTGCTAAGCAGCATGACCTTATTAAATTTCAGCATAAAATCATCCTTTAAATGCCCAAAGGGTTAAGTTTTGACAAGTGGCCCAGCCCAACACCAGTCGTTGACGGGGTTGCACCATAGCTTCAGCTTTACTTAAAACAAACTGCAGCTGATTTTTATCTTTTGAAAAGTTTAGCTTGTACCCTGATACCGCATCAGCAGCACTGCATAAAGCACCAGACAGGTTGATCTGTGGCGGTAATGGCGCAGCTACAAACCCATGGTTTTCTGCCACCAATTCAAACTGCGGAGCTTCGCCATGCAAACTTAATTTCAAGTCAGCCGTTAGCGTTTTACCCGAACTGACTGCCTGTAATTGGGAATAAGACCAGCTGCGCTTATCGGATGGCAAAGGTAAACGAAACCAGGCTAGCCCCTGCAACAGCGGCCAGTCTTGTTGCTTTAACCACAAACTAAAGCCCTGCACTGCTAAAGCATCCAGCCATAACTCTTGTCGTTCGCTTTGACTTTGCAATGCTTGTTCACTTTCAACAAGCCAGCCCTGTTCTTGTTTTAGCAATGCAGAATGATAGGAAGGCACAGCAATATAAAATGGCTTTTGTGCCTTTGCCGCCAATTGTTGCGCCCAACCTTTGGCGAGCTCTGGTTGAAACAAGCCTTGTTCAGGCGATATAACCGAATGCACCTGTAAAGTCAGTTCATCAATCTGCTGTTGCAACTCAGACCAACCCGGCTTGCCTAACCAGTCCGGTAAAGCCGTTATGCTTAAAGCCAGAGTCTGAGGCAACACCTGACGTAATTCTTTTATCCAGAGCGCATAAGCGCCGAGCTGGCTGCTGGCACAGTCATAATCCAGCTCCAGTTGAGTGACCTTTACACCTTGCTGTTGCCACAATTGCAGCAGCGTCAGTATTTTTTGTTGCAACACTGCTTTTGGTAAGTGTTTGAGCTGACCATCGAGACGCACCACTAGCTGTACAGCCCGTCCATCAGCAGAGAGCAGCGGTAAATCAACCTTAGCTTGTGTCCAGACCGGGCCGACTTTCGCCTGATGCAGCTGTAAGCCTAATACTCTCAATACACTGAAATCAGCTTTGCTTTGGGCCAAAGCTTGCGCATGTTCTGAGTTCCAGACGCGCTGCCAGATATAAATATGCTGAGAAAAAGTGGAATTGAGCTGTGGGGTGCAAGAGCACAACACCCAAAGACTAAACAACAGGCTGATTATTTTGAACTGAAGATTCAAGCGACGTACTTATCTAAAGAGGCTGTGCCTTGAGTATAAGACCCTGCATTGCTGCAGGGCCATCCTTTTATGGTCCCGCGTCACTAGAAAGTGTCGGCGGTGATTTCTACTTGTGTGACTTCACCATAACTTTTGGCGATGTCTTTAATAGCTTCTGCTTTGCCAATCAGCACAAATTGCAGCTGATCTTTTGGAAAGTAGCTATTGATCAAACGTTTGCTTTCAGCCACTGTCAGTTGGTCGACCTTGCTTTGGAAACTATTGATAAAGTCCTGATTAAAACCATACAGGTACATATCGCCTAACAAGCCAGCTAAGGCCGTATTGGTTTCAAAACGAGGCGGGAACTGGCCTTTGACATAAGCTTTAGCTGAATCCAGCGTCGCTTGATCTATGCCCTGATCCCATAAGCGCTGGTAGGTTTTTAAAGCTAAATCCACAGCGGCTTTGGTGCTTTCAGTTTTAGTAAAACTACCGATACTAAAAGTGCCACTGGCAGAGTAGCGATCAAAACCAGAACGGGCGCCATAGGTTAAACCTGAGTTCACTCTAAGCTCGTCATTCAGCCAGGAAGTAAAACGGCCACCCAGTACAGTGTTGACGACACTGATCCCGACATAATCCGGGTTATCTTGCTTAATACCAACACCACCAATAGTAAAAGTGGTTTCTATTGCATCAGCTTTGTTCACCAGCAACACTTTGGCATTTTTTGCCTTTGGTAAAGCGGCCCTTAAATCGGGTTGCTTCACCGCGTCGCCGTTTTTCCAACTGGCAAAGATTTTTTGTAGCTGAGCTTTCATCTGTTGGGGTTTGAAATCGCCCACTATGCTGATGGCGGTATTACCTGGCTGATAAAAGCTTTGATGGAAGTTTTTTACCTGCGCCTGGCTGATACCTTTTAATGACTCTGCGGTGCCTGAACTAGCGTTGCCATAAGGGTGAGAACCAAATACCAGTTTATTAAAGTACTGCTCCATCACCATACGCGGGCTTTCTTTCGCCTGCGCCACAGCGGCGATTTGGCGGGCTTTTAACTTATCAAACTCGGCCTTATCAAAACTGGGCTGAGTCAGCACACTATGCAGTACAGCAAGCATTTGCTCAGTGTCTTTGGCCATAAAGTTGGCGCGCAGACTGGAACCTTCCATAGAGCCATCGCTGTTTAAACTGGCACCTAAAAAGTCGACCAGTTGTTCAATTTCTGCTTTGGTTTTACCACCAGCGCCTAACAACAAAGCCTGACTGGTTAACTGGGATAAACCCGCCACTTTGTCGTTAACTGCTCCGGCACGCACTGTGGCCTGCACTGTAATTAACGGCACTTCATGTTGGGGCAATAAAAAGACTGTGAGGCCATTATCCAGCTTCAATTGCTCATAAGCTGGCAACTGGAAGCTGCTTTGGCTTTTTGTTTGCTCTGCCATAACCGGCAAGGCAAAAACAAAAGAGCTTAATAAAACCAACGCCGCCGCTTTGGGAGTTTTAGTGAAATAGCTCATAGATCTTTATCCTCAGCAGAGTCCAGCACAGCAACAGTGCGGTTGGATTTTTTCAGGTAACTTTGTGCCACCCGCTGAATGTCAGCAGGAGTGACTTTTTGATAATTTTTCGGTGCATCAAACAATTTTTGATAACTGCCAAAATACAGCTCGTAGGTGCCGATAATATCGGCTTTGCCATTGATGGTTTCCATTTCACGGTAAAACTGCATCAGCTTTTGGTTTTTGGCTTTTTCCAGCTCAGCTTGAGTTACACCTTCTTTGGCTACTTTGTTGATCACCGCAATGAACGCAGTTTCTAGCTCAGCCGCTTTTACACCAGGACTGGCGATGGCCATCAGATAAAACAGGTTTGGGTCAAAGGACATCGGCAAATAGCTGAATACATCCACTGCCAGTTCTTTGTCGACCAGGCCCTGATACAAACGTGAGCTGTTACCTTCACCTAAAATGGAGTTCAGCAAATCCAGCGCATAATAATCCGGGCTGGAACTGGCTGGGATATGAAAACCTAGCAGCAAGTTAGGGCTGGTCACCGAAGCTTTTTGCACATAAACCCGACGTTCGCCTTTTTGTTCTGGTTCAACAGTGCGCACTTCCTCTGGCTTAGGCTGAGATGGAATAGGAGCAAAATACTGCTCTGCCAGCTTCTTTACTTGTGAGAGTTTCACATCACCAGCCACCACCATCACCGCATTATTCGGCGCGTAATAGGTTTTGTGATAACGCTTTAAATCGTCCAGAGTCCAGGCTTTGATATCTGATTCATGACCAATCACAGACCAGCTGTACGGATGCGCCTGAAAAGCCACCCCTTTCATTTCGCCCTGAATAGTACGGAAATTGGAGTTTTCAAGACCTGTGGTGCGTTCAGAAGCAACAACGCCTCGTTCACTTTCGACCATTTTGGCGTTGATATCCAGATGCGCGATACGGTCAGCTTCTAAATCAAAAATAGTCTCCAACGCATTGGCAGGAAACCAGTTGGTATAAACAGTTAAATCTTCTGTGGTGTAGGCATTATTGGCGCCACCTGCGGCTTCCATAGTACGGTCAAACATCTTTGGGCCGTACTTTTTCGCGCCATTAAACATCATATGTTCAAAAAAATGCGAAATACCTGTAATACCTGGATGTTCGTTGCGCGAACCTACTTTCCAAAATAAATAGCTGTTGGCATTGGGAATAGATGCATCTTCCAGCACCAGAATTTTCATGCCATTTTTAAGCGTAAAGCTTTGAATATCTTTGGCTTCTGTTGCTTGCGCTGAACTGATGGTCAGCCCGAGCATCAGCGCCAAAGCTGAATGTTTTAACTTCATACCCTCTCCCTGCCTGTGTTTTATCAACGTTTTACTCTGCCTTGGTTAGCCTTTTAAAAAAGCATCAGCAAAACAAAAGTCTAAGACTAAACGAAAAACAAAAACGCCCTGCAACAAAATTGTTACAAGGCGTGTATTTTTTGCTGACGCACAGCGGAGTAGTGGTTTAGTCAGGTTTATCCTGCGCAAAATCTAACTGGCCTTTGTCTGTCCAGTACACAGGCCGCACACGAGTATGTCTATTGCCATCCAGCAATGGATTGCCCTGAATTTCTTTGTAATCACGGGCGTGATACAGCATTAAATCGGTGACGCCATCTTCGGCCAACACAAAGCTGTTATGGCCAGGACCAAAACGTTTCAGGCTGTCGTTGGTGTAAAACACTGGTTTAGCCGCTTTGGTCCAGCTTTCGGTCTTCAATAAATCTGCATCTGCAGAAGCACTCAGCAAGCCCATAGCGTAGCGGTGATCGGTGGCACTGGCTGAATAGGCCAGCCAGACGTTGCCATTTTTAATCAGCACAGCTGGCCCTTCATTGACCTTATAACCCAAGACCTCCCAATCCAGAGTGGGTTCTGTCAGTAAAGTAGCGGGTAATTCAAGCTCTGTGGCGCTACGCATTTTGGCTATCCACAAAGCGCTGTTATAGCTTTTGTTTTTATCCTGCTGTGCCCAGACCAGATAATGCTGGCCCTTGTGTTCAAAGTGAGTGGCATCCAGGTTGAAGCTATCCCAGCCGGTGTTCAGTGGCCCCAGCTCTTGCCACTGCCCTTGCAATGGATCAGCAGAGCTGTTTTTCAGCACATAAGTGCGGATATGGAAGGGTTCTTCCGCCTTGCCTGCAGCAAAGTAGATATACCAGCTGCCGTCTATACGGTGCAGTTCAGGCGCCCAGATATTAGCACTCATTAGGCCTTTGTCTTTTTTACGCCAGATGACTTTAGGTGCTGCTTGTGCTAAGCCTTTAATGCTTGAACTGTGACGTAACTCAATACGATCAAACTCCGGCACTGAAGCTGTGAAATAATAAGAATCTGCTGCAGCACGATAGACCCAGGGATCGGCGCGGTTTTTAATCAGAGGTTCTGCGCCGTTTTTGATCACAGCCTGCGCCAATGAATTAAAACTCAGCAGGCTTATTAATAAAAAACTAACCAGCTTCCACATAAAGGCCTCCACTTTTTTGCAAAGCAGCCCAATCCATTACAGCCAGTTCTGATTCAGGCAAGCCCTGATAAGGTGACTGATAAATCAATAAACTGCCGGCGTCAGGCTCAGCCTGTAACTGAGCTTCTGTTAAACCCTGACGGGCTGTAGTGACAAATAGCAGGTCTAAATCAGGGCCAGCAAAAGCCAGACAAGTGGGCTGACTGACAGGTAAAAGATGCAATGCAGTTTGCTGTCCTGACGGCGAATAACGGGCTATAGCAGCGCCGCCCCATAAAGCACACAACAGATGATCCTCTGCATCTATGACAGCGCCATCAGGTTCTGCGCCTGCTGGTACTTTGGCAAAAAACTCTGGCTGACGTACAGAACCTTGAACCGCATCAAAGCCATAACAATAAATCACGCCTGTGGGTGAGTCGGCGTGATACATCAGACTGCTGTTTTTATTCCAGCACAGGCTATTGGGAATCTGTAGGCCGGTGATCACCGCATGGCAACCCTGCTGATCCAGCCGGTATAAGCTGCCATGCTGGCCGTGATCCTGCTCTTTCATAGTGCCAGCCCAAAACCTGCCCTGACGGTCGATTCGGCCATCGTTCATTCGATTGCCGGATAAATGAGTTTCAGGTTTAACCAACCAAAAGATGTCTTGAGTTACAGGTTGATACAATGCAAAACCCGACTCAAAAGCCACCAGCATTGAATAGTCAGAGCGCATTGGGTCATGTGCATTTAATAAGGCAAAACAGCTGATGCGTTCAGGCAGCGGATAGGTATTTAACTGCAGTGAAGGCCAAAACAGCTGATATAAAATGCGGCCATGAATGTCGGCCCACCAGACCGACTGGCTAGCGCCATGCCAGACAATACCTTCACCTAATTTGTTTTTAAGCGGGATGCTATGCAATAAGGTGAACTCGCTCATGCGCGGCCTCCGGTTTTATTTTGTAATTTTTTACTCAGTAGCTTTTGCAAAGCGATAAAGAAAAACAGCAGACCGCCTATGACTATTTTGCTCCACCAGCTGCTTAAGCTGCCGTCAAAATTGATATAGGTTTGAATAAGGCCCATCAGCAATACACCCAACACAGTGCCGATAATAAAACCGCTGCCTCCAGTCAGTAAGGTACCGCCTATAACCACAGCAGCTATTGCATCCAGCTCGACACCTACAGCAGCAAGTGCATAACCTGAATAGGTATAAAAACTAAAAATAATACCAGCCATAGCGGCCAGCATACTGCTTGAGGCGTACAACAAAATGGTAGTACGGGCGACAGGAACCCCCATCAGTTGAGCGGATTGGCTATTTCCGCCTAAGGCATAGACATAAGAGCCAAAGCGACTGTAGTGAGTAAGTACCAACATCAACAACACCAAAGCTATGGTCAGCAAAGAAGTGGCACCCAGCCAGCCACCATCCGGCAGCTCCAGCCCAAACTCGGCCACTGCATCATAAAAAGGATGTTCAATAGCGACAGACTCTTCACTCAACAGCGTTGCCACACCCCGGGCTAAAAACATGCCCGCCAAAGTAACAATAAAAGGCTGTAGCTGGTAATACTGAATTAAAGCGCCCATACCAGCGCCAAACAACGCTGCACAAGGCAATATCACAGCAAAAGCAAGCAGCGGATGCCACTGATAAGGCCCAATCAATAAGGCCGCTGCTACACCGCTTAACGCTATGACAGAACCTACCGACAGGTCGATGCCGCCGGATAAAATCACCAGCGTCATACCCAAAGCTGTCACCAGCAAAAAGGCATTGTCGCTAATTAAGTTAGTAACCACTCGCAGACTGGCAAAACCATCAAACTGGCTGGCACCGGCGCCAAACATCAATAGCACCAGAGCAAAAGTGATCCACAAAGGTAAATAAGTGCGGGACATCAGGCTTTTCCTCCACGCAGCTTGCCAAAACTAAACAGGCTTTTAAGCTGATGACGAAACAGTTCAGACTGCAACATCAGCACCAGCAATATCACTAAAGCTTTGATTAATAAATTAAATTTAGAAGGTAACCCACTGACCACTATGGTGGTGCTTAAAGCCTGAATAATCAGCACTCCTATCACAGCACGAGGCAGAGAAAAACGCCCACCTGTTAAAGCCGCGCCGCCTATCACTACAGCTAAAATCGCATCCAGCTCTAACCATAAACCTGCGTTATTGGCATCCGAACCCTGAATGTCTGCTGTAGCAATAATACCGGCCAAAGCAGCGCAGCCACCGGCCAGTAAATACACAGTCAGCTTAATGCCTCTGTCGTCTATGCCCAAATACCGGCTAGCTTTGGCATTGCAGCCTACAGCTTCGATAAATAGGCCCAAAGCTGTGCGTCGCAATAGCAACTGCATAATAAGCAGCGCCAGCAGCACCAGCCAGACAGGCACTGGTAAACCTAAAAAGGAGCCTGAACCTAAAGCGGCAAAGTCAGGGTTCTGAAAGGTGACAATCTGGCCCTGGTTTAATAGCTGCGCCACACCACGCCCTGCCACCATCAAGACTAAAGTCGCTACTATAGGCTGAATGCCGAGATAACTGACCATAAAGCCATTCACCAACCCACAAGCCAAACCTGTTAGTACAGCCAGGCCTATCACAGCAGGAATGGACCAGTCTCCCAGCACCAATAAGTTAGCGCACACTGCGCCGCAAATCGCCATCACTGCGCCGACAGATAAATCAATACCACCTGTGGCTATCACTAAACTCATGCCGATGGCCAGCAATGCCACAGGTGCACTGCGGTTTAGAATATCAATCAAAGGCCCATACAAGCGGCCATCCTGCCATTGCAGTGAAAAAAACTGTGGGTCTAGCAGTAAGTTCACCAGCAATAACAAAGCTAAAGCTACTAAAGGATAAAGATATAAGCTGAATTTATGCGCCGACTGGCCCGGGCTATAACGCGCCTGCCTCGCTGCTTTTAACTGCTCAGCATTTAACTGTTCGGGATTGATTTGATCCACTACCACTCCTCCGTTCGTCATACGCTGGCTCCCGCAATAGCAGCCATAATGCGATCCGGATTCAGATCCTCACCACTTAACTCAGCTACTTTTTTCCGGTCACGCATGACCACTATTTTGCTGGAAAAGGCGGTGAGTTCTTCCAACTCGGATGAAGTAACCAATAAAGACATGCCCTGCTGACAGAGCTGCCGGATCAGCTGCAAAATTTCGGCGTGAGCGCCAATATCGATACCACGGGTAGGTTCGTCCAGTAACAACAACTGGGGCTCCACGGCCAGCCAACGTGCCAGAATCACTTTTTGCTGATTGCCACCACTCAATTGGCCTATAGCTTTGTCGGCGTCCGGTGTGGCGATTTGTAGTTTTTCAATATAAAAATCAGCCAGTTGTTGCTGTTTCTTTTTTGAAATCACCCGCCACCAGCCTTGTTTGGCCTGCAGTGCCAGGCTGATATTTTCGCGGATGGATAAAGGCGCAATCATACCCTGGGATTTACGATCCTCAGGACAAAGCGCAATACCAAGGGCTATGGCTTGTGCCGGATTACTCAGTTTAATGGGCGAACCTGCAAAACTTAAGGTGCCGCTATCGGCTTGATCCAAACCAAACAGCAGACGACAAATTTCAGTACGACCTGAACCTAATAAACCCGCTAAACCCACAGCCTGGCCTTGAGGTAAATCCAGATCCAGCTGTTGCACAGACTGGCCAGAGCTTAACTGCCGCGCTGTTAAAATAGATTCTGAATGTTCCACTGCCAGACAAGGCGCCTGATGACGCTGCTGACATAGCTCTTTACCCAGCATAGCGGCAATCAATTCGGCTTTATTTAAATGGGCAGTCTGGTATTCACCGACAAAACAACCGTTACGCATGACCGTAATGCGGTCGCTGATTTGATACACCTGATCCAAAAAATGGGTAATAAAAACGATGGCCACACCTTGTTGCTTCAACTGGCGCAGCACCTGAAATAAAGTTTGTACTTCATCGGCATCTAAACTGGCGGTGGGTTCATCCAGCACCAGCACTTTGGTGCAAGCTGCACCACGTTTAGGGGCTATGCCTCTGGCAATAGCCACCAACTGCTGCACTGCAACTGAAAATTCAGACAAAGGCGCAGTGACGTTGATATCAAGGCCAAAAGTGCTTAATAATTGCCTGGCCTGCGCTGCCATGGCTTTTTTATCTATTAAGCCAAAACGCTTAGGTTCTGAACCTAAAAACAGGTTATGAGCGACCGATAAATTCGGCAGTAAATTCACTTCCTGATACACAGTGCTGATACCAGCTTGCTGTGCGTCTTTAGGTGTAGCAAAACTTAAAGCTGTTGAATCCAACAGCAACTCGCCGCCATCTTTTTGCAGCACACCTGTCATCACTTTGACTAAAGTGGATTTACCGGCGCCATTTTCACCTAATAAGGCATGCACTTCACCGGCATATAAACTCAGCTGAGCTTGCTGTAGCGCTTTTACGCCAGGGAAGTTTTTGTTGATATGCCGCAGTTGCAGCACTGGTGTGGCGCTACTGTAGTTCTGTTCTGACATCAGAATCTCCTGAAAAGCCAGCAACTGGTGCTGCTGGCACAACAAAGCTGATTACTTCAGGCGTCTTTTTTCATATTCAGCAGCAGCCGTATCCTGCAGGAATAAATCCCCTGTGGTACGGATCAGCTTTTCTGTGTCTTTTTTACCTTTCAGATAAGCCTCAATTACATCAAAAGCCGGGCCACCTAAATGCGGATTCAGCTCTACTGTGGCATTGGCATCACCATCGGCCATGGCTTTAAAATAATCCGGAACAGCATCCACAGACACCACCAGCAAATCTTTACCAGGCTTCAGGCCAGCTTCTTTAATGGCCTGAATAGCGCCTAAGGCCATTTCATCGTTATGAGCCCAAAGTGCACAAATGTCTTTGCCTCCCTGCTCTGCTTTGAGCAAAGACTCCATCACTTCTTTGCCTTTGGCGCGGGTAAATTCGGCGGTTTGACTGCGGACAATTTTGGCTTGTGGATGTTTCGCCAACACTTCGTTAAAACCTTTAGCACGGTCTATGGCTGCAGTAGCTCCGACTGTGCCTTGCAGTTCAATGATATTGCACTGCTTTTGAGCCTGGGGTTGGCTCAATAACCAAGTCGCCGCTTTGCGGCCTTCTTCAACAAAGTCAGAGGCAATGCGGGTAACAAATAACGACTCGTCCTGTACCTGCACATTACGGTCGACTATCACCACAGGAATACGGGCACGTTTGGCTTCTTTTAATACAGGAGTCCAGCCGGTTTCCACTACAGGGGCAATGATAATGGCGTCCACACCCTGAGCAATAAAACTACGCACCGCTTTGATTTGGTTTTCCTGTTTTTGCTGCGCATCAGAAAACTTCAGATCGATGCCGCGTTTTTTCGCTTCAGCTTTCACTGATTCAGAAAAACTGGTACGCCAGCCGCTTTCTGACCCGACCTGAGCAAAACCTACTGTGGTGGCAAAACTGCTGTGACAAACTAAACACAGGCCAAGACCTGCAACTAGAGATTTGATCTTCATACGTCGACTCCCCTTGTCTACTGACAGACCCATATAATATTTTTAAATGGCAGGCCTGCTGTGATTGAACTCTGTTTTTATAAAACTGCTGTTATTAAACTTTAGCTATACCCCAATACAAAACGGCTGCACTGCCGGTACAACTGCCCTGCTTTCAGCAAAGCTGTTGGAAAATTTGATTTATTGACTGCATTTGGATAGCCATGAGGCTCCAGACATAAAGCGGCGTATTTCTCAATTGGCGTGCCTTGGTTACCCACTATGCTGCCATCAAGAAAATTGCCGCTATAAAACTGAATACCAGGTTGGTCAGTAAACAACTGCAAAGTTCGGCCTGAAACAGCATCCCGCACCAAAGCAGCCGCTCTGTTCTGATCGCGCTCTTTATTCAATACAAAATAATGGTCGTAGCCGTTTTCAAGCAATCCAATATCCTGACCTATCCGCTTGCCTGCTTTAAAATCAAAAGCACCTGTTGCTGGCACTAACTCGCCTGTCGGCACCAGTTGTTTATCCAAAGCCAGAATAAAGTCAGCATCAAGCTGCAATTGCTGTTCAAGTACAGTGTTTTGACCCACACCGCCAATAGCCCAGTAGGCATGATTAGTCAGACTGACAGGAGTGTCTTTATCTGACACAGCGCTGTATTCCAGCACCAGTTCATGATGCGCCAGCAAGGTGTAACGCAGCTGCACATCCAACTGCCCCGGAAAACCTTGATCGCCCTCTAAGCTGGTGATCCGAAAAGTGACACTGACTCTGTCTTTTTGCTGGTCTATATCAAAACTCCAGAAACGACTGCCTAAACCATCAGGGCCACCATGCAATTGATTGGGCCCTTCATTGGCAAGCAAAGACAGCACCTGGCCTTTGTGCATATAAGCGGCAGCACCAATGCGGTTTGCCACCCGGCCTATAGTCACAGCGAAATAATAAGGATTGCGGGCAAAGTGGCTTGGGTCCTGGTAGTTTTGGATAAGCTCTACTGCGTTATTCGTTTCAGTCTCGGGCATCAACACTGACCATAAACCTGCACCTAGGTTACTTAAAGTCACACTGAGTCCAGCCGGATTAGTCAGCTTAATCAGCTGCAAGGGCCGCTTTAAAGCAGCCACCTGCAAAGTGTCGGTAGTGACGACAAAGCCCATGTTAAGCGTCAACCGCGGCACTGGTTTTTACCCCATTCACCAGTCGTGGCAAAGCCCAAGGATTGGCGTTTTGCAGCTCTGGTGGTAATAACTCAGCCGGGTAATTCTGGAAACAAATAGGACGGACAAAACGGGCAATTGAAGCTGTACCTACCGAAGTAAAACGTGCATCAGTAGCGGCAGGGAAAGGCCCGCCATGCATCATGGCATCACAAACTTCCACACCAGTCGGGAAGTTATTGACCACCAGACGGCCTACTTTTTGTCGCAATACACTAATCAATTCAGCCTGAGTGGCAAGCTCTGCTGCTGTAGCCTGTAAAGTGCCTGTTAACTGACCTTTTAAAGTGCGCACTACGGCCAGCAGTTGCGCCTGATCAGCACAACTCACCAGCACAGAGACATGACCAAAGACTTCTTCCTGCAAATGTGGGTTCGCTAAAAAGGCTTCGGCTGTGACTTTAAAGAGTTTGGCCTGAGTGCAGAAGCCTGCTTTATCGCCCACAGCTTCACCGCTGCCGACCAATTCAACACCGGACTGAGCAGATAAATGCGCTGTGCCTTTTTGATAAGCAGCAGCTATACCTTCGTTCAGCATGACACCAGCTGGTACTTTGGCTAAAGCCGCAGATGCTGCAACACAGAATCTGTCCAGCGCCGGGCTTTGAATAGCCGCTGCCACACCAGGATTGACGCAGAACTGACCCACACCCAAAGTTAAAGAGCCCACAAAACCAGCAGCTATCCCTTCGGCATTTTGTTCAAGCGCTTCTGGTAATAACACTACAGGGTTAACACTACCCATTTCGGCAAACACAGGAATAGGTTCAGGCCTGTTATTGGCCAGCTGAAACAGCGCCATGCCACCTGCTAAAGAGCCGGTAAAACCTACAGCTTTTACTGCTGGCGCAACCACTAGTTCAGAACCTACTTCACGGCCAGAACCCATGATCAGAGAGAATACGCCAGCAGGTAAACCGGCTTTTTGCACAGCTTTATGTAAAGCACGTGCGACCAGCTCACAGGTACCAGGGTGAGAGTTATGACCTTTGACAATAACAGGGCAACCCGCAGCTAAAGCCGCAGCTGTATCACCACCAGCTACAGAAAAAGCCAATGGAAAGTTACTGGCACCAAACACCACCACTGGCCCTATAGGCTGATTGGTATAACGCAAGTCAGGACGAGGTAAAGGCTGGCGTTCAGGCAAAGCGGTATCAATGCGGATATTCAGGTATTCACCAGAGCGGATAGAGGATGCAAACAAACGCAACTGATTGACAGTGCGGGCACGTTCGCCTTCACCACGGGCTTTTGGATAACCTGTTTCCAGTGCTACACGCTCTGGTAATGCATCACCTAAAGCCATAATTTCATCGGCGCATAATTCTAAAAACTCAGCGCGCTGTTTAAGTGAAGTAGCAGCAAAAACCGGTGCAGCTTCTGCGGCCGCAGCCACCGCCTGATGCACCTGAGCTTTGCTGGCGTAACTCATCACAGGTTCAATAAAAGCAGCTGCCGCTGGGTTGACCGCCTGGTATTGACCTGCGTCGCCTTGCACCCATTGCCCGTTAATCAGTTGTTGGCCTGTAATCATCATTGCTAAACCCTTGTTCGTGGTAACAGATTCAAAAAAAAGCGGCTGGAGTCACTGCGCATGCAGTTAAATCCAGCCACCGTCCACAATAAAGTTTTGTGCTGTGCACAATTTGCTGTCGTCGGAAGCCAGAAACAGCGCCATAGCTGCCACATCTTCCGGCATCAGGCTGTCTTTGACGCATTGATTTTTTTCAATATCCCGTGCCGTTTCTTCATTAACCCAAAACTTCAACTGGCGTTCTGTCATCACCCAGCCCGGTGTTAAAGTATTGACGCGGATTTTGTCCGGCCCTAAATCACGGGCTAAACCACGGGTTAATCCCAAAACTGCAGCTTTAGAGCTGGTATAGCCAGGCATACCGCCCTGACTTTCGTACCAGCTCATCGAACCTAAATTGATAATGGAACCAGCACCCAGCTCTTTCATATGCGGATACACCGCCTGAATGGCAAAAAACTGATGGCGTAAATTGATATTAACCCGCTGGTCCCAATACTCCGGCGTCACTTCAAGGAAGTTATGTCGGGTATCGCTGGCTGCGTTATTGATTAATACACTGATAGCACCAAGCTGTTGTTTGACCAGCTCTATCACTTGCTTTAAATCATCAATATTCAGCAAATCACAGCGATAAAACTTCAGCTGAGCCTCTGGGTATTTTGCAGTTAAATCAGCCACTAAGGCCTTAGATTCAGCTTCTAAAATATCAACAAAAGCCACTTTAGCGCCCTGGGCGATAAAAGCTTCCACCAGACAAGCACCAATGCCTGAACCACCACCACTAATAAATACAGTTTTGTGGCGCAGACTTGGATACTGATTGCTTAACGTCATAAGGTGTCCTCGAATAAAATAATCGGCCCAGCTGGCACCACCCACAGGGCCGATCCGGCGTCCCCTTCATTTTTGGCGTCGTAGCTGTGTTGACTGCTTTCGCTCGCCCCAATCACATAGGACAACTATGTTCATGGGGTCTCACTCAATTGTCGCCTTGCTACAACTCCAATTATTTTTGGGTCCAATGCCTAAACTAATGCGAATGGGCTGGCACATCAGCACCACGACAACCGACTAAAAAGTCGAAGTCACAGCCTTCATCGGCCTGTAATACCCGTTCGCGATAAATTTCCATATAACCACCAGTGCGCATAATCACCTGCGTGGCTTTTAATTTCTCTAAACGTGCAGCGATTTCTTCGTCAGACACTTCCAGATGCAATACACCATTGTGCGCATCCAGCTGAATATAATCGCCTTCCTGCACTGCAGCTAAAGGCCCTAACTCCATAGCTTCAGGCGTGACATGCAACACCACAGTACCAAAAGCGGTGCCACTCATTCGGGCATCAGAAATACGCACCATATCTTTAATGCCTTTTTGCAGCACCTTAGGCGGTAACCCCATATTGCCGACTTCGGCCATGCCTGGGTAGCCTTTTGGCCCACAGTTTTTCAGCACCATCACGCTGTTTTCATCTATATCCAGCTCTGGATCATTAATGCGGGCTTTGTACATATCGAAGTTTTCAAACACCACAGCTTTGCCACGGTGCTTGAGTAAATGCGGGCTGGCAGCTGAAGGTTTTAACACAGCACCACGAGGTGCTAAGTTACCGCGTAAAATGCAAATGCCGCCACTCGCCACCAATGGGTTGTCCATAGTGCGGATCACATCGTCGTTGTAGCATTCAGAGTCTTTGACGTTGTCCCAGATACTTTTGCCATTTACAGTTAACGCATCATTATTCAGCATGCCATTTTCGCCTAAACGGCGCAGCACTGCAGGTAAACCACCTGAGTAATAAAACTCTTCCATCAGGTATTTACCGGACGGTTGCAGGTTCACCAGAGTCGGCACGCCTTTGCCATGCGACCAGTCATCCAAAGATAAATCCACACCAATACGACCTGCGATGGCTTTTAAATGGATCACCGCATTGGTGGAACCGCCTATAGCAGCGTTGGTACGAATCGCATTAATAAAGGCGTCTTTAGTCAGGATTTTCGACAGTTTTAAATCTTCATGCACCATATCGACAATACGCATACCGGATAAATGTGCCAGCACATAACGGCGTGAATCCACAGCAGGAATAGCCGCATTGTGAGGCAAACTGGTACCTAAAGATTCCGCCATACAGGCCATAGTAGAAGCAGTGCCCATGGTGTTACAGGTACCAGCAGAACGCGACATGCTGGCTTCCATATCCATAAACTGCTCCAACGTAATACGGCCAGCCTTGTATTCTTCATGTGCCTGCCAGACCAGCGTGCCTGAGCCAACATCTTTGCCGTGGTGTTTGCCATTTAACATAGGGCCACCAGTCACCACTATGGTCGGTAAGTCACAACTAGCCGCGCCCATCAATAAGGCCGGAGTGGTTTTATCACAGCCCACCAACAGCACTACACCATCAATAGGGTTACCACGGATTGCTTCTTCAGTATCCATAGCGGCGAGGTTGCGCGTTAACATGGCGGTTGGACGTAAATTCGATTCACCGTTGGAGAACACCGGAAATTCAACCGGAATACCACCTGCTTCACGAATACCATTTTTGACCCGTTCGGCGATTTGACGAAAATGTGCATTACAAGGTGTTAGCTCAGACCAGGTATTACAAACCCCAATCACTGGCTTGCCATGAAAGTGATGATCAGGAATGCCTTGATTTTTCATCCAGCTGCGATACATAAAACCGTTTTTGTCGTTAGTACCAAACCAGCTGGCAGAGCGAAGCTGCACTTTTTTCTTTTCGTCTTGGGCCATAGTTGAATCCTGAAGCAATTTAATTTAATAATATTGTATTACTAATACATCAAGCTGAAGCCTAAGTTCAAGCAGTTCGTAAAAAATTTTCACCAAAGCTGTGCAGCTTTATTCATTCTGCATTGATTTAATTAGAATTTTTTTCCTGCCCCTGATTTGTGCAACTTTTGCACATCCGGCTCAAATTGGTTAGATTAGTAATACTATAAGATAATTATTATTAAATCACGACAGGGGTATTATGAAAAACGTTCAGATTTTTACCATTTTTCTACTGACCAGATTACTGGGTCTGATGAGCTTCAGCCTGTGGGCTGCTAATCCACTATTTACTGATGTACGTACTGCAGATCCGGCCGCTTTAGTGGTGGGTGATACCGTCTATTTGTACACAGGCCATGATGAAGCCAAAGACAATAAGACTTTTTTTGTCATGCATGACTGGCTGGTGTTTTCATCCAAAGACATGAAAAATTGGCAGGCCCACGGCGCTAAACTGAAGGCCAAAGATTTCAGCTGGGCTAAGGGCGATGCCTGGGCTTCGCAGGTCATTGAAAAAGACGGCAAGTTTTATTGGTATGTCACAGTGCGTCACGCCAGTATCAATGGTTTTGCTATTGGTGTTGCTATAGGTGATTCACCGCTAGGGCCTTTTAAAGATGCCCGCGGCACTGCGCTTATTACCAACGATATGACGACCGACACTGAAATCGACTGGGATGATATAGACCCTTCGGTCTTTATCGATGATGACGGTCAGGCCTATTTGTTTTGGGGCAATACCAAACCCCGTTACGCCAAACTCAAAGCCAATATGACAGAGCTGGATGGCCCTATCCATAATCTGGATTTACCCAATTTTACCGAAGCTATTTGGGTGCATAAAAAAGCCGATTTGTATTACCTGTCTTATGCCTCTGGTTTCCCGGAGAAAATTGTTTATGCCACCAGTAAAAAAATCACTGGCCCTTGGGTTTATCAGGACATTCTGAACGAAGTAGCGGGCAACTCTCCTACCAACCATCAGGCCATTATTGAGTTTAAAGGCAAAGATTATTTTATTTACCACACAGGAGCGGCTCAGCCTGATGGGGGTGAATTCCGCCGTTCTGTGGCCATCGATCGGCTGTATTACAACAAAGATGGAAGCTTAAAACGGGTCATTATGACCAGTGAAGGTTTGGATAAGGACTAATCTCCTTCGTACTTGAAGCCGCAGCGTTGTTGCCTGCGCGTGCCAGCCCCAGTCACATAGACAACTATGCTCCTGGGGTCTAGCTCGCTTGTCGCCTAGCTGCAACATCAATTACTTTGGAGATAATTTGGGTCGACCTACTTGAGAGGGCGTGGGGGCAAGCCCCTACGATTTTATGGTTCTGCTTGACAACAGAAAGCAGAAAACAGATATTAATCTTATTGTAGTACAAATAAAAATTAACGAGGATGTGCGATGCGTTTAATTCAATTTGTGACACCACAACAGCAACGCGCTGTGGCTCTGGTGTTATCCAGCACAGAGGTCCAGCCTTTAAGTGGTGTCCAGACTGTCTATCAGTTGGCAAATCAGGCATTAGCTGCCAAAAAGCCATTACAGCAACTGGTCACAGAACTGGTCAGTGACCAGAAACTGGATTATCAGGCCATTCTGGCGGAAGGACGTTTATTGGCGCCTTTTGATCATCCGGATCAAGCCCATTTGCTGGTGACGGGCACAGGCCTGACCCACTTAGGCAGCGCTGATACCCGCGCCACTATGCATGCTCAAACCAGCGGCAAAGCTGTGGCTGAGCTGACAGATACAATGAAAATGTTTAAGTTGGGTCTGGATGGCGGTAAACCTGCTGCAGGTGAAACCGGTGTGCAGCCTGAATGGTTTTTTAAAGGAGATGGCAGCATAGTGGTATCCCCCGGTGCACAGTTGCTCTCTCCTTCTTTTGCTTTAGATGGTGGCGAAGAACCTGAAATTGTTGGGGTTTATATCAATGACGCTGAAGGTCAGCCCTGGCGTATTGGTTTTGCTTTAGGCAATGAATTCTCCGATCACAAAACCGAACGGCTGAATTATTTATACCTGGCGCATTCCAAATTGCGGCCTTGTGCTGTAGGTCCGGAATTGCTACTCGGCGAGTTGCCGGCTCATATTGAAGGCACCTCACGTATCTACCGTGATGGTAAATTACTGTGGCAAAAAGCTTTTGTCAGCGGCGAAGACAATATGTCGCACAGCATCAGTAATCTGGAACATCACCACTTTAAATACGATTTATTTTGCCGCCCGGGTGATGCCCATCTGCATTATTTTGGCACAGCCACTTTAAGTGTTGGCGATGGTATTGAAACTCAGGCCGGTGATGTATTTGAAATTGAAGCACCGGCCTTTGGTTTGCCGCTACGTAATACTCTGGCTGTGGATACCAAACAGCCTTTGAAAGTGAAGATGCTTTAAAACGTTCAGCGGGCAGAGTCTCAGACTCTGCCCGTTATTAACTACTCTGGCTGTTTTGCCAGATTTTTCAGCGCGTATTCTAAGTTTTCTTTCGATTTAGCCAACAGCTGAAACATCTCTATTTTTGCTTTAGCGGCATCGCCTGATGCTATGGCCTGATACACAGCTTTATGACCCGGCAACGAATCGACATATTCTTCGGCAATAGCACTGCTTAAACGGAATAACCCCATCAAGGCCGTTTGTATTGTCATGCCCAACGAAATCATAAATTCATTATTGGTGGCATCCAGCACCGCCATATGAAAATCCAAATCGCTTGAAAACACTGCATCAGTGCCAATTTCTGCTTTTTCCATCGCATCGTAGGCTGCGCCTAAAATGGCGGATTGTTCTTCACTGCGGTTTTTTGCAGCCAGTTCAGCAGCTGCTGGTTCAAAAATTTCGCGAATTTCAAACAAGGAGATAAAAAACTGCGGTGAAGGTTTGGATTCAAAGCACCAGCTTAAAATTTCGCTGTCGAACATATTCCAGTGTTTACGCGGCCGGATTCGGGTCCCCAGTTTAGGCCGGGATTCCAGTAAACCTTTGGAGGTTAAAATTTTAAAAGCTTCACGCAACGCCGTGCGGGACACGCCTAACTCTTCACCTATAGTGGTTTCATTCGGAATATATTCACCTGGTGAATAAATGCCACTGACAATACGGGTCCCCAATTCTTCCGCAACCCAGCCATGAATACTTTGAGGCCGGCTTTTTAACTGATTTGCCATGCAGATCCCCTAAACATCGACCTGCAATTCAGGCCAAAAACAAATTCTTACTACAATAGGATTTATGTTAACCGATTTGCTGCTAAAAAACCTAACAGCAGTCTGATTTCATTAGTTTTTCATTATAAAAGCAAAAAAATCATAGGCAACGCCCGATCAAATAGCAATACAATATCCATGATGGTCAGCCTGCCTGAATTGGAAAATCTGTTTTTTGATCAGCAGACAAATAAGACACTAAATTGATAAAACTGTAACTCGATATTGCATTTATACTGGTTATTCTTTATAAGTCGGTCCGTTTTGCCATAAGGCAAAACTCAACAGAGGTTGTCGTTCAAGTGCCAGTGAAAATAGCGCCAAAAGATATTAAGCTGGGCTACGCCATCAAGTTGCCTGTAGGCTGGATGAAACATCCATTTCTGACCAATAAACTGGTGGTGGAATCAGCTCAGCAATTGCGGATTATTTTGTCATTAGAACTGGATTATGTGTATTTTTATCCGGAGCGCAGCTCTGTTGTAGCTGAACCGGTAGCAGACAACACCGAATGTTCTGTCAGTCAGGATTTAGAAGATGTGCAACTACGCACTGAAATGCAACTGGATAAAGAGCAACGCATAGAACAAGCCAAAGCCCATAGACGAGAGCTGCAAAAAACCGAAAAAGCTTTTGCTCAGTCAATGGCGCAAGTCCGCAACCTGATGGCCAAAGTTCAGGGGCGCCCACTGAATGCCATTGAAGATGCAACCCAGTTGATCAGCAACCTGGCCGATACCATTTTGAGTGAAGATGCGCTGGTACTGCACCTGATTTCACAGGCGGGCAAAGAGCAGGAGTCGATGTACTTCCATGTCCTGAACGTGTCTATTCTGGCGATGATGCTGGCAAAAAACTTAAAATACAGCGCTGATGAAGTGAAATGGGTCGGTTTAGGTGCGATGTTTCACGACATCGGAAAACTGAAAATACCCAGCCAGATTTTGCGAAAAACCACAGCTTTAACCACACCCGAGCTGAATTTTTTAAAACTGCATCCCAAACTGGGATTGGAGTTGCTTGGCCTGACCCAACAATTTCCGGTTGAAGCCAAAGCCATAGTAGAACAGCATCATGAGTACCTGGATGGCAGTGGTTATCCGGCAGGTCTAAAAGCGGATGAAATTAACAAGCTGGCCCGTATTGTCGCTGTCGTGAATGAATTTGATAACCTCTGCCATCCGGCTGATATGACTCAGGCCCGCTCACCCCATCATGCGTTGTCTGTCATGTTTAAAACCATGAAAGGCAAACTGGGCGATCTGGAAATGAAGGTCATGATTAAGATGATGGGGATTTACCCGCCTGGCACTGTGGTGATGTTGTCAGATAAACGGGTCGGCATCGTCATGGCGGTCAATTCAGACTCGATGCTCTACCCTAACGTACTGATTTATGATGCCGATGTGCCACGACTTGAAGCTGCCATCGTCACCCTGGAAGCCAATAAACTTTCAATTGAAAAAGTGATCAAACCCAAAGCCTTACCGCCTGAGGTTTTTGCCTATTTAAATCCACGAGCTCAGGTTAGTTATTTTGTGCAACAAAAAAACTGAGTCGGGTCAACTGCTTCGGGCTACTGGCTAAAATTGTGGCATTTTTTGCTACGAGAATGCCCTGTTTAGCTTTATAATGTCCGACCAGTTGTAAAGCTCTGTTTTGCTCCTGTATACAAATCAATGATCAGCTGTCAGGATGTAGTACGCTGAATTTTTACACTGCTGTTTTGCAGACGACTTAAAGCGCTCAATAAAGTGGTTTTATTGCCCGCCGGACAGAACTAAAAATTTATGAATAATCATCCTGGATCAGAGTTACTGATCTGTTTCATTTGGTTGTTGGCCCTGATCGCAGGTATTGCATGGGGCCTTATGACCCGGCCACTACGTATAGCCCCCAAAGCCAGTATCCGCTTTTTTTTCGCCAACATATCCTTAAGCGCGGGTGTCTATTTATTAACCTTACGAACGACCAACGCCAGTTTACTGAACTGGTTTCTGGCTGATATCGCCATCCTGTCCAGCTTTATGCTGATTGGCTGGGGTATCCAACAGCTATTTAAACTGCACTCGAGTGTTAAACGCGATTGTCTGCTGTTAGGGCTCACCAGTCTGCTGATGCTGGCAGGCCAGTTACAACAATTGCATCCGATTTTTTTAGGTGTGGTATTTTCAGTCACTGCCACTGTATTTTTATACTCAGCCAGCCAACATAATTTTCAGGCTATACAAAAGGATTTTGGTTTTGTCGCGGCTTGCCTGATGTCTGCTCCCTTGTTTATTGTGACCGCTATTTTTTTCGCCCGTACTTTAATTTTGCTCTGGCCAGAAACGAATACAGACAATTTTGTAGCAACAAATACAGCGGAAGCTATGCCGTTGTTGTGGTCTTATATCCTGCTGACTCTGGCCATTAATATAGTGATGATTGGTGGGGCTTTAGCGCGCTTAGTGGCTAAAATCCGCCAGTTTGCCGAACGGGATCAACTGACAGGCTTATGGAACAGAAGAGCTGTACTTAAAAAGCTGCAGGAAGTGCACGAGCTGTGGCAAAAGCAGCAGCAAAGTTACAGCCTGATTTTGCTGGATTTAGACCACTTTAAACTGATCAATGACAGTTTAGGCCATGATGCCGGAGATGCAGCCTTGCGCCGCTGTGCGACCACTTTATCTGCGGTAGTACGCACTCAGGATTTGGTCAGCCGCTATGGTGGCGAAGAGTTTTTATTATTGTTTCCGGGGGTTGCAGCGACAGAGCTTCCTCTGATCGCCGAAAAAATAAGAATGACTCTGGCTGGCTGCCAGCTGATTTGGCAAAACCAGCCGATAGAACTCAGCGCCAGTTTGGGTTATATCACTGTGTATCCTGGAGCCAAAGCTGAGCATTTGCTAACGCTGGCAGATAACGCTATGTACAAAGCAAAAGCTGAAGGACGCAACAAAGCCTGTGCTGCAGTAGCAGACTAACAAAACGGTTTCAGTTGCGATCAACAGATCAACCGGCTCTGATACTGCTCAGCAGATGTTGAATGATACGATCTGCCTGAGATTTATACAGATGCCATTGCAGGTAATTGCCTTGAGTCAGCACCAACACCATATCCAGAGTCGGAAATACAGCAATATACTGACCACCATCCCCTTCAGCTGTGTAATAAGAAACTCCATCCTGCTGTCGTAGCCAGAAATAATAACCGTAATCGCCAGCAGGGCTACTGGCCTGACGACTGGTCATTTGTTGCACCCAGCCAGATGGCAGCAGCTGTTTACCTTGCCACTGCCCTTGCTGCAAATACAAAATGCCTAATTTGAGCATATCGCGTGGGGTGAGCCATAAACGAGCCGAGCCTTCAGGTACGCCGTCCGGCTGAGTATCCCAGCGGTAGTGGCTAAATCCTAATTGATCAAATAGCTGCTGTTTGGCCCATGGCTGCAACGGCTGCTTTAGCTGTTGCTGCAACAAATGTAATACCAGGTTGGGTAAAGCACTGTTATAAGCCCAGCTTTTGCCGGGCCCGTTATTAGGTTGTTGCAGCAGGTAATCGACAAAATGTTGCTGCTGCCACAGTTGGATTAAATCATCGCCTGTCCATTCATCCCAGACAAAACCGGCCTGCATCGACAATAACTGATGCAGGCTAATACTGGCTTTTAGCGGATCAGCTTTGATCACAGGATGCTGTGGTAACAGCTCGGCCAGCGTACTGTCGATAGTCAAACCTGTCTGCTTTAAAGCAATGCCAGTTAAAGTGGCAGTTACAGCTTTGGTCACTGAAGCAACATAATGGGGTTGATTAATAGACCAGACAAAATCCTGCTGACCTTTGACCAATTTTATCCCCTGTTCAAAGTTGATAAAGTCGTTATTGCCTTTTTGATAGAGCTCGACCACCAAAGCACCGGATTTATACAACAGAAGGCTATGCACCTGCTGGTAACCAGGCTTGGTTTTGTTCTGAATTTGCAGCAGCAGTTGCTGCAATACCTGTTCATTCAGCGCTTGCTCTGCTGGCTTTTTCTGCGGAAGAAAAGTATCGGATGCTGTAGTTCGATGAGCGGGGATCTGAGTCTGTGGTGCCTGCTGGCTTTGCGCCAAAGCAGGAAACAAAGCACAAAACAACAGAGCGCCAGAGATCAGCTGTTTACCTGCAGCAGAGAACATCCTTCAGAACTCCACAGTGCGGACACGTTGCTGACTTTGCAGCGCCAACTCTATCAGCCGAATACCCTGCAACGCTTCGGTTGCCGATACAGGGCTGGCTTTCCCTTGTTGTAAAGTGGCCACCAGTTGCTGATAAAACAACTGATAGTTACCGGCCAGGGTTGGATAAGTTCTTTGTCCATCGGCGTTAGCCACTACGCCATACATGGCTGCAGGCTCCAATCCCCAGTGTGCACCCACAGGCTTTTGACCAGCTCTTAATGCATCTTCCTGTGGATCCAAGCCTGTTTTATGGTAAGAACCTAAATCACCCTGCAAAATAAAACGAGTGGTTGGCAGCGCACAAAAAGGGCTGGAATGCAGCACCACTTCTTTATCAGCGTAATGCAGCATCACATGAAAATAATCCACAGTGTCACTGCCCTGACGTAAAGCCCGGCAGCGTGCAGTTAGTGCTTCTGGTGCACCAAATAATGCGATAGCCTGGTCAATCAGATGTGGCCCTAAGTCATACAGAATACCGGTGCCAGCTCCTTGCTGTTCACGCCAGCGCTGCCTTGGTACAGGCCGGAAACGGTCAAAGTGCGATTCAAAATAGCGGATAGATCCAAGTTCATCAGACTCAAGCAACTGCTGTAGCGTCAGAAAGTCACCGTCAAACCGTCTGTTATGGTAAACAACAAGCTGGCGTTGGTGTTGAACAGCCAGCTCAAACAGCTCCCGCCCCTCCGCCTCCGTCAGCACAAAAGGTTTTTCCACCAGCACGTGTTTTCCGGCCAGTAAAGCTTGTTTTGCCAACGGGTAATGACTGTCATTAGGTGAGGTAATGACCACAAGCTCTGCATCGGAGAGACGGATAAGCTCATCGCCATTCTGGTAATGCTTTATATCCGGATAATCCAGTCGCAATTCGGGCTGGCTACTGCTGATAGCCACCAGCTCAAGCTCTGGTTGTAGCGCAATAAAAGGCAAATGAAAGGTTTTGGCAGACAAGCCATAGCCAATAACGGCGGTTTTGATCATAGAGGCTCCGGCATCAGTAGAGGCATGAAGATGCATTCTAATACGGTAAACACAACTAAAGGACAAAAAGGTCAGAAAAAACAGAAGTATGTGAGGGAGTGTAAACAACCAACCGAACTGCTGTCGCCAGATGACCGAATTTTAAGAGTACAAAATTGCCCGGAGCAATTTTGAACAACGCCTAGCGTTGGCCCGACAGGGTGAGCGCCATGGATGGCGGCGAATAAAAAAATCAGCTCAAGGCTGGTTGTTTTGTTTACTGAGTTACAGACCCAGTAAATTGGCGGAGCGGACGGGACTCGAACCCGCGCCCCCCGGCGTGACAGGCCGTGATCACTTTCAAAAGTGTCTATAATCTCAATAGATGAAAGTCGTAACTCACTGTTTTTAAATGACGTCAGTACCCCAATGAGCCGGACATCAACCAAGATCTATTAACGTGGTGACCGTGGACACAGGTGCCCAAAAACAGGCCTAGGGTCAGAGGTAAAAGTTATTTCATTAAGCTCATCGTGAATGGCCACTAGTACTTCTCGCTTTATTTTTTACATGACATAGGTTTAAGCCATCCGCTCAATCAGATCTTTTTTAGACTGCAATTCAACTAGCATGGTTCTGGCGATGCCCTTGAACTCTGCAGAGATATCAGTATGAGTCAGCAATTCAGCCCAAAACTGCTCAGCCATGCCATAGGCTTTTCTCCAGTGTTTGCCTTGTGCCACTGGGGTTATTGTCAACGTATGACTAAACGCCATAGCGCCACTGCGCATTGGCGCGAATGCCATCGGCAACATATCGTATACTGGGGCTAACGTAAGTTCGCCCTCCCCAGAATAATAAAACGACAGGTTTCCCCCGTGCATATCTGTATTTGCAATCAAACGGCCAAAACACCAAATAACAGCGATATTATCCGCATCCTCAGCACTAATTAGTTTGTCCTGCAGAAGATGTTTTGCAATCACTGGCCATTCTGCTGGTTTGCCTACAAACTCCATCTCAGCCATGCGCAACGAAACTAAACCTTTGCGGCCAAGTGCCCCCACTCTGTCAAATCGCTCACAACTTAAAAAAGTACGTTGCTCTTGCATCACAATCTTTGATTGAGCTGCTGCAATTCCATTATTAGCCAGAGTATTCAAGGCACTATGCTCCGCCTGCAACAAATCAGCCCAGCGCAGGCTATTGGCGTTGACCGCAGGTTCAGTGAATTTGACTAACCGATGTTTATCATCGACAAAAGCACAAAACTTAGGTTGTTCGCCACCGGCTGAAGAGCCAACAACTTCTCCAGCCATTGCTTCCGCTGCAATTCTGGCAAAATCAGCCTCTGAAACAGCCGTCAGTTCATACTGTAACCATTGCTGATAACTTAATTCACCAATCAACAAATTTCCCGGTGAATCACCTTTTGCATGCAGCAGAGCACGAAAAACATCCTGATCATTCCAGTAATCAATATCTTCAGTGCCAACAATACCTCTCTGAAACAAAGCTTTAGCCAGGTTTCTGCCGAGAAAACCTTGTGGTCGTAAATCTTGCAACCACCAGGGTAAATCATCGTAATAAATATAATCAGCATCGCTTGGTCTTTTCACCACATAGCCATGAGGCATGACAGAGACCATTGCCCCGAAATACTCCGCTTTACCATCTACAGATACACGATAAAGAGCAGTTTCGGAGTCCACGCCCCGGCGCAGGTAATAGCGAGTTGAACGCGCACGCCCTGTCGTTACTAGCATTGCCTCAAGTAACTTTAGTTGGCGGGTCACAGTGGAACGGTCACATCCACAAAAGCTGGCAATATCGGTTGAACTAGCCGGATTACGCCGCAAAAAATCACTAATTGCATCAATAACTGAATTTGACATATGATTTAAAAACCAGATTTTACATTAACTTGTGAAAGAGTAGCACAAATATGCACCAGTTAATGCATCAATAATTGCATCAATAATTAGTTTTGAAGTGTATGAAGCTGCATCAGCTTAAAATTGTAGGGACGTAGTTGGGTTATAGACAGGTTAATGTGGATGGCCAGAAAACCAAGTAGTTAAAAAAGCTAAACCGCCATTCACACATGAACAGCCATGTATTCAATCATTTTCAGTCATCATCAAGTTTGAATTTTCAATGTGATTTCATACAGCTAAATATCCCATCATTTAAAACGAGATGAGTACTGACCACATCATAGTGAGCGGAAAAATAGTGTGGGGGGGATTCGCAGACGTTAAAGGATGCCTTTTTCACCTGGGATTGCCCCTCGGCCAGCATAGGCTTTAGGTATTTTTTGGACACTATCATGGCTTTTAGTGTCAAAAAACGATAAAGATATGACAGGCTGGCCATGCTTTAACAGAGAGCAACCGACTGAACCGTCGTCGTCAGACGACCAAATGCCAAATATAAAAAAACCAGCTCAAGGCTGGTTGTTTTGTTTACTGAGTTACAAACCCAGTAAATTGGCGGAGCGGACGGGACTCGAACCCGCGACCCCCGGCGTGACAGGCCGTGACCACTTTCAAACGTGTCCATAACCTCAATAGGTGAAAGTGGTAACTAACTGTTTTTAAATGACGTCAGTACCCTAATAAGCCGGACATCAACCAAGATCTATTAACGCGGTGACCATGGACACAGGTGTCCCCAAAGCAGGCCGAGGGTCAGCGGTTAAGACTTTTTGGTCGGCTATGGTCTGAAATTTCAGACCATAATTTTAACGCTTTGCTGAAAATGAGGAGGGAACTTGAACAACCCTCTTATTGCGGTCTGAATATTCAGACTCAGCTTCACTTTACAGGTAACAATTCGGCCGTCAAAACGAAAACCATCTCTTACCGCCGCAGAACTTTGTTTTCACTTCAGATAAAAAAAGGTCTGTATTGATTAATTTTTGTTGATGTTAAATTCAAGAAGGTCTGACTATTCAGACCTTAATTTCTGCACTTTCCGCCCATTTTTTCTGCCTATGACCATGCTTGACCAAGCTCAAAATGATGCTGCCAGGACGAGACTATTTTTTAAATGACTTAAAAAGTGTATTACCGGAGGGGCTGAATAGTAAGACCAGAATTTTAACTAAATTAAAACCAACTCACTCACAGAAGATAACTGGATGAGAGTTGATTAATCTCTAGCTGATTTTTTGCAAAAACGTATACCGGACAGTCTGAAACTTAAGACCTTAAGTTATGTTATGACAAAGAAGCCTGAATTTATACCGGGCTCTAGCCTGCTTCAATATGACCTTCAAATACCCCTTATATACTTAAAACCTACCACCTTGAGAGACCACTTTTTTTATTTACTTTCATTATTCTTACCCCTAGTGCTGGGGCCGAAATGACCATGTATTCTGAATACATAAGCAGAGCCTCACTTCCCAAACAGATGTTGACTGTGAGGCAAACATGAAACATGTACTCTTATCCGCGGTATCAAGCTGCGGTAGCTTGCCCGATCAACTTCTGCATGCAACTGCATCAGCGCTGGTTGATAAACCTTTCTCCTCACTGCAGGAACTTGCTAAGTCAACTGGTGTTAGCGAAGCCATTTTGTGTGGTTTTTGCTCAGACCGGGATAATTTAATTGAACTGCTGTATAGCAGATCTTTAGAGCAACTCAATATGACTATTGAAGTAGCACATCTGGATTCCGGAGTAATACACGAATCTTTTAAATCTCTTACTGAGGGTTTATTGAGAAATAAAGAGCTCCTTATTTTTCTAACGCACAGATTCGAATTAAATGAAGAAGTGTTGAGCACCCGAAAAGCCTCTTGGCAAGAATTTCAAACTAAAATTGATCGTTTTTTTCTGAGAGGAAAATTCGAAGGCTCGCTCCGCAACGACGTAAGTGCAGCCGCCATGAGTGAGGTATTTATCGGTATGTTGCTGGCTCTCATAAATTCAGCACGAGTCGGTCGGATAGCAGAATCCGAAATACTCTGTAGTATGGAAACCATGTTTTTAAAAGGTGTTAATTCAGGCTGTAAAGCGTAATAACCAAGCTGTCTCATTCACCATTAAAGAAAGCTGTTATCTGACAGAGCACCAGAAGTACGAGTATTGGGGAATAAAATCGTCTTATTGCGGGTGCCGCCAAATTGTCTAGTTGCAGAATTTTGACCCTGGACATGGCACTACTTAGCTCATTGGCAACATCTTTGAGCTCCCACTCATCAGGAGTTGCTCTGGATTTCTGGTACTGCTTAAGTATCACTCTCAGTGCAACATAGTAACCATCCATTAAAGCGCTTAAAAAAACAGGCAGGACTGCAACAAAAGTATAAGTTAGTTGATTGTTGTAAACTGCACCGAGCAAAATCGCAGCTACGACAGTAACGCACCAGGCTCGGTAATTTTCGCTATTGCTTGCAACACTCTGCTCCATACTCTGAATAATATCCTCATACCTTGATAATACAGAGTCATCTGAATTTTTGTGCCGGGGTGTAGTCTTCATTATCGATTTCCCAAACTCTCTTTTGGTTGCTCAATTTACCGTAAAAGAGTGAAAGCCAAAGAAAAGCGGACAACATTAACATTCTGAAGAGAAAAAATATCTTACCCAATGGGGTTATACCTCCAAAAGGTAAGCATTAAGTCATATAAGACAAAGAGTTCAACAACTAGAACTATTCACCAATCTGTTTGCATAACTGTAGTAAACAATTTAACAATGGACTGCTGCTTAAGCGTGGGCTCGCTAACCCCAACTCCCTGGGGAGAGTCAGCTCATTAAAGCTTTTCAAAACAATATCAGTACGCTGAGTAAATGCGTCAAAGTTAGGAACGAGAGCAGCTCCAACTCCGGCTGTTACCAATCCAACCGCATACTCTATGGTATGAATATCTGCACGAATGTCAGGCTTGATACCTTGCCTCAACAATTGCGGATATAAAACAGACCAGGCTTCGCAGGGGGTGCGTTTAATCATGGGTAAATTGTGGAAATCACTTAATGTTAACTGAGGCTTTAACATTAAAGGATGTTGGGCTGGCAGTGCTAATTGATATAGATCTTTCCAAAGCGGTGTAAAATCCTCCCCTGCACGCAAATGTTTAATGTTGATAATTCTTGCATCACAGGGATCATCAGGCTCTACAAGTACCAATTCCAGTTGGACTGAAAGATTCGCTGCCTGTTGCTGAAAATCCTTTAACAGCTGGCTCATTCGTTCCACGCCAAGTGCCTTTGCCAACCCCAATTTGAACTGCACTCTTGCCGGTGCTGGTGAAAAAGTATTTTGTACGGCTTGTAGTTGATTTAACAAATTGCAGGCATGCCCATAAAGACGCTCGGCGTCCTCTGAAGCCACTACCCCTTTAGGAATACGCCTGAAGAGACAAACCTGCAATTGCGTTTCCAATTGCATGATGGCGGCTGATAAGGTGGGTTGGCTAATACCCAGCCGTCGCGCGCCAGCGCTCACAGAGCCTGATTCATAAACGGCAATAAAATAATTTAATTGTCTAAAGTCCATAGATAAAAACTATAGATACCAAAGGATACATCTAATTTAACTTTACATGGTCTCAAGCTAAGCTCCCAGCACTTTTTGTGTTTTCTATCTGGAGTCTATGATGCGTGCAGCTTTTGATTGGCAAGACCCATTTTTATTAAAACAATTACTGTCTGAAGACGAGAGAATGATCTGCGATATGGCGCATAGTTTTTGTCAGGATCGATTACAACCCCGAATTCTAGAGGCCAACCGTAAAGAACATTTTGATCGGGACATTATGAACGAACTGGGTGAATTAGGCCTGTTAGGCGCCACCTTACCCGAGCGTTATGGTTGTGCTGGCGTCAATCATGTTAGTTATGGCCTGATTGCGCGCGAAATAGAGCGTGTAGATAGTGGCTATCGCAGTGCAATGAGTGTGCAGTCAAGCCTGGTGATGCATCCGATTTACACTTATGGTAGTGAAGCACAGAAACAGCGCTACCTGCCTAAACTCGCTTCTGGCGAATGGGTGGGCTGCTTTGGATTAACAGAACCGGATTCAGGTTCAGATCCTGCGAGCATGCGCACAGTAGCCACCCGCAATGCGGATGGATTTACCATCAACGGCAGTAAAATGTGGATCACAAACTCTCCTATTGCAGATGTGTTTGTCGTCTGGGCCAAGCTGGAAGGTGAAATTCGTGGTTTTATCCTGGAAAAAGGCATGCCAGGTCTGAGCACTCCAAAAATAGAGGGTAAGTTTTCGCTACGAGCCTCTGTGACTGGTGAAATTGTGATGGAGGATGTTCATGTGCCTGAATCTGCGTTATTGCCTGATGTGACAGGTCTAAAAGGTCCTTTCAGTTGCTTAAACAAAGCTCGCTACGGAATTGCCTGGGGCTCATTGGGGGCTGCAGAATTTTGTTGGCATGCAGCCCGCCAATACTGCCTCGACCGTAGTCAGTTTGGCAGGCCTTTAGCGGCCAATCAATTGATCCAAAAGAAACTGGCAGACATGCAAACAGAAATTAGTATTGGTCTGCTGGCTTGTCTGCAGGCTGGACGATTAATGGATCAAGACGTACTCGCTCCTGAAACTATTTCACTGATCAAACGAAACTCCTGTGGCAAAGCATTAGAAATAGCGCGTAACGCTCGCGATATGCATGGCGGCAATGGTATTGCAGACGAGTTTCATGTCATTCGTCATCTGATGAATTTGGAAGCCGTCAATACCTACGAGGGGACACATGACGTGCATGCGTTAATACTGGGGCGCGCGCAAACTGGCCTTGCAGCATTTGCCAACTAGTTGAGGTCAGAACATGAAGTACTCTCCCTGGCCCTGGGCGTCATTCACAGAAGACTCTGCTGATCATTCAGCAGAGTCTCATAGTCATCCATGGTTCATCGATTTTTGCGTACAACTGCAACAGGCAGACCAGGCATTCTGGCAAAACTATCAACTCCCTGGTCAAGAACCGCAAGCGGCATTGGACCAGACACAGTTTATACAGATGTATCAAAGCCAGTGGCAAAGTCGCCTGCTGGATTTACGCTCACGCACGTTGCAACGTCAGGGACAGAGTTTTTACACTATAGGCAGCAGCGGTCATGAAGCAAATGCTGCCATAGCAGCCGCTTTGACACCACAAGACCCGGCTTTACTTCACTACCGTAGTGGCGCTTTTTTTATAGAACGCAGCAAGCAAGAGCCGGGACAAACACCTCTGTATGACTTACTTTTGTCTTTCACTGCCAGCAGCCTGGATCCAATCTCTGGTGGACGGCATAAGGTGTTGGGCAGCGTTCCATTAAATATATGGCCGCAAACCAGCACCATTGCCTCTCATTTACCAAAAGCTTTGGGGGCAGCTTTCGCCATTGAATTGAAAAAGCGTCTTGAAAAAAACCAGACAGACACCTCTGTACCTTTGCCAGATGCCAAAACAGCAGATCCCATCGTCATCTGCAGTTTTGGTGATGCATCAGCCAACCATGCCAGCGCTCAGGCGGCTTTTAATTCAGCGGCCTGGACCAGTTATCAAGGGCTTGCACTTCCTCTGCTGATGGTTTGTGAAGACAATCAGATAGGGATTTCAACACCCACTCCTGCCGGATGGATAGCAAAACGCTTACAGAGTTACGCTGATATCGCCTATTTTACTGCAGATGGCAGGGATCTGTCCGCCAGCTATCATGCCGCAAAATCAGCTGCCGACTATGTCAGGCTTCACCGAAAACCAGCATTTTTACATTTAAAAACAATACGTTTGTTCGGTCATGCCGGTGCTGATGCCGAAGCAACCTACTTAAGCCAAAGCCAAATAGCCCAAAACCACGCCAATGATCCACTCTGGTTTGGCGCGGCTTATATTTTGTCCAAAGGCTGGCTGAACGCCACACAACTGCTGCACTGGTTGCAGACTCTGGAGCAGCAAATAGTGCGGGTTAGCCACAGTGTAATAAGGCAACCCAAACTACAAGGTCCAGAGGCCATTACCGACAGCATTATTGCTAAAGTCCATCCGGTCCGGAGCAAGTCTCTGAGCGCAGAGCAGAGCCAGGTTGCTCTGCAGTTTGACAAACATAATTTAGAAAAGCCGCAACACATCGCTAAATTACTGAACTGGACTCTGCATCAATTGATGAAGCAATACCCTGAGCTTATTTTATGCGGCGAGGATATTGCAAAAAAAGGCGGCGTCTATGGCATCACACAGCACTTAGTCCAGGATTTTGGCTATAAAAGAGTGATCAACACTCTGCTGGATGAGCAAAGTATTCTGGGCCTGGCAATAGGCTTGGCGCAACAGGGCTTCATCGCTATGCCAGAGATCCAGTTCTTAGCTTATGTGCATAACGCGGAAGACCAAATCAGAGGAGAAGCTGCAACATTACCTTTCTTCTCCAACGGGCAACTCCACAACGGCATGGTGATCCGTATTGCTGGTTTGGGCTATCAAAAAGGTTTTGGTGGCCATTTCCATAACGACAATTCATTTGCGGTGTTTCGCGATATACCTGGCCTTTTGGTATTTTGTCCTTCGACCGGAGAAGATACAGTTTTGATGCTACGTCAGGCCGTCCGGTTAGCCTGTGAGCAAAAACGGGTCGTGATTTTTCTGGAGCCTATAGCACTGTATATGGTGCGGGATTTACATCAAAGCAAAGACAGCTTATGGCTGAACCAGATGCCGGACATCAATGCGGCCTTACCTGAATTGGGCGCCCCCCGCAGTTATGGCACAGGCAACGATATTGCGCTGCTCAGTTATGGCAACGGCCATTATTTGTGTCAGCAGGCGTCGAAACATCTGGCTTGCCACCATATTGCCGTTCGTATTATTGATATCCGCTATCTGGTTCCTTTAGACATCAATGCCATAGTGCAGCATCTGGAGGGATGTCAGAACATAGTGATAGTCGATGAATGCAGACGTCGTGGTTCGTTAAGCGAGGAACTCTATACCTTGTTGCATGAAGCTAAACCTGAGCACTTTAGAATTCAACGACTCTGCGCTGTTGATAGTTTTATCCCGCTGGGCAAAGCCGCCTATGACGTTTTACCTAGTGTCGACGACATAGTGCAAGCCGTTTTTTCTCATCTGTCAGTTCACGCTTCATCCTTAGCGGAGTCTGTATGAATTACTCAACCTTAGTGGTAGCTCCGGGACGGGGCAGTTATCAGAAACAAGAATTGGGCTATATCAGCCAAAACCTGAGCGACTCAGCGGCGGGTGCTGAATTATTAGCGGGCTTTGATCAGAGCAGAATAAAGCTTGGATTAAGCACTGTCAGTAGCCTGGATCAGGCTCGACAATTTAATTTCAGGCGTTATCAGCAAGCGGACAATGCCGCTGCACTTATTTTGGCCAGTGGCCTGATTGATTATCAAGCCTTGCAGCAAAGCTGTTATCAACCCGCAGTGATCACAGGGAATTCGATGGGATGGTACACAGCGCTGGCCTGTTCCGGAGTCTGGCAGAGCGCAGAGGCTATGCGGATAGCCAGCCTGATGGCTCAGTATACATCCCAAAGTCACTGTAAAGACGATAATGGCGGTCAGCTTATTTATCCATTAGTGGATCAGCACTGGCGCCCCAAATTGGAGTACCAACAACAGGTTAACGCGTTATTAGCCGACTTTACTGGTCAGCTGTATATGTCCATTCTCTATGGAGGTTATGCGGTATTGGCAGGCAGCAGTGAGGCTATCAGTATAGCTATGCAGACTTTACCTAAGATTGACGAACGTTTTCCACTGCTGTTGCCTGGCCACTCAGCCTTTCATTCTCCCTTTATGACGCACGCCTCAGAGCAGGCACTTCAGAACATAGATCAATCATCCTTTCAGGCCCCTGCAGTGCCTTTGGTTGATGGCTGCGGCCGGATCTGGCAGCCTGATTGCAGCGATCTGAACAAGCTGCGTGACTACACTTTGCGACAGCAAGTGACAGAAACCTATAATTTCACCGCATCTATTCAGGTCGCGGTAAAAGAATTCTGTCCTCAACGTATAGTGCTTCTGGGACCAGGTAATGGCTTAGCGGGAGCGGTGATCCAGGCCTTGATTGCACTGAACTGGCAAGGATTAGGCAGCAAACAAGATTTTATTGATCAGCAGCAACAGCAGCCCTGGTTACTTGCCATGGGCACACCGGCTCAACGCGCCATTCTGTTGCAGCGACATGCAGCAACAGAGGCAAAAAGGGCCTGAAGACAACGACAGATAAAGCCTGAAGCCGGTGAGTTAGCCCACCCGAATCTTCTGATCAAAGCTCGAAATCTCACTCACCTGATGCAGGCTTGCAGCTTCAACAGTGGTTTAAAATAGGACAGGCTTAAACTTCGCCAGATAAAACACCAAAAACAAAGATGCAATGGACAGCACAGAAAATATCAAACGGATAGGCCATCTGAACTTTTCCTTCATGGCAAAAAAGCCAAAAACTACATAACAAACAATAGCTAATATTTTAATACCCAACCATTGATGTAGAAATGGCTTCCAGGGGCCTATCGCCAACAAAACTAAAGCCAGGGTTAATAATATCGAATCATTCAAATGCGGCAGATAACGCAGAGTACTTTTACGCCAGTCAAATATGCCTGTCAGGTCCAACAACAAACGAACCATAAACAGCGCGGCGCTCAGATAGGCGCAAAACATGTGCAGCAGCTTCACATCTGGATAAAACTCCATAACCAGCTCCTCAAAACCAGCCTTCCAAAAATACTGCGGCCACCTTAAAACAATTGATAAAGCCTTGCCTATATAGCTAAAGAGGTAAGGCTTCATACTTCTTTTTCACCATGGCAGGTACATTTAACCAAATAAGGTATTTATAACCCAAATCCGCATGGTTAATTTAACCAGTTTAAATAAAAACCAAATAAAAAAACAATCACTTAAAATGTGGCCCGTTTATTGATATAACACTGTGACCGACGGGAGAACCGTCCGTAATAGTACAACAGGAGTTAAAAAATGAGATTTGGAACCATCATCAACCTAATGAGGGGGCCTCATGGCTGGATATCGTAAATTATGGTGGCTGTTAATTGCCATTCTGGCTATTACCTTTAGCGTGCTCGGTTATTTCGGAGCAGAAGTGTACCGCTCGGCACCGCCTATTCCGGCCAAAGTAGTGAATGCACAAGGCCAGGTCATTATGACCAACGAGACCATCTTAAACGGCCAGACCGCCTGGCAATCTGTTGGTGGTATGCAATTGGGCTCTATCTGGGGCCATGGTGCTTATCAGGCACCAGATTGGACCGCCGACTGGCTGCATCGTGAGTTGATGGCCTGGCTGGAACTTGCGGCCCGGGATGAGTTTGGCCAAAGCTACACTGAGCTTGACGCTGCACAGCAAAATGCGTTGCAGTTTTCATTAAAGCAGGCCTATCGCACCAATAGCTATAATAAAGCGACAGATACCTTAGAGCTTAGCGATCGCCGGATACAAGCGATAACACAAACCGCTGAGCACTATATTGCCTTATTTGGTGATGATGCATCGCTTAGCCAAACCCGCGCTAACTATGCGATGAAAACCAATACCCTGCCCTCGTTAAGCCGTCGTCAGGAAATGACGCAGTTTTTCTTCTGGACCGCCTGGGCCGCCAGCACAGAGCGTACCCCGGATGGTGCAACCTATACCAATAACTGGCCGCACGAACCGCTGATTGACAACAGACCTACGGCGGAAAACCTGATTTGGTCATTAGTCAGTATTATTTTACTGATCGCCGGTGTAGGTGGTCTGATTTGGGGTTGGGCATTTTTACGTAAACACGATGAAGAAGAGCCCGCAGTACCAAAACAGGATCCTATTGCACAACTTAAACTGACACCGTCACAAAAGGCCTTGGGCAAATATATTCTGGTGGTGGTGGCTCTCTTTACCCTGCAGGTGATGCTGGGTGGTTTTACTGCACACTACACGGTAGAAGGTGATGGTTTTTATGGGTTAAATACCACTGAATGGCTGCCGTACAGCCTGGCCAGAACCTGGCATATTCAAGCCGCCATGTTCTGGATTGCGACTGGCTTTTTAGCGGCAGGGCTATTTTTAGCCCCGATCATTAACGGTGGTAAAGATCCAAAGTTTCAAAAACTAGGGGTCGACCTGCTATTTTGGGCTTTAGTGGTGTTAGTGGCTGGCTCTTTTGCCGGTAACTACTTTGCCATTATGCAAATTATGCCAGAGCAATACAGCTTCTGGTTTGGCCATCAGGGCTACGAGTACATTGATATTGGCCGTTTCTGGCAAATTATAAAGTACGTTGGCGTCTTGTTCTGGTTAGTGCTGATGCTGCGCGCTGTGGTACCGGCCTTTAAAGCTCCTGGCGATAAAAACCTGCTGGCTTTATTTGCCGCCTCAGTGATTTGTGTGGGTTTATTCTACGGCGCCGGCCTGTTCTACGGCGAACGTACACACTTATCGGTGATGGAATACTGGCGCTGGTGGGTTGTTCACCTGTGGGTCGAAGGTTTCTTTGAAGTCTTTGCCACTGTATCGCTGGCCTTTATCTTCCATAGCATGGGATTGGTATCACGTACTGTCGCGACCAGTGCCAGCCTGGCATCTGCCTCACTCTTTATGCTGGGCGGTATACCAGGTACTTTCCATCACCTGTATTTCGCTGGCACCACTACACCAGTGATGGCTGTGGGCGCTACCTTTAGTGCACTGGAAGTGGTGCCACTGGTGGTACTGGGCTACGAAGCCTGGGAAAACTGGCGCTTACAACACAAAGCCCCCTGGATGGGTGATATTAAATGGCCACTGATGTTTTTCGTTGCGGTTGCCTTTTGGAATATGCTTGGTGCCGGTGTGTTTGGTTTTATGATTAACCCACCTATTGCGCTGTACTACCTGCAAGGCTTAAACACCACGCCAACCCATGCCCATGCTGCACTCTTTGGGGTCTATGGTTTCCTGGCACTGGGTTTCTGCTTACTGATCCTGCGTTATATCCGGCCACAGCTGGCGTTCGATGAAAAACTGATGAAAACCGCCTTCTGGTGGATGAATATCGGCCTGGTACTCATGCTGTTTACCAGCCTGTTGCCTATAGGTTTTATTCAGTTTTACGCCAGCGCCACTGAAGGTTTATGGTATGCCCGTAGTGAAGCCATGATGCAAAGCGACATTCTGGTGACTCTACGCTGGGTTCGGACCTTCGGTGACGTGATATTCATCGTCGGCGCTCTGGCTGTTAGCTGGCAAGTCGTCAAAGGTGTGTTTTCCAGCACCCCTGCCAAAGAAAGCAAACAAAGTTAAATTGACAGCCTGACAACCCGCTGCGGTATGACGAATACTGCAGCGGTTTAACCAACGAACCCGCGTACTCAAATCAACAACACGAAAGCGTCATTTCAACAGCAACTAACCCTTATGGGGAATATTCTGATTCTGTTATGCCTGATAGCATAAGGGCACATTGCGTACAACGAGGTGCAAATAAGGTGATAAGCAAAAAACCGGATTTGAAAACAGCAATGATTCAGTTAATTGCGGAAGTAAAACAAACTCTTCCACTCTATGAGCCATCCACTTTTGTTTGCGGCACCAACACAGATTGTGTCGGTTGCCCGAAGAAAATGCTGGAGATGGTTGACTCAGAACTTTCGTATTGGGAAAGCGCGATGAAAAGGGGCGTTACGCCTAAGTTTGATGAGTTAAGACGTTTTGGCAAATTATGCCAAAGCGTGCGTCGCAGTTTGGTGCGGAACAAAATTATTCCTGATGTCATCATACTGTCCTAAACTGTTGCAGCTCCTCTTTGGCAGTTTAGCCAACAGGTTCCAATCTCACCTGACGGTCAGTTGTGAGCGGACAACTGCCCCCCCCCGCACCAAAATGTTCTGGCGGATGTCGGCTTGACTGCAAAATCGGACATATTGCCCGGTTTATTTAAATACGAAATTAACGAACCAGAGGGCTTATTGTCCCTGATGATCATTGACGGATGACATGCGCAGCTCAATTTTGGAATGCAAATTTTATCAATTAGTCGGGCGTTAGGCGCTTGTGTTGCCGAGCTAAGTGCTATAGTGATTCGGAGTTGAAAGTCGATAATTCAGAATTAAGGGGGCACAAATGTTGAAGCAGCACAGAATGATCATGCTAGTGATTGCGGTATCGTTGGCTGCACCGGCGATGGCGCGCGCGGCAGATATCGGCTTTACCTACATAGAGGGCGGTATCGTCGGCGGCTTTGTCAACGACATTGAGACATCCGGAGCGGTCAAGGGGAGCCCCCCACCCGATCTTGAAAGCGATGCTGATGGTGGTGGATTTATTGGCGGGGCGTGGCAGTTTGGAGAGCAGGTGCACTTGTTTGGCGAGTATGCATCACTTGGCCAAGAGCTTGAAATACGCAGCGGCACCAGCACTGTAGCAGGTGAGTACGACGTGGAGCGCTGGCGTATTGGGGTTGGTTACCAATACCCTGTCTCGGAAACCTTGGTTTACTACGGTAGGCTAAGCCTTGACCAGCTCGGGTTAAAGGATGCGCGCGCTGCGGGTTTCAATCTAGATCTCGACGCTGACGATAGCGGCATCGGTGGGGAAATAGGCGCTATCTGGGCAGCAACTCAGACTTTACATCTGCAGGGTCATGCGCGTTACACCTCGATCGGTGGTATCGCGTCCAGCGGTTCAGATCCCTTTGAGTCCGATGTCCTGATCGGTGTGAACGGACGCTGGAATTTCCTTCCCAGCATAGCACTGGTTGCAGGCTACGAGTACGGAAAAATTACCACGTTGAACCTGGGCGTGCGTTTATCATTCTGAGTGCTTCCCAATCATCTATGGAACAATAGCCTGCGGATTGAAGGTCCGCGGGCTTTATCTTGATGTTATCAAGGGGTGATCAGGTTCTGAGCCTAAAACGGCTGACCAGGTCCTGCAGCTGTTCAGCTAACTTAGCCAACTGATGACTGGTTGCTGCTGTTTGTTCTGCACCTGAACTTGTTTGAGTCGCTATATCACTGATACTTACAATCTTCTGGTTGATATCTTCAGCCACCGCAGCTTGTTCTTCAGTCGCCGACGCTATCTGCATATTTTTATCATTCATACCATATATCCCTTCCAGTACCCCTGACAAGATAGTGCCGGTCTCAGCCACTTTCTCGCGCCCGCTATGAGCCAAAGTGAGGCTCAAATGCATGGCATTTGATGCATTCAACGCATTATTCTGCAAAGCCTCAATCATTTGTTGTATGTCACCTGTCGACTGTGCCGTGCGCTGAGCTAAAGTGCGTACTTCATCAGCCACCACCGCAAAACCACGGCCCTGATCACCCGCTCTGGCGGCTTCAATGGCCGCATTGAGGGCCAACAAGTTGGTTTGTTCAGCGATACCACGGATCACATCAAGTACTGACGTGATAGAAGTACTATCGCGCTTTACACTTTCAATCACACCAGAGGTCTCTTCGACCTGAGTGGTTAACTGCTGGATCAGGCTTATTGTTTCTTCAAGCTTCGACTGGCCACTGGCAGCACCGGATTGCACAACCTCAGATAACGACACAGCTTCAGCGGTACTACTTGCAACATCCCGCACTGTCGCAGTCATTTCGTGCATAGCTGTTGCCACCAGTTCAGTGTCTAACTGTTGCCGCTGCACGCCTTTGCTCGTCTCTCTAGTCACAGCTGATGATTGCTCTGCAGCAGTTGCAACCTGAGCGGTCGCCTCACCAATCTCACTGATGACTTTCTGTAGCTCTGCAGCCATAGCGTTTGTACTTAGTGCGATTTGCCCAAATTCATCTTTTGAGCTGTAAAGACAGCGAGACGTAAGATTACGCTCAGCTAGAGCCCGAATGGTTCCATCCACACTTTTTACCGCAAAGGTTATATTACGTACTGACACCAGGGCGATAACAAACACCACCGCAGCTATGACTAAAGTTAGAATAGACAAGCCCCACAGATGAGTGAGTGCTTGCTGTTTCAGCATATCGGCTCTCTCTGTAATATCGGCGTTGAGCAGTTTTTCAAACTCTGCCATGTCCGTGAGTCTTTTGGTTGCGATGTCAAACCATACACCATCGTCCACATTCAAAGGCGCTTCCAGAGGAGCAGTAAAAGCCAACTGCTGTAGTTTTTCGACCTCCGAAAAACTCTGCTGCAACACAAGTTCTTTCCAGTCATCAAGGCGTTCGGCAGACAATAGTCGGGTAAAGTTTTCCATTAATGCATTGTAGGCGCCAAAGTTATCACTGTATTTTGTTAACAAATCACTGTTAAAACTTCCTCTGCTAAATACTAAGCCTAATAGCGCCCTATCCCTGCCTGCGCGCTCTTTCATCTCAATAAACTGATTTAAAGTAGCAAGCTCTCTGGCCATCTGACGATGAGGTACATCAGATTCTAATTGGTGATTGACGGCAATCATCGACTTTATAAGCTTGGTATAACGCTCAGCAGATTCAGTATTGCTGATGCTCAGTGAGTCAATCAGACGACGTAACTCAGGCACACTATCTAATTGCTGCTTCAAAGAGAGCAATTCTGCTTGGTTTAATGCAGCCACTATCTGTAGTTTCTCATCAGATTGAACACGCAATTGCTTCAACCTGTCGGCAAAACGCTGACCTTTGCTTGCCAGATAAACACCGCTGGCCCCGCGTTCAGCCTGTAACGCACTGATTAAAGAGTTCATCCTGACCGAAGTGGTTATAGCCGATGACACATAACCAGCCATCTGCTGCTGTGACCAACTCGCAACAAGACGCTCGCCCAGCAACCAAAGCACAGCGCATACTGGGAATACTAATAATAAATTGAGCTTTTGACGTAGAGTCAAATCACGAATAAAGGAAGCCATAGGGTATACCTCTTGGTAGGAACTACCGCTATTTTAGGTAAAAATCACCAGAACCCCCAGAAAATAAAAGGCCTACCTCTCCAGGATTAATGACTACTTCTTTTGCTCCCTTTTATTTATCAACAAAACATGACTCACATCCACACGCTCTAGACTACTTTTGAATAACTCTGCTGCCCTTGGGCAAGATAAAAATCAAAGCAAGCGCATATACTGCGGACCCAAAGACGACCTTTCCCGGTCACTCGCAGATGACCCATACTGACTTCAACAAGCCCATCACTGATGAAGGGCTGGAGTTTTTTCATCGCATCGGCAAAATACAGCATAAAATCTTTGACGGACCATTTAGTACAAAACGCTTTCAGATCCAGTTCAAAATGACAAATCAGCTGGCTGATCAACTCAGCACGGATCTTGTCATCAAGATTTAAGCAAAATCCTTTTTCGACCGGAATAGCATTGGATGCAATAGCTGCATAATACTCAGGCAATTCTTTGGTATTTTGCCAAAGCACACCGTTCACCTGACTAATGCTAGATACACCTAAACCAACCAAGGCATCCTGTCCAGAGGTGGTGTATCCCTGAAAATTACGCTGTAGCTGACCAGACTTTTGAGCTTGAGCCAAACTATCGTGAGATTTAGCGAAATGGTCCATTCCTATAAACTGATAACCAGCTTCGACAAATCTATTGATAGCGATTTGCATCAGTTCAAGCTTCAATGGAGCGTCTGGCAAACTGCTTTGTGGGATTTTACGCTGTGATGCAAAGCGCTCAGGAAGATGAGCGTAACTGAACAAGGAAATACGGTCAGGATCCAGACGCACTATTTCCTCAACAGTTTCTGCGAAGCTGTTGGTCTGCTGATGAGGGAGACCATAGATAATGTCGAGATTTACCGACTCAAACCCAAGCTCTTTACTTAATTTCACCTGACGACGTATCAGATGAATATCCTGTACTCTGTTGATGGCAATCTGCACTTTTTCATCCAGATCCTGGACACCAAAACTTACACGGTTAAAACCTAAGGCTTTCAGATGAGCAAGTTTTTCATCACTACAGCTACGAGGATCTATTTCGATACTGATTTCTGCGTCTTGGTTTAACACAAAATGACGATGGGTAAGACGCATCAAGCGACTCAATTGCTGTTCAGTGAGAAAAGTAGGTGTACCGCCGCCCAAATGGACCTGATTGATCAATCTCCCCTTAAGCAGAGGTGAATATATTTCCATTTCTCTCTCAAGCGCATCAAGATAATCATCCGCTTTATTTTGATGACGGGTGATGACTTTATTACAACCACAGTAATAACAGAGCTTGTGACAAAACGGCAGATGAATGTACAAACTCAATTCTGCAGAACTGGCTGACAACGTTTTATGAATCATCTGGTGCGGAAAACTTTTATCCATCGAAAGAGCTGTTGGATAGGAGGTATAGCGCGGACCATTAATATTGTATTTAGCGATTAACTCAGGATCCCATAACAACGTATTCATGCTTACCTCGGCCCAGGAATGCTTTCGGTGGTGCTGCAAACCGCGACCACCGGAAAAACTACTTTATTGCTTATTCTAACAAGCTAACCTGATAGGCTTGGAAATCATTGCGGGTACCTCCCCGTAACATTAGAGGTATAAACGAGTTTAAATCGGCTTTTATAGCTGGCAAAAAAACGCTAGCTAGCCATTTTGTAGCCACTCAGCACGGTCTACAATTTGGTGTATTAGGTAGTTTTCAGAATGCACACAATAGAATTGCACCAATTTAGTTCACAAAAACGCTGTACGCTTTGTTTTGGTGCAGTTTATGATAGCCCTACTAGCTTCCAACAGGCCAGATCGACCTATGACTCCAGACACCCTACTGCAACGATTGCTGCGTCAACTCGGGTTATACCACCCTCACGAACAGCGATTGTCGGCTATTACCTTGCAACAACGTTTAAAAGTAGTGTGCGCCGCATTTATTGCGCTTGGTCTGGTGGCTCAGGTCAGCAGTACGCTGCTCGCTGGCAGCAGCTATATTCTATTGCTCGCGTCAATGGGAGCTTCAGCCGTACTGCTATTCGGTATACCAAATAGTCCGCTAGCAAGACCCTGGGTATTTCTGGCTGGTCATCTGTTCCCGGCAACCATTGGCCTTGCATGTAGTCATCTGTTTAACAATTTTCCGCTGATGGCCGCGACCACCATCGCAGTAGTGTTATTTGTTATGTACTTGCTCGAGTGCATGCACCCCCCAGGAGGTGCCACAGCTCTGGTCCCAGTGATAGCAACTACAGCAGGGCCAGCGCCTGGATTGGAATTCCTGCTTTATCCTGTGGGTCTTAATCTATTGGTGATGTTAAGTTGTGCGCTATTGCTACAGCGTTACTGGCTTAAAGCAAAAGCAACATCTGAGGGACCTGGCACTCCAGCAACAGAAGATGCCAAACCACTCGACAGATTGCAGTTGCAGCACAGTGACTTAGCCGCAGCAATAGAGAGTCTGGATAGGGTACTGGATATCAGCGAAACGGATTTATTACAGTTGTACCATAGAGCGCAGCAGCATGCCTTTAGTCGCCACTCGCAACTGTTATGTCGCGATATTATGGCCAAAGATTTATTGACCATTACATCAGAAACACCATTGCAAACAGCCTGGCAACTGCTGCGTCGCCACAAGGTTAGTATGCTGCCTGTAATCGATCAACAGCGGCAACTAGTAGGTATATTTACTCTCGTGGATGTAGTGAAAGACCTAACCGAATCTGATCTGTTCTCGTTCAGAACCCAGATACTGAGTTGGTTCAAACCACAGTCTGATTCTGCGCGAGCTACAGTTGGAGACTGGATGAATCGTAAACTGGTCACAGTTAAAGATACAGACCATATCGCAGCACTTATTCCTTTGCTTGCACATAACGGCCTGCATCAGGTACCTGTGCTCAATGCCGCTCAGCAACTCTGTGGCATTATTACCCAATCTGATTTACTGGCCACATTGGTTCAACAACAACCTCTGCAGCAAGCTGTGTAACATACCCATTACCCATAAAGTGGTAGTAAGGACAACGAGTTGATTTGAATCAATTTTCTGCTGGCAACAAGTATTAGACTCAATACTTCATCTTGCTCGCTGGAATGAATTATGAAACATCATAGTGACAACAAGCCTCTGGTCTATGCTTGTTCTGGTTGTTCAAAAGTTGCGCAACTTGCTAATGATTTAGCCTTGATACTAAACAGAAAAAATCTGGCAGAAATGTCTTCTATTGCTGGTATTGGAGGCAATATCACAGAGTTAATAAAAACAGCACAATCGGGAAGGTCTATATTAGCTATCGATGGCTGCCCGCTCAATTGCGTCAAACAATGTCTTGCGACAATAAATGTAGTTCCAACCTGGCATATCGAATTAACTATGTTTGGCTTAAAAAAGCGTGCCCATGAGGACTATCCTGTAAAAGACGCATACGACATACTTGAATTGTTACCACGCGAGATTGTGACTGAAGACATTCGCGTCATCAATTAGAGCCACACACAGGACAATTTGGATCCTTAGCCAACTTAAACTGACGCCACTGGCCGTGAAAGGCGTCAAAAAGCTGAAGAATCCCAAATGATGGCGATCCGACAGAAGCCAATATTTTTACCACCTCCAACGCCTGAGTTGCACCTATAACACCCACAACCGGGCTCAGGATACCTGCTTCCATGCACGTCAGTTGCTGTTCTGTAAACTGAAGACTTAAACAGTGGTAACAAGGCATATCCTGTTGCATATTAAAGCACACCACCTGACCTTCAAAACGAATAGCAGCTCCTGAAACCAGCGGCACCCGCGCCTTAAAACAAGCTGCATTGATCGCATTTCTCGTCGCCATATTGTCTGTACAGTCCAGAACCAGCGAATAGTCAGCGACAAGCTTAGAAAGCTCTTCTGCATCCAGTCTTTTGCACAGCGCCTCAATTTCTATTTCAGAATTGAGCTCACGCAAAGCCATGCAGGCACGTTGCGCTTTGAGCGAGCCAATATCACTTTCCCGATACAGGATCTGTCTTTGTAAATTCGTTCTGTCGATCAGATCATCATCGACCAGAGTGATGTGCCCTATACCACTGGCGACAAGATAAGGCGCGGCAGCGCAGCCAAGCCCTCCCATGCCCACCACTAAGACTCTTGATGAGAGTAAAGCCTCCTGACCACGAAAATCCATGGCAGGCAACATCAGATGCCTGCTGTAGCGCAAGGCTTCAGCAGTACTTAACTCGGTCGTATCACGGGATTTTTTTGTCATGTGATTACCATTTTATCTGCGTCAATGATGATTATTTCAACCCGAGTCGTTGAGCTAATTTGTGCAAATTGCTGGGGTCTAAATCCAGTTGGCGTGCAGCCTGAGACCAACTGCCATTATTTTTATCCACAGCTTGTCGAATAAGCGATTTCTGTATTTGCTCTACACCTTGCCTCAACGTGACATGACTCAACTCCTCCATTCTGTAATTCTCAGAGTCCGGAATATTCTGCATGCCGTCAAATATATCCAACAGGTCTGGTTCTATGGTCACAATATCTGAGCGCCGGGCGCCGCGACTTAACGCTTTGATTGCCGCTCTGCTTATAACGTGTTCAAGCTCTCTGATGTTTCCGGGCCAGCTGTAATTGATAAGCCCGAGCTCTGCCGATGCAGACAAGCGCAGAGCCCTCATGCCTAATCGGCTTCGGTTGAGTTCGAGAAAATGACCGGCAAGTAATGGAATGTCTTCCTGTCGCTCCCTCAGCGGAGGAATAGGCAAAGGATAGACCGACAATCTATGGTACAAGTCAGCTCTGAACTCGCCTATTTTTACTTGTTGATGCAAATCCCTGTTCGTCGCAGCCACAATACGCACATTGACCTGACGTTGCTTGTCACTGCCTAAACGTTGGATCTCACCATTTTGTAAAACCCTTAATAACTTTGCCTGTATAGACAGTGGTAATTCACCTACCTCATCGAGAAATAAAGTGCCCTCATCCGCAGCTTCAAAGCGTCCCATCCGCTCACCATGAGCGCCGGAAAATGCGCCTCTGACATGGCCAAACAATTCAGTTTCCGCCAGACTTTCGGGCAAAGCTGCGCAATTGACGTAAATCATCGGCTTATTTCTTCTGGGCGAGCATCGATGCAAATGTCTGGCAAAGAGCTCCTTGCCAACGCCGGTTTCGCCCAAGAGTAATACCGGAAGGTCTGAACTTGCCACTACGGTAAGTTCCTGCAATATTTGCTGTAAACCTGAACTTTGCCCTATCAGTTCGTAGCGCTCAGGTAATTCTTTACCTTGCTCACTCTCATGCTGATGATTCAAACGCAGAGCACGATTTGCCTGTTCCAGTTCAGTCATACGGACAGAAGCTTCAACCAATAAGCTATATCGCTGTAACTGGTACACTGCAACCTCAGTAAAACGGCCTTCCTCAAGTGCATCAAGAGTTAATACCCCCCAGCACCGGCCTTCGACATACAAGCTAGTCCCCATACAATCATGCACTGGCAACGCTTGCCCAGGTTGATCAGCCAACAAGCCATCGTATGGATCGGGCAGCTCTGAACCTGGTTCAAATCTAACGGGGTTACGGCTTGCAAGAATTGCAGCAAGCCGGGGGTGTTGCGACACCACAAACCGCCTGCCTAAAGCCTCGCGGACAAGCCCGTGCAAAGCCACAGGTTTGAGCACATCATTTTCAAGCCGAAGTATAGCGACAGCTCCACATGCGAAATGACTGCGTAATGTGCTTACAAGCCGCTGCAAACGCACGGCAGCAGGCAAGTCAGTCACCAAATCAGCAATAAGGCTTTCTTCCAGCATGGTACTTTTCACCTTCGTGGTGTATTAAACCCAACATCAATTGGGTCTAATTTACCACGTCGAAAAAAAAAGCCATATAAATCAAAGGTGGTATATCTGGCCTGAGTATTGCGATGTTTAAGCATGGAGAAACAACTCGTCCATATCAAACTCAGTCAATCTCAGGAGCTCTTATGTCATTACTAGATAAATCGTTAGGGGAAATCGCGACCACTATCCCTGGGGCTACTTCGGTATTTCATCAACACAAACTTGATTTTTGTTGTGGAGGTAGTCAAAGCCTGGCCGAAGCTCTGGCGAAAAAACAACTGCCCCCCACGCAAGTGGTCGAGCAATTGCAGAAACTTCTCAATTCGGGAGAAAAAATGACGGATTGGAGAAGTGTGCCAGTGAAACAGCTGATTGAGCATATCCTGGAACGTTACCATCAACGTCATCGCCAACAACTACCAGAGTTGTGCCGCTTAGCCCGTCGTGTTGAACATGTGCATGCCACAGCCGAAGACTGCCCGACAGGATTAGCGGATCATCTGGAAGATATGTATCAGGAATTAGAAAGCCATATGATGAAAGAGGAACAGATTTTGTTTCCTATGCTTGCCAGAGGTATCTACCCTTCAGGTCCGATTTCCGTTATGGAAGAAGAGCATATTCAACATGGCGACGCCTTACAAAAGCTTGATGCACTCACCAACAATATCACGCTGCCAGACGGAGCATGTAATACCTGGACTGCTTTGTACTTAGGTCTAAAGGAATTAAAAGAAGATCTGATGAATCATATCTTGCTGGAGAATGAAATCTTATTTGTCGAGTGGGAGCCCTCTGCTCAACCAGCCGAAAAACACATGTGCTGCGGCAGTTGCCAATAACTGGAAGCTGCGGCTCAAACTCTGGTAGAAGCCAATAGTGATGGAACAGTGAGGCATGAAAATAAATGCCTCACTCCTTTATTCTGTTTGGCTACCTAGTTTGGTGTATAGCCAGTTTTACTTTAAACAACTCAGAATGAGAAAATTCAGTACTACACAGGCAACCCATCATGAAGTACGCCATAAAAACAGCACAACAAAAGAGAGAAGAGACTAGTCCCCTTTCACTTCAGGACTTTGCAGAAGATAAACTCAGAGCCCGCTTCTCTCAGCTTCAGCTCGTCCTCAAGACCACTCAAGACCCGTCTAAACGGTATTTAACCATGAATGAAATGATGGCGATCAATGTAGACTTAGTAAAAATACGTCTGCTAAAACTTAGTGCAGAACTAAAATCAGGTGATTGTAGCGACTAAAGTGACTCCTTTCACTACTACCGCTTCAAGTGTCTTGAGTATAATCCCGACGTTTTAATAACTCTGTCGCTATATATTGTTGCACACTCAACAAGGACGATGGCAGATGGGTTGTCGTATCAAAGCTATCGAGAAAATTTTTCAGATAAAGTCCCAGCTCAGTATCACCCAACATGCTTAATCTGCGCTGGAAAAACAGAGTATCAGGATCCACTTTTGCGCTACACAGAAGAAAGAAGTCTTCGCTGCTGGCTTTCACTCTTAGATCAGGTGCTGCCACCACAGAATTCACCAGTAATTTCTGCTTAACTAAGCTCACTGTAAACTGAAATTCAAAGTCACTCACCTCAATCAGCACTATTTTCTCTTTTAAAAAATTCAACTCTCCTTGCTGGCAGGCGGTGACAAAAAGCCGGTTCAAAACCTTACTGATCAACACATTTTTTAATGATGAAGGCAGCAAATTAGATAGGGTTTTACCGAACGCCGGCAATGCAACTATCACTTTTGGGGTAATCATTTTGCTTTTAAACATAGGGAACACCTCTCTGACACAACAACTTATACTGAATATCTGAATTGCGCACATAGTGTCACAGACAGGTTAAAACGCCCATCGGGCAAAAGAGGTAGTAGACATGGAATTATTATGTCCCGCCGGAAGTGTAGCGGCGTTGAAAGCAGCCATTGAAAACGGAGCTGATGCCGTCTACGTGGGACTTAGAAACGAAACCAACGCGCGTAATTTTGCAGGATTAAATCTTGATGATTTAAAGCTGGCTGAAGCAGCTGCCTATGTGCATAAAGCAGGGAAAAAGCTGCATGTTGCAATCAACACCTTTGCACATCCAGACACATGGCAATTATGGCAGCACGCAGTGGATCAAGCCGTACATGCCGGAGCAGATGCACTGATTATCGCTGACATGGCGGTACTTGCCTATGCAGCTGAGCGTTATCCTGAAACCGAACTTCATTTGTCAGTACAAGCGTCGGCAACAAATCTCGCCGCTATAGAGTTTTATCGGCAGTACAATATTAAACGCGTAGTACTGCCAAGAGTCCTCTCCATTCAACAAGTAAAGGCTCTGGCACGAAGCACAGATATCGACCTCGAAGTTTTCGCTTTTGGCAGCCTGTGTATTATGGCAGAAGGTCGTTGCTATCTGAGCTCCTATCTGACAGGCCAATCCCCCAATACTTTTGGCGCTTGCTCACCGGCATCCTTTGTACGTTGGCAGGAAACAACAGACGGTCGACTTGAATCAAGACTTAATGGCATGCTAATTGATTGTTTTGAGAAGCATGAAACGGCAGGTTACCCAACCTTGTGCAAAGGACGGTTCGACGTCGATGGAGAGCGATACCATACGCTGGAAGAGCCAACCAGCTTGAACACCTTAAGCCTGCTGCCTGAGCTTTACAAAGAAGGGGTAAAGTCGCTCAAAATTGAAGGACGCCAGCGCAGTCCGTCTTATGTAGCAAGCTTAACCAGAGTATGGCGCCAGGCCATTGATTCACTTCTCACAGACCCAACAGCATTTGAAGTTCAGCCTGCCTGGGACAAACTACTGGCGTCAATTTCCGAAGGCAGCCACACCACTCTTGGCGCTTATCACCGAGCCTGGAAGTAAGTTCATGACCAAAGAATCTATTCAACCTTTAAAATTTACTATTGGTCCGGTTCAGTACTATTGGACCAAACAGCAGATGCAACTGTTTTACAAGGACGCTGCAGCTTCAAAAGCTGATGTCGTCTATTTGGGTGAGACAGTCTGCGCGAAAAGAAGAGAACTCAAGTTCTCAGATTACATGGACATTGCGATGATGCTGCGTGAAGCCGGCAAAGAAGTCGTCTTGTCGACCATGACTCTATTGGAGTCCCCCTCCGAGCTTCGGGAACTTCGTCGCTACTGTGACAACGGCGAATTTATGATTGAAGCCAACGATGTGGGTGCTATCTCCATGTTGCAGGAGCAGCAACTTCCCTTTGCTGTAGGCGCCGCAGTAAGCGTGTATAACCATGTGGCGCTTCGGCAATTACTGCAGCTTGGAATGAAACGTTGGATCATGCCAGTAGAACTTTCGAGGGACTGGTTATCTAACATCCTGCATCAACCTCTGATCGCTGATGTCCGGGATTGTTTTGAAGTAGAGGTATTTGCACTGGGCCATTTACCACTGGCCTGGTCAGGTCGCTGTTTTACCGCCCGCTCTGAAAATAGATCTAAAGATCAATGCGAACTCTGCTGCCTAAAATACCCAAAAGGACGATTGGCAAATAGCCAGGACGGAAAGAACATGTTTGTACTGAACGGCATCCAAACCCAATCAGGTGATAGATATAACTTGCTCAATGATTTACCCTCCATGCATGGTTTAGTGGATTTAGTCAGGATCAGTCCAGAGCCGGAACATACTTTTTATTGGCTGGATCAATTTCAGCAAGAAAAACGCACTGCGCTGCCACAAGGGGATTGCAACGGATACTGGCACCAATTAGCTGGGTTAAATCAGATAGAGGTTGAATAATTTTATGACGGACTTAAGTAAAGGCAATCAGCAGCAAAAGGCCAAAATTGGCATTGTCACCATCAGCGATCGAGCCTCAGCAGGAGTGTATGAGGATATATCTGGTCGGGCTATCATTGACAGCTTCACAGACTATCTCACTAGTCCATGGCAAGCGGAATATCGCTTGATCCCTGACGAAAAAGACCTGATTGAGAAAACGCTTTGCGAGTTAGTTGATCAGCTTGGCTGCGCTTTAGTGGTCACAACAGGAGGTACTGGACCGTCAAAACGTGATGTCACTCCGGAAGCTACAGAAGCTGTTTGCGACAGGATGATGCCAGGTTTCGGAGAACTGATGCGACAAGAGTCGCTAAAATATGTACCTACAGCTATTTTATCCAGACAAACTGCAGGGCTCAGAGGAAATAGTCTTATTATCAATCTGCCAGGTAAACCTTCTGCCATTCGACAATGTTTGGATGCTGTATTTCCGGCAGTACCATATTGTCTTGATCTAATGAATGGCCCCTACCTGCAAACCAATGAAGCCGTGATGAAAGTATTCAGACCGAAAAACTGACACTTCAATTGCTGCGGATCAAAAATAACCAGATCACCAAAAGCAGAGTGGCAAACCAAAAACCTGACATCATTTGCCAAAACAGCAGCCGGTTTGTTTTGTGTTTAGCCACCACCTGCTGCTGTAAAAACAGAGGATTAGGATTTTGCAGATCTTTCATCAGCAGAGGAACTGAGGCATAACGCTGGGATAAATCCAGGCTCACTCCCAGCTCTAACGCCTTGTCAAACCAAAGAGGGATCACAGGATTATGCAAATAACTGGGTTGGTAACGTAACTTCTGATAATCACGCATACTCTGGCACTCCTCCACTTTCGGACCGTACGGAAGCTCACCGGTAAAAAGTTCATAACAGATAGTCGCCAGGGCGTACACATCCCCCTGCTCGCCCGAATTATGTCCGAGTAAGTAATGCGGATCGGAATAGCTGGCAGTACCCAGCGCACTATCCTGCGCAAGAGGCGAATAAATTTCCGCTAAGCCTGCGACATAAACAGAGCCAAAATCTACAAGTATCAACTGGCCATCATGGCGAACCATGATATTGCCGGGTTTCAGATCCTGATGCACAGCGCCTTGTTGGTGCAACGCCAGCACGGCATCCGCAATTTGACGAACCAAAGCAATAGCTTTTGAGGGTTTAATAGGTTTACTTGCCTTAGCAAACCACTGCTCCAGTGTTTCGCCTTCAATATACTCCAGCAAGTAATATAAAAAGGTCCTGGCACGCTTTTGCCTGTGAACCTGAACGACATGAGGATGCTGTATTCTTAATCCAATCCACTCTTCGCGAATAAAACGCTCGATATAAGCATGATCGTCGCAAAAGTTTATAGAGGGTGTTTTTAAAACCCAACACAACTCTGTTTCTGTATCACGAACCAGATATAAATGGCTGCGACTGCTTGAAAACAGCTCTCTTTCTATCAGATACCCGTCTACCTTCATTCCGGGCGCCAGCGCAGGTAAAAAGGGTAGTCTGGTCAAACGCTCACTGTAATCATCCAGACTCTCTGAGGGTAAGCTAAGAATGTCTACAATCAGTGCACTGACATTGTCGTCGCTGCCTTTGGCCAGCGCCAACTGACAAAGCTCTGCAGACAACTGCGCTGCAGATTGGTGACTGCTCAGCGCAGCCAAAAGCTCTGACTCCTCAACAAAATCATATAAACCATCACTACAAAGTAAAAACCTGTCGCCATTTTCAATGCTGATGGCATCCTGATCGCATTGGACACTTTGATCCATCCCCAAAGCACGTCCCAAAAACTGCCTGCTCTCGCTAAGAACAGTAGTATGATCCAGAGTTAATTGACGCAGCAGGCCTTGCCGCCAAAGATAGATACGACCATCGCCGATATGAAACCAGTAAGCGGTGCGTGATTTGATCACTAGTGCATCAAAGGTAGTTAAGAAACCTTTTTCATTATTGGTAAACTGATGACTTTGTTTGTAAAGCGCACTATTTATCGTGGCGATGAGCTGGCCAGCGCTATAGGGCACAGACCAGCTATCGGGAGTATTCAGATACTCTTCTGCAAAATAGTTCACAGCATAATCGCTGGCCTCTTGCCCTGCTTCCGCGGAACTGACGCCATCAGCTAAACAAAAGCAAGCACCTTTGTGTACAAGCAAATGCCTATCTAAAGGCAGTTGTTGACTGATGGCATCTTCATTACAGGCTTTGACACCGGCAAGGGTCTCCCCGCCAACGCTAAGTTGTAACAACACACCGCCTGAACCGGCTATCACATCTGTGAACACTGAACCTCCATTTAAGCTAAGTAACATAGACTAGCTGACATGTATGTGATGCACATTGCCTTCTTCGTCTACTTCAGTCATATGTCCTTTTGGATCATCAAGAAACATCACGGCAACTAATCCGACTAATGCTGATGCAGCAATTACATAAAAGAAAGTACTGTAATCGACATAACTTAGCACGGTCAGATACACAACGGCCCCGACATTACCGTAGGCTCCTGCCATTCCGGCTATTTGCCCTGTCATTCTTCTTTTAATCAGTGGCACTATGGCAAATACAGCCCCCTCACCACCCTGAACAAAAAACGAACAGGCCATACTAACGAACACTGCAAGCGGCAACCACCAGTGGCTATCCATCAGACCCATCATGAAATAACCAGCAGATAAACCAGCGATCAACAACACCATGCTTTTACGCCGACCAAATTTATCTGAAAACCACCCCCCCATGGGTCTGGAGACCAGGTTCATAAAAGCAAAACTGGACGCAAGTAAGCCTGCACTGACAGGACTTAACCCCTCAAAGGTGTCCAGAAAATACAAAGGTAACATCGAGACTACAGCTAACTCTGAACCAAAGGTTGTGAAATAGGCCAGATCCAAAATGGCGACCTGCTTAAAGGAATACTTTTCGTGTTGAGGCACACCTTTGCGTAAATGTTCAACATTCACCCGCCACACTTGTTGTGTTTGGACAATATACAGAATGACTAAACCGGCCCAAATCAGATACATATATTGTTCAGAAAACAGGTTGACTCCTGCAGGAGACATTTTCCAGGCCAACATAGCAAGAGCCAGATGCATTGGGATATTTAACACTATCAGTAACCACAAGTCAGTCCAACTTGTGACCTCCATTGCACCACTCTTTTTAGGTTTGAAATAGACGGAGCCTTTTGGTGTATTACGGGCCTGATGATAAAAGACGAAGGCATAGACAGCACTTAACACCCCCACGCTAATCAACGCATATCGCCAACCATCATCACCACCGTAGAGCAAAGCAATACTGGGCAGCGTCATGGCCGCTGCTGCTGAGCCAAAGTTACCCCAACCACCATAAATCCCTTCAGCGGTACCCACCTGATGACTTGGGAACCATTCCCCCACTAATCGGATCCCCACCACAAAACCAGCGCCAACAAAACCCAGCAAAAATCTGAATAATGCCAGAGTTTCGAAACTTTCAGCGAGCGCAAATCCAATGCAAAAAAAGGCGGAAATCAGTAATAAGAGACTGTACATGATCCTTGGACCAAATTTATCAACAAGGATCCCAACCACTATCCTGGCAGGAATAGTCAAGGCAACGTTTAAAATGAGTAAGGCTTTGATCTGAGCGTCAGTTAAGCTCAGCGCCAACTTAATTTCTGTTAATAGAGGCGCATGGTTAAACCACATAACAAAAGTCAGAAAAAAAGCGAACCAGGTCAAATGCAATGTTTTAATTTTCGCATCGCCAAAATTCAGCAAATTGACCTTTCCGACATCAGCAGCGGAAGAGGACAGCTTGGACATATAAACCTCCAGTGGGGAACCTATTAGCTTTAAACACGCTGAAGAATAGAGAGTCTGCAGGCTAAAAACATTGACTTTGATCAATCAAAAAAATCCATAAACCGACAGTCCTGAATCAACTATCCACATAGGGGTAGTACGCCACTTCCAGTCAAGGCGCTTCAGAGCGCCAACCTCTACCCCTTAGGTGGTAAGGCAACCCAAAGTACAGTGAAAACAAAAACGAAAGAGATACTCCCCCGGAAACCCCCTTAATGATTCAAACAGGTTTATGATTTCAATTAAGGTTAGAACAGAGGCCATCTGATGTCTCATCCACAAGCCCGAAGGGCCCTTGTTAGCTCGATACTGGCTTTTGCCTGGTGCTTTGCAATCTGGTGTTTGTACGCGGCGGTAGGGCTTGAACTTGCAGCAGAATTAGAATTCAGCGCAACTGAATATGGTCTATTAGTCTCAGCGCCAATAGTGACAGGTGCCTTGCTACGCTTTCCGGCAGGTGCGCTGGCACAAGCATTAGATCCTCGCACCTTGTGGATGTGGCTAATGCTGGTTTTGATACCAGCGCTACTACTATTGCCTTATGCCCAAACTATGCTCAGCTTGCTGAGTCTTGGATTGTGGCTTGGAGTATCAGGTGTCTCCTTCACGCTTGGTATTCAGTATGTTTCAGCATTTTACCCGCCATCTCAGCAAGGCACTGTAATGGGGTTATTTGGTACTGGTAATGCCGGAGCAGCACTGAGTTTATTTTTAGTGCCACAACTGACAAAGTGGGATCTCTCTATCAGCATAGGTGCTGTTTACGCACTACTAACCGCATTCGTTCTCCTGTTTTTTTATTTATATTCACCTGCCATGCCTAACCTGGCACAAAATCAATCATCAGTGGCCACAACAGCTGAAACAACAGCGGTCCGGAGACTGAAACCAAGTCTACAGCTCCTGAAAGATGGGCGACTGTGGCGTTTTTCACTCTACTACTATTTTGTCTTTGGCAGCTTTCTTGCGCTTCTGCTGTGGTTACCGCATTACTACATGCAGGCTTATCAACTCAGTGCATCAGATGCGATGACGTTCACGCTTTTCTTTGTGATCACATCCAGTATGGCCAGAGCACTTGGAGGTTGGTTGGCCGATCAGTACGGCGGTAGAGCTGTGAACTGGGGTGTGTTCTGGATTTGTCTGATTTGTCTGTTTATCCTGAGCTATCCGCCGACCAGCCTGGTCATTCATGGCATAGAAAAAGAAGTGGTTCTGGAAATTAATATCAACATCTGGCTGTTTACAATTCTGATTTTTGTGATTGGCATTGCACAGGGGCTCGGCAGAGCCAGTGTGTTCAGAACGCTTTATGATTATTATCCTGAACAACTAGGCACAGCAGGAGGCATGGTTGCAGCTATAGGTGCTCTTGGCGGTTGTACTTTGCCGCTGATGTTTGGCTTGTCTCAAGACGTGCTGGGCATTCACACTGCTTGTTTTATGCTGCTGTATGGTGTGCTGGCACTTTGCATGATCCTAATGTTTTTTGCGAACCAACAACAACTTTATCAACGGGAACTGTCTTTAGCCCGGGCTCATAATTTTTTATTGGATGAAGATACTTAATTCTTAAACTTAACTACTGGAAGCAGATATGCAAATCACGGACCTGGAAACTGAGCTTAGAATGCATCCGCTACTTAGGCTGGCTTTTCGCCCACTATTCTTATTCGGTGCAGCATTTAGCGCTCTGGCAGTGCTGGTATGGGGTCTCGCACTGTTCGGGAAAATCCGGATTGAACCTGTTGGGAATATCCTGTTCTGGCATAGCCACGAGATGATTTTTGGATTTGCCTGTGCCATTGTGATCGGCTTTTTACTGACGGCTATGCAAAACTGGACTGGGCTGAGGGCTCCACACGGTAAGCAACTATTTTTCCTTATCGCCCTTTGGCTCGCCTCCAGAGCGCTGATGTTATGGGGAGCCGCTTTACCTTTAGGGTTAGTCATCCTCATCGATATAGTTTTTTTACCTTCTGCTGCTGTTTTGCTCGCCATCCCCATTCTGGCGGCTAAACAAGTGAGGAATTTGTTTTTTATCCCGATCTTACTTCTGTTGACTGCTTGTAATGCTATTAGCTGGCTTGGTTTGTATCTGCATGACTATGCATTACAGCAACATGGACTCTACAACGCCGTACTGCTAATTACGTTATTGATGAGTATCCTCGGCGGCCGGGTTTTGCCTATGTTTACTGCCAATGGCACTATGACCAAAAAGGTAGACCCTATCGTCTGGCTGGATCGACTTGCACTCGGAGCCCTCTGGCTTATTTTCATTCAACAGTTTCTCAAGCTGGAAAATTATCTTCCACACCCACTGATTGGCTTGCTTTATGCTGTTGCAGCGGCCCTTTTAGCTATTCGCTGTGCACGCTGGAAACTTTGGATCACCTTCAAAGTGCCACTGCTCTGGTCCTTGCATTTGGCGTACTGGTTCATTCCTTTTGGGTTGGCTTTGTTTGCGATGCACTACAGCGGCATGACTTTGAATGGAACTTCGATACTAAAGAGTACTGCAATGCACGCATTAACAGCCGGCGCCATGGGTTCAATGATTTTGGCCATGATGGCCAGAGTCTCTTTAGGACACACCGGACGACCGCTTCAGGTTTCTCCTCTGATGGTACCAGCCTTTGTGTTGGTTCTAAGCGCAGGGATCTGCAGAAGCCTGCTGGTAATCATGTTCCCAGAGCTGACTCAAACGATTCTTGCTCTCTCGGTCATATTTTGGGTGATCGCTTACAGCCTGTTTTGTTTTTGCTACAGCAGAATACTGACAACGGATAGAGCAGACGGCAGACCAGGCTAAGCCAACTCACCTCAAGCTGAAAAATTCAGCTACTACCTATGAAGTAGTAGCTGAACACTAGTGTTGATTTATATCAATCTCCGTCGGGCTCAACAGCCTAGACTGCATAGTACATGTACAGGAGATAAATATGACAACGAAATCAGTTAAACCTCTGGTCTATGCCTGTTCAGGCTGCTCCAAAGTTGCCCAATTGGCCAACGACCTTGCCGTAGTTCTTGATCGTGAAGGCATTGCAGAGATGTCCTGCATCGCAGGTGTTGGGGGACAAGTAAAACAATTGGTGCGAATAGCGAAATCAGGCAGGGATATTCTCGCCATTGATGGCTGTCCGCTCAATTGCGTAAAACGCACACTGGCCTGCCATCAAGTCATCCCAACCTGGCACTTGGAGCTAAGCAGCTTCGAAACAGAAGCTCTGGACAAAGGTCAAAACGAACTTCAGCAAGCTTATAAACTGCTACAACATATACAACAGGACATACTACCGCCAGCTGCTTATGCTGCGCCGGTTCGGCGCCAAACCATGCATTAGTACTCGCACTGTTTTGCTGCATCTTTACGTAAGATCGGTCTATAAGTGTTGGGGCTGTTTTTATAAAGCCGGAAAAACATATCCGGGCCTATGAGTAAACTGAAGGCTAACACCCTGGCGGAACTACCTCCAAATAGGTAGCACACCCGCCACTTGAAGGTCATATCAATAAGTAGCTGAGCACTCTAACATTTATCTAACGCCGAGCGATGTGGGCTAAGTCCGGAAACACCGGATACGTAATAGCAAACAGCTATCCGTCTGCATCTGCCGTGGTAATAGTGCCACCGGGCCTGATTGGAAACGGTCAGACCTCCCTACTTGGAAAGGTGTAGAACAATGCTTCATGATCAATTTAGCCGAAGATTCAGCTACCTCAGACTATCTTTGACAGAAAGTTGTAATTTCCGTTGCAGCTACTGTCTGCCAAATGGAAATGAATGCCAGACCCGCAGTAAAGAACTCACCTTAACCGAAATAAAGCGACTGGTTACGGCTTTCGCTATGGCGGGCACCCGGAAAATCAGATTAACAGGCGGAGAGCCGAGCCTTCGGCGCGATCTATGCGAAATTATCTCTATCTGCAAAGAAGTCCCCGGTATAGAAACTGTTGCGATGACCACAAATGGCTACAGACTAAAACGAGATATCAGTAGCTGGCTTGACGCAGGGTTAGATGCTTTGAACGTCAGCGTGGATAGTCTTGACCCTGCGACTTTTGAACTCATCACAGGACAGGACAAGCTGGCTGAAATCCTCGAAGGTATTGAACTGGCCACTGAGCTTGGGATTAAAAAACTAAAGCTCAATACAGTGTTACTAAGGCAACACAATTCAGGTGCACTGCCGGACTTTATGAACTTTGTGAAACACCGCGCCATCACCCTGAGATTCATTGAACTGATGCAAACCGGTGATAACAATGCTTTCTTTGCACGTCAGCACCTTTCAGGTGATCAAATCAAACAGCAATTAGTAGCTGCTGGCTGGTTGCAAGCGGTGAAAGACCGGGATGCCGGACCTGCACAAGAGTTTTATCATTCATCCCACCAAGGAGGTATTGGCCTGATCATGCCGTACAGCAAAGACTTTTGTGCGGATTGCAACAGACTCAGAGTCTCCAGTTTGGGAGAGCTGTATCTGTGTTTATTCACCGAGCAACATCATAGTCTGCGGCATCTTTTACAAAAAGATCAACCGCTTAAAGTTCAGCAGTTCTTGCAACAAAGTTTGCAATTCAAAAGCAGCAGTCATCAACTCGCAGAACAGAAAACCGGGGCAACACGTCATTTGGCAATGATTGGCGGCTGATATAAACAACAGTCATCTTGGTATGCAATAGAAACTGGGTGTAGCGGTAATGCAAAGTGCAATAATTTTGGCTGGTGGTCGCTCCTCAAGGATGGGACAAGACAAGGCGCTGTTAAAACTGCAAGGCAAGACATTGCTGCATCGTGCGGTCTCTCTGGTCAAAGCTGCGGGTATCAATCAAATATTGATAAGCAGAAATGAACCCGGCTTTATCAATGATCTGTACACTGGAGCTGGACCTTTGGCAGGTATTCAATCCGCCTTATTGCATGTCAACGCAGAGTCTTGTCTGGTGCTGCCAGTCGACACGCCATTACTGACCGCAGATTTACTTACCTTGCTGTTACAACATCCTTGCAGTTGCTTTGCTGACTCGCCATTACCTGCAGTCATCCCTAATACCAGTGAAGTAAAACACTGGTTATCAAATCAACTGCAACAAAAAATGCCGGACAGATCGGTTCAGCGGTTTTTGCAACGCTTCGGTGTTGTGGAAATAAAGTGCCCGGACCAGCAAGCACTGGCCAATACCAATACACCGGATCAGTGGCAGCATGTGAAAGAGCTCTGGGGGGATAACGCAAAAAACCTTCAGCATCATCAATTATGATGGGTGAAAAATTAGTCCGAATGTTCTGAGAGAAAATGCACCATGGCCAAAAAAACCAAGCCCTTTAAATCACTCAATATCGCTGTTTTGACTATCTCAAATCGCCATACCCCAGACACTGATGAGAGCGGGCATTTAATCCATCAATTACTGGTCGACGCAGGACACAGCCTGATCTGTCGCGACATAGTCCAGTCGAACTTATATCAAATCAGGGCTATCGTTTCTCAACTTATTGCGGCCCCTGCTTGTCAGGTCATTATCCTCAACGGAGGCACAGGTTTTGCTCCGGATAATTGCACTGAAGAAGCACTGCTGCCCTTGCTGGATAAAAAAGTGGAAGGATTTGGCGAGCTGTTCCGTTGCCTGTCCTACCAACAAATTGGCAGCTCAAGCATGCAGTCAAGAGCCTTATCCGGCCTTGCTAACCAGACCTTGCTTTTTGCCATCCCCGGCTCACCCTCTGCATGTTCGCTCGCTATGGTCGCGCTGATACTGCCGCAACTGGACGCACGACAGGGCCCATGCAATTTTGTGGGGCAACTTTGTGATCTCACCTCTGGTTGTCGTAAAGGTTCGGAAAACGAAGAAGGTATTTTATGAACAATGACTCGAATCTAACTGCAGCCCTCACCCATTTAACCAAAGATGGCAGTGCCCAAATGGTGAATGTTGGGCATAAAGCAATCAGCTCACGAAGGGCCGTAGCATCCGCCGTGGTGATGACCACGCCTGAAGTAGTGGGCTTGTTACTATCCGCATCACTGAAAAAAGGGGACGCCTTTGCCTGCGCACGCATTGCGGGGATCATGGCGGCTAAAAAAACCAGTGAGCTGATCCCACTCTGCCATAGCCTGCTGCTTACTGAAGTCCAGGTGGAATTCAGCGCAGATCAAAAATCAGGGCAGGTCAAAATCATGACGTCGTGCGAGGTTAATGGCAATACCGGGGTAGAAATGGAAGCCCTGACAGCAGCTGCCGTTAGCGCGCTGACTATCCATGATATGTGTAAGGCGGTAGACCCGGCTATCGTTATTACGGACATCAAACTTGAAGAGAAAACAGGTGGTAAATCTGGTGTCTGGACACGTGAAGATTATTTGCAGCACAGAGCAGCCAATCCAGACCATACTCTAGCCGACAAGAAACAAGGAGATTTCTGATGATCCGGATCCTATTTTTTGGCGCTCTGCGCGAAAGGTTGCAACAAGACAGCATGAACCTTCCACTGACAACAAGCTGCAGTGTTGAAGATCTGCAGCATAAACTTTGTGCTCATTCACCGGCTTTTGCTGAATCATTCACCAGCGCAAATTTGCTTTGTGCGGTCAACCAAAAACTGACTAAAAAAGATCAGATGATTCAAAGTGGTGACGAGGTGGCTTTTTTTCCCCCAGTTACAGGAGGATAAAATGACCAAGGAACAATCATCAGCGATCACAGTAAAGGTTCAAACTGAGGATTTTTCTCAGGACCTGATTTACAAGCAGTTGGCCTCCACCCCCTATTGCGGCGCAATAGTCACCTTTGTCGGTCTGGTACGTGACCACCCTGAGCTTGAGTTGAAAGCGTTGGAATTAGAGCATTATCCTGGAATGACAGAGCAGTGCCTGTACAGTATTGCGGAACAGGCGATTCAACGTTTTTCCTTAAAAGCAGTGCAGATAGTTCATCGTGTTGGTTACCTGACGCCAGAGCAGCAAATTGTAGTGGTTGGCGTCGCTGCAGGACATCGTTCAGAGGCATTTGCAGGCGCAGAATTCCTCATGGATTATTTAAAAAACCAGGTGCCTATCTGGAAAAAGCAGCATGATAAGTCCGGAACTCTGTGGGTAGAGGCGAAAACCAGCGATCAACAGCAATACGACAGGTGGTCAAAATGTTAAAAACCTGGCCAGCAAAGTCCCTGATGAAATTTTTTTGTGGCTTGCTTTGTGTTGTAAGTTTAGGCATCCATGCCGAACCACCACTTGTACTCAGAGTTGCGGCGGCCTCAGATTTACGTGATGCGCTCAATGCCATTAGCCACGAGTTTCAACAAACTGAGCCGGGAATACCAGTGCAAATCGTATTTGGCTCATCGGGAAAACTGAGCCAACAAATCCAACACGGTGCACCTTATGATCTCTATTTCTCTGCAGATATGCATTTCGCCGAACAGCTATGGCAAAAAGGTTTTGCCCAGCAGGAACCGATCGCACTAGCTCTTGGTCATTTGGTTTTAGTGACCCGATCAAGCCTTAAACCAGCGGTTCAGTTGGCCGATCTGCAGGCTCCGCAGTTTCGTCATATCGCCATTGCTGAACCACAACACGCTCCCTATGGCGACAGAGCGAAACAAGCTTTGGAAAATAGTGGGCTTTGGAACAGACTGAAACACAAAATTGTCTATGGAGAAAATGTTGCCAAGACATTTCAACTGGTAGAAAGCGGGGCCGTTGATGCGGCGCTAGTAGGTATTGCGTTAGTGACTAAACCTGAGCAGATTCAGCCTTATCCGGTCATTAATCAAGACTTGCACTCCCCGTTGGTGACAGCCTTTATCAAGGTAAAAAAAGCACAAAGCTCTGCAGAAATAAGTTCCAGAGCGCAGCAGTTCAGTGACTTTATGCGCTCAGACCAGGCACAAAAACTACTGCTTCGTTATGGATTCACTGCGCCATGAATCCTGAACTTTTAAGCCTTAGCACCGAAGACTGGCAAGCTATTGGGTTGACTCTTAAGTTGTGCAGCCTCACCACTGTGATATTACTCTGCATCGCTATTCCTTTGGCCTGGTGGCTGGCATTTGGTCAACAGAAACGTCATAGTTTCGTTGAGGCTTTGGTCACTCTGCCTCTGGTGTTGCCTCCAACTGTGCTTGGTTTTTATCTGTTGCTGCTACTCAGTCCAAATCATGGCATTGGTCATTGGTTAACTGCTGCAGGATTGCCGCCTTTATTATTTAGCTTTGAAGGCTTGGTACTGGGGTCTGTGATTTATTCTCTGCCATTTGCAGTACAACCTCTGAAGCAATGCTTTCGAAGCATTGGCACTCAACCTCTGGAGACAGCCGCATTACTGGGCGCAAAAAAGTTTGATCGGTTTTACAATGTGTTGCTGCCTCTGGCAAAACCAGGCTTAATTGCAGCAGCCAGCTTGAGTTTCGCTCATACCTTGGGTGAGTTTGGAATGATCATGATGATTGGCGGCAGTATAGCTGGCGAAACTAAAGTGCTTTCTGTGCTTATTTACGATCACACCGAGGCTATGAACTACGATGCAGCCCATCAGCTGTCTTTTTTCCTGCTAGTACTATCTGTTTTACTACTCTTTATTCTAAATCGCTGGCAGCAGGATAGTCGCAGATGAACGACAGACACCACTTTATCCCTAGAGCACCTGATGGCAGTTTAGGCAAAGCTACCGCGCATCTCAGGCAACTGATACATTCAATCTTTCACTCTACTCGCATCAGAGAAACTCACAGTACACAGAAACCTGAAGCGTCATCGTTATTAATAGATATTTCGCTGCAACGTCAGGGTTTCAGGTTACAAATAAACACGCACATTGCTTTAACAGGTATTACCGCCATTTTTGGGCGCTCAGGATGCGGAAAAACAAGCTTATTAAGAGCACTGGCAGGTCTTGAACCTAAGGTCAGCGGAGACATTTGTTTTGGCGAACAAGTCTGGCTTTCAGGCACGTACAGGTGTCCGGCAGAGCAAAGACGAATTGGCTTAGTGAGTCAAAATGATTCACTGCTACCTCATCTTACTGTTGAACAAAATCTGCTATTTGGTTACCAGCGGACCAGCCCAGACTTACGCCAATTGCATCCTGAGGATATCTATCAGCAGCTTGATTTAACCCCTCTGCTTCACAGAGCTGTGCAGCAATTGTCCGGCGGTCAGAAACAGAGAGTTGCTCTTGGTCGAGCACTGCTGGCACAACCTCAGTTATTGCTGCTCGATGAACCATTGAGCGCTCTGGATCGGATAGGCAGACAAGAAATTGTGCCCTACTTACGTCGGGTACTTATCGATATCAATATTCCGGTTTTGTTGATCAGCCATCAGTTAGAGGATGTGGTGCAACTGGCAGACTTTTTAATTCTGCTCGAACAGGGACAACTGAAGGCTCAGGGAGCGCTAGCAAAATTACTGCACAGCGAGCCTGAATTGCAATCAGAAGCGATGAGTGTGTTATATGCCAGGCAATTACCCAAAGAGCCATCATTACCCTCTTCGGTCTGCCAACTCGAACTGAGCGAGCAGCGGATCCTATTGCCTGCATCACCGTCACCCAGCACCAATTTGCCTAAAATGTGCAGATTAAGGATCCGGGCTAAAGACGTTAGTGTAAGCCTGCGACCTTTAGAACAGAGTTCAATACAGGTGCAGTTGCCCGTGCAGGTCACACACTGGCAGGCGGCATCCTCTACGGCTGAGCTATTTTTATATTTGTCACTCAGTGATGGTCAGCAGTTGCTTGCTCAGATCAGCCAATACTCTTTCGACCAGTTAGGCATTAAAAAAGGCTGTAGGCTCTATGCAAATATAAAGGCTGCAGCTATCAGTTGACTATCATTTGCTAGATTACCGGTAAGGCTTTTTTCTGCGCAGCTAGAAAACCATTTGCAAATGCCTGCAAACGTTCGCTACGACTGTCGACCGGTAGTATCAGCTCGATTAATGTAAATTTTGTTGGCTGTTGTAACGCCATAGTCATCGCTTGTTCCAGTTCATCAAAATTTCTGACCTGATGACTCTCACCCCCCATGCCTTTGGCAATAACTGAGTAATCCCACCCCTGTATACAGGTAGAACTTAAATCGGGTGAAAAAGCTTTGATCATTTGCCAGCTACTGTTGTTGAACAACAAGATAATAGGAGCAAAACCATATCTGGTGCAATGTCCAAGCTCCAGTCCTGTCATTTGGAAGGCGCCGTCGCCGACTAACACCAAAGGACGAAGACCTGTCGCAGCCTGAACACCCAACGCAGCGGGCACCGCATAGCCCATAGAGGCATAAAATGATGGTGCTAGCAAAGTAGATGACCTCAGATGCAAAGATGCGAAAAGACAATCACCAATATCACTGACCACCGGAACAATGGAAGAATGCTGGCTTAGGATCTCATCCACTACAGCAACTGCATTGGCCGAATTAAAGTTATTCGCAGGACGGGTTCTTCTGCTTTTTAATCTGTTTTGTTTTGCAGCCTGAACAGAAAAAGATGGTAAATCTGTTGAAAGCAAAATTGACAATAAATCCCGGATAGTCAAATCATGGAAGGCAAAGCCTGCCATCCTGAGCTCTCCTTGCTGGACAAGTATAGATTTCTCTATCGGAAACAATGCCTGATGAGCAGCAAAATTACTATCGCTTTGAATCACGCCTAACTGAATGATTAAATCGGCGTCCCGGATCAGTTCATACTGAGACTGATCCTTGCTATCGATAAAAACCCCCGCATACATGGGATGTAACTGGTCAACACAAGCTCGTCCCAGCAAAGTGGTCATCATAGGAATATTCAATTGGGAGGAAAGTTGCTCAACTAATGCGCCAATGCCAAAACGGCGAACGCCAATACCACATAACAACACCGGTTTTTTCGCTTGAACTAACCGTCTTTTAATCTCCTCTGCCGCCACGGACAGCAGTTGTTGGTGCTGAAGATCTGAATGAATCAGAGCTTTGCAAGGCGTTGAATTCGAGCGCTCAACGTCTATGGCAGGGAGTACCCAGTTTGCAGCATCCCGCGGCATCTCAATCAGTATGGGGCGAGATTCTTTCAGGCAACAGTGAATGGCATGTGAAAGCTCTGCAGCCGCCGTATTCACATCGTCTAACCTGACTTGTGCACAGGTGATCTCCTTATAAATATCCCGTTGGGAATCAACATGCCGGGCTTGATGGTGGATCACTAGCTCCCTTTTCAGTTCTTGTGCGGATGGAAAACCCGCGATAATGATAAGCGGAACCTGTTCCATATAAGCTTGAGCTACCGCATTGACAGCATTGAGCGCTCCGGCGCCATAGGTTAATACCGTAACAGAAGGTTTATTACTGATCCTTGCAGCACCATCCGCAGCAAAGATGGCTGATGGCTCATGACTCAGGTAATAAAGTGGGATTTTTCCGGACTGTTCTATCGCTAAAAATAAAGGCAAGACAAAGTCACCCGGAATACCGAAAATCTGCCGGGCACCAGCTTGTTGAATATGCTGTAACAATAAATCGACCAGCTTCATAATCACACCTCACATTTTTAGTTCACAAAGTGTGCGGCGAAGCTGGCTGGGTATTATTGATTTAGATCAAGCTGTGCAACAGACAAGGATGGCAATAAGGGGGTACTACCACCTACCCCTCTCTGCTCTTGCTAAAAAACTGCGGCTAACCAACTGAGAGGTTTACAGACAAAAAAGCGTTAAGGATCATTGAACTAATTTAATAGTTCACTGAAAAACTGTACTGCAACCAAGTCCCCAGCTGCAACATCAGAGCGTTCAGCCTCAAGAACAGCGAAACAATTCGCATCAATTAATGACGTCAGCATACCCGAGCTGTCTTTGCCTACAGGCCGGACTGTCAGGCGTCCATCGCCTTGCTCCACAACTGCGCGCTGAAAATCAAGACGCCCTGGTTTTTTGCGAAAGGTATGCGAGGCAACGGCCTCGAATAACGGCCTTTGCATCACCTTCTCTCCTGCTAACTTTCGAAGAGCTGGCTGTGCCAGTTGATCTAAAGTGACTATTGCAGACACCGGATTACCTGGTAGACCAAAAAACCAACAGTCATTTAATTTGCCAAACGCAAAAGGTTTTCCAGGTTTAATGGCTACTTTCCAAAAGTCTACTTGTCCTAATTCGGCCAACACTTGTTTGGTGTAATCAGAGTCACCGACCGACACACCGCCACTGGTGATCAGAGCATCAGCTTCTGCCGCAACCTTTTGGAACAGTGTTTTAAGCTGCACAGGATCATCTGCCACCCAGCCATAATCAACCAACTCAAGATCCAAGCGTTTCAACATAGCGGCCAAAACAAACCTGTTACTGTCATAAAGCTGTCCGTCGCTTAAGCTCTCTCCGGGTTTTACAAGCTCATCCCCTGTTGATAACACTCCCACTTTCAGCTTACGAAACACAGGCAACCTGGCAAAGCCCAAAGTCGCCGCCAAACCAAGGTGCAACGGGCCCAGCCTCTGTCCTGCCGATAAGACTAGAGTGCCTTTTTCAATTTCGCTGCCAGCAAGACGCACATGAGCACCTGCTGAAACCTTTGATTTAAACTCAATACTGCCATCCGACTGAAGCTGGACGTCCTCTTGCATCACAACAGTATCTAATCCCGCCGGTAATTCGGCTCCTGTCATGATCCGGACACAACAGCCAGCAGGAACAGGTTGACGATAAGGGTGTCCAGCCAGGCTATGGCCAACGACTCTAAATAACCTATGGCAGTGAAGGTCAGCAAACTTAACAGCGTAACCATCCATAGCTGAATTGTGATAAGAAGGTATTTGCAAGGGTGAATGAATATCCTCAGTGAGGATTCGGCCAAGACAACAATCTAACGGAGTAATTTCCGCAGAAAGTTTACAATTTACAGCATTGAGCAATGTTGTCACTGCAGCTTCAAAGGTCAACATCGTATTCTTACTCTCAGAGGCGTTCATTAAAAGATCCTTTGTCTTCGTAAAACGGCGTTCCTTCAACTCTGGTTATTTACCATCCAGACAGCCGCTTCAACTCTGGAACGTAAATTGAGTTTCTTCAATAAATGCTTAACGTGTACCTTTACTGTTCCATCTGAGATATCTAATTCACGTGCAATCAGTTTATTGCTGCGCCCTTTAGCAATTAAACTCAATATTTCATATTCCCTGTTGGTTAGACTATTGATGTCTGCAGCTGGCTTTTCTGCAGGCCGTCTAATGGCCGCAGCCAAGGCTGCATTAACCACATCGCTTAACACCATTTTACCGCTTGCGGCTTTTTTGATTTGCTCTAACAACTCATCAGGATCAGAGTCTTTCAGTAAATAACCATCAGCTCCCTGACTAATAGCCTTAACAACATCTTCGTTGTTATCTGAGACAGTCAGCATGACAATTCGTGAGGTGATGCCCTCGTCACGAAATCTTTTTAAGGTTTCAAGCCCATCCATGCCCTGCATATTCAAATCCAGAATAATCAAATCAGGTTCCGTTTCAGACACTATGGTCAAGGCTTCAGCGCCGGAGCCAGCTTCTGCAATAATTTCAAACTCAGGTTCAAAGCTCAATAACTGACGAAGCCCCTTGCGAAGTAGGGGGTGATCATCGACAAGCATTACCGTTGTTTTACATTCCGACATTTCATTCTCCGACATCCAAATCTCCCGGTACACACCTATGCTGCAGTATTGTAAGGGTAGTTAGCTTGATTTATATCATGTCTCTGATGATGTTTGGCACATTCCTCTATTACACACAGGCTAACGAACCTAGAACACTATCCGTAATTCATTGTTTTATTTAAAAATAAACATAAAACCCACTATCCATACCTCCTTGTAGGTATCTACTCTGCCTAACAATTCTGTCGAAACTAACTCCTCAGAACAATTGTAGTGGTTCACGGCTGTCTGCATAGTTCCATAGCACCTTTTCTGGGTTAGCATGGAGTGAAACTATGTCGAATTTAAAACGTTGGGAACCGGAAAGTGAAACTTTCTGGCAACAGCAAGGCAGTAAAATTGCAAATCGGAATCTGTGGATCTCCATTCCCAGTCTGCTCTGTGGTTTTGGTGTATGGATGCTATGGAGCATTCTTACAGTACAGATGTTAAATGTAGGTTTTCCTTTTACAACCAGTGAATTATTCACTTTAACTGCAATTGCTGGTTTAACTGGCGCAACTCTGCGTATTCCATCAAGCTTCTTCGTCAGACTTTGTGGTGGTCGTTACACATTGTTTTTGACAACTACACTATTAATTGTTCCTGCTGTATTCACTGGCTTTGCATTGCAAGACAAGACCACTCCTTTATGGGTATTTCAGTTAATGGCTTTGTTATCTGGTATCGGAGGCGGAAACTTTGCGTCTTCGATGTCAAACATCAGCTTTTTTTATCCAAAAAAACAGCAAGGCCTTGCTTTGGGTCTGAATGCGGGCCTTGGTAACTTTGGTGTGACTACAGTGCAGATTGCTGTACCTCTGTTTATGTCTTATGGCGTATTTTCGATGTTTGGTGCTGGTGAACCTATGGTACTTGAAAAAGCCAGCGGAACCGTCATCGGCACTATTGCAGCAGGCTCTCAGACATGGATCCAGAATTCTGGGTTTGCCTGGCTAATCACTCTTGTGCCACTGGCATTTTTGCTCTGGTTTGGCACTAACAATATTAATACCGAAGAAGTCACACCTAAACTTCCCGCAGCACCGATTTCTTTTTCAATTATCTTGGCCATGTTAGGTATTGGCTTTTTAACATCTGTCGTTGGTCTTTGGTTAATGTTGCCAGAAAATGCCAATGGTTCAGGCTTTGGTATTCCCAAAGAGATAGTTATAGTCTTGGTTCTATTTTCAACTGTAATGCTTCTGAAGCTACTGCCTGGTGCAATTCGTACCAGCCTGGATAGACAGTACAAAATTTTCAACAATAAGCATACCTGGGTTATGAGTGTTTTATATGTCATGACTTTCGGTTCCTTTATTGGTTTCTCTGCAGCCTTCCCTCTTTCTATTCAGGTGATTTTTGGGTATAGCCATGTGATGGTGGATGGCGTGATGACTCATACCACACCAAACCCTAATGGCCCAAGTGCACTGACTTATGCATGGATAGCACCTTTTATCGGCGCTCTGATACGCCCTGTCGGTGGTTGGATCGCAGATAAAGCCGGTGGTTCTTTGGTCACTCAGATTTGTTCTGTCATTATGATTATATGTGCAGTGGGTGCAGCCTACTATATGCAGCTGGCCTATCAATCTGCTACTCCTGAACAATATTTTGTGCCGTTCTTCTTAATTTTTCTGGGGCTATTTGCTGCTAGTGGTATTGGTAATGGCTCTACGTTCCGAACCATTGCCGTGGTATTCCCTAAAGAGCAAGCAGGACCAGTATTAGGCTGGACCTCCGCTGTCGCGGCTTATGGCGCTTTCTATATTCCACAGGTACTGGGAGAACAAATCAAGGCTGCGACGCCTGAATATGCAATGGTTGGTTTCGCTGCATTTTATGTTCTGTGCTTGGTGTTGAATTGGTTTTTCTATTTAAGGAAAAGTGGGGAGTTTTACAATCCATAGAAAACATCTTTGAATAAATACACAGAGAAGCCATTTTCTCCTTCAGTTGGCTTCTCTGTGATTAAGTATAATGCCCTGTTTAATTTCCTATTTTTCTTAAGCAGACAACTGAAGATAGTTTGGCGTGAATATAAAATAAACTCCTGTACCGCCCTGCTCCCGCCGACTAATTCGGATGGATCCTCCTAGTTGCTTACATCGCTCTTGCATGATGGCCAATCCATAGTGATTTTGTTTTTCAGCCTCGGGGGGGATACCTACACCGTTGTCTTCGATTGCGAGCTCTATCGCCTGGTCAGATCTCTGCACGATACGAATCAATACCTCAGTTCCCTGGCTGTGGTGTACCGCATTCTGGCTTGCCTCACGCACAATTTGTAGCAAGTGTATTTCTTCGTGTGGCTCTAATGGTGTATTAGTTAGTTGGTAATCTAACTTAAATTTCATTCCTGACTGAGCAGATAACTGGGTCGCGGTGGTTTCCAGAGCCTGCTGTAATCCACCACCATCAACTTTTAATCTAAAGGTCGTCAGCAGCTCTCTGAGCTGCCTATAAGCTGCGTCCAGTCCGTGTTTTAATTCTGAGGCTACATCTTGCATCGATGCCTTGTCATCCGACGAAATAGCTTTATTCAATCGGCTCACCTGGATTTTTAAATAGGACAACGCCTGTGCCAGTGAGTCGTGCAATTCGCGAGCTATCACTGTTCTTTCCTGCATTAAAGCAAGTCGTCTGGATTGTTCCGCCTCTGATTTAAGACTCATTGCAATAGCAAGTTGATCAGCAAAGGTAGAGAGCAATTGTTGCTGCCACTCAGCCATATCAACTGATGGCTCGATTCTCACAACCAGTACACCGTAGTTATGATTATCACGGCGAAGCTGATAACGAAATACCACCATATCCCCAAGCGGGATACCTCTGGCCGGAGCCTTAATACAATCAGCGCAAGTTGCTCTGCTGCAGGCATCATGATCCACATTAGCGGGTTGCAGTTGCAAGTAAGGTAAACTACCGCTTTCAGTGATCAAACAAAGTTCAATATCCTTGATGTGAGACACCTCTTGCAGACGATTAATAAGCCCATCAAGCTGCTTTCTATCTGGCACTTGCTGGTTAAAACTACGGGCCATATCGTATAAAAATTGTAATTTGGTATTACTTTGTTGTAATGCCTGAGTTTGCTGATCGACTCGCTTTTCAAGACTTCCATACATATAGCCTATAGCGTCACTCATCTTATTGATGGTGCCGGCAAGCACCCCAAGTTCATCATTCTGCTGGGGCTGTATTCTTGAGGTGAAATCACCTTGGCCTATACGGCGTGCCGCACGAGTCAATTCTGAAAGAGGCTGCTCTACTCTGGTCTTTAACCAATACATAACGATCATAGCCAAGATCACGGTCAAAAATAATGCAACGATCTGAACAAGTCGTAATGTACGGACCTTAGTCTCTGCATCATCTTGTATTCGGCTTACTAAGTCCTCCAATAAATTTACATGCTGAGTAATCATGGTGCTCAACTTAGTATTATTCAGTGTCCCCTCGCTTATTTCAGTTGATAACGTAAGCCAGCTAAGCCGAGCCTGACGAAATGATTCCCTCAACGGAAGATCTTCATGTTTTAACCTCAAAAAAACAGGATGCTGCCAACTATTTAGTAGCTGTTGCTGCGCTTCAGCCAATTCATCCGATTTTCCTTGCTGGCTTAGCAAGGCCACTTTGTAAGTTTGCATTCGTAAAGAGCCAGCAATATTGATGGCTAAAGCATCACTGTCAGCCTTTTCAGACAACCAGTAAGAAATAAGCATAGTGCCAAGAGCCAAAGTCACTATGCAGGACAAAGCGACACCAATTCGGGTAACAATTGAAAATTCTTTCATCTTCAAATTCATGTTCACTCAGACCTATTCAAAATTAAACGCCATAGCAACAGGGTTGAGCAAGCTAGCTACCTCCTTTATCTTACCAGAGGTCTAACTCTACTTACCGCATAAAACCACAATAAGATTTTTCATTTATTTTCATTGAGTTACAAAAAACCTTCTATACCCATTTAGTGGTACAACGCCTCAAATGTACCCATTTTTATACCATGGCAAGCTTGTTCCAGATCAATCATTATTCCTTACACACTCTTATAGTGTTCGCAAGTAAAGCAGACAAGGTCACACCACAAGTAAAAGCTGTGATCAGCGCCAGGAGTAAACCGATGAGTCACCTTCTCGATAAATTACGGTTTTTTAAAACTCGTAAAACCCCATTTTCAGATGGGCATGGTATTACAACTAACGAAGACAGAACCTGGGAACAGGGTTATCGTCAACGCTGGCAGCATGACAAGATAGTTCGTTCTACCCATGGGGTAAACTGCACAGGTTCTTGTAGCTGGAAGATTTACGTGAAAGACGGGCTGGTTACATGGGAAACTCAGCAAACCGACTATCCGCGTACCAGACCAGACCTGCCAAACCACGAACCTCGTGGTTGCCCAAGAGGTGCTAGTTACTCTTGGTATATTTATAGCGCCAACCGCCTGAAGTATCCAAAAATACGTCAGACGCTAATGAAACTGTGGCGTGAAGCTAAAGCTATCCACAAAGATCCTGTGTTGGCCTGGCAATCCATTATCAATGACCCAGTCAAAGCCAAAAGTTATAAAGAACGCCGTGGTTTAGGTGGTTTTGTCCGTGCCAGCTGGGATGAAGTAAACGAGCTGATCGCGGCGGCAAACGTTCATACAGCAAAAACTTATGGTCCAGACCGCGTATCCGGTTTTTCACCAATTCCCGCAATGTCCATGGTGTCTTATGCGGCGGGTGCCCGTTATTTATCACTGATTGGTGGTAACTGTTTAAGTTTTTACGATTGGTACTGTGACTTACCTCCATCTTCTCCTCAAGTCTGGGGCGAACAGACAGACGTTCCTGAGTCCGCGGATTGGTACAACTCAAATTACATTATTGTCTGGGGCTCCAACGTACCACAAACCAGGACTCCTGATGCTCACTTCCTGACTGAGGTTCGTTATAAAGGCACTAAAACCTGCGTCATCACCTCGGACTATTCGGAAGCATCAAAGTTCGGTGACACCTGGCTTGCACCACGCCAAGGCACTGATGCAGCGCTGGCGATGGCGTTTGGTCATGTCATTCTAAAAGAGTTTCATGTCAACAATCCTAGCGTGTATTTCACCGACTATGTCCGCCGCTATACCGATATGCCCATGCTGGTCATTTTAGAAGAGCAAGATGGCAAACTTAGCCAGGGTCGTTTCCTGCGCGCAGCGGATCTGGTCGATAATCTGGGCGAGAACAATAACCCGGATTGGAAAACTATTGCTCTGAACAACACAACAGGCAAACTGACCAGCCCGAACGGTGCTATTGGTTATCGCTGGGGCCAGACTACAGATCAAGCTGGTAAGTGGAACTTAGAGCAAAAAGATAAAGACGGTGACATTGAACTGGCTCTGAGCCTGAAAGATCAACACGACGCTTTAGTTGATGTGGCATTCCCTTATTTTGGTGGTGCTCCACACGAATACAAGTACTTCCAACACACAGCACATGATGACATTCAGCTGCGTAAAATACCGGCGAAAAAAGTTACTCTTGCAAACGGTACTGAAGTACTGGTCGCCACTGTATTTGATTTAACGCTCGCACATTATGGTGTCGACAATGGTATTGGTGATGCCAATCGCGCCAGTTCTTACTCAGACAATGTGCCTTACACTCCGGCCTGGCAAGAAGCTATTACCGGCGTCAAACCTGAAGATGTGATCAGAGTTGCTACTGAATTTGGTCGTAATGCAGACAAAACACGTGGCCGTTCTATGGTTATCGTTGGTGCAGCGCTAAACCACTGGTATCACATGGACATGAACTACCGTGGCTTAATCAACATGCTGATGATGTGTGGTTGTATCGGTCAAAGTGGCGGCGGCTGGGCGCATTACGTCGGTCAGGAAAAACTGCGGCCACAAACGGGCTGGGCTCCACTGGCATTTGCCACAGATTGGCAAAAGCCGCCACGCCATATGAACGGCACTTCATTTTTCTATAACCATGCCAGCCAATGGCGTTATGAAAAGCTCGACATGAAAGAGGTTATCTCGCCTCTTGCCAATAAAGAAAAATGGACAGGTTCAATTATCGATTTTAACGCCAGAGCGGAGCGTATGGGTTGGTTGCCCTCTGCCCCTCAATTGGCGGTCAATCCATTACATATTGCAGGTAAAGCTAAAGCTGCCGGGTTAGAGATTAAAGACTATCTGTTAGGCGAACTTAAAAATCGCAATATTAAGTTTGCCTGTGAAGAGCCTGAAAATCCGCAGAACTTCCCTCGCAATATGTTTATCTGGCGTTCGAACCTGCTGGGGTCAAGCGGCAAAGGTCATGAATATATGCTGCGCCATTTGCTTGGAACCAAACATGGTTTGTTAGGTAAAGACTTAGGTGGATTTGGTGGTAAAAAACCAGAAGATGTGACCTGGACAGATGAACCGGCAGAAGGAAAAGTTGACCTGTGGGTAACACTGGATTTCCGTATGTCGACCACCTGTTTGTATTCAGACGTCGTACTTCCTACCGCAACCTGGTATGAAAAAGATGATATGAACACTTCGGATATGCACCCGTTCATTCACCCACTGTCAGCTGCAATAGACCCAGTCTGGGAAGCCCGCAGCGATTGGGAAATATTCAAAGGCATAGCCAAAGAATTTTCCAGAGTCTGTGTCGGTCATTTAGGTGTTGAAACCGATGTCGTCACCACACCTATGCATCACGACACTCCTGCCGAGCTGGCACAACCTTATGGTGTGAAAGCCTGGTGGAAAGGTGAATGTGAGGCAATACCAGGCATCACTATGCCGCATTTGAATCTGGTAGAGCGTGATTATCCGAATACCTATCAGCGCTTTACCTCAGTGGGTCCTTTACTTGAAAAATCCGGTAACGGCGGTAAAGGCATCAGCTGGGATACTAAAAATGAAGTGAAATTTTTAAGAGAGCTCAATCGCACCCACACGACTGAAGGCATAAACAAAGGTTTAGCCAAAATCGAGTCTGCTATTGATGCCTGCGAAGTGGTGTTAACACTGGCGCCTGAAACCAACGGTCAGGTGGCTGTCAAAGCCTGGGATGCTCTTGGCAAAATCACTGGCCGCGACCACCGTCATCTTGCACTGAACAAAGAGGATGAAAAAATCCGTTGGCGCGACATTGTGGCGCAACCGCGAAAAATCATTTCATCTCCGACCTGGTCAGGTTTGGAAGACGAACATGTGTCTTACAACGCCGGTTACACAAACGTGCATGAGCTTATTCCATGGCGCACTATTACAGGCCGTCAGCAGTTTTATCAGGATCACGAGTGGATGCGCGATTTTGGTGAACAGCAATGTTCCTACAAACCGCCAATCAACTTAAAAACTGTCGCCCCTGTGCTGAATAAAAAGCCCAATGGCAACACAGAAATAGTACTGAACTGGATCACCCCACACCAAAAATGGGGCATTCACAGTACTTATTCCGACAACCTGCTGATGCTGACGCTATCACGTGGTGGCCCTATCGTTTGGCTCAGTGAAATTGACGCTAAAGCGGCGGGTATAGAAGACAACGATTGGATTGAGATTTTTAACGTCAACGGTGCCATAGCAGCCCGAGCAGTGGTGTCACAGCGGGTGCCGGAAGGCATGAGCATGATGTACCACGCGCAGGAACGGATAGTAAACGTGCCTGGCAGTGAACAAACAGGTACCCGCGGTGGTATTCACAACTCTGTGACCCGCGCAGTAATGAAGCCCACCCATATGATCGGTGGTTATGCCCAGCAATCTTATGGCTTTAACTATTACGGCACTGTGGGGTGTAACCGCGATGAGTTTGTCATCGTTCGTAAGATGAACAAAGTCGACTGGCTGGACACCCAATAGGAGTAGCATGATGAAAGTACGCGCACAAATAGGCATGGTATTAAATCTCGACAAGTGCATAGGCTGCCATACCTGCTCCATTACCTGTAAAAACGTCTGGACCTCGCGGGAAGGCGTAGAATACGCCTGGTTTAACAACGTCGAAACCAAACCTGGTATTGGTTTTCCAAAAGAATGGGAAAACCAGCAAAAATGGAATGGCGGCTGGGTGAAAAATGCCAAAGGCGAACTGGAGTTAAAAATTGGCGGTAAACGCCGGGTGTTGGCGAATATTTTCGCCAACCCGGACTTACCGGAAATTGACGACTACTACGAACCTTTTGATTTTGACTACCAGCATTTACATAACGCACCGGACAGTAAACACCAGCCTGTGGCAAGACCACGATCGCTGATCACCGGTAAGCGCATGGAAAAAATTGAATGGGGCCCGAACTGGGAAGAAATTCTTGGTACAGAATTTGCGAAACGCAAAAAAGATCAGAACTTTAATGAAGTAGTGCAAAAAGACATCTACGGTCAGTTTGAAAAGACTTTCATGATGTATTTACCACGTCTTTGCGAGCACTGTCTGAATCCGGCTTGTGTGGCCGCTTGCCCAAGTGGCGCCATTTATAAACGCGAAGAAGATGGCATAGTACTGATTGATCAGGACAAATGCCGCGGCTGGCGTATGTGTGTTTCGGCTTGTCCGTACAAAAAAATCTATTACAACTGGAAAACCGGTAAGTCAGAAAAATGTACTTTCTGCTTCCCGCGCATTGAAGCAGGTCAGCCAACAGTCTGTTCAGAAACCTGTGTAGGCCGGATCCGTTATCTGGGTGTTCTGCTCTACGATGCAGATAGAATTGCAGAAGCGGCCGGTGTCGCGAATGAACAGGATTTATACCAGGCACAACTGGATATTTTCCTGGATCCGAATGACCCTAAAGTGATCGAGGCGGCCCGCGCTGAAGGCATCCCTGATAACTGGATCAATGCAGCTCAACAAAGCCCTGTCTATATGATGGCAATGGAATGGAAAGTGGCACTGCCACTGCACCCTGAATATCGTACTCTGCCGATGGTTTGGTATGTGCCGCCACTGTCACCTATTCAAAGCGCTGTGCAGGCTGGTCATGTCGGTATGAATGGCGAGATCCCAGATCTGAAATCATTGCGTATTCCACTGCGTTATCTGGCCAATATGCTGACCGCAGGTGATGAAAAACCTGTAGTTCGGGCTTTAGAACGCATGATCGCCATGCGAGCCTTCAAACGCTCACAACAAGTGGACGGTGTTGAAGATCTGGAGGTTTTAAAATCTGTTGGACTGACTGCGCTGCAAGTCGAGCAAATGTACCGTTATATGGCACTTGCTAACTATGAAGATCGCTTTGTGATCCCAACCAGCCACCGTGCTTATGCTGAAAACGCTTACGACCTGAAGAGCAGCTGTGGTTTCAGCTTTGGTAATGGTTGTGGTGATGGCAATAACGGCGTCAGTCTTTTCGGCACTAAAGCTAAAGGCGTTCGTCAGGTAATTCCAGTTGAGCTGAAGGACTAACAGATGAAAATTTTACAAGTGTTATCGCTGTTACTGGATTATCCAACCGAACTACTGAGCGACAGTCGGGACGAACTGATAAATCTGACACAAGACTCATCCTTGTCAGTTAAGGCAAAAGAAGCAGTACTGGCCTTTATCAACACCAGACTAGATGGCGACTTAATGGACTGGCAGGTAGATTATGACGGCCTGTTTGAACGGGGTCGTTCACTCTCTCTGTTGTTGTTTGAACATTTACACGGTGAGTCGCGTGACCGCGGTCAAGCCATGGTCAATCTACAAAATCAGTATAAAGAAGCAGGTCTTGAAATTGGCCTGAAAGAATTACCTGATTATGTGCCGCTTTACCTAGAGTTTTTATCAACGCAGGGAGATGACAACGCTCGCTTCGGTTTGCAGGAGGTAGCGCCTATTCTGGCGCTACTAACAGCACGGTTGCAGAAACGCCAGAGTGACTATTCGTCTTTATTTCTGGCGATGTTGGAACTGTCAGACACCGATATTGACCTGTCGGATATCGTGCGACAAATCGCTTCAGAAGAACGCGACGACACCCCCAAAGCACTTGATAAAGTGTGGGAAGAGGAGATGGTCACTTTTCTTGGCAATGATCAGCAAAGTGCCTGTAGTAGCAGTACCAGTCGACCAACAGAACAACAACGTAAAGATCAGTTTATTCCGCTGAATACCGAGCTACTGAACGGCCAGGAATTCAGCACGGATACACTGGCCGCCGAGCTTTTTGCCCATGCAGTGACTAAAGCACCGGCAACAGCGACCAAAGGAGCTTGATATGACCGCCTTTACCCCTTCAATTTTTGACAGTTTTGCCTTTGGTATATACCCCTATATCGCCATGGCCATCATGTTTATCGGTAGTTGGATCCGGTATGACAGAGAGCAATACACCTGGAAAACCAGCTCCAGCCAGATTATGGAAAAGAAACAATTACGAAAAGGCAGTATTGCTTTTCATATTGGCGTAATTGCAATTTTCTTTGGTCACTTTGCGGGTTTACTGATGCCAAAATCTGTCTGGCATTTGCTCGGTATTACCACTGAAATGAAACAGCTGATCGCTATGGGTGTTGGTGGATTCTTTGGGCTCATTTGCTTTTACGGCCTGACGATCCTCATTATTCGCCGCCTGACCAATCCCAGAGTGCGGGCCAATTCCAGCACTATGGATATAGCCATCTTGCTGGTGTTGTATGCGCAGTTAATTTTAGGCTTACTGTCTATTTTTGTTTCCATGGGACACTTAGATGGCGCTGAGATGCTGAAGCTAATGGCCTGGGCACAAAATACCATGACCTTCCAAAGTGCAGCAGCAGTTGAAGCCATCTCAGGTGTTCACTGGATTTTTAAAGTTCATGTGTTTTTAGGTATGACTATTTTTGTACTGTTTCCGTTTAGCCGCTTAGTGCATATGTTAAGCGTCCCAGTGCAATATGTTCGTCGTCAGCATCAGATAGTACGTCAACGTTTCGTGCGTTAAACCTGAAAGTAAGCACGGATGATTGCATCAGGCAGCATCCGTGCTTTGTTCAAATTACCCCTGATGTTGTCTGTCAACCATTGATTGTAACGACAACACAAACATCAGAAGAGCTGTGAAGAGGCCGACATGATCATTGTCAATGAAGTTAAAATTCCTGAACACGCTATTATGGCGGAAATGCAATATCATCCAGCACCAGAGAAAAGAACGGCAATGCTCAAGGCCGCCGAAAGCCTTATTATTTCGGAGCTACTTAAGCAAAGAGCTGTTGAGCTTGGTTTAGCCGAAGCCGACCAGTTAGAGGACACTTCTCCGCAGGCACAAGATGCAGTCTTAGACATGCTGATCACTAAAGAAGTACTGATCCCAAAAGCAGGTGAAGCCGAGTGTTTACAGTATTATCAGCAAAACCCTGGTCGTTTTGTCACCTCTCCCCTGTTAGAAGTACGTCATATTTTGCTGCCCGCTGCACCAGACAATGACGGTGAGAGAATCAAAGCCAAGCAGCTTGCAGAAAGCATCATCACTGAACTGCAAAAAGCAGCTGATTTTGCAGCATTAGCCACCAATTATTCAGTCTGCAGTACAAAAGATAGCGGCGGATTGTTAGGCCAAATCACCAAAGGCCAGACCGTGCCTGAATTCGAACGACAAATATTCAAAGCGCAACCCGGATTAATGCCTTACCCGGTGGAAAGCCGTTATGGATTGCACGTCGTCGATATACTGCGTAAGGTTGAAGGCGAGCTGTTACCGTACGAGGCCGTCCAGGTTAAAATTAACGACTACCTCAACGAGAAAGTCCGCCGTAAAGCTATTGCACAATACATTGAGACTTTAATCAGCGCTGCAGCAATTGAAGGCTACGATTTTCAGGTAAGCAGCTCCCCTTTGATGCAATAACAAATCTGAAAAGTGAACACAGGCTTGAATAAGGCCTGTGTTTTGTTATTTCCCGAATCGATAGACATCGACTCCCATACGCTTTACGCCACATTATTTAACCTGCAGCAGAACTTCAAAGCGCACCTACCCACAAGTAGGTAACCATCTAATTTAATTAATATTTTCATGGGAAAACCTTACAATTAGGCGGCGTTATACAGTCCTAGTGAAGGCATCTATGAACACAACTTCTTTTGTATCTTCGGTTAAAATTAAAACCATAGTTTGTGCTCTGTCCGGTTTAGTACTGATGCCGGCCCAAGCCACAACAACCAATCTGGCCGACGCCTTAAAACAAGGCACTATCAACGCCCAGTTTCGTTACCGTCTGGAAAATGTAGATCAGGACAATTCACTTCAAGCTGCAACAGCTTCGACATTACGTAGTCGGCTGACTTTACAATCAGGAAGCTGGCGCCACACCAAAGCGCTATTTGAGTTAGATAACGTCAGCAGTCTAGATGGTGAGCGTTACAATAGTGGAGTGAACGGAAATAGTGATTACTCCTTAATCACAGATCCAACCGGAACAGATATAAATCAGGCCGCATTGTTATTGACCCCAAATGAAAACAGTCAATTCACCTTAGGCCGTCAACGTATTAACTTACAAAACCAACGCTTTATAGGCAGCGTAGGCTGGCGTCAAAACGAACAGACCTTTGACGGTGTGCGGTTGACGCAACAGCTTGGCAACCAATGGCTGATTGACTTATCCAGTCTACACAACGCAAACAGGATCTTTGGTCCAAAAGGAGCTGATGCGGATCTACACGGGCGATTTGCTTTAGGACAACTGAAATGGCAACCAATGCCTCAGCATACTTTCACCGCATTTCACTATGATCTGAATTTTGATAGTCTGAATGGCCGCGACAGCCTGACACAAGGTTTGGATTACGCTGGTTATTTGGCGGCATTGCCGGATTTAAAATGGCTGTTTGCCTTTGCTAAACAGGAAGACAAACATCAGGCCCCATTGCAATTCCAGCATCATTATCATCGCATCGATCTGAGTTACTGCTTCCAAGGTATTACAGGGAAGCTGGTACAGGAAAGACTTGGAGGCGATGGTCAAACTGCCTTCCAAAGCCCTTTTGCGACACTGCATGCATTTCAGGGCTTCACTGATGTGTTTTTGCTCACCCCAATAGTGGGTATCAGAGATCATTATCTTGAAATCAGTCTGCCGTTAAGCTCTGTACACCTCAGTGCAAGCTGGCACATCTACCATAGTGATGCAGGCAGCAGTAAATTAGGCACTGAAATAAATAGCAGTGCGACTTATGATCTTCTGAAACAACTCAACCTGATGTTCAAACTCAGTCATTATCAAGCGGACAATTATGGCGTTGATACCAATAAACTCTGGCTGATGGCAACCTACTCTATTTAAGGCTCTTCTCAACCCGACTCCCCACGTCGGTTTGTTGCTACGCCATTCAATAGGTTCTGAATGGCGTTTTTTTTCCTGTTAAATCCGCAAATCTGTGCAGATCTCAGACACATTCGACGTAGACCCAATAGCTCTCGCATCGCTGACATCACTGCGCATCACTGTTTCGAGCTCGCCGACTTTAATCACCATAACAGAGGCATCTTTACAGTTAAAAGTCTCAGGTTACGGCCTATTACCACCATAGGGGTAACAAACCTAAACAAAATGCGGCGTGCAGAGATAAGGAAATTCTGATGAGTGAATTTATTGATCTGGATCAATCTTCATTCTTCCCCGAGGTCTAACCTACACAACATATAGTGTTCAAAAATAAAATAAACACAAGATAAAGCATTATGAACAATCTTAACTATTATGCGGAACAAGTAGTTTGGCAAGAGGTTCCCGAGCATACCAGTCTGGCCTTTACCATTTGCGGATGCCCCATTGGCTGCAAAGGTTGCCACAGTGCCGAAAGCTGGCCTGAGAATTCCGGATATCCTTTATCAGTAGAGATGCTGCACGACAAGCTATTGAAGTACAGTGGGCTAATCAGTTGCGTGTTATTTTTAGGCGGAGAATGGCATCCGGCATTGCTCAAAGAATTACTTTTACTTTGTAAAAAACATCGACTCCACACCTGTTTATACACAGGGCTGGAATTGCGGGAAATTCCAACAAACTTAATCGACGCTCTCGATTTTGTTAAAACAGGTCCCTGGAAAAAAGAATTTGGTCCACTGGGCTCCCCCTCAGGCAATCAGCGTTTTTATGACTTAAAAAACAGACGAGATCTGACCTGGAAATTTCAGTCGCCACAACATCATGACTCTCAGTTCCATCGCATGACCTCAGACAGTGATATGACTTTATTCAGGGATATGCCTGAAAAACCAGCCCCATCTCATGACAACACAGTCGAAAATGAAAACATCTCTTTTGTATACATAGACACATCAAAAGTAACAACAAAGCTAACTATCAATTCAAAGTAAGGGATATTGCTATGCAAAGATTAATGAAGCATCAGGTCGAACATAAACTTAACTTTATAGAGCAGTACCTTCATGCACAAAATGCTGCAGACGGATCGAAGATGGATGCGAACGCCAACGTAACGCAGAAAAATATCGCCACGCTGGAAGCTGAAATAATGAAAGATTATTTCATTCAAGTGAATCGGGCTCAGGTCAGTAAAAAAATATCTGAGCTTTTTGGTCAGGATTTAGCATCAGAGTATGTGAGGCAAATTGAAGCTCATGAAATATACGTACATGATGAAACAAGCCTGAAGCCTTATTGCGTGTCTGTCACTATGTATCCGTTCCTTCGTGATGGACTAACCAAGCTGGGCGGTGAATCAAAAGCGCCTCAACATCTCGAATCATTTTGCGGCTGCTTTGTTAACTTTGTTTTCGCTGTCAGTAGTCAATTCGCTGGTGCTGTCGCTACGGTTGAGTTCCTCACGTACTTTGATTATTTTGCCCGTAAGGACTACGGTGATCATTATCTTCAGACACACCGCAAACAAATAGAAAACCACCTTCAGCACGTGGTTTACGCATTAAATCAGCCTGCTGCGGCACGCGGTTATCAAAGCGTGTTCTGGAATATTTCTGTGTATGACCACTATTACTTTGACAGTATGTTTGGTAACTTTGTATTTCCGGACTTTGTGAAACCTGAATGGAGCTCCGTATCTGCTTTACAGGACTTCTTCCTGAACTGGTTTAATGCCGAACGAGAAAAAACCATCCTTACTTTCCCGGTCGTTACCGTTGCAATGCTCACTGAAAAGAGCGAAGGAAAAAGCCACTGCAAGGATCAGCATTTTGCTGAGAAAATGGCACGTCAACTTGCAGCTGGCAGCGCCTTTTTTGTTTATTTATCAGACAGTGCAGATTCGCTAGCGTCTTGTTGTCGTTTGAGAAGTGAAATCAGTGACAACACCTTTTCATACTCCCTTGGTGCAGGGGGTGTAGCAACTGGCTCCATCAACGTCATTACTATCAATATGAACAGGTTGGTACAGGACAACAGAGATTTAGCCGAAGAAGTAACTAAAATACATAAGTATCAGGTCGCTTACCGCAAATTGATGGAGGAATACCAGGCTGCAGGTTTAATGACTGTGTATGACGCAGGTTTTATCAGCCTGGATAAACAATTCCTGACCATAGGTATTAATGGCATGGTCGAAGCCGCTGAGTCTCAAGGCTTTGAAGCGAGTAATAATCCTGCTTACATTGACTTTGTCCAGCAAAAATTAAAAATCATATTTGACGCCAATAAAGAAGCCAAAGCACTTTATGGTTACCTGTTTAATACCGAATTTGTACCAGCGGAAAACCTTGGAATTAAAAATGCAAAATGGGATAAAGAAGACGGTTATTTTGTCCCGAGAGACTGTTACAACTCCTATTTTTATGTCGTTGAAGACAACAGCAGTAATGCGATAGATAAATTCCAGTTACATGGCAGAGCTTTACTGGATTATCTGGATGGCGGTTCTGCTTTGCATTTAAATCTGGATGAAAAATTAACAACCCAGGGATATATGCAGTTATTAAACATAGCCGCTCATACTGGCTGTAATTACTTCTGTATAAACGTAAAAATTACTATCTGTAACCAGTGTGAAAAAATCGACAAGAGAACCTTAAACTCATGCCCACATTGTGGCAGCCACGATATAGATTATGGCACCAGAGTCATTGGCTACTTAAAACGAGTATCGTCTTTTAGCAAAGGCAGACGAACTGAGCATTCACTTCGTCACTACCACCGAAAACCGGCGGTGGCAATAAAAGCGGCCTCCCCCGCGATACAAGAAATGGCAGAAGCTTGATCTTTTTAGCTCAAGGCTAAGCAGGACGGTAAAACGACAGGATAACACTGTCGTTTTGTTAGCGCCTTAAAAAAACTACCTACAAAGAGGCATCCTGAATGCCCATTTTTTGCAGCAACCAATGCCGTTGGTGTTGATAAACTTGAGTATGTCGATTATCAGTCAGAAAACTACAGAACTCCCCGGGGTACTTTAATGAATATACAGAGTTATCAGGATTTAATCACAGCTGCAAAGCAACAGCATGAACCACAGCGATTGCTCTTGGTATTTGCAAAAGCCGAGCTACCCAATGGTTACACCGAAAGCCAACACAATAATTTTCTGCGTGGTGAAGGCGGCACTTTGAACCCTGTACTTTGCGTTGATAAATTGCCAGACGAAATTGCTGAATTTGAAATACTGAGAGCTGAATCCGAAAAAACAGGCTTCGACTGGGATATTGCTTTTGTGTCCTCGTTGGCCGGCCGCGGTGGTTTTCCGCCAAACAGTGATGAAGCCGAGCAACCACTTAAAATGATGTTAGCCAAAATTCAGTCTGGCATGATCGCAGACTTTCTGACATTTAACCGCTCAGGCGAACTCGTAGCTTTATTATGAAATTGCACGAGCTGATTTTAATCCTAATGGATAAAAACTTAATGGTTGGTGGCCAAGATGAAAAAAGCACAACTCGTCGAAAAAATTGCTTTTGAAGCAGATATAACACTATCAGAAGCACAAGCCGCTCTAAATGCTTTACTTTGTTCAATTACAAATGCATTAAGAACAGGTGATAATGTCGCATTAGTCGGGTTCGGCACCTTTGAAAATAGAACGCGAGCAGCACGCTCAGGCCGTAACCCCAAAACTGGACAACCCATCCACATTGCGACCTCCCATATCCCAGTGTTTAAAGCTGGCAAGGTATTTAAAGATGCCATTAATTGATCTTCTGGCTACCGTCGTATTATAGCCATTGATATGCCCAGTGACACAGGAATGTGAGTTTATCCTCAGTGTATTGGAGCATACCCAAAAAACTGATACCTGAACCTTTAAAAGCATTAAAAAAACGGATGAACGCTGCTTTATGAAATGGATATTCTTTTTACTTTGCATATTTAATGCTTCAACACCCTTTGCCACATCACTAAGTTTCTGCCAAGAATCTGATGCAGAGGCACCGAATCTCGCAGACTACGATATTGGCCAACAAAGTTACAAAGGTGTGCATGCAGCAGTTGTCGCACATGCACTATCTACTTTAAAAATTGATTTCACTATTAAACGTCTGCCATGGCTCAGATGTATGCATGACGCTCAATCAGGCAAATTTGACGGAATTATAGGTATTGGTTGGTCGGGTGAGTGGGACTTAATCTTTGACTTTCCAGGAGATTCGGAAGCCGAGCCGATGAAGCAATATAGTATAACCAGAGCCGACTACTATATTTATTCAATAAAGGGTAACTCTCTTAGTTGGGATGGCTATGCACTTTCAGGTCTAAGATATGGTATAGCTGCACCCAAAGGCTATGTAGTGGAAACACTTTTAAAAAATTTGAATGCCCATAAAGAGCTTGATACTGGATTGGCAGTGAGTTTTGAGCTTTTAGTTAATAAACGTGTCGATGGAGTGGTAATGACTGATAGCTCCTTAAAAGCTTACTCATTACAATACAAAGGTACAAAGATAGTGAAGTTAAGTCCTGTCTTTTATCAACAACACGTTTATATGGCGTTTAGTCTAAAGTCTACAGTATCAAATCAAACACGAAACCTTATCTGGCAACAGATTGCACTCTCAAAGAGAGTGATAGCAAACAGTGAGAATTCCTAGTTCTGAACGGGGAAGCATCACAAGACCAATGTTAATTATCAGCAGAATTATTCATAACGGTGCAGACCGTCAACTTCACTTTGCCACTTCCTGCCAGAAAACAAACAGCTAACACCCACGGCCTGCACTCATAGGTATTATTCAGAGATTTCTAAATTTATCAATTGGATAGGAAATCAAATAAGAGCGTGGATCTTTCTTTTATTGACCCACCTATCTTCTACCAACAAACGGGCAGCTCCATATCATTTGACAAATAAAAAACAAATTAATATAAACATTAAATTTACATTTAATTTTTTAATAAATAACAAATAACACTTGCATGAAACATTCATCTCGAATAATCTCCGCGCAAATTGAGAGAATAATTTTATGTGCGACCCTATACAACAATTTGAATGGCTACCAGCTTTTGCGGAACTAGCTAACGCTTTAATTAATGAATCACTGGAATTGTGTTGTTCCGTTCAAACTATCACCTGCCTTGAGTTTTGTGACCTGCGGGTTATCAAAAACCAAGACCAGCATTATTATCTGATGCCTCTGGGCACATTTTTTCAGTTGCACGATAGTGTGGATCTGAAGAAGGAATCCGCGGAACAATACGCCCGAGTCTTTTCTGATCACAATGCAGCCCTTACATTTTTATTAAATGACCTACTCACTGTCTGCTCTGCGATTTCACCAATTCAACGAGTCGATCTACTGGATCGTTTGTTTCTGAAAAATCGTAGGGGACAGTTACCATTACTACGCAATCCGGAGCTGCTCACGGCATTCAGGTTAAGACTGGCGCTGCCAATCGCAGGCTACGTGAGCGTAGGTACTCTATGTGAAAAACTCGGGTTGTCTAATCAATCCAGGTCGCTGAAAAATCATAGGCATTACCGCAATTGTCTGAATCGGTCAGGGAATTCCCCACATAAAATCAGACAACAGGGGGCCGCAAAATGAACAATTTTGAACAGCTACCTAATGAACTGAAATTTTTTGACGGTCAACCTGTACTGCAATTGGTTATAAAGGTTGCACAGCAATTGTTACCTGAGTGTAGTAAGGAACTGCTGGCGCTGAACCAATGTCAAGTTGCCTCTGATGAGTGGTCTACACCACAGGCGCTCTGGGCAGCACTGAAATCCAGACATCAAATTTCAAATTATCAGCTGCTGGCGGCACTGGTGTTTCCCTACCCAGAAATGCAACCAGTGATAAGAGCTGCACTGAGATTGTTGTTACAGCTGGTTTTTGACTGGCGGGGTTATGAACCAGGCGACACACCATCAATAGTTAAAACCTGCGCGCATGCGATACGAATGGTTGGTAGAGGTAAACATAGTTCTGGGTTCCCGCAGCCTGGTCCTGACCTGACGGATCCGCAATTAGATTCATGGCTGCACACTCTTTTGAGTTCAATAGCACCTGCTCAGTCTCAACTCGAAATTGAACTGCGTAAAGCAGCCGAGTATCTGCGAGCACAGCGCCCTGCAATCACAAAAATCAGACAAACATTGGCGCCTGTTGCGCCCTATCCTGCTGGCTCTGTAGAAACAAAAATATCTGCTCCATCAATGAGACGTGCGCCGACTACTATGCCAGCTCAGGGTAATAATTTGAATGACAGCAGCTTAAAACAGCTTGTGCACTATTTAGAAAAAAAACTTGTGTCGGCATCTCCTAGTGAACAGTCAAACGCGGCTTATTTGATCGCATTGTTATTAGCTGGCGTGTTACTGCCATCGCGGCCGCAGGATGACCAAACTCCTATTCAAAATTTGGTGCAAAACGGGGTGATCAAATTTCGTGACGATGGTATTTCTGTTCATTACCAATTGGAGCTGCCTCAAGGGGTTAATGATACCCAGGGCTGCCTCAATGACGATTTTGAAGTTCAGATTAAATACAGTTGGCCCTGCACCGTAAATCCCGATTTAATTTATGAACAAAAAACTCGAGAGCTACTCAGCGAGTTTAATCAGGCGAATGGCCTGCGGCTGTCCCAAGCTGTATTAGCACGCTATCAATCAAGTTATTTTAAACGCGTGGAGTCGGATGTAGTTCTGAGTTCTCATCTGGCAGGACGCAGCGCAAAAAAAGATGTATTGAATAACTATGTTTATTTAGAGTCTGGACAACTACAACTGGCTAAAGACAGCTACTTACAACATATTCAAACCGTCACCGCGTCCAAGTTCCTGTTGCCCGATTGTGAGGTTCCGCAGGGCTGGTTGGGGTCAACCCGTGTGCCTGAAGTATCGGCGTTGCTGACAGATTTATTTAAATTTCTGTATAAAAAATCCAATCAAAAAAGCTTGTCGCGGCACAACAGGATAGCACTACACACACTGTTAATACTGCAGTTGTCCACCTGTCACAGGCCAATTCAATCGCCATTTGAGAGGCTCAACCATTTTGACCACAACCTGAAAACCTGCAGGGTCAATGATAAAAATTTAGCATTTGAGCCGCGAATTATAGTGTTGCCAGAATTGGCTCAGAAACAGTTAACGGCCTATATCAGCCACCTCAAACAAACAGCAGAGCGTTATGCCAGCCCTCAACATTTAAAAAATGCTGCAAAATCTGCACTACAAAACCTGGGCGATCTGTTCTTTTTCGAGGAGAGAACCGCAGTAATTCCGGTCACGCCGTCCAAAATGCATGCGTTGCTAGCCAATATTATTGAGGCCCTGAACAATCATTACGAAAAAAACTATTACGAAAAACTGCAACTGTTTACGAAACTCCCTCCCAATTGGTACCGGCATTATCTGGCGACACATTTCCGGTCGCTGATCCAACAGGGCGATATTTCCCAAACAAATTTTGATTATTTTTTCGGCCATAGCGAAAAATCGTTAGCAGCAGATGGCAGTGGCGCTGCGCTGATAGCAAAACAGCTCAATGGCCTACTGCTGAGCCTCAAGATCAAAACGGTGAATTGTAATGGGTAGTTTGTATCGCCAAAACAGAATCAAAAATCATTGGGCTCGTTGCAGAACACTTGCAGAGCAATTGATGCCAAAACTCGCTGAATTGCCGCAGAATTGTAGTTATGCCGATTTGCGAAATTGGCTAAAAACCACGGTGAATCAATCCACTATTGCCAATTCGAACAAATCGAAGGTGCGAAATTTTTTACGTCAACTCGTACTCAATACTGCAGAATTTAGTAAATTCAAACGAAATGAAAAGTGGAAAAGCAAGCCGCAACGTCGACAAGAAGAATTTTTTATCCTGCAAAATAACCTGAGGCAATTCAGTGATGCATTGTTGAATTACCCTATTGAGCCGCAGACCACCGCCAGCGACTTTTTGCGGGTATTGCTGAGCTCGATTATTGTGCATAGTGGTCTGAATTCAATGCAGATGTTAGGTGCTGTTGTATCGCAATTACACGACAGCTCGGCACTGCATCTGGTTGAAAACATAGCCTGGTTGCAGTTGGAATTTGAGCATCCTCAACGATTAATAAACTCTCCTACCGGTTACCAGCATCAACTTTTTTTGAATCCATTCACGCTGTTGTTGTGGCGTTATTGGTTCCAGTCAAGACTATTTGAGCACTGCGCTATACCGACAGCAGAATCGGCACTGAGTCTAGTGCATGATCTGGCAGAGCAACTGGGTATTACACTACCTAAAAGAAAACAACGAATTTTAGCTGCAGCGATTCACGCCGTTCCAGATTGTGCGGGTCTCACAGAGTTATTACGCAATACCGCTAACGGAAGCTGTCCCCATGCCTGCCTGAATCACCAGCAATTCAAACATCTATTCAACCCGTTAAGTACTCGGCAGGCGCAAAGCCTGCCTCCACGAAGCAAGAGATCCGCTGAGCAATTTTTTCATTCGCAAGATATTCGTCACAGCTATCAGCAGTTAATCAATACGCTCAAGCCCCCTGCCGGAGAGCTAAAGGCAAGCCAGTCTCATTCACTCCAAGAATTAAAAAAACTAGCAGAAACAACACCAGGCAGCCTTTTGCGAGATTTGGCTCTGTGGGGTGTGGAACAACTATCTGAAAAATCGATAAAAATCAGCAGCCTACTGCGATATTACAGCGCATTCGCAAAATCGTTGTTGAACGCTCTGCATGGGCTGGATTGGCAGGATTTTTCATCGGGATCCTGGACTGAAATTTACCAGCGCCTACTTGAGCAACCTGAAAAAACTCAGGCCGTGATATACCGCAAGGATCGGCTCGCGTCATTCCATAATTTTTTAATCGCTACTCACTCTGTCGCAGCCGTGCAATGGCCTGATGCCAAATCTGCTCCTGTTGAGATTGTCCGGACAGGTTTTATAGACGAATCGCTGTTCATCAGACTGTGCAATTTAATCTGGAGCAATGAGCCCAACCCCAGTATGGCGCAACAACTGGTACTGGTATGCGTGATGGCATTTCGATTGGGACTGCGGATCAGCGAGGTGTTAAAAATCCAGCTCAGAGATTGCAGTACAGCTGAGCAGCTAACGGTGCTCATTCATAGTAACAGATACGGAAACGACAAAAGCCCAAATAGCCGCAGGTTACTCCCGATACCACTGCTGTTAGACCACGAATTAGAAATGTATTTATCACAACTCGCAAGGCGCCGGGCAACGGCCGCAGGCCATTCTGAATTTTTATTGTTCCATTATGATGGTTCACCAACAGAGCAATTAGATGGCAATCAACTGTCGAGTTGGGTATCTGCACTGCTCCGGGAACTCTCTCCTGCCACTAAATGGACGTTTCACCATTTTCGCCATACGGCGATCAGCAGACTGATGCTAATCAGTCACAACCAACTGCTGGAGAAACTACCAGCAGCACTACGCTCCAAATTAGTGCCATACACCGCGAAAGTGACCGCTGAATTAGCAGAAATGTTGTCAAAAGACTCCTTTGAAAACCTGGTGACAATCGCAGGCCACGGTGACATAAAAATGACAGCTCGGTCATACGTCCATATCGCACCGCTACTGACTGGACTGGCGCTGCAAAATCATCAAGCGAATTTGAATCCGATAACGCTGCAGACACTTACAAACGCTTCCGGGCGCCAAATATCGTCATTAAAACGCCAGTTTACCCTCTCAGCAATCCCAGAATTACTTAGTAAAAAGCTGGCGCGGGAACAGACCACAGTAGCAGTTTATCGGCCGGAAACTTGGTTGCCGACCACTTCAGTAGAGGATATGGAAATTTGCCACCAGGCATTGCGAGCTCTCGAATCAGGCCACAACTACCAAGATGTTGCAGAGTATTTTTTATTGCCAGAGAGCAAAATCAGCCAATGGCACCAACGAGCACAGGCGCTGGCTGAATTAAAAAGCCGTAATGGAAATTCCAGGATCATTCCGCTGCAACGCGCACCAGCATTTATGCCAGCCCCGCTGCACGACAGGGCTGACCGGGCAATATTTGTGCAGCTCACTGAACGAATGCACCAGCACCAGCTCGGACCAAAATTAACTGAAGTTGCCAAGTTGGTTTTACTAGGTAGCAACGCCACACACAGCCGTATTAGCCTGAAAACCACGGTAGATCTAAATAAATTTTTGTTTGATTTTTCTAAACTGTTAGACCAGCGCCAACTCATCATCACCGATAAAACCGGAGCGTTATGCAACCCTGATAATAAGAGAGTTTCGTATGTGCCCCCATTCCATGTCTCTGTCAAATTCGCACGGCACGGCGAGCCAGACTCCGCCGTATGCGCTAATCATGCACTAAAATTATTTTGTTTTTTGGTGGCGGTTTATTACGGTGATCCGTGGGATTTTACGTGAGTAGTTGATTAAGGTTGTGAAGATAAATCCTGAGTAAAAATGAATCTCTACTTTGCCTTAAAATTGCGGAGATTCGATTTTTTATTAAGCCTGTATATCATAAGTGATCTCAGCCTAGGTTCTTGCGCCGCAACACGCGTACCGGCGCAACATAGATAAATCGCCGATTATTTGCAATATCGTCGCAGGAAGTTGCAGTGCATCGGTCGCGGCAAGTTGTAATTCATCTGTTCGTATAAGTTATAACCCAGAAACCGCGCCAAACTATCTAACTTATTTTAACGCACAAGTTATTGTCTAACATCATCAAGTGATGCACTAACATGTTCATTCGCATAAGTTATGGTGCATCCGCTCGCAATCACTACATAACTTGTTAGAACGCATAAATTGTCATATATTGGGTGCTATTCTATAGTTATTTTGTTTGTTCGCACAAATTATTGAGGCTTTCCTATGAAAGTGCCTGTTAAAAGTGTGGCTGATATTGGCCAGGTCATTCGTATCACGCGGATTAGTCAGGATTTGGACCAGCTGACCGCCGCGCAACTATCCAATGCCGGACAGTCATTTTTGAGCCATCTGGAAAATGGGAAAGAAACCGCGCAGATCGGTAAGGTTTTGCAGGTGCTTGAGTCATTGGGTATTGGAGTCGAGCTTACTCTACCACCAGATATCGAAGCGTTGCTGGCCAAGCAAAATAAATCGGAAAAAAACAACATCAACAGTGTTTTTTCGTCGCCATATGTCCAATCGGGAGAGCCGTCACTAATAAGTCGGAAGTTTTTTGTGTCAGAGGTCGATGAAAAATCATGTCGCAAAAGCCCGAAGACATCATTGGAAGTATGGGAAAAAATTCTGAACAGTAAACGGGTACGCCGGTCATGAGAGAGCTTATCGTTTATCTTGACCGCACTTTTGTAGGCAAATTAATAGAAGAATCTTCCATTTGGGGTTTTGAGTACGCTACTGATTGGTTGGCCCATGGCTTTAACATCATCCCGGGGCTTGCTTTTATGGCCGGCCGTCAGTTGGATGGAGCAACAACGCGTCCGGTTCAGTGGTTCTTTGATAATCTGTTACCCGAAGAGAACGCCAGAACCCTGCTTGAAAAATCAGCTCATGTTGAACCGGGCGACGCGTTCGCTCTTCTTATTGCTATTGGCCATGAGTCGGCTGGCGCGTTCACACTATTACAACCAGGCGTTGAATTAAAGCCTGGCGAGGTTTATCCGCTGACGTCAGAAGAAATGAATGAGAGGATTTTAAACCTTCCCAAGCTACCTATGAATGATAGTGGGCGAAAGAAAATGTCATTGGCGTGATCTATCCCCGAAATTAATACCAATCCCGTGATGAGATTTTCCAGCTTATGCTGCCTGCTTTGCATACTCAACAGGCGACATGTAATTCAACGAACTGTGCGGGCGAATATGATTGTAATGCTCG
>JAESGG010000021.1_pt1 | contig 106968 bp, 92 predicted proteins | sample 9266231 | NCBI WGS metagenome assembly JAESGG01 (sample SAMN14515337, study PRJNA621664) | algae metagenome | isolation source: Aphanocapsa sp. GSE-SYN-MK-11-07L and co-occurring heterotrophs from wet... | place: USA: Grand Staircase Escalante National Monument, Utah | collected 2006-04-16 | reverse complement strand
AAGCCAAAAAACTTGCCTTGGTCGCCTGTATGCGAAAACTGCTCGTTACCCTCAATGCGATGCTCAAAAATCATCAGCCCTGGCAACCCCAATTAACAACAATTCCTTGACTTTTAAGATAATCGCTGATAGCTTCAATATTTTTTCTGATGCTCCTACCCTGCTGTCGCTACATCTAGAGCATGTGCTCCCTTGGTTTTCTCTATCGATAGGGTTGAACGTCCTAAACAACTCTTGGATCGAGTCTGTGATGCGATTCGTCTCAAGCATTACTCCGATCGCACTGAACAAACTTACGTTGACTGGATTCATCGGTTTATTTTATTTTTGAACAAGGTAGCAGAGGCGAGCGATCGCTGGTTTTCTTTGTTCTGTGATTGTCTTTAAACCTGTGAGAAAAGATGACAGGTTGTGGGTCTTGCTGCCATCGCGGCTGTCTTCGCTGGCGCTCCAGGCTTGCCACCACGGCGGGTCTTTAAATTCGCTCACACCAATGTCAGTCACAAGCAGGTGTACGCCAGGGTCTAGGTTTTCAGGATTGATCTGAGCCTTGACTTCGACGGGCTGCGCCTTTGGTTGATTTGGCCACGGGTTGGGCACCCCGAAACTGACGGCTTTCTGAAGATTGGCATCCTTAAACGCTTTGGCTTGGGAGTCAAACGTATAGCTCCGGGTGACAGGGCTAGCGGTTTGGACGGCTAGGGCATGCGGCAACAGTTGATATTGGAGGGGATAATCGAGGGCGATCGGCTTTTTGGCGGTCAGCTTGAGGGATTCAAACTTGTAGTCATCTTTTAATAAACCTTTGACCATCACCTTGCCGTTATTCAGGGTTTCTGGGCGGCTGGCTTGCTGCTTGAGCGGTTTTAGATCTGGCGGGTAATCCTGCGGTAGAAACGTGGCGATCGGCTGGACAGGCTGAGAGGTAAAGATGGTGGCCTGACTAACGGCTTTGAGGGCTGGATTCTTACGAAGTTGCTCAACTAAGTGACTGACATCGCCATATTTTCCTAGCACCAGAATATAAACCGGATGCTCACCTTGATAGGTAAAACTGGCATTGGCCGCCCCGACATCGTAGACCGCCCCCCTAAATTGGCTGCGAACTCCCACCACGCCGACGGCCAAGTCTTTGCCCAGATACTTCTGGTTAAGCTGCTTCAGGATCGGATCAATTGTGGCTGCCTTTTGATACAAATCTGTCACAATCACCGTGAGCTGATTTTGGGACTTAGACTTTGCTTCCGCTTGGGCAGAAGCAGCGATCGCGGTGTCAATCGTGGCGGTGGTTAGCCCTTGGCCGCCTTGATAAAACCCTGGTAAGCGCGGATCGGGGTCGGTCACACTGGTCATCGGGAAAACCGTTTCACCAAACCGGAAGTAATTGACCTGGGGCTGAGGCCAAGCCGTGGACAGAGCTTGCTGTAACTGCTTTAAGGCTTCCAGGTAGGCACTGCTAGGACTGGCCACATAGCCAGCCATTGAGGGAGTGCCATCCAAATAGACCCGACTCAAAATTTGGGCTGAACGTTCGGGTGCAACGCCTGACGTATCACATTTGTTCGCAAGTTGAGAAGCTTGAATTTGGGTTGGGCCACAGCCCGCCAAGCTGAAACAAACCAGGGCTAGCCCAACTCCAAGCAGAGGATGACGCGATCGCATATTCACCAAATCGTTAAGATTTTCTGTATCGGCTGGCGCTTGACTGAAGGAGGACAGCGCTCCTGCATTGTTGCTCAACTCCCTCAGGCGCTGTGAGTCGGCGGCGGGGAACCTAACTCACTATCCCACCAGGATTGCTATATTGTCGATCATATTGAGCCCTATTGAGGTATCGGTATTTTTGCCCATGATTTTCCAAATCAAAGAAATCATTCGGATCATTGCCACTGTTGTCTTGGTTTCTATTTTGATGTTCTTGGTTCAGCCCAACCTTTACTCTGGGGGCGTAATTCCAATTAGCGAAGATGTCGCCACTTGGGTGCCAGAGAAGTATATGACCAGTGCCGTGATTGTCTTGCTCAGCGCCGTACTTCCCTTGGGGCTGTGGGCATTTTTAACCGGCAGAGCCAAAGCCACCCCCAGAGACATGGGCGGCTGGGCGCTGCTGTGGTGGGTTTTATTACTAATCCCAATTTTGGGCGTTTGTGCGGGTGTTTACCTGGCCTGCGATGCCAGCCGAGAAGGCACCAGTCAGGATGCCTTGCTCAGCTTAAGCGGCTTGTTTGTGCTGGATATTTTGCTGCTGTTCTGGCTCCCGACAGCCATGAACACGCCGGGTAACTTGCGCTACGGGGCAGTGCCGTTGTCTTTGCCGGTTCGTAAACTGATTGGGGAGTAGCTGGATGTCGCTGTATGTGATTGCGATCGGGGGCACCGGGGCCAAGTGTGCCGAAGCTTTAACCTTTCTGGCCTCAGCCGGGCTGTTTGAAGATCAAAAAATTCAGATTCTGTTTGTTGACCCGGATGAATCGAACGGCAACCTGACCCGGACTCGCGAACTGATTGGGTCTTATCAACGCTGCTACAGCTTGCCCTGGGGCAACGAAAAACGGCGGCTTTGGATGCCAGCCAATGTTTCCCATTTACCGATCTGGAGTCCGTTTGGCAACCAGTTGAACAAAACCCTGGGCGATTATTTTGGCTACAACAGTTACCGCGCTCAGCAGCCTGCCTTGGGGCACTTGTTTGACGTGCTCTACACCAAAGAAGAACGAGCAGCCAGTCTAGATGTGGGCTTTCGGGGTCGGCCCGCGATCGGCTCTGCCGTCATGAGTCAACTGGATCTAGATAACTTAACGGAAGAACCTTGGGGCAGCTTTTTTAATCAAATTGAGGCGGATATTGGGATTGGTCAAACTCCGGCGATTTTCCTATTAGGTTCGGCCTTTGGCGGGACTGGTGCTTCCGGTTTTCCAACGATTGGACGGTTGATTGCCAGCCGCCTAAAGCAGAATGATAAACGGAGTCGAGTCAAGCTGGGTGGGGCTTTGCTGCTGCCCTACTTCCGGTTTACGGTGCCCGTCGGCAGTAGCGATCAGATCTTTGCCCGCCCGGAACAGTTTCTGCTCAGCACGGAGGCGGCTCTGCGGTACTATCGCACTCAAGCCCAGGAAACCTTTGAGGCGATTTATCTGCTGGGCGATCAAGACCCCTCGCTGGTCAAGGACTTTAGCATTGGCAAAAACACGCAGCAAAATGACCCCCACTTTGTCGAAGTTTATGCCGCTTTAGCCGCTCGCCAGTTTTTGTTTGATCCGCCCAGCCAGCCCGTCGTGCTGACGCGGCGAGAGGAAATTAGTCAGGTAACTTGGAACGATTTACCTGACTCGGCCAACCTTCGCCCCCGCTTAGAACAGGCTACCAAGTTTAGCTATACCTGGGTGTGCGCGATCGCCGACGACCTAGAAAGCTTCCGCACCAGAGGCGTCAAAGCCGTTCCCTGGGCCGGACAGTTTTACAAGTCCGGCATGTTTAGTAACCGCAGCTTGCCGGAGTTTGATGCTCAGCAGCAGTCCACCGTGCAAACAATTAGCGATTGGTCAGAGCGATATTTGAGTTGGCTAGGGGTTTTGCATCGCAGCGCTGGCGGTATGAAGCTGTTCAATCCAGAAGCCTTTACGAATAGTCAAGGTCAACTCAAGAAAAACCGCGATGCGATTCCGGCCCTGTTGATTCAGACGGCCAATAGCCAAGCGGACTACACAAATATGACCAATCGTTTAGATCGCAATCAGGTCGAACCTCCGAATGAAGGCACGATTGGGCTGGCTAAAGCTCTCTATTCCATTTCCAGCTAAGATCTTAAGACCTTCTCACCCATGAACAGCAGCAACCCGCCCTCGAATTCAGCCCCAGCCCCCTTGGCAGCTCAATTTGTATTGCCCAAACTCAAGCCCAATTTTGAAGTTCAGCCCGGTCAAACGGGGGAGTGGAATGCTCAACCCTTCAAGGCTTTTGATGAAGTCGCCGCCAGCCTCGATTTGAACCGGCAAGGGGCAGACAATATTACAGCCATTCCCAGCATTTGGGCGCGGCCCCTGCTGATGGAAGCGGCCTTGCACAAAACGGACTATCCAGGGCGAGCCAAGCTGGTTGAGCAGTGGCGGGGCATGTTGGCTGCTTTTGCCTTGGCAGAGTTACGCAGCTTCGAGATCAAGGCTGAACTGCTCCAGCTAGAGGCGCTTCAGCGAGATTTCAGTCTTGTCAAATCCCTGGTTAAGCTGCTGCCAGCCGCAGATCTCAAGCTGTACAGCTTGGCGGGCGGCAAAAATCCCTGGCAGGAAATTTATATTTTTCTCTGGAAAGGCAACCCAGTCGGGTTAAGTTCACCCAGCACCCTTGTCTGCCCTTCCGCCGAGGGCGAGTGGATAGATCTGCCGTGGTACATCAATCAGCAATTAACCTCGCCGATTCCTCACCTCAACAGCCACGAAAAAGCCCAACTCTGGCGCTGGCTAGAGCATTTAGGGCAAGAAGTGCAGGCTCACCAGGGCAATCCTGGGGCGATTAATACCCTGGCGGGTTTACTGAAGGAATTTCAAGATGATCTGAATACTACGCCTGACCAAGAATTACAACTGAGTGAGAATCCGCAGTTTTTTGGGGCAATTCTGAATCGGGGTTGCTTGGCGGGCTTAAACAAACCAATCAAAGCTCAGCCCAAGCCCTCCAGTTTGCAGTTAATTGTCAGTCCCTCCAAAGCTGGCGCTCAGCCACCGATTATTATTCCTGACCTTGCCCAAATCACCACAGTCTGGAATCAGCAGCCGCAAAATATTTGGGTGCATGAATCGGTCAACCTAGCCTCGCTAGATCTAAATGGCCTACGGCAGGGAAATCTGATCTGGGATGTGACGTGGATCGAGTCTAAGGACCTCTTTCTGCCCGACTTCTTTTTTATTGAACGGGAAAATGCCCTCCCCGGTGCCCTGATGCCGAAGGGAACCCAGTTGCTGACCTACCACGGACAGCGAATTACGCCGATTTTGCCGCTGAACCCTTGGTTATTAAATTACTTCACGCCGGAGGATTTAATTGCCAAAGTCCAGTTAGAAGCGGCAGAAACACCGGCTGGCAGGCAAGTCCGGGTAATTTTAGATTTGCCCTTATCGGGGATGGGCGATCGCCCCGCTAACTACCGAATCAGCAAAGACTACTTGATCAAAGATGAAAACTGCATCCAGGAAGTGCCGATTCTGGAAGTTTGGCCAAACTTTCAGGCGACCGGCTGGCAAGAATACTATGCCTTCTACTACGACGGCGACTACGGTGAAGATACGTTCCAGGTCAACTTTGCCGAGATCAAAGACCAGCACAGCTTCAAAGAAGGGATTGGCAATTACAGCCTAGTCAAACTTAGTCAGTACCCAACCTTTGTTAGTTGTCAGAGCATTGCGCGTGTCTTTCAAGGGTTGATTATTCTGGCCACACCACCGCAGGTCGGCAAGACCAATCAGAGCGATTGGACGATCGGCGTCGATTTTGGCACCTCCTTTAGCAATGTGTACATCAACCGCAACCAAAGCGTTGTGGAGCGATTATCGATTCCACCCCTGCACCTGAAGGTGACGGATAGTAGCGAACAAGCCCGCCGGCCAGTTTTGTACGAATACTTTATGTCGCCTGGGGAGCTGGGCTTACCGATGGCCAGTGTTTTAACGACGCGGCAAGCCAGCGGCGATCGCCCGATTCTGGATGGCCGCACCTATATCCCTCGCTCTAGCAAGGAGTTCAATCCCCAATCGGATTGGATTCGGACAAATTTGAAATGGTCAACCGAAAACTTAGGCTACAACGAGCTGTTTATTCGCCACTTGGCTTTACAAACCTCGGCTTGGGCAGTCAATAACAATGTGCGTCAAATTCAGTGGTCGCTGTCGTTTCCGTCAGCATTTTCGCGATCGGACATCACCCGATACGTGAGGATTTGGCAGAACGTGACGGAAGACCTGGAAGCTACGACGGGGGTGAAGCATCTCTGCCCAGATGCCAGAAATACTGAGCATTTTCGGTCTGAGAGTTTAGCTGTCGCTCAGTATTTTGCTGACTTTGAGCGCTGTAATTTGGTCAACACCACCTGCATCGACATGGGCGGCGGCACGTCAGATATTTCGATCTGGCAAGAGAATAGCTTAGTTTATCAGTGCTCCGTCCAATTGGCAGGGCGAGACTTGTTATCACAGTTTTTAGAGCTGAATCCTGGCTTTTTGCGTCGCCACAAGCTGGAAGAAGGGGCTTGGCCAGAGGTGAAAGGGATGAAGTTTTTCGCCAAGCTAGATGTGCTGCTGCGAGAAAGGTCAGAAGACTGGCTACGAAAAACCCGCGACCAAGTGGCTGACCAGCCAGAAGCGCAGGGATTGCTGCAACTGATGGCGTTGGGGATTGCGGGTATCTATTACTATGTCGGCATTTTGCTCAAGGTGCTGCACGAAACCGGCATGGATGAGGGCGATCGCAAGTATACGCTGTCAGAAATCACCCCGGTTTACATGGGTGGCAACGGTTCACGGCTCTTACATTGGCTGGCAGAAGGCGGGCGGTTTGATTCATCTTGCCAAATTGACGAGGTTTTTAGCCGAATGATTAGCTGTGGCTCTGGCTTTGAGGATACGCAAGAAGCAACCCAGCTCAGCCAAAACCCCAAGGATGAAGCCGCCTGCGGGTTAGTCCTCTCTGAAAGCAAGCTGAAGGGATTAAATCGGCGCTTTCAAGACCCGTTAATTGCCGGCGAAGCCTGCTTACTAAAGGGACAACTCATTAGCTGGGATACTGTCTTACCAGAAGAAGAGATCAGGGAGAGTATTAATGAATTTAAGGTGGCCAACTTAGAGCAATTGCAAAAATTTGTTTATGAATTTCATCAAACCTTAAAGACGCTCAGAATTGATACGGTAACACCGCTTGAGGGCTATAAACTAAGTCTTAACCCAGATGAAAATATTAAGATGTGGCGTGAAACCGAGAAAGAGTTAATCGCATCTCTATTAAGAATGCGCGGCAATGCAGACGATGTGCGCTTAGAACCGCCGTTTATTTTAGGCTTAAAAGCGCTTTTAAAGTATTTAGGCCGGGAGTGGGCAAACAAATGGAAAGGCTAGGCTTACTATTAATCAGTGGTGGAGTAGGGATAGCAATTGGAGCGATCTCGACCGGATTATACTGTCGCTTTATCTACAAGCAACAAATCAAAAAACTAGAGCATCAACTGATCAATTCTAAAAATAACAGCACTCAAATAGAAAATGAACGGAGAAAAGTAGAAGCACAATATACTAACCTCAAGCAAAATTATAGTAACTTGGAAAACATACAGCATGATTTAGAGCGTGAGTTCAGTCAGCTTCAGAGAATGCATCAGCAGTTTTTAGATCGCCAGAATTTAGAAAGCACGTCTCGTTATCCGGAAGTAGATAGTACATCTAAATTCCCAACAATCAGCGAAGCCAGTTTAGCAGATTCATCAATGCAAAAGCTTTTACAGGCTTATCAAATCAACTCAAAGTCTCTACTGATAACGGCTAAAGTCACAGAAGCCTCTGAAAGTATTGATCAGCGCCGCAACAATCCTAGCCTTGCCCCTAGCCTCATAGAATCAGGAAACTTTGACTATTTGATTGTTCAAGATCAAGATAATGCCAGCCAATATTGGTTATTTCCTAAGCATGGCTTAAAAGTAAATCAGTATGCGTTTGAAACAGTTCAAGCGTTATTTAATTGCCACAACTATCAAAATCAACCCAGCAATTTTCAGGTTCATCAGCCAGCCTCTGTGACTCGTAACCCTGCCACATCGTCCTGGCAGTTAGCTGAGAAGGGTGAAATAGAATTCGTTTGAGCCTGAACAATGACACTAAAAGCGCTACTTGAAGCCTACAGCACTGGAGAGAGAGACTTTAGAAGTGCTGATCTGAGCGGACAAAAGCTGGACGGAGAGACGTTAGCACGTGTCGATCTCAGCAATGCCAACCTAACTGAAGCAAGTTTTGTTCGCGCTAATCTGTATGGTGCAAATCTGCAAAAAGCTAATTTAGCCCAGGCTAAGCTATGTAACACTAACCTCAAAAATGCCAATTTAATCCAAGCCAGTTTACAAAAGGCAAATCTGCAATTCGCAGATTTTTCGCGCGCTCAGCTAGCCGCAGCCAATTTTTCAGACGCTGACTTGCGGGGAGCTGACCTCAGCACTGCTCAGTTTGAAGATCCGCAGCAAGCAGCCGCCAACTTTTCCGGGGCTATCTACGATGAATTCACGCTGTTCCCGCCCGGAATTGATCCGATCGACCTGGGCTTCACCAAAAACCCAAATGTTCCAACAAATTCTGCCAGTTCTAGAGATTCTAATCAATCGGCTAGTTCCAGCAATTTAAATCAGCTACAGCGTTCATACGATGCTGCTCAGGCAAAAAGTCAGCAGCTCGAAGCCGATGTGAAACAACTGAAAGTAAGTGCTCAGAACTATCTCGATCGCCAAGCCTCGATCAGTTTGGAACTAGAGCAGCAAATTAGCGAAAAAATTCAGGTTGAAGAGGCACTAGAAACAACCCGACTAAAACTACAAGTCGCCCAGCAGGAGCTTGATCATTTCCGGCAAACCCCTGAAAAGGACATTACTTATCCTGCTTTTCCCTGGATATTGACAATTTTCCTTTTGGTTTACTGCTATCTCGGTTTTCTATGGAGTTCTCGCCTACCGCAACCGATCAATCCAAATAATATTAACTATGCTTTTTTGGTTCCAGAAATTAGCCTTTTTCTGGCTTCTTGGGCTGGTTTCTTGTTGAGCAATAGCAAAAAGTCTTTCTTAGGCTATGTTGCGCTGTTAGGGGCGATCGCAACTGTATCCCTTCCTGTCGTAATCAATTACAGTAAGTTATTTTTAAGTGCAACTAACTTTTTCTCAATCGTTTTCTTCGCAGCTTTTATCTTGATTATTGACATCGTTATTTTCATTATTGCTCGCAGGCAGCGCTGGGGAAAGTCAATCTCTCAATTTAACTTTATAAGAACACTGTTATTCCTAACCTTGTTTGGGATCTCGATTGGTGCCTTGGTCTACTTTTACCGACGTATTTTTTGATATTCAGGAAATTAGCATCTATGGATTTACAAGATCTTGTTGCTCAATATCAAGCAGGCAAAAGAGATTTCAGTCAGAGTCACCTTGCTAATACTATATTGAGCGACCAAATCCTACGAAATATAGATTTTACAAATGCTAATCTTGCTGGTGCTGATTTAAGTGGTTCTGACTTGCGTAAAGCAGTTTTACATCATGCCAACTTGACGGGAGCAAACTTGCAAAATGCCAATCTTAGACGTAGTTTTTTGGCAGCAGCAGATTTGAGTTGTGCAAATCTGCGTGGTGCTAATTTGAGCCAAGCAGTCTTTGAAGACTCAGATCATGGACTATTGATCTTGCAAGATGCTGTCTATGATGAATTAACTCAATTTCCCGACGGTGTTGATCCGCGATCGCTGGGTGCTCTTCTTTCAGAGGAAATCACGATTGAGGCAAATGGGGAGCTAGAACCGAAGATTAACTCAATTGACAATTCTGACTCTCATGCATCCAATCAGCAAGATATTAAAGTACCACTTCCAATACTGCTGTCAAATAAGAGGGATACAAAAGAGTTACCAACTTCTTCAACAGTCAAACCACTGCTGAGTTCAGCAGCCCCCTCATCAACTAACAATCCAACTCGAAAAAGCATATTTGTATTACTTGTGCTACCTATCATATTTATTTTTGGTCTTGGCGGCTTTTTCGCCCTCAGCTATATTTATCCAGTTCAAGAGCAATCGATCAAAAATCAACTAGAACTTGAAGCACAACGCAGGAAAGTTGAGCAAGCGTTACAAGATTTGCAAGAAGCCAAGCGTAAGGCAGAACAAGACTCTCAATCCTCTAATTCATCTAAGCCTCCACTTTCTCCCACAGACCCACCAACTTCCTCCCTAGATTCTTCTACAGCTAAAATTCCTGAACTAGCCTTATCTCCTTCCCCTTACCAAATTTCTCGTGAATCCGGCGAAGCAGATATAAGCAATGCCACGATCTCAGGCGAATCGGAACAGAAAAATATCCGCTCAGGGCCAGGAACAGTTTACGAAATTGTGCATGCTGCTGACCTAGGCGATCGCGTCAAAATTATTGGTAGCAGTTCTGATAGTGGTGGTTATCTTTGGTACAAGGTCAATCTGCTGAAATCTGGCGTTCAAGGGTGGATTGCGGCTCAGTTGCTTGTAGTAGATAGCCCATCCAATTTAGAAGTCGAAAATAGCGAGGTTAACCCAACACCTTTGAGTCCAGAATCTAGCACAAGGGAAGCTTCCAAAGTAGCTCACCCAGGCTACTGCACATTCCTCGCCGCCGACTCTCAAGGGAATATGATTAATAATCAATGCACTATTTATGACCGAAACGATGGTACTTATCAACTAAAGTGGTCTGATGGATTTCTGACAACAATTGCTGTCACCCCAAACGTTGAAATTGATGGTGTTCCAGCCTCTATCGTTCAGCAAAGTTCAACCAGCTTAACAGTCAGTGGCCCAAAGGGAAAAATAGGCTTCTGCTGGAGCTGTCAGCCTTAATTTTTGCTTTTGAATCTAAGGTCGATACCCGCTGTAGTGATTCTCGAAGTAAGGCGCTATTGCTAAAAACGCAAAATGCTGCCTCCGTAGAGGCAGCATTTGATGCAAGGTCGATAAAAGCAGTACTGCGAATCAAAAAATCTATCTAAATCCAACCGAGGCTTGCCAAACAAAGGCTAGAGCTAAGAATAGCACCGGGATCACCGGCAGCACATCCACGAGCGGATTGAAGACAGAGTAAGCTTCAGGTAATTTAGCCAGTAGCAGTACAGCTTCCATAAATCAATCTTCCTTAAATCATCGCTTGAAAATCATCATCAATTTTAACATGGCAGCGAGAACCTCTGCGTCAATCTATTGATCACTGCTCAGGACGCTGAATCTGGTCAGTGCCAGAAGCAAAAAATCAGGCATTGCCAGCCAGTCAGACTAAGATAGAAATATCAGTCAAAAACAACTTTGTCAGTCACTTTTGAGTTTTACCTATGAACGTCAGTAAAGTTGGACGACGAGGGCAGATTTCTATTCCTCGCATAATTCGACAGGAATTGAATTTACAGGCTGGCGATCGGCTGGCGTTTATCCGCCGTGGGGATGAATTTGTCTTGCAGCCCCTCAAACGAACCCTGTCAGATTTTCGGGGCAGTGTTCCTGTGTCTGCACCTCAGAACTTTGAGGCAGTTCGCCAGCAGGTGTTAGATCGTCGCGGCTATAGGACATTGACGGATGGCAGTTGAACGAGCCTTCATCGATACCAATCTCTTTTTGCGCTACTTGACCAATGACATCCTAGAAAAAGCAGACCAAGTGGAAGCACTTCTGCAAAGCGCCGCAGTCGGAGAAGTCCTCTTGGTAACGACATCGCTGGTGATCGCGGAAATTGTCTGGACACTGGCTTCGTTCTATGGTTTACCGCGTGAGCAGATCTGCGATCGCATCCTAGCAATTCTGAATACACCAGGGCTAGAAGTTGCAGAGTCCGATTTGTTGATTGAGGCAGCCACAAACTATGCCGCCAAGAACGTTGATTTCATTGATGCTTACAATGCAGCCTGGATGCAGCAGCAGCAAATCAGTCTGGCCTATACCTTTGACCGCAAGCATTTCTCACGGTTTGAGAGCATCACGGTAAAAACGCCAGGAGAGTCATGATCAGCCAGATCGCTATAGTTCTGAAGCTGATCTTAAAGTCTGGGCCGATTTAGAGAACTGGTTCCTAAGATAGAGGGGAGAGCATTCTGCCTGTTTTGTCACTTGAAAGCTCTGGCAAAGATTACCGGCACGGAGGCCAGACGTTCAGCTTATGGAACACGCCACGGATAGACCTGACCAGGAGTTTCTGCACCAGGAGTATGCCTTAGACCGAGACTGTACGACTCTATCTCGCCACATTCTGCAACAACTGCAAAGCTTTGGCCCCGACGCTCAAGATTTGAGCGCCTTGATGAACCGAATTGCCCTCGCTGGCAAGTTAATTGCCCGTCGCTTGAGTCGAGCAGGCTTAATGGAAGGGGCGCTGGGCTTTACTGGCGACGTGAACGTGCAGGGGGAAGCCGTCAAAAAGATGGATGTGTATGCCAATGAGGTGTTTATCTCGGTCTTTAAGCAGAGCGGACTGGTCTGCCGCCTCGCTTCTGAAGAGATGGAAAACCCCTATTACATTCCTGAAAACTGCTCGATTGGCCGCTATACCCTGCTTTATGACCCGATCGATGGTTCGTCTAACGTAGACATTAACCTGAATGTCGGCTCGATTTTTTCAATTCGGCTGCAAACCGGGGATGATCTTGACCGCACGGCTCAAGACTTGCTCCAAGATGGGCACCAGCAGCTAGCGGCTGGCTACATTCTGTACGGGCCAAGCACGATTCTGGTTTACTCGATCGGTACGGGCGTCCATGCCTTCACCCTTGATCCCAGCTTGGGCGAGTTTATTCTGTCGGCTGAAAGCATTAAAGTCCCCGATCACGGGCCGAACTACAGTGTGAACGAAGGTAATTTCTGGCAGTGGTCTGAACCGCTGCGCGACTTTATTCGCTACGTGCATCGGCATGAAGGCTATAGCGCTCGCTACAGCGGCGCTCTGGTCGGCGACTTTCATCGGATTTTGTTTCAGGGCGGCGTGTTTTTGTATCCAGGCACGCTCAAAAACCCGGACGGGAAACTGCGGGTGCTCTACGAAACGGCTCCGCTCAGCTTTTTGATTGAGCAAGCTGGCGGTCGGGGCAGCACGGGTACGCAAGACCTGCTGGATGTGATCCCCGATCGCATTCATGCCCGGACTCCGTTTATTGTTGGCAGCAAAGAAGATGTGGCTCTGGTAGAGTCGTTTATTCAGGACTGGGCCAAGCAGCAAGCGTTTGCTAAGCCTGGTCAGGGGAAGGCCTAGCGCCGAGGCAGCAAGTGTTCAGGTTTACGAATCACCAGTTTACGGATCAGATCAATAGTTTAGGGAGTTAACCATGACCGCAACGAATCATCTGTTAGAAATTGAGTCCTTGGGTCAAAGCATTTGGATGGACAACCTGGCCCGAGACCTCGTGCAATCTGGGGAATTAAAGCGGCTGATTGAGGAGCAGGGGATTTTAGGGATTACCTCCAACCCCGCCATTTTTGAAAAGGCGATCGCTGGCAATGTGATCTACGACGCCGACATTGAAGCCGGGATCAAAGCTGGCAAAGCCATGTTTGAGATCTACGAATCGTTAATCTTTGATGACATTCGCAACGCCTGCGATATTTTCCGCCCTGTTTACGAGCAGTCGAATGGACTAGATGGCTACATCAGCATTGAAGTACCGCCCAATATTGCCCACGATACGGATCAAACGATTGCCCAAGCCAAACGCTACTACCAAGAAATTGGGCGGGAAAACGTGATGATCAAGATCCCCGGTACGGCGGAAGGGCTGCCCGCCGTGGAAGCCGTGATTGCGGCTGGGATCAACGTCAATGTCACCCTGCTGTTCTCCGTCCAAAGCTACATCAATACCGCTTGGGCCTATATTCGGGGCTTAGAAGCACGAGCGGCGGAAGGCAAAGAGATCAGTCACATCGCCTCTGTGGCCAGCTTCTTCCTGAGCCGGATCGATACGCTGGTGGACGAAATGTTAGAGGCAAAAATCAAAGCCACAGATTCGCCCTCAGCGATCGCCAAATTGAAAGCAATCGAAGGCAAAGTGGCGATCGCCAATGCCAAGATTGCCTACGAAGAGTACAAAAAGATTTGCCAAAGCGATCGCTGGCAGGACTTGGTCGCCAAAGGAGCCAAGGTGCAGCGCTTACTCTGGGCCAGCACCAGCACCAAAAACCCCAACTACAAAGATGTGATGTATGTTGATGAGCTGGTCGGTCCAGACACGGTTAACACCCTGCCTCCAGCCACGATTATTGCCTGTGCCGACCACTGCGATGTTGCTAATCGAGTTGAAACCGGACTGGACGAAGCCCATGCCCTGATCGACAGCCTGCAAGACCCAGAGGTGCAGATTGATATTGACCAAGTCATGGATCAGTTACTAATAGAAGGAATTGATAAATTTGTTCAGCCTTTTGAGTCTTTGCTTAAATCTTTGGAAGAAAAAGCAAAGCAACTGGTCGCGATTTAAACTTCGGTCTTAAAGTGAAGGTGTTTATTGGGGCTGTGTAAAACGCAGTCTCAAGCACGCCGCCCTTACCTCTTACCCTATGGTTACTCTGTTAGAAAATCCACTCCGGGTTGGTTTACAGCAAGAGCGCATTCCCGAACCCAATATCATTGTGTTCTACGGTGCTTCTGGAGATTTGGTCAAGCGCAAACTCGTGCCTGCTCTCTATCACCTTAAGCGCGAGCGTCGTTTACCCGCCGAATTTACGATTGTCGGGGTGGCCCGGCGCGACTGGAGCCACGATTATTTTCGGGAGCAGATGCGCGAAGGCGTAGAATCCTACTCCGACGGAATTGGCTCGGAGGAAGTCTGGCGCAACTTCGCTGAGGGTTTGTTTTATTGCCCTGGCAACATGAACGACCCTGCCAGCTACCAGAAACTAGACCAACTCTTGACTGAGTTAGACAGCAAGCGAGGTACGCGCGGCAATCGAGTCTTTTATTTGTCCGTGGCACCGGAGTTCTTTCCCGAAGCGATTCAGCAACTCGGAGCCGCCGAGATGCTGACCGATGCCAGTAAAACTCGACTAGTGATCGAAAAACCGTTTGGGCGCGACCTCAACTCGGCTCAAGTTCTGAACCGCGTTGTGAACCAGGTCTGCAAAGAGCAGCAGGTTTACCGGATTGACCACTACCTGGGCAAAGAAACCGTCCAAAATCTAATGGTGCTGCGGTTTGCCAATGCTATTTTCGAGCCGCTTTGGAATCGGCAGTTTGTTGACCATGTCCAGATTACGGTCGGTGAAACTGTTGGGGTCGAAGATCGGGCTGGCTACTACGAATCAGCCGGGGCCCTGCGGGATATGGTGCAAAACCACCTGATGCAGTTGGTTTGCTTAACCGCGATGGAACCGCCAAATTCCCTGGATGCCGACAGCATTCGAGCCGAGAAAGTGAAAGTTCTGCAAGCAATGCGGTTGGCCAACATTAACGACCTCGACTACTCGGCGATTCGCGGCCAGTACAAGGCGGGTTGGATGAAAGGCAAGCCGGTAGCAGGCTATCGGGAAGAACCCGGCGTCAATCCTAAATCAACTACTCCCACCTACGTGGCCCTGAAGCTGCTGGTGGACAACTGGCGTTGGCAAGGGGTGCCCTTTTATCTGCGCACCGGAAAACGTCTACCCAAGAAGGTTTCCGAAATCTCGATTCAGTTTCGAGATGTCCCCTACCTGATTTTCCAGTCTGCTGCTCAGCAGGCGAATGCGAATGTCTTGACAATGCGGATTCAGCCGAATGAGGGGGTGTCGCTGCGATTTGAAGTTAAAATGCCCGGCGCTAGCCTGCGCAGCCGCCCGGTTGAGATGGATTTTCGCTACGGCTCTTCTTTTGGTGTTTCTGGGGGAGAGTCTTACGATCGCCTCTTACTCGATTGCATGATGGGGGATCAAACCCTGTTTACTCGCGCCGATGAAGTGGAAGCGGCTTGGCGAGTCATCACTCCCGCCCTCGTCGCCTGGGATGCTCCGGCTGACCCGGACAGCGTTCCCCAGTACGCCGCCGGAACTTGGGAACCCTCGGAAGCAGAACTGTTGATCAACCGTGATGGCCGACGCTGGCGTAGACTTTAGGAGCTTTACCTCTATGGCAACCCAAACAACTCCGCTCGTTTCGTTACAGGCCCCTAAGGATGTCTCTCTGGGGCAGATTGAAGCTGAACTGGCCCAAATTTGGCAAGGTGCGGTTTCCGAAAATGGCCCTGGAGCCATGCGGGCAGCGACCTTTAGCCTGGTAGTTTATGCACCAGAAAAAACCCAGCAATTGCTGGCAACTCTGGGATTTTACACTGGCCCGATTGATGGAATTGACGGCCCCCGGACGAGAGCGGCGATCCGAGCTGCCCAGTCCGCTTACAACTTGCCAGAAAATGGCAAAGTCAACGAACAATTGCTTGAAAATCTGCGGCAAGACTTAGCAGAGCGGCAAACTCAATTGGATGGCAATGGGATGGCTCAGCCTGAGTACGCTGTTGATGCTGTCGGGGCGATCGCTGATGATATTGCCAATCAAAACCCTTGTCGGATTATTTCGCTGTTTCCCGTTGCGGGCGAAGATACGGGCGTGACGGCTCAGGTGTCTGCCTATTGCCCAATTAACAAACGCAGCGAAAATATGCTGATTTGCTGCGAGTACATTACCCTTAAAGGCACAGAAGCAGCCCTAGAGCGGGTGAGCAGCTTGGTGACAACCCTAATGATTAGTGAGTTACCGAAGTTTATTTGGTGGAAAGCGCCCCTGATTCAGAATCCCCAGTTGTTTGAAGGCTTGGCGATCGCCTCTGACTGCATGATTGTCGATTCTGATCGGTTTCCTGAACCCAAAATTGATTTATTGCACCTGCAAGAATTGATCGAGAAGGGTGTCAATATTGCAGATCTCAATTGGCGTCGGCTAGCCGCTTGGCAAGAGCTAACCGCTGAAGCCTTTGATCCCCCAGAGCGACGATCGGCGATCGGTGAGGTAGATCGCGTCACCCTCGACTACGAAAAAGGCAATCCAGCTCAGGCGCTAATGTTTTTGGGCTGGCTGAGCAGCCGCCTCCAGTGGCAGCCAATTGGAATTACCGCCCAAGGCGGAGACTATGACATTTACCACGTTCACTTAATTGCTGCCGATCAGCGGCAGATTGAAGCAGAGCTAGCAGCGATTCCGACGGCAATGACGGGTGAAGCGCTGGGAGACTTAATTGACATTAAATTAATGTCTACCAATCAAGCCGCCAACTGCTGCACGATCATCTGCTCTGAAACCGGCGGCTGTATGCGAATGGAAGCGGGCGGCGGAGCCGAAACCTGCCAAACTTTCCAAGTCAGCCCATTACCCGATCAAACCCAAGAGGGCCTACTCAGTCAACAGCTACTGCGCTGGGGGCGAGATGTCCTCTACGAAGAAAGCCTAGCCGTTACAGCAGAGATTCTGCGGCATATAAAGTAGTTGGGCTTAATTAGGAGGTGAGTATGATCAATTAGGTAATTGAATGGATCCGACTAGCGAACAACTGCTTGCGTTCTATCGAATCGTTCGACGGGTAGTTCTCTTGTCCTCATTCATTGCTTTCGTGGAACCAGCTCCAGATCAGAATCTGTACGTTTACATTGGTCGTTACGATGCCTTGGAGAGTTCCGTCATTTGCATTCTTCCTAACGGAGATTACGAGCTATGACTCCCTTAGACCTGACTTCTTTAAATAAGCAGCAGCTTACTGCTCTGCTCTGGAAGCTTAAAGGCACCCCTGCTGTTCACCCCATCTATCAGGAACTGAGAACCCGATCTCCTAAAGTAACGATCGAAATCTCGGATCCAGACTGGGAAAGTAAGACTGATGAGGCGCTAAAGCAGGCACTCGGCATAGCTAACCACTCAGGTCAGCAAGCATAGCGTCGTCTCACAAGCGGTTGGACTCAGAACGGAGCATTACTCTATCAGTATCTCAACCTTCCGATCGCAGTTTATCCAAAACGGAGCGATCTTCCAGCGTAGACGTATCGCCAGAGATGGTTTCGCCGCTGGCTAGGGTGCGGAGTAAGCGACGCATGATTTTGCCAGAGCGGGTTTTCGGCAGCGAATCAGCAAACCGAATTTCACCCGGACGGGCGATCGTCCCAATCTCTGTGACCACATGCTGCTTTAGTTCAGCCCGCAGGTCTTCGCTCGAAGCATGACTGCCCTCTAGCGTCACAAAAGCCACAACTTCTTCGCCCTTCACTTCATCTGGGCGACCCACCACCGCCGCCTCTGCCACCGCCGGATGAGAGACCAAGGCTGACTCAATTTCCATCGTGCCCAAACGGTGTCCCGCCACATTGATCACATCGTCCACCCGACCCATGATCCAAAAGTAGCCATCTTCGTCGCGCCTGGCCCCATCGCCAGCAAAGTAGACGTATTGCCCGTCTTGAGGCGGAATGTGCTCCCAATAGCTTTTGCGGAACCGTTCTGGGTCGCCGTAGACCGTCCGCATCATGCCCGGCCAAGGATGTTTGACTACCAAATAGCCGCCGTCGTTGTCAGGGACTGAGTTACCGTCTAAATCCACCACATCAGCAAAAATACCGGGGAAAGGACGAGTAGCAGAGCCAGGCTTGGTGGTGGTTACTCCCGGCAGAGGTGTGATCATAATTCCGCCGGTTTCGGTTTGCCACCAGGTATCGACAATCGGACAGCGTTCGCCGCCGATTACCCGGTGGTACCACATCCAGGCTTCTGGGTTGATCGGCTCCCCGACCGTGCCCAGCAGGCGCAGCGACGATAAATCTCTGGCTTTAGGCAGGTCTTCACCCATTTTGAGAAAGGCACGGATCGCGGTCGGAGCCGTATAAAAAATATTCACCCCGTATTTTTCAATAATCTCCCAGGTGCAGCCAGGGTTAGACGGGCGGGGGGCGCCCTCGTACATTAGAGTGGTAGCGCCATTGGACAGCGGCCCGTAAACAATGTAGCTATGTCCGGTAATCCAGCCCACATCAGCCGTACACCAGTAAATATCCGTATCCTGGAGGTCAAAAATCCATTTTGTCGTGATGTGGCTGTAGAGGTTGTAGCCACCGGTTGTGTGGACAACGCCCTTTGGCTTGCCAGTTGTGCCAGAGGTATAAAGAATAAACAGCATGTCTTCGCTGTCCATCGGTTCGGCGGGACAGTCGGCTGAAACTAGGCGCTGTAGTTCGTGCCACCAGTGGTCTCGCCCGCCAAGCTGCATCGCTACCTGTTGCCCGGTTCGCTGCACCACGAGCACATTTTCGACACTGGGCACGCCGCCCTGCTCTAGGGCTTGATCAACCTGGGCTTTGAGCGGGACGATCGCATCTTTCCGCCAGCCCCCATCGGCTGTTACCACGACTTTGACTTGGGCATCCAGCAGCCGATCTTTGACCGCTTCAGCGCTAAACCCGCCGAAAATAACCGTGTGAGCTGCCCCAATCCGAGCGCAGGCCAGCATGGCGATCGCTGCTTCTGGAATCATTGGCATATAAATGGCCACCCGATCGCCCTTTTGCACGCCCAAATGCTTGAGGGCGTTGGCAAACTGGCAAACCTCGCGGTGCAGTTGAGCGTAGGTGAGGGTGCGCGAATCTCCCGGTTCGCCCTCCCAAATCAGAGCGGCTTTGTTGCGCCGCCAGGTGGTCAGGTGGCGATCTAAGCAGTTATAGGAAATATTTAGCTTGCCGCCAACAAACCATTTCGCAAAGGGGGGCTGCCAATCGAGCACCTGCTGCCAGGGCGCAAACCACTCCAGTTCTTGCTCAGCCAAGTCGGCCCAAAACTGCTGTGGATTGGCCTGGGCGCGATCGCAAAGCTGCTGATAGGCTTCTGGGCTGCCAATTTGAGCTGTCTGAGCAAAGCTAGCGGCTGGCGCAAACAGCCGTTGCTCGTGCAGAATCGATTCAATGGTTGGCTGAGACATTGTAGTTAAATCTGTACAAACCCTGGTTTCTACCAAAACAATACTGAGTTTTGGGGGCACAGGGATACAGATAACCGGATTTTTTTAGAACTTGCTCAATCGAGTTTACCCAAGTTTGCGATCGCCCCCAGCCCAAACCAAGCTTCATCGGTAATGGCTACTCAAAAATCTGAGCGATCGGGGTGCTGAATCCTGGTAGTAGGGGTGAAGTGAGCGTATCTTCCGCCAGCAGAGTCGTCACAAGCTGGAGTTGGGCTTCAGTCCGACGATAAATTTCCAGCGTCTTCAGTTGCCAATTCACAATCCAATATTCCTGAACGCCATGCAAGGAGTAAAGCTTGAGTTTAACTTCCTTATCTCGCTGTTCGTTCAGATCGCCAGGGGAAAGGACTTCGACCATGAGCTCAGGCGCAATGGTTAAATGCCCTGCCTGATCAGTCCCATTCGCTAGGCGTTCTTGACTGATCCAAACCAAATCCGGAATCACTGCATCCGTTGGGGTGAAAATAATCCCTGGTGTCTGAAACGGCTTACCAAGTTGGCTCTGTCTAGACCAAATTTCTAGGGCGACATGCAGGTTGCCACCTGCACCCTGATGGCGGATGTGGGGGGCGCGGGTCACGAACAGTTCTCCATCAATAATTTCATAGCGCTTCCAGCCGCCATCGTCGGGCATGGCATCAAGATCTCTAGTTGTCCAGCGGAGAGAATTGGCGACCATAGGGTTGACCGTTGAGCTTAATTTTCAGTCTAGCTGACAGATCAGGATGGATGCTGACGGTTTGATAGGGCTTGATCGCTTGTAGAGCAAACCATTTGCCCTCAAGTTTCAGCTTGATTCAAGGTTGACATAAACCTGGGAAAAATTCTGCTGCTGCAAGTCATGACTGTGAATCAGAATTTGGAGATAGCCCGCATCACCAAAGGTCAAGTCAACAGCGCGGTTGGAATTGACTTGCAGCAAGTTCTGCCACTGCTGGGCAGCAGTCATGTCTAGCGTCCGGCGTTGCTCATAGTTGTAAAGCCACTCAGGATTAACTTGCTTGACCACATAAGCATCCTCTCGGGGGTCATGTCCAATCCCAGCCACATGACCGAAGAGTTGACCAATGCTGCCAGAAGAGAGCGATCGCCCTAAATCCTCTAAATCAACTTCGTCTATGTCGAGGCGATCGCAGAGGGCATAAAAATCAGTCGTGGCCCAGCGTGGAATATCGGGCATAAGCTGAAATTCAAGCCGATGCGGGATTAAATTGTCATACCAGTCGGTAATCAATTCAGCCTCTGCTGGCAAATAGACCGACTGGAGAGGTTCAGGCCCAGCGTAAAACAGAAGTTGTTGAGGATAATTTGGATCTCCATGGGCAAACAAATAAAGCATCCCTTGCGACGGCAAAGGATTTTCAGGCCCCGTGGGCAACTGAGCAAGATTGATTTGGAGCAGAAAGCAAAGATATTGTCCCCACCGCAGGTCTTTTGGCCAAGCCAGCGAAGCGGGTAAATCAGGAATGCCGCCGATCCGGCTCTGCCCAGATCGGCTCGACTCGCCTGGGCTAAGACTGAGGAAAATAGCGGGGCGCACCGCTGCCAAGAGATCGGCTTGATACCTCGATAGGTCAAATTCATCAATTAGGGTTATCAGACGATCAAAGTCCATCAATACTCTTATCTCCCCAATTAAAGTTGCGATCGCCAGAGAGTTGCGATCGCCATATCAACATGTAAGTAGTCATTCTGCCAGTAAGTCAGTACCAAAGTCTGATTGATCTGCGCCACAACCTGCGTCCGCGATCGCTCAATCAACGCCTTGATACTTCGATACAGCGTCTCATCCTCACCAAACGCCGATCGATCGGAGGGATTACTCAACGTCATAGCTTGATCCTCACCAAGTTCTCGGCGATCGCCCGATTCAACGCTGCCTCTTCCTCTAACTGCGCCTCAAACGCCGCCGGAATCTGCGTATTCAAGAGAAAACTTATTGAGCAGCAACTAAATTATTGGCTCCATCTATAACCTTGGCAGAGAGAATCTTATCGCCTGCGCGGATTTCACCCAGCACCGATCCGCCGTCTACGACATAGCCAAACACGGCATAGCGACCGTCGAGTAAATTTAGGCCAGCCGGAGTCAATTCCGGTTCAAACAGCAGAAAGAAAAACTGTGACGAACCACCATTTGGGTCGTCGTTGGGGCGAGCTAGAGCAACCGTGCCATAGGCAGAAAACGGCAGCACAGGCTGCTCAAGATAGCGCCCCGCATCTTCTAAAGTGATGCCATAGAGCGGTTTCTTATCGCCCTTAACCAAAATTTCCAGCGGAATGCCTCGATACTGTTTGGTTTTGGGGTCAACGAAGCCTTCTTCTTTACCAGGTGGATCTCCAGCCTGTAACACGTAAGACTGCTCAGCCCGGGTGAATTCTAAGCCGTCATAAAACTTGCGCTGCACCAAATCCACAAAGTTACCGGCCGTGACCGGGGCACTGTAGCCATCAGCCACAAGGGTGACTGCCCCTTTCGTGGTTTCCATTACAATCATTGCCCGTCCTTTCAGTTGGGGCAAATTGCTGTACTCGGCTGGCACCTCCAGCGGATATTTTTGTACCATTAGGGCTTCTAAATCGCCAACGGTATCTAAAACCTTGGATTTTTCGGCCAGGATCAAATCTCGATCTTTAGCTTCCGCGATCGCTTGCAGAGCAACCAGTCCCGTATCAATTTGAGCAATCAGCTCATTCGCTTGGGGTTGCCGATCGCTCGGCACACTGGCCAGCAGATCAGCCGGGCGATCGCGGACAATCGCGATCGCCTTATTAAGATCGCCATTAATCGCCGACCAGCGTTTGCCTCGCAGTTGACTGCTAATGTTCTCCAGCGAGGCTTGAACTTGCCGTACCGCTGGGTTATCAATCGGCAGCGACTGTCGCAAAAGCGCTTTCGGATCAGTCACTGCATTGCCTTGAGGCAAACTGGCAATGAGTCCTACGCCTGGATACCCGGCAGCACAAAGACTAATCGACAACGAAACCGCTAAGACTAACGCAGCAACCGTTGGCAGGAGCCGATTTTTTGCGCTGGCAAGGGAGCAGCGAGTCAAGAGCGATGACCAGTGTTTGAGTAAACGCATGGGTGGCTGAGTCGAAATCGGGTAAGTTCACCTTTCTATTGTCTAACCTGAGGGAACACTCTCGACCGATTTTTCCAGATGGTAATTTCAGGCAAGATTTTAGGTCAGACACAACGATGTATGACTCTCAGCGCTATAGCTCTTTGAGCTGGGCGGCTGAGGTAAAAAATTGACGCGCCAAGCCTTCAATCACCAGCAGCGTTGCCAGCAGGGTCGCCACGGTGAGCATAAACATCAGCAAAATTTGGTAAGACGCAGCTTCCAGGGGCTGCACCCCGCTCAATAATTGTCCACCCATCCAAGTTGGCAATTGTACAATCCCAATCACCATCATGGAATTTATCGTCGGCACCACTCCCGATTTAACGGCATCGACTCGGTAGGCGGCGATCGCTTGCTTGGGGGTTGCCCCTAAGCAGAGATGGGTTTCAATGTCGTTCCGGCTTGAGCGGAGGGTGCGAACAAACCGCTCTCCGGCTAGCACTGCCCCATTCATTGCGCTTCCTAACCCTAAGCCCACTAATGGAACCACATACTGAGGGTCGTACCAAAGCTGAGGGCGAATCACTAACAAGTTGACGTAGCCAACGGTGGCAGCAGTGCTGATAAATAGGGCCATCCAAACAATTGGCATCAAGCTAGGCAGGGTTTTGCTAATTCGGTTCCGGGCAGAGATCGCGGCGATTGTCACCATTAGAACCACTGCCCCTAGCACCACCCAAGGATTTTTCCAGGTAAACACTAGAGCCAAGGCATAGCCCAAAATTAGCAGTTGCAATAAAGCTCGTCCACTTGCCAACAAGATTGGCGCGACCAAGCCCAACCCTTGCCAAGCAGCTAGGCTAATGGCGATTGCCACTAACCCTACGGCTAAAATCAAATCGGTCGATTGCAGCAAGATTAAATTCATGACTCGATTTAACCAAGGCTTGAGGTATTCATGTTAACGCTGATCTGAGCTTGCCTAAAAGTCTGCTGGGGCACTCAATCTATGACATTCTCAAACCTCGACCTTTCAAATTTGATCAAAATGCCTGCAACCAGTAGCGACGATCGGGCTTGAATCTGGTTTGCCCTGACGGCGATCGCGACTTTTCAGTACCCTATAAGAGAATTGCCTACCCTCTCTAGACATTGCCGCTGTGAACTTGAACCCCCTCGAAGCTCTAGAAGCCAATTTTCAGCATCTTTCAGATTTGCTGATTGATCATCTTCAGCCAGCAGAGCACCTCAGCTTAGAACTGGCGGGTGAGCAAAGCCACTTTATTCGCTTCAATGCAGCCAAAGTCCGCCAAGCGGGCACGGTCACAGATGCCACCCTGACTCTGCGCTTAATCTTTAACCAGCGAACAACTTATGCCGCTTTTCCCTTTACAGGCGACTTAGCAGTCGATAGTGCGGCTGGTCTAGAAAGTCTGGCCGTTTTGCGCCAAGAAGTAGTGCAACTGCCAGCAGACCCCTACATTGTGCTGCCGGAAAATAAAGGCTCCAGCCGCGAGGTTTACACCGGAGACTTACTGCTGCCCGCAACCGCCGTAGCAGCGATTTTGCCGGCTGTGCAAGGGTTAGACTTTACCGGCCTATACGCGGGCGGAACCATGGTGCGGGCCAACAGCAACTCGGCCGGGCAGCGGCACTGGTTTGCCACGGAATCCTTCTTTTTGGATTACTCGTTAATTGCTCCCTCCGAAAAAGCCGTTAAAGCGACGCTGGCCGGTCGGCAGTGGCAGCCCGATCTCTACCAAGCTCAGATTGCCCAGTCAAAAGCCCAACTGCAAATTTTGGATGCCCCTGTGCATGCGGTAAAACCGGGGCGCTATCGCACCTACTTGGCACCAGCGGCAACGGGCGAGCTTGTTACCATGCTGTCCTGGGGAGCCGTCAGTGAAGCCTCGCTGCGTCAAGGCGGCAGCGCTCTGGCCAAACTGCGGGAAGGGAAAGCGTTATCGCCCCAATTTAATTTGCGCGAAAATTTTAGTAGTGGCAGCGTGCCTCGGTTTAATGAACTGGGCGAAATTTCTGCCCAGGAATTACCCATCATTGCCGAAGGGCAACTGGTGAACTCGCTGATTAGCAGCCGCACTGCCAAAGAGTATGACATCGATAGCAATGCCGCCAGCGGCGGCGAGGGGCTGCGATCGCCAGAAATTAGCCCTGGTCGCCTCCAAACCGCTGATATTTTGGCTGAACTGGATACGGGTTTGTACCTCTCAAATTTGCACTACCTGAACTGGAGCGATCGCAGCGGCGGGCGAATTACCGGCATGACCCGCTACGCCTGCTTTTGGGTTGAGCGGGGTGAAATTGTTGCTCCGATTAAAGACTTGCGCTGGGACGAGAGCCTTTACTCTTTCTGGGGCGATAATTTGGTTGCCCTGACTGAAACCCAGGAGTTTATTGCCGAAGTTGGCACCTACGAAGCCCGCTCTCTCGGCGGCTCGCTGGTGCCTGGGATGCTAGTTGATAATTTTACGTTTACGCTTTAGCCGTATTTTTACGTAATCACAGTCGGTTGCTCCATGCCGGTATAGTGACGAATTTGGGCGATCGCCTCGGCCACGCCAATTAAATCGGCTAGGGCTTGCTGCGGATTTAAATCATGCTTGCTGGGATCAGGCTGATAGCTTTCTAAGTAAACCCGCAGGGTAGCGCCGTGGGTGCCAGTTCCCGACAGCCGAAAGACGATTCGGGAGCCGTCGGTAAAGCCAATCCGAATTCCTTGCTGCTGGCTCAGGCTGCCGTCGATCGGGTCGCTGTAGCTGAAGTTGTCGCTGTAATCCACTTGGTAATGACCAAACTGTTGCCCTGGCAGGCTTGGCAACTGCGACTCTAGTTTTGAGATCAGCGCTTGGGCGCGATCGCTCTCAACGCCCTCGTAGTCATGGCGGGCATAGTAGTTGCGCCCGTAGGTTTGCCAGTGTTCCTGAACAATTTCGGCCACCGATTGCTGCCGCACGGCCAGGATATTCAGCCAGAACAGCACCGCCCACAGCCCATCTTTTTCCCGGACATGGTTAGAGCCGGTGCCAAAGCTTTCTTCACCGCAGAGGGTGGCTTTGCCAGCATCCAGCAAATTACCAAAAAACTTCCAGCCGGTCGGGGTTTCATAGCAGTCAATCCCCAACTGGGCCGCCACTCGGTCAACGGCTTGACTGGTCGGCATTGAGCGAGCCACTCCGGCCAAGCCGGCTCGGTAGCCAGGCACCAGTTTGGCATTGGCGGCCAGCACCGCCAGACTATCGCTGGGGGTGACAAAAAACTGGCGTCCCAGGATCATATTGCGATCGCCATCGCCATCGGAAGCCGCCCCAAAATCAGGCGCGTTCTCACCGTAGAGCAGCTCAACTAGGTCATGGGCATAAACTAAATTCGGGTCGGGGTGTCCACCACCAAAGTCTTCCAGCGGGATGCCATTGATCACTGTGCCAGGAGCAGCTCCCAATCGCTGCTCAAAAATTGCCTTGGCGTAGGGGCCAGTCACGGCATGCATGGCATCGATCGCAATCCGAAACTTGCTGCTGGAGAGCAGTTGACGAATCCGATCAAAGTCAAACAGCGACTCTAGTAAATCAGCATAGTCTTGCACGGAGTCGATCACTTCCACCACCATGCCGCCCAAGTCAGTTGGGCCCAAGCTGTCTAGGTCTACATCTGCTGCTTCTAGAATTTTGTACTGGTCAATCGTTTTTGTCCGAGCATAAATTGCTTCTGTAATCTTTTCGGGAGCTGGCCCACCGTTGCTGATGTTGTACTTAACCCCGAAGTCAGCGTTCGGCCCACCCGGATTGTGGCTAGCAGACAAAATTAATCCGCCCAGCGCCTTATATTTGCGAATGATGCAGGAGGTAGCAGGGGTAGACAGGATGCCAGCTTGTCCAACCTTGACGCAAGCAAATCCATTCGCCGCCGCCATTTTGAGGATAATTTGAATCGCCGGGCGATTGTAATAGCGACCATCGCCTCCCACGACCAGGGTTGCCCCCCCACAGCCTTCTAGGATATCAAAGGTGGCTTGAATAAAATTAGCCAGGTAGTGGGGCTGCTGAAATACTTTGACGGACTTCCGCAGCCCAGAAGTGCCGGGCTTTTGGTCAGCGAAAGGCTGAGTAGAAAGAGTTTGAATCGTCATCCTGCCGTCCTATTTTTGTGCTGTTTCTTGAGCTGCCATTGCCAACATGAGGTCAATCACCCGATTAGAGTAGCCCCACTCATTGTCGTACCAGGCAACCACTTTAAAGAAATTGGGGTTGAGTTCAATCCCGGCATCGGCGTCAAAAATGCTCGATCGCGGGTCGCCCTGAAAGTCGGTCGAAACGACTGCTTCTTCGGTATAGCCTAAAACCCCCGCCATTTCGCCCTCGGCGGCCTGCTTCATGGCGGCACAAATTTCTTTGTAGCTCGTCGCCTTGGCAGTTTTAAACGTCAAATCCACCACTGAGACATCGGGGGTCGGCACCCGCAGGGCCATGCCGGTCAGCTTGCCCTTCAGTTCCGGCAACACCAGCGCCACCGCTTTGGCCGCGCCAGTCGAGGAAGGAATAATATTTTGGGCTGCCCCACGACCGCCGCGCCAGTCTTTTTTACTCGGCCCATCGACGGTTGGTTGGGTGGCCGTCATCGCGTGGACGGTGGTCATTAACCCTTCGACCAAACCAAAATTATCGTTGATTACTTTGGCGATCGGAGCCAGGCAATTGGTCGTACAACTGGCATTTGATACTACTAAATCCTTGGCAGGGTCAAACTGGCGATCGTTGACCCCCATTAAGAGAGTGCGGACGCGCTCCGGGTCTTTGGTCGGAGCGCTGATCACCACTCGCTTGGCCCCCGCTTGCAGGTGCTTGGCCGCCCCCGCATAGTCAGTAAATAGCCCGGTCGATTCAACCACATAATCGACGCCATAGTCTTGCCAGGGCAGTTCAGCCGGGTTTCTGACCGAAATACAGGGAGTAAAGCGATCGTTGACGACAATGCCATCTTCCTTAGCTTCAACTGTGCCTGAAAACTTGCCGTGGGTGGAGTCGTACTTGAGCAAGTAGGCAATATTATCTGGCGGCACCAAATCATTAATACCAACAAACTGAATCTGAGGATGATCAATCCCAGCCCGAAATACCAGCCGGCCAATCCGTCCAAAGCCATTAATGGCAACTTTCACAGTCGTCATGATTTAATTTCTGCTCCTGCAATGTCTCAACATTCAATCTCAGTCAGATTACAGGATATAGCTTCTGGCAGACTTGCCCAATATCCGACGCTACCGATTGCTTGCTAGGATCATGAGCCAAGCCATCGTCATTTGCTTGATGGATGAGTTTTTAGTAGCGTTAAATTCTCTCGAAGTCTGTTCAACATCTAGTCAGGATCACTTGAGCAAAAGCCCTGACTGAGCAGCAGGTCAGCAATCCGCTGGGCGGCCCCGGCTGGGCCCATACGGCGTCTCCCATTGGCTCGAATTAAGTTTAGTCGGTCAGCGTCTTGCAGGCTGGCGATCGCCGCTGGTAGCTGAGTTGGCTGCTCCAGAAGCGTGATCGAAGGGCCAAGCAATTGAGCCTGGCGTTCAGCAAAAACAGGCGTAAATTGTGGGCCAGCCCCCGGCATCGAAATTGCTGGCTTGCCCAAACCGACAAATTGCTCAGTCGCCGTGCCTGCCATGGCGATCGCCAGATCAGCCAAATGCAGACACTCCTGAAAGGCAGTTTGAGTCAGACAGAGTTGAGCTTGGGCCTGCCTAAAACAAACGCCACCCAGTTCAGGCCAAGGAAGGGGCTGATGCTGCTGATCCACCTGTTGCCAGCCCTGAGCAGATAAGGTTTGGACTAGGAGCGTCAGGTCTAAACCAGGCGCGATCGCTGCCAAAAACAGCGTTGGCTCACCAGTCAGTAAACTGGCGATCGCCTGCACAATTTGCCGCCAATTGGCATAGGCTTCGGGTGGACGAGAACCCGGCAATAGCAAAAGCGTCAGTGGGTGTAGATCTGGCCAAACAATCGGGATTCTGGGGGTTAACCCGTCCATCATTGGGTTGCCAAAATCGTAGGCGGGAATCTGCAATTTCTGGAGGGTTTCTGCGGTCAGGCGATCGCGGGGAAAGACACCCCGACAGTGAGGGCGAGCCATTAACCAGCGCTCCCAAGGCAAATAGTCAGAGCCTGCCCAGCCTTGCCAATATTTTTTGAGTCCGGGCTGAGGCAGCGGGCCTGTTTGATCCCGCAAATAATACTCCGATTTAAAGGTGCCAACAAAGGCGTAGTCGCTACCACTTTGCCAAGCCAGCAGCAAGGGCACAATGTCTCCAACCGCCAAAATGTTTCCCCCTTCTTGCCCCCAGCGTTTAACCGCTCGCCATTGCTGGTGCAGCAGTTGCAGTAGCCCGTGCTGAATATCTTTGGCCAGTTCTTTGCCATCCATGTAAATAAATCCGCCAGAGGGCATCCGCTGGCCAGGGGATAACAGCGAAATGTTGATTCGTTGATAAGCTAAGCCCTCACCGACTAAAGGGAGCGCCGCTAGCTGCGTGGGCTGCACGTCAGGTTGTAAAGCTTGCAGAATGCTGACAGCGATTTGATCTTCGCCATGGCCATTACTTAAACAGAGCAGTTTCGGCATCACTTCACTCAACGATAATTGGCGGGTCAGCCAGCATTGACGACGTTGACTGTAACAGCCCCTAGGGATTTCTAGTCCTTCTGCTTGAATTCGATCGCAATTTAACACTTTGGCGCATCTTGAAGATTGTATCTGTCGGTAAAAGCAAATCGAAGAACAGATGACCAACAATGCAAGTCAGTAAGCCATATTGGGGCAAGATCACCAAAATAATTAACACCTCCTGAAGCATCAGCCGGAGACAGTTAACGGCAGAATACTTGTGAAAGTGCAGAAAAGCGAAGATAAAGCCAAAGCCCAGCGAGGTGAGGGCATTAATCCCAATCAGTGCGGGTGGAACTAAGCACAAACCATCTTCGGCTGGGATTTCAACTAAAAAAGATAAGCGGCTGCCGGAAGCTTTTGAGTCAGTGGCAAAAATATTGATCGTATTTTTGCGTTTGCGATCGCGCAACCCTTTCAGGTCAGCAGCCAAGTTGATCTGAGCATAGTCAAATTGCCGATCGCTCCCAAAGCAGAGGCTGGGCACTGAAATATATTTCGCTATTTTTCGACGCACTTCTCGCCAAAAAATTCCTCGCTGCCTTAAATCTGCGCGAAGGATGTCTTTTTGCTCAGACGCATATCGGTAGGCAATTAGATTAAAAATTACCAGCCCAATCAGGTCTAACCCAAGGTAGAATATGACGCCAGCCAGACTCAACCGGACTGGATAATAAAAGTAATAAACGGCTATCCCGAACCATCCGGCCAACAGGATCAAATTAAATGGTTTCAAGAAAATTGCGCTTACGCCCTTACTTGCTTTAGCAGGAGCGACGAGTTGAGGGTTTGGAATGGCTGGGCTTCTAAAAACAAATGGATTGCGAGCTTTAGGGGTTGGCGATCGCCCCTGCGCGGTTGAACAAGCTTGGGCTGGATAAAAAATAAATCGATTTGAAGCGTGATCGTAGGCAAGAGTCATGGTTTGCTCTTTCGGTCTGATCGGGTTGATCTACTCTTCTAAAGTAGCTGCAAAGGAGTTGAAACCTGATTGATTGGCTGGTTGGCAGCGATGGGTGTTTTATCAGTCTGATCAACCCAGAAGATATCAGGTTTGCCATATTCCCTTATTTATCTACGGCCGCTAAATATGCCAGAGTCGGATGAGCAGGCGACAGGGCAATTTAGGACAAACGCATCTGAAAACCGATTCATCTTAGAGCAAAATGACTTTGCGCTGATCTGCTGCAAGTTTTTCTGCAAACCAATCTCTGGATAGTATAAAGGCTTGCTACAATAGCGACTCAATGTCTGATAACCTTGAGTCGCTAATATAAAAAGGCTGTTCCCATTTAACCTTTGTCCACGTCAAAGTGTGATGTCAATGGTTTCCTTGCGTTATAGATTTGAGAGGTTTTATGTTCAATCGTGTTCGTCATCTTCTGCTAGGCGTTTCTAGCTCTGTCCTACTTATTTCCTTGGGAGCTAGTCTGGGGGCTAATCCTAGTGCGGCAGCAGAAAGACTTTCTCTCCGTTACGGTCCTTTTCAGCGCTCAGTCCCAGTTGCTGACCTCCGGACGTATGCTGAAACAGGTGAAACTACACGCGAACTTGCTAGCTTACTGAGTTTGGTGAGTCGCAAAGAGCGAGAAAGTCTGCTGGAGGGTTTGAAGTTTAAAGTTCCTCTAGATGTGGTGGCTGTAGACAAGTTGGTTCGTTCCCCAATCGGGGAACAACTGCTGAAGAAAGTAGCTGGCATTACTAACCGACGCGATGATGCATCCTTACCTGCTTTGCGGGGGGGCTTAGTGATGGCTGCTGCTTCTAAAGACGGTTTGGGGGTATTGAGCTTTTTAGAGGCTTATCCAAGTCCAGTCCTGGAAATCAACATCAAAAAAGCACTCAGAGAAGGGACTGATCTTGGTCAACTGCTGCAAGGCTTTATGCAACAACCTGGCTCATAGCTTGTCGCCAGCGAAGTTTGTAACAGCAGACGGTTTGGCCTAGTCAAGAAACCTCCCTTGAACTAAATTAATTCAGTCCAAGGGAGGTTTCTGAGTCCGCAGCCGAACTGAATCTCGATGCGAAGGTAAACCTTCGGCATCTGCCAGAATTTCGATCGCGCTCGCCATCTTGCTCAACGCAGTCGGGGAATACTGAATCAGACTAGAGTGCTTGAGAAAAGTTTCGACGCCTAAAGCCGAGGCGTAGCGAGCAGAGCCAGAGGTGGGCAAAGTGTGGTTGGGCCCAGCCAAATAGTCTCCAACCGCTTCGGGTGTAGAAGTGCCCAAGAAAATTGCCCCGGCATGACGAATTTGCTCTAATAAGCCCCAGGGATCAGCCACCTCCAGCTCTAAATGTTCAGGCGCAAATTCATTCGAAAGACTAGCCGCCTCTGCCAGCGAATCAACAATAATCACTAGCCCGTAATGAGCGATCGCCTTTTCAGTCAACAGCCGCCGGGGATGGTCATGAAGCTGTAACTTAACTTCAGCCACAACCTTGTGAGCCAAACTGGTGCTAGTGGTAATCAAAATTGCCGCCGCCATTGGGTCGTGTTCGGCTTGAGCCAGCAGATCGGCAGCCACAAAAACTGGGTTCGCTGTCTCGTCAGCAATCACCAGCACTTCTGAGGGGCCAGCCAAGGAATCAATCCCAACCGTGCCGAACACTAGCTTCTTAGCCAAGGTAACGTAGATGTTGCCAGGCCCAGTAATCACATCAACCTTTGGAATTGTTTCTGTACCATAGGCAAGAGCAGCGATCGCCTGCGCCCCGCCGACCCGATAAATTTCTGATACGCCTGCCTCTTGAGCAGCCACCAGAACGGCTGGATTGATTTGCTTGCCCTCCCCTGGTGGCGTCACAATCACAACCTTCGGCACCTGAGCAACTAAGGCTGGAATCGCATTCATCAGCACCGTGCTTGGGTAAGCTGCCCGTCCGCCGGGAATATACAGACCAGCTCGATCAACCGGGGTGTAACGCTTACCCAAGACAACATCATCAGCGGCAAACTGAACCCAGCTTTTTGGCACCCGCTGCCGATGAAAAGCCTCAATCTGCTGATGGGCGAGCTGAATTGCATTTAAAAGATCTTTGGAAACCTGTTGATAAGCCGCATCCAACTCCGCTCCACTCACCCGGAGGTCTTCAGCACTCAACTGCACCTGATCAAACTCGGCCGTGTAGTGCAGCAAGGCCCGATCGCCCTGACGCTGGACAGCTTGCAAAACCTCCCGCACCGTCGCTTCCTTGTGCATCACTTGATCATCGTGAGTGCGATCGCAGATCCGGCGGAGTTCAATGTGTGCTTCAGCCTGCTGAGTAATAATTCGCAGCATGGGTCAACTAGAAGATTGAGGGGTAATCTGCTAAACGGCGACTAGAGAAGAGAAAGTCGGAGAAAACCAAGCTGTAAACTGGTTTTAGGATCCATGCCAATAGCTTAACCTGGATTTTAGGCTAGGGACGCCAGAAAAAAGGTTCATTTGTTGATACTATAAGCCACGGTTATAGAACAATCTGATTGGATTTGCGAAACTAAACGGGAGTTCAAACCAAAAAGTTGCTCAAAAAGAATTTTCTTCAAATCCAGTCTCAAGCCGCAGTCCTTGAAAGACAGCAGAAGCTATGCCTGTAGCTTAGCCTCAGACTTCAAAGCGAGCGAATTGTCAGCCAGAAGATCAGGGGTCTGAAGCAAATAAATCAGGCTCAAACCTGATTATGCCCAGAATCATCTAGATAGACGTTGGAATGATCGGTTATCCTAGAATACTGTCCTCCATCAACGCCGTCCTTAGGATTCACTGTGGCCAATATTAAGTCTGCAATTAAACGAGTAGAGATTGCTGAGCGCAATCGTTTAAGCAACAAAGCCTATAAGTCAGCCGTTAAAACCTTAAGCAAAAAGTATCTTCAGTCGGTGACGGCCTACGCGGCTGCTCCGACCCCGGAGTTACTGACTGATATCCAAACCAAACTGTCTGAGGCCTACAGCAAAATTGACAAAGCGGTCAAGCGCGGTGTTTTGCATGCCAATACGGGGGCGCGAAAAAAAGCCCGCCTCGCCCGGGTCTTGAGTAAATCTGTGACTGCTTAAGCTTCCATGCAACTGGTTGATAGCCACGTGCATCTGAATTTTGCCGTGTTTGAGCCAGACCTAGAGGCGATCGCCCAGCGCTGGCGAGAGGCAGGCGTATTTCGGCTCGTTCATTCCTGCGTGGAGCCGAGCGAGTTTCCCGCCATTCAAGCCCTCGCTCAGCGATTTCCGGAGCTTTACTTTGCGGTTGGTTTGCATCCTCTAGATGCGACCCAGTGGCAACCGGGGGCAGAAGCAGAAATTGATCGTCTAGCCCAGTCTGACCCAAAAGTGGTGGCGATCGGTGAAACTGGCTTAGATTTTTTCAAGGCTGACAATCAAGTCCAGCAAGAGCAGGCTTTCTGGGCCCACCTGCAAATCGCCCAGCGGTTAAACCTGCCGGTGATTATCCACTGCCGTGATGCAGCGGTGGCAATGTCTGAGTTGCTGCATCGGTTTTGGCAAACCCACGGCCCGGTCAGGGGCGTGATGCACTGCTGGGCAGGGAGTCCAGCAGAAACTGAGTGGTTTCTGGATCTGGGGTTTTACGTTAGCTTTAGCGGAATTGTCACCTTTAAAAATGCCAGCCAGATTCATGCTTCGGCAGCAATGATGCCCAGCGATCGCCTGCTGATTGAAACCGACTGCCCGTTTCTAGCGCCTGTTCCCAAACGAGGCGAGAAACGCAATGAGCCAGCCTACGTTCGCTATGTCGCAGCCAAGGTGGCTCAACTGCGGCAGACTTCTTTAGACTCTCTCGCCCGTGAAACCACAGCCAATGCGTGTCAACTTTTTAGCCTGCCTACTTCCTGAAATGCTGAAGTTAAGCCATAATAATCTAGATTCATCAACCACTCCCCGTTCTGTTGAAACCGCCGTAGACAGACGACTTTTTCTGTTGACATAAGCTTATTTTGTCCGTTAAGATATAGAACCGCTCCAAGCGTGACCTCTAGAGGAGACGCATGTCTAATCAAATCCAAACCGCTCCCGCCTTTAATCTCCCTGACTTGGTTGAGATTCAGCGGGCAAGTTTCCGTTGGTTTCTTGAAGAAGGACTGATTGAAGAGCTAGATAGCTTTTCACCGATTACTGACTACACCGGCAAAATTGAGCTTCATTTTCTCGCCAAAGACTATAAGTTAAAGCGACCCAAATATGGCGTTGATGAAGCGAAGCGGCGAGATGCGACTTACGCCGTTCAGATGTATGTCCCGACGCGTCTGATCAACAAAGATACAGGCGAAATTAAGGAGCAGGAAGTTTTTATTGGTGACTTGCCGTTGATGACCGATCGCGGCACCTTCATTATCAATGGTGCTGAACGAGTAATTGTAAATCAAATTGTTCGCAGCCCTGGCGTCTACTACAAGTCGGAAACCGATAAAAACGGTCGCCGTACCTACAACGCTAGCCTGATCCCGAATCGGGGCGCTTGGCTCAAGTTTGAAACGGATAAGAACGATTTGGTTTGGGTGCGGATTGACAAAACCCGCAAGCTCTCGGCTCAAGTCCTGCTGAAGGCATTAGGGCTGAGTGACGCCGAAATTTTCGATCGGCTGCGTCACCCGGAGTACTACCAAAAAACAATCGACAAAGAAGGGCAATTCGGTGAAGAAGAAGCCCTGCTAGAGCTGTATCGCAAGCTGCGCCCTGGTGAGCCGCCGACGGTTTCCGGTGGACAGCAGTTGCTCGATTCTCGCTTCTTTGACCCCAAACGCTACGATTTGGGTCGAGTTGGGCGCTACAAGCTGAACAAAAAGCTGCGGCTAGGCATTCCCGACACAATGCGGGTGCTGACCTCGGAAGATATTTTGGCGGCGATCGACTACCTGATTAACCTCGAGTTTGATCTGGGCAGCATTGATGACATTGATCACCTCGGCAACCGCCGGGTGCGATCGGTGGGTGAGCTGCTGCAAAACCAAGTCCGCGTTGGTTTAAATCGCCTAGAGCGAATTATTAGAGAGCGGATGACGGTTTCGGATGCTGATGCCCTGACGCCGGCTTCGCTGGTGAATCCAAAGCCGCTAGTGGCAGCAATCAAAGAGTTCTTTGGCTCCAGTCAGCTTTCGCAGTTTATGGATCAAACGAATCCGCTGGCAGAGCTAACCCACAAGCGGCGTTTAAGTGCCCTTGGCCCCGGTGGGCTAACCAGAGAGCGAGCTGGCTTTGCGGTACGCGATATTCACCCCAGCCACCACGGTCGGATTTGCCCGATTGAAACGCCGGAAGGCCCGAATGCTGGCTTGATTGGCTCTCTAGCCACCCACGCCCGTGTGAACGATTACGGATTTATTGAAACGCCCTGCTACCCAGTCCAAGAGGGGCGGGTGCTGAAAGAGCAAGCCCCGATCTACATGACTGCTGACGAAGAGGACGACAAGCGAGTTGCGCCTGGTGATATTCCAACCGACCAAGATGGCTACATTTTGGGCGAAGTTGTGCCGGTGCGCTATCGGCAGGATTTCACTACTACCACCCCAGACCAGGTTGATTTTGTCGCGGTTTCGCCGGTACAAATTATCTCGGTTGCCACATCGCTGATTCCGTTCTTAGAGCACGATGATGCAAACCGGGCCCTGATGGGTTCTAACATGCAGCGGCAGGCTGTGCCTTTGCTCAGCCCCCGGCGTCCTTTAGTTGGAACCGGGCTAGAAGCGCAAGCGGCCCGTGACTCTGGCATGGTCGTGGTCAGTCGGCTGGATGGTGAAGTGATCTACGTTTCGGCTGATCGAATTCGAGTCCGCAGTGACGAGGGTAAGGAAGAGAGCTACAGCTTGCAGAAGTATCAGCGCTCTAACCAAGACACCTGTTTAAGCCAGCGCCCGATCGTCTTTTTGGGCGATCGCGTCATCGAAGGACAAGTGATTGCCGATGGTTCTGCCACAGAAGGCGGCGAATTGGCTCTGGGACAAAACATCCTCGTTGCCTATATGCCCTGGGAAGGCTACAACTACGAAGACGCAATCTTAATCAGCGAACGGCTGGTCTATGATGATATCTACACCTCGATCCACGTTGAAAAGTACGAAATTGAGGCCCGCCAAACCAAGCTGGGCCCAGAAGAAATCACCCGCGAAATTCCTAATGTGGGTGAAGACTCGCTGCGTCAACTGAGCGAAAACGGGATCATTCGGGTCGGGGCTTGGGTCGAATCCGGCGACATTCTGGTTGGTAAAGTCACCCCAAAAGGCGAATCAGATCAGCCACCGGAAGAGAAACTCCTGCGGGCAATCTTCGGTGAAAAAGCCAGAGATGTCCGGGACAACTCCCTGCGAGTTCCGAATGGTGAAAAAGGCCGCGTTGTCGATGTGCGAGTATTTACGCGGGAGCAGGGCGATGAGCTTCCCCCTGGGGCGAACATGGTGGTGCGGATTTACGTGGCTCAGAAGCGCAAAATCCAAGTTGGCGACAAAATGGCAGGGCGGCACGGCAACAAAGGCATCATCTCGCGGATTTTGCCCCAAGAGGATATGCCTTACCTAGCCGACGGCACTCCGGTTGATGTCGTGCTGAATCCGCTGGGTGTCCCCTCCCGGATGAATGTAGGCCAGGTATTTGAATGCCTACTGGGTTGGGCAGGCTCTAACTTAGGAGTTCGATTTAAAGTCACCCCCTTCGATGAAATGTACGGGGCAGAATCCTCGCGGACGACAGTCCACGGCAAACTGGCTCAAGCCAGGGATGACAGCGGTAAAGACTGGTTGTTTAACCCTGATGAACCCGGTAAGCTGCGGGTATTTGATGGCCGAACCGGCGAAGCCTTCGATCGCCCGGTAACGGTCGGGCAAGCCTACATGCTGAAGCTGGTTCACCTAGTTGACGACAAGATTCACGCCCGTTCGACTGGGCCTTACTCGCTGGTGACGCAGCAGCCCCTCGGCGGTAAAGCTCAGCAAGGCGGACAGCGATTTGGCGAAATGGAAGTTTGGGCCCTAGAGGCCTACGGAGCTGCCTACACACTCCAAGAACTGCTAACGGTCAAATCTGACGATATGCAAGGGCGAAACGAAGCTTTAAACGCAATTGTCAAGGGCCAATCGATTCCGCGTCCCGGCACCCCAGAATCCTTCAAGGTGCTGATGCGCGAGCTGCAATCCCTTTGTCTAGACATTGCCGTTCATAAAGTAGAAGAAACCGATAGCGGCGACAACCGCGATTTGGAAGTGGACCTGATGGCGGATGTCAGCAATCGTCGTACCCCCTCCCGACCGACCTACGAGTCCTTTGCCAGGGCGGACGGAGACGACGGCGAGTTCTGACCGGCCAACGCCAACCATTGACCGTCAGCGCTAGTACCTGATCTCAAAGCCTGACGGTCATCCTGAGCAAGATGACCATACCTGCACCACTGCAATAACATAAGGAAGCTGGAAGCAATGCCGAAGCTAGAACAACGGTTTGACTATGTCAAGATCGGTCTGGCCTCTCCTGAGAGAATCCGCCAATGGGGAGAGCGCAGTCTGCCCAACGGGCAAGTTGTCGGGGAAGTGACTAAACCAGAAACCATCAACTACCGGACGCTAAAGCCGGAGATGGACGGTTTATTTTGCGAACGGATTTTTGGTCCAGCCAAAGACTGGGAATGCCACTGCGGTAAGTATAAGCGAGTTCGCCATCGCGGCATTGTCTGTGAGCGGTGTGGGGTGGAAGTCACCGAGTCACGGGTGCGTCGGCATCGGATGGGGCACATCAAGCTGGCGGCCCCCGTCACCCATGTTTGGTATCTAAAGGGAATTCCTAGTCACATGGCCACCCTGCTGGATATGCCGCTGCGGGATGTCGAGCAGATTGTTTACTTCAATGCCTATGTTGTACTCAACCCAGGCAACCATGAAAGCCTGACCTATAAGCAGCTTCTGACTGAAGACCAGTGGATCGAAATTGAAGATCAGATCTACAGCGAAGATTCTCAGCTCAGCGATATTGAAGTCGGAATTGGGGCGGAAGCCGTCCAGCGCCTGTTGCAGGATTTGGACTTAGAAGGTGAAGCCGAAAGACTGCGGGAAGAGATGACCGGCTCGAAGGGGCAAAAGCGGGCCAAGTTGATCAAGCGCCTGCGGGTGATTGATAACTTTGTCGCGACTCAATCTCGCCCCGACTGGATGGTACTGACCGTGATTCCGGTCATCCCGCCTGACTTGCGCCCGATGGTGCAGTTGGATGGGGGTCGGTTTGCGACCTCTGACCTGAATGATCTGTACCGGCGCGTGATCAACCGCAATAACCGACTAGCCCGTCTGCAAGAAATCCTCGCACCCGAAATTATTGTGCGGAACGAAAAGCGGATGCTCCAGGAAGCGGTAGATGCCCTCATTGACAATGGTCGGCGGGGTCGCACCGTAGTGGGGGCGAACAACCGACCGCTGAAGTCTCTATCTGACATTATTGAGGGCAAACAAGGTCGCTTCCGGCAAAATCTGCTCGGTAAACGGGTTGACTACTCTGGGCGCTCAGTGATTGTAGTCGGGCCAAAGCTGAAGATGCACCAGTGTGGATTGCCGCGGGAAATGGCGATCGAGCTGTTCCAGCCCTTTGTGATTCATCGCTTGATTCGGCAGGGCTTGGTCAATAACATCAAAGCAGCTAAACGCTTAATTCAGCGCAACGACCCGATTATTTGGGATGTGCTGGAAGAAGTGATTGAAGGGCATCCGGTCATGCTCAACCGCGCCCCTACCCTGCACCGGTTAGGGATTCAGGCCTTTGAGCCGATTCTAGTCGAGGGGCGAGCGATTCAGCTCCACCCGCTGGTTTGCCCGGCCTTCAATGCTGACTTTGACGGCGACCAGATGGCGGTGCATGTACCGCTCTCGATTGAATCTCAGGCCGAGGCCCGCCTGCTGATGCTTGCTTCTAATAATGTGCTTTCGCCAGCAACCGGTCGCCCGATCGTTACCCCCAGCCAAGATATGGTCTTAGGCTGCTACTATCTGACGGCTGAAAACCCGAAACCGCAAAAGGGCGAAGGCCATTACTTTTCCAGCCTGGACGATGCAATTATGGCCTACGAGCAGCAGCAGGTTGACCTGCACGCCTATGTTTGGGTGCGCTTTGACGGTGAAGTAGAGGATGACGATCGCTCTGAGCCTGACGTTCAAACGGCGGTAGATGGTGTTGTTACCAAAACCTACGAGTTTCGGCGGGTGCGCCTGGATGCTGAAGGCAAGCTGATTTCCCAGTATATTCGCACCACGCCGGGTCGAATGATCTACAACAAGACGATTCAAGAATCCCTGGCCAGCTAAGTAAGAGGTCTAACATCATGGCAAATCAAACGTCCCACAAATCTGATGGTCTCCAGGCCGTATTTCTGAATCGGATTGTCAATAAAGGCCAGCTCAAAAACCTGATTGCCTGGTCATTTAGCAACTGCGGCACCGCCCGCACGGCTGACATGGCCGATCGATTGAAAGACCTCGGCTTCCGCTATGCCACTAAGGCCGGTGTTTCAATCAGCGTCGATGACCTGCTGGTGCCGCCGAAGAAGCAAGACCTGCTGCGGGCCGCCGAAGAAGAAATTCGGGTGGCGGAAGCTCGCTATACGCGGGGTGAAATTACGGAAGTGGAGCGGTTCCAAAAGGTAATTGACACCTGGAATAGCACTAACGAAGAACTCAAAGACGAAGTGGTTGACTACTTTAAAGCCACCGATGTTTTAAACTCCGTCTACATGATGGCGTTCTCTGGAGCGCGGGGAAATATCTCCCAGGTGCGGCAACTAGTGGGGATGCGGGGGCTGATGGCCAATCCGCAGGGGGAAATTATTGACCTGCCGATTAAAACCAACTTCCGCGAGGGGCTGACAGTTACGGAGTATATTATTTCCTCCTACGGTGCCCGCAAAGGGCTGGTGGACACGGCTCTGCGAACGGCAGACTCTGGTTACTTAACCCGTCGCTTGGTGGATGTTTCCCAGGATGTGATCATTCGGGAGCTAGACTGCGGCACCCAGCGCGGCCTCTCGTTGCGGAGTATGACCGATGGTGAGAAGGTGCTAATCCCGCTCAGCGATCGCCTGCTGGGGCGGGTGCTAGCAGAACCGGCTGTCCATCCTGAAACCGGTGAAGTGATTGCCGAACGCAATCAAGACATTAGTGACCCATTGGCTAAAGCGATCGCCAAGGCGGGCGTGGAAGAGGTGGTGGTTCGTTCGCCGCTGACCTGCGAAGCAGCTCGTTCAGTTTGCCAAGCTTGCTATGGTTGGAGCTTGGCTCACGCTCAGCTCGTCGATACCGGGGAAGCGGTTGGGATTATTGCTGCTCAATCGATTGGCGAACCCGGCACCCAGTTGACGATGCGAACCTTCCACACAGGCGGGGTATTCACGGCCGATATTGCCGGGCAGGTGCGGGCTCCCTACGATGGCAAGGTCAAATTTCCCAAAAACCTCCGCAGTCGCGCTTACCGGACGCGGCACGGCGAGGATGCCCTGCAAGTCGAGGTAAACAGCAAAATTACCGTGGAAGGCGGCGGGCACAAGAAAGAGTTTGACATTAGCCAAGGCTCCACCGTGTTTGTCCGGGATGGGCAGGCGATCAAGCAAGGACAAATGCTGGCAGAGGTGGCAATCACCGGGCGCAACATGCGCAAGTCTTCGACCGAAAAAGCCACCAAAGACGTGGCTTCTGACCTTGCTGGGCAAGCCTACTTTTATGATTTGGTGCCGGAAGAAAAGCGCGATCGCCAGGGCAACACAACCCGAATTGCTCCCAGAGGCGGCTTGATTTGGATTCTGTCTGGCGAGGTCTATAACCTGCCGCCAGGGGCTGAACCCGTGGTCAAAAACGGCGATCGGATTACCAGTGAAGCTGTGATGGCTGAAACCAAGCTGGTGACTGAGCACGGCGGGATTGTCCGCTTGCCGGAACAGGTGGATGGCAAAGGCGGGCGTGAAGTCGAAATCATTACGGCCTCCGTGCTGCTTGACACCGCCGAAGTTCAGGTCGAAAGCTACCAAGGTCGCGAACATTACACGATTCAGACCCAGCACAACCAGCGCTTTTCGCTCAAAGCTGCCCCCGGTACCAAGGTGCAAAATAATCAGGTGGTGGCGGAACTGCTAGATGATAACTATCGCACCCAGACGGGTGGCATCCTCAAATACTCTGGCGTCGAAGTGGCCAAGCGGGGCAAAGCCAAGCAGGGCTATGAAGTGATCAAGGGCGGCACGCTGCTCTGGATTCCAGAAGAAGCCCACGAAGTCAATAAAGACATTTCGCTGCTCCAAATTGAAGATGGGCAGTACGTCGAAGCTGGCACCGAAGTCGTCAAAGACATTTTTTGCCAAAGCAATGGCGTGGTCGAAGTGACGCAAAAGAATGACATCCTGCGCGAAATTGTGATTAAGCCAGGTGACTTGCACTTGGTAGACGACCCAGAAGCAGTAATTGCCCAAAATGCGACCTTGGCCTACCCCGGTCAAGAAGTGCTGCCAGGTTTAGTGGTGGACAGCCTGCGCTACCTTGAGCATGTGGAAACCCCAGAAGGGCACGCCCTCCTGCTGCGCCCTGTTTTGGAGTTCCCCGTCCCCGATGAGCCTTCCGTGCCTAGTCAGGAATCAGTGAATGAAAGTGGGCGCTCCATTCGTCTGCGGGCCGTCCAGCGTTTGCCCTATAAAGATGGAGAACGAGTCAAGTCGATCGAAGGTTTAGACTTGCTGCGGACGCAGTTGGTGCTAGAAATTGGCACGGAAGCCCCGCAGTTGGCGGCTGACATTGAAGTGATCGATGACGAAAATAACCCAGACATTAAGCGACTGCAACTGGTGATTCTGGAGTCTCTGGTGCTGCGGCGAGACATTACCGCTGACCAAACCCAGGGCAGTACCCACACTCGCCTGTTGGTCAACGATGGGGATCAGATTGCGCCGGGAGCTGTGGTGGCCCGGACTGAAATTTGCGCCAAGCAGGGGGGTGAAGTGCAAGGGATTCGCCGCACTGGTGAGTCTGTGCGCCGGATTCTGGTGATTACTGAGGCAGAAGCCAACCAGAAAGTCTTAGAAACCGGCAACCAGACCCCCACGGTTAAGGCTGGAGATCTGATTCGGGAGGGGGATGAAATTGCGCCAGAGGTGATGGCCTCTGAAACCGGACAGGTAATGCAGGTGGGCGATCGCCAAATCATTCTGCGGATTGCTCGTCCTTACCTGGTTTCTCCGGGGGCAGTTCTGCAAATTGACGATGGTGACTTAGTCCAACGGGGTGATAATTTGGCCCTGCTCGTGTTTGAGCGCGCCAAAACTGGCGATATCATCCAAGGTCTGCCGCGGATTGAAGAGCTGTTAGAAGCGCGTCGCCCGAAGGAAATGTGTACCCTCTGTCAGCGCCCTGGCACAGCCCAAGTCGTCAATGACGATGACACTGTTGAGATCAAAGTCATCGAGCGGGATGGCACAATTACCGATTACCCGATCGGCCCGGGGCAAAATCCGTTTGTTATCGATGGGCAAACGGTGGAAGCCGGTGAACCCCTCACCGATGGCCCAATTAATCCTCACGACATTCTGGAGCTGTACTTTGATCTGCACAAGCATGAAGGTCTCCACAATGCAGCTTTAATTAGCTTGCAACAGGTGCAAACCTTCTTGGTCAACGAAGTCCAGTCCGTCTATCAGTCGCAAGGAATTGATATTGCCGACAAGCACATTGAAGTGGTCGTCCGTCAAATGACCTCCAAGGTCAGAATTGACGATGGCGGTGATACCACGATGCTGCCGGGAGAACTGATCGATCTCTATCAGGTTGAGCAAGTCAACGAAGCGATGTCGATTACCGGCAGTGCCCCGGCGGAGTTTACGCCAGTCCTGCTGGGGATCACAAAAGCCTCCCTCAACACCGATAGCTTTATCTCGGCTGCCAGCTTCCAAGAAACGACCCGTGTATTGACCGAAGCGGCGATCGAAGGCAAGTCTGACTGGCTGCGAGGTCTGAAGGAAAACGTGATCATTGGTCGTCTAATTCCGGCTGGAACTGGCTTTAATACCTATGAAGAGCAGGGGACTGCTGACTTAGAAATGGGTTATGAGGCACCAGGGTTTGAGGACTTTGCGGATGTGATTGACGATCGGATTGCTCGGTCTTACACCAACCCGACTTTGGAGAGCTTAGAGGAAGACGAAGATATTCCGACTTTACCAGGCGGGCTATTAGGCGGAGTTGCCGACCCTGTTGATCGCAAACGCCCCGGCTTTGGCTTCGGCACCCTCGATGATGATTATGCGCTAATTGACGATGAGTTCTCTGAAGATCTTGACAAGGGCGATGATGGCGACGAAGAGGGTGATGACGAGGAAGATTAAAAGATTAACTACGTTGCCAGTTGTGCATTGTTAGGGCTATCTTTGGTCGATCACACTTATCACAGTAGTGGGCAATCAACCGTCACTATGATCTCAAGACTGGGCAACCCCGCTAGCAGATTTGGCTCTGGCAGATCAACCCAGCCTTTGGTGCCTCGTCAAGCAAAGCCTGATCTAATGGCTGAACTCTAGGAGAGGGCAACTCATTTAGGATCGCGACAGAACCTAACGTCAAGGAATGAACTAACTAAGATGCATATCCTCTGGTTCAGAAGGGACTTGCGCCTCAGCGATAACGAAATCGTCAGCTTGGCGACAGCGAACCGCCAGCCCGTTTTACCCTGTTTCATTATTGACCCCTGGTTTTATAACCATCCCGAAGTGGGAAAAGCCAGAGTGAGGTTTTTGTTTGAGAGTTTAGAGAATCTGGATCAAAATCTGAGACAGTTGGGCAGTCAGCTTTACTTGCTAGAAGGCAGCAGCATTGATGTCTTAACGAAATTGACAAAATATTTGCTTCAGCAAGGCCAGCCCCCCAAATTATTTTTCAATCGCGATGTGCAGGTAGCCTATGGGATTGACCGCGATCGAGCAATTCTTGACCTCTACCATCAACTCAGTTTGGACTATCACTTGGGGTTAAACAACTTTTTGCAAATTGGCGATCGCAACGATGCCTGGCGAGATCAATACTACAGCTATCAGCGTCAGCCTCAGCACCCCAGTCCAACCCAAATCAACACGCCAGCCCTAGATTTACCGCAGATTACGTTTGCTCAGCTCAAGCAAAAATACGCTCAGTTTTGGCCGCCATCGAGCAAGTTTTTTGTCGGAGGAGAAAACTCAGCGATGGCCACCCTGGCTTCTTTTCTAAAGCAGCGGTTTTATGGCTATCACTGGCGGCTGTCTCGTCCTTGCTTGGCCCAGCAGGGCGCAACCTCTCACCTATCGCCGCACTTTGTGTTTGGCACGATTTCCGTCAGAGCCGTCTACCAAGCCACCAAAGCCAGAGTGGCGACCCTAGCCGACCAGCCCAAAGCCCAATTTGCTCTCAAGGCGTTTCGCGATCGCCTGCGCTGGCGCGATAGTTTTACCCAGCGACTCTATAACCAGCCTGAAATTGCCCACACCAACCTCTACCGTGAATTTGATCAGTGGTATTCTCCGGCTCCACTTAATCCAGAGCAGCAGTCAAAGTTTGCGGCTTGGCAAGCGGGTCAAACCGGATTCCCGCTGGTGGATGCATCCATGCGCCAGCTGCAAGCGATGGGCTGGATGAACTTTAGAATGCGGGCCATGTGTGCCACCTTTTTGACCGTTAACTGCGGCATTTCTTGGCATCACGGTGCTAAACACTACATGAACTGTTTGGTCGATGGTGACTTGGCGATCGACAACTGGCAGTGGCAGATGCAGGCTGGGATTGTCAATCCGCTGTCGGAGACGTTTCGGATTTACAACCCGAACAAAAATATTGGCGATCGCGATCCTGACTTGAAGTTTCTGTCCTACTGGGTGCCAGAACTGCGCGGCTACAGCTTAGCGGAAATTCAAGCGGAAGCCTACCGAAATCACAGCCCTTATCTTACCGCCATCCTAAACTGGAGCCAGACTCGCAAGGTCAACGGTAAGATCATTTCAGACTTGCGTAAAAAAGTCAGACAGCGACTGCTGAGCACCAAGGGCGAAGAGTATGAGCAAGCTGCCAAAGCGAAGGCAACGGTTGACAAATACTGGGAAATTAAACACCAGCAGTATCAGGAGTATCGCCAAATCAGCATTGAGGGACTCGGTTGAGGGCGTTAGCAGGATCTTCTTAAAGGTAAATCGTCAATGACTCCTGCCGATGCTAAGCCCTGTGACCTGTGCCAACAGCCGGTGCAAGTCCGCTATCGAATTCAAGTCAATCAAGGCGGCTGGATTTTAGCCTGCCCAACGTGTCAAGCCCACTGCTGCCACCTCCCAGGCTACCGCTATGGCGGCACCTGGAAGAGTCGCTCCATCAAGCCAGGGCGAAGGTAGCGACCGGTTTGAACAATTCATCATCCATTAGCTGAGCTAGCTCACAAGTGCTTAGGCTTTTGAGCCTGCGGCCAATTCAGACTTCCGCTTAGCTTTGATTGCTGCCAGCACACCAGCAAACAGCGTCCCCAATAAAGCTGGGGGCACAGGTACAGCTTGCAGAGGCGTTATCGTGACATCTCTAGCTTGACTGCTAAGGATAACCAGTTGTAACGAGGTGGCTGCAACCAAGTCGGCAGAAGCGAAACTACTAAAGTCAAACGTAATTGGAATTGCAGGGTCTATGCCAAAGTCCACATCGCTAGTCAAAACTCTATTCACAGTAGGGGCCCCGTTGAGGGAAATTCCAAAGGTAATCGTTCGGTTTGGCGTGGCATCAGAATCAATCACAGAGAAGCTAAATCGATTATTCGTTCCTCCGGAAGTCAGATCCTGAGGTGAGGTAGTGAAATCGTAGGACAGGCGGAAATTGCCCGTGTAACCCGTCGGCAAACTAAAACCAGCCGCGTTAGAAATGATTGACGGTGTTGTAAACCCGGCCGAAGTATTGCCAGTGCCAGCATTTGTTACATTGAGCGTCACATCGCGGCTAGCATTATCCAAAATACTGCCATCATTCGGGTCAACGCTGCCTGTGGATGTGCCTATCCTTAACCGGTTTACATCCTGATCTGTTGAGTAATCGTCAACGGTAATCACCATTGCTTGAGCGGGTTCTAAAATCGACAAGCCTGCACTTAGAAGGGCACCTAAACTGATTAAAAAAACTTGCTTCATAGAATTTGGATTCAACCTTATTTTCGATCATGAGATTGAGAACACGCAACGCAAGTTATTGCCCTAATTTGACAATAGGAGCACTAAACTATGGTCTGGTCACTCGATACCCAATGACCTAGAGCCAGATTCAGTTCCTATTGATGGACTCTCTGTAGTGCTAAATTGTTCCTGACAATTTACAAATTATCGAAATAAAATCTACAGACTTTAGATTGCGGTTGCATCGAAAAAGCCGAATCTAAATTATTGATTTAAACCTATAAAAGCTAAGTTGATCATTGAGATAACAAACTTACACAATCTATTGCAACTTTATGTTAATTTTTAGCCAGCCTAAATTAGCTTAGATAATCATCGAATTACTATCAAAAATTGCTGTTGCTTAAACACCAGTTGGGAATGGTATTTAAGTCAGGATTTTGGGTGGCTAAGGTTGATTTTTACAGAACCTCGCGCATTGATGACAAAGATTTAGGAGGATCCAGTTTCTAGGACTCGCTGGCGATCGTGCCTGTCAAGGGGGAACTCGCGCTGGCGTAAGCTTTGATCGGAATTCGCCCTGCTAAGTAGGCAAGCCGACCTGCCGTCGTGGCTAGGCCCATCGCCTGGGCCATGGCAACTGAGTTTTGGGCCTGGGCGATCGCCGTATTGATTAGCAGCGCATCTGCCCCCATTTCCATTGCTTGAGCCGCTTCGCTCGGCGCTCCAATCCCAGCATCGACCACGACTGGCACACGGGCATTTTCGATAATAATCTGGATATTGGCGGCATTTTTGATCCCCTGACCAGAGCCAATTGGAGAACCTAAAGGCATCACCGTCACACAGCCAGCTTCTTCTAGGCGCTTGGCCAGTAATGGATCGGCGTTGATGTAGGGTAAAACGGCAAATCCTGCTTTGACCAGTTGCTCGGCGGCCTGTAAGGTGCCAATCGGGTCAGGCAACAGGTATTTGCTGTCGGGAATCACCTCCAGCTTGACAAAATTATTGTCCTCTTGCCCCAGCAGCTTGGCCATTTCTCTGCCCAGACGAGCGACTCGGATTGCATCTTCCGCCGTTTGACAGCCAGCCGTGTTTGGCAGCATCCAAATTTTTGACCAATCCAACGCTTCTGCCAACCCTTCGTGACCAGGCGCTTGAGTTTGCACGCGCCGCACGGCTACGGTGACAATTTCACTGCCGCAGGCAGCAATACTAGCCCGCATCTCGGCAAAGGAGCGATACTTACCGCTACCCGTCATCAGACGAGAATTAAATGTGCGTCCAGCGATCGCCAGCGGCGGGTCTAAGGGGTCGGCTGGAGTTGAAACGGGAGGATGTAAAGTTTGCATAGCTCAACCAGTCAATACACTTCCACGTTAATCCGTCTGGGCTTGGGCTGGCTGTTCTGATCAAAAGTTTTTAGAACTTTTCTGGCGTGGAGCGTCTAAAAACATCTGCACCTGTAACCAGACTTGCTCCAGCAGGCTGGATTGATCGGCATCAAACCAGAGCACCTCTGAAGTGGCCCGAAACCAGGTGCGCTGGCGTTTGGCAAATTGGCGAGTGTGCAGCACAATTAACTCCGTTGCTTCCGCTAGAGAGATTTGCCCCGCCAAGTGCTGCCGCAGTTCTTGATAACCAAGCGTATTGAACAGCGGTAAGTCCGGGCCATAGTTTGTGATTAAATCCTCTACTTCTTGCCGCCATCCAGCAGCCAGCATTTGGGCGGTGCGCTGCTGAATTCTGGCTGTCAGTCGCTCCGGTTGCGGGCAGTCTAGCCCAATCGACAAAATCGGGTAAGTGGGCGGCTGCTGCCCCTGTTGCTGAGCCAGCGTCAATCCGGTCACATAATACACTTCTAGCGCTCGCAGCGTGCGGACGTGATCATTGGCATGAATGCGCCGGGCTGAAATGGGGTCAACCTGTTGGAGCCATTGATAAATTTGGTGCTGGCCATGATTGGCAAGCTGCGATCGCAGATGGGGCTGAGGCGCGACGGCTGGAATGATTAACCCCTGAGCGATCGCCTGAATATACAACCCGGTGCCGCCGACCAGCAGCGCCGTTTGTCCCCGCTGGTGAAAATTGGCAATCAGCTCCTTCGCCTGCTGCTGGTACTGAGCCAGGGTAAAACTTGCCGTCGGCTCACAAAGATCAATCAAATAGTGGGGGACTTGCAGGCGTTCGAGGGCTGTCGGTTTGGCGGTGCCAATATCAAACCCGCGATAGACTTGCCGCGAATCAGCGCTCAAAATCACTGTCTCTAAACGCTCAGCCAAAGCCATCGCTAAGCCCGATTTACCCGTTGCCGTTGGGCCACAGATCACAATCAGTCCTGGTCGATCCATGAATCACTCAGCAATGTTAAGCAATAAAACGGGTTAGTAATTTGCGTACCCATTAAAAAAGGGGACTTTAACTCTGAAGCCCCCTTTTTAAGGCTACCGTATGCACACAAGTCCACTAGACTTCGTTTTGAGATTTAAATCCCCCTAAATCCCCCTTGGAAAGGGGGACTTTGAGTTAATTCCTTCCTTAAAAAGTGGGCTGGGGGGATCGAATGTAGAGATGAGCTAATTTTTCGACTTTTTAGACATTCTCCTAGCGATCTAAATCGCGCCGAGGTTCCTTGGGCGTGCGTTTGGGTAAAGACAGGGGAATTGCAGTAACTTCCCTTCTCAAAGAAGAGGTAAAAGATGCCGACTTTTCACTGCCTTATGACTATAATCTTGTCGAACTCGCTCGACAAATGCGTGTCTGTAAAATTAGCAATTGAGCTTGATGGGCAACAACATTATACGAAGGAAGGAATGACTTATGACACAGAGAGAAGCGCAGTTTTGGCAGGCTATGGGATTAAAGTTGTCAGATTTAGGAATCAGGACGTGATAAATGATTTCAATCGCATATGCAAACAAATTGCCGATCTGCTCTAATTCAAAGTCCCCCTTGGAAAGGGGGATTTAGGGGGATTTAAATCTCAAAACGAAGTCTAGTGGACTTGTGTATACACAGTAGCTTTTTAAGGAGGGTTGGGGGATCTAATCTAACTGCGCGCCTCCTAAAGTTGATTGAAGATTAACCAGTTATTTTGGAGCGCTGTACTGGCGTGAATTAACTGATGAATTGTCGCGGGGCTGCTTAATAAAACCTAGGGTGACTCGTTTCATCAACCAGTGCAGACCCGTCAAGATTAGAAACGTGATGCCAATGATCACTAAGGGCTGCCTACCCACAATTTCCTCAATGCCAGTGGTCAAGACAGCATCCGGTTGGGTAATAAAGTCCCAGCTATTGAAGCGTAAGAATCGCCCCCAATAGATGCCAACGGCGCACAAAATATGGGTAATTAATTCAACTCTTAAGATCCAATGGCTTTTGCCAATTCGGTGCAAGTAATATCCCCAGTTGATCAAAGAGATAACGTAGGCTTCAAAGCCAGCCAAAATGACAACTAGGTAGACAGGCAGAAGCACCAAGGTAATCATCCAGATCGATTCAACTCGCCGAATGTCATGGATTAAGTGAATAACATCTGTCAGTAAGTAGGGCGCATTGGGTAAAAAGGCCAAGAAAACAGCAAAACCAAGCCACCAAGTCCAATTGCGTCTGCGGTTGATGCGAAATAGCCAGACGCTCAATCCCAAAGGGATAAACGCTAAAAATAAATTCCAACTCATCCAGCCGAAATTTCTACCCAAAACGTGCGCGATTCCAGCGCTAAATTCAATCAGTTTTGTTTGCATAAGTACTTGCTCAACAGGTGGGCATGATTTCAATTTATTTGGGAAGCTACCAGTATAGCTAGAGAGCATCCGAAAAATAAGGGGGTACAGCCCAAAACCACTGTTGTAGCTGATTGCTGAGGGCTAGGGTCAGTCGGGATCGCCGGCTGCCCTCACAAGTTCCTCATAATGTTTTTGTTAACTGAAAGTGTGGAGTGAGCAGGCTTTGGTTACTGCGTTGAGGGTTAAGCATGACCACGCAAACATCTGTCGATTATGCAGTCACTTCACGCTGCACCAGAGAAGAAGCTTTAGTGTTGGAACTAGCTCAGGTTGGCATGGACGATCTGAGCTTAGTCGGGGGCAAAAACGCTTCGCTGGGAGAAATGATTCAGCAGTTGTCGGCCCAAGGCGTAAATGTACCAACAGGCTTTGCGACGACTGCGGCGGCTTATCGTGACTTTATTCAAATCGCAAACCTAGAGTCGAGGCTGCGCCAGCTTTTAGCTGACTTAGATGTAGATAATGTCGGCGACTTGCAGCAGCGGGGTCAAGCCGCCCGATCGCTAATTTTGCAAACCCCCTTTCCAGAGGAGTTGGCCGGGGCGATCGCCGAAGCCTATCAAGCTCTCTGCTTGCGCTATGGCGAGGCTACCGATGTGGCGGTGCGCTCTAGCGCCACCGCTGAGGACTTACCCGATGCCAGTTTTGCGGGGCAGCAGGAAACCTACCTCAACATTCAAGGTTTGCCGGCCCTGCTGCAAGCTTGCCACAGGTGCTTTGCTTCCCTATTTACCGATCGGGCGATTTCGTATCGGCAGCACCAGGGCTTTGATCACTTCGATTTAGCCCTTTCAGTCGGAGTCCAAAAGATGGTGCGGTCTGACCTGGCCACCTCTGGCGTCATGTTTTCGATCGACACTGAGACGGGGTTCCGAGATGCCGCCTTGATTACCGCCGCCTACGGGCTGGGCGAAACCATTGTCCAGGGAGCGGTGAATCCCGATGAGTATCTGGTCTTTAAGCCCACCTTAAAGCAAGGCTTCCAGCCGATCCTGGCCAAGCGTCTGGGCAGCAAAGAAATTAAAATGGTCTACGACCAAGGGGGCAACAAGTTGACCAAAAACCTGCGCGTGCCAAGCAGGCTGCGGCAACGGTATGCCCTGAGCGACCCGGAAATTCTCACTTTGGCCAAGTGGGCTTGCCTGATTGAGGAGCATTATTCCAACCGGCGGGGGGTCGACACGCCGATGGATATTGAGTGGGCCAAGGATGGGATCACTCAGGAGTTGTATATTGTCCAGGCGCGTCCAGAAACGGTCCAGTCGCAAAAAGCCCAGAACGTCTTGCGGAGCTATCGCTGGCTGAAGCCAGGCGAGGCAACAGAGGGGGAAAATTCCCTCCCTGATCGCGCCATGCCGCTAGTCGTGGGGCGAGCCGTCGGGACGATGATTGGGCAGGGGCCAGCCAGGGTAATTTTAGGGTTAGATCAAATTCAGCAGTTTCAGTCGGGAGAAGTTTTAGTCACCAGCCGCACCGATCCAGACTGGGAACCGATTATGAAAAGAGCCAGCGCGATCGTCACCGATCAGGGCGGGCGAACCTGTCATGCGGCGATCATTGCTAGGGAGTTGGGCATTCCAGCGATCGTTGGTTGCGGCAATGCCAGCGCGGTCTTAAAAACAGGTCAGGCAGTCACGGTGGCCTGTGCCGGTGGGGAAGAAGGGCGAGTTTATGACGGTCTGCTACCGTTTAGGGTCGAAGAAATTAAGCTCGACAACCTGCCCCAAACCCGCACCCAGATCTTGATCAATATTGGCAACCCAGAAGAAGCTTTTAGCTTGGCGGCAATCCCCAATGATGGGGTGGGGCTAGTGCGGTTAGAGTTTACGATCGCCAACCAGATTCAGGTTCACCCCTTAGCGCTCTTGCATTTTGATCAGCTAGAAGATGCGGTTGCAAAAGCCCGGATTGCTGAGCTGACAGCCTCTTACCGCCACAAGTCTGAGTATTTCATCGACAAGTTGGCCCAAGGGGTGGGCACGATCGCCGCCGCCTTTTACCCCAAGCCCGTGATTGTGCGCCTGTCCGACTTTAAGAGCAATGAATACGCTCATTTGCTGGGGGGCAGGCAATTTGAACCCAGCGAAGAAAATCCGATGATTGGTTGGCGAGGGGCCGCACGCTACTACAGCGATCGCTATCGAGCTGGGTTTGGCCTGGAGTGCGCGGCTATGAAGCGAGTCCGGGACGAGATGGGGTTGACGAATGTGATCTTAATGGTGCCGTTCTGTCGCACTCCCGCCGAAGGGCGGCAGGTAATCGCCGAAATGGGCAAGCACGGACTGGTGCAGGGTCAAAACGGGCTGCAAGTCTATGTGATGTGTGAGGTGCCCAGCAATGTGCTGTTGGCAGACGAATTTGCTCAAATTTTCGACGGCTTCTCGATTGGTTCTAACGACTTGACCCAACTCACGTTGGGGCTAGACCGCGACTCGGCCCTGGTTGCTCACTTATTTAACGAGCGTGATCCAGCCGTCAAACGGATGGTGAAGCTGGCGATCGCCGCCGCCAAACAGCAGGGGCGAAAAATTGGCATTTGCGGTCAGGCCCCCAGCGACTACCCCGAATTTGTCCAATTCCTGGTTGAGCAAGGCATTGATTCGATTAGCCTTAATCCTGACGCTGTGTTGAGCGCCCGATTAGCCGTTGCCGCTGCTGAGGGTCTCAGCAGTTTTTCCCCAACCGATTAACCGTGATCATTCCCTGTTTGAAGCAGTTGGCCTTCAGCTTTTGTTCCAAGGAGAGATCCCGATATGTTGTTTCAAAAGATTCTTGTTGCCCTCGATCAGTCAGATATGAGTCAGCAGGTGTTTGAGCAAGCCTTGGTTTTGGCCAAAGCAACGAATGCCAGCCTGATGCTGGTACATGTGCTTTCACCGATTGATCAGGGGTATCCCAGCCCGGTTTATCCTGGCGCTTACAGCATCTACCCCACCCTAAATGCCGAAATTGTCAAAGAGTATATGAAGGAGTGGGAAAAGTCTCAGCAAAAAGGCTTAGAGTTTCTGCGATCGCTGGCAGACCAAGCAACTGCGGCCGGTGTGCAGACTGAATTTACGCAGGGGCTAAGCAATCCGAGTCGAACCATTTGTGAGCTAGCCCAAACCTGGGGAGCCGATTTAATTATGATGGGCCGCCGCGGACACATTGGCGTCAAGGAGATGGTTCTAGGCAGCGTCAGCAATTTTGTCCTCCACCATGCGGCTTGCTCAGTTTTAGTTGTGCAAGGACAATTGAAGGTCAGTCGTCAGATCGATCAAGTAGAGCAAGTGGATCAAGCTGCCGTAGTTGGGTCAGCAAAACGGTAGATACTTCTGTATGAATAATCGGCTTCAACGATTGATTTGTTCGAGTTCATTTTTTTAATCTTAGGGGGTCTTGATGTTTAATCGAATTCTAGTTGCTATGGATGGGTCTGAAACCGGCGATCGCGTCTTTGAAGAAGCAGTGTCTTTAGCAAAAGCCAACCAAGCTCGGCTGATGCTGATGCATGTCTTTTTATTACCCGCTGCTGAGCACACAAATTTGTCTGAGCACTCTGGCTTAAATTTGCCCAAAGCTGAGCCTGATACTCAAGCAAAAGAACTGTTAGAAAAAGCTAAACACCAGTGTTTAGAAAGACTGCGAGGCCACCATAGAGATCTAACTTCTGCTGGTATCAATGCTGATGTTGGCTTACTAGAGGGAGATCCAGGACGGCAAATTTGCGATGTTGCCCGTAAATGGGGTGCTGACCTAATTTTAATGGGGCATCGTGGCCTAACTGAGCAAGATGAAAAAATAATGGTGAGCGCCAGCAACTACGTTTTACATCATGCCCCCTGCTCAATGCATATTGTCCAAAACGACAGCTTACTCCGGCAAACTAGAGGTTCTGTGAGAGTCCGGGCAGACAAGCAGGAGAGACTCTTTGTGACTCAGCCTTAATGCACCTTTGAATAATAGACCTGTTGCTTTATAACGCAAAAAATCGCCGAAACCCTTATCGTCACTAGCTTGCAGCCATTGATCATGAAAATCGCCTGGAATGATTGCTCTGCTTGGTTTTCATGGCTTTTTGTGGCTTATTAAGCAACAGGTCTAATCAATTCAGTATCTTCTGTCCGGATAGAGTTAGCTAGCTTTTGGTAAATCTAAAGAATGTTGAGGTTTGAGTTTTTTGATTCTTACATGCATCATGTGAGGTGAAAATTATGAAACCAATGATTTGGCATCCTGACGAAAAAGACAAAAAGGTCAATCAATATCTAGATCGGATAAATCATGCTCCCTACGGAACAATATTTATGCTGACCTTGGGACTATTTTGTCTGTTTACTGTTGTCATCTTGATCGGCAGTTTTTAAAGAAGCTGGGCTTTTTTATGCTGCCGATCGCGGCGATTATTGCCACCGCTTTTACCGATTCGCGCCGCTACTGCACCATTCACTTTGGGTTAACAATCGTCTACTCTGTGCTGAATTTTTTCCATCTATAGTTGTCCTAAATTGGTCGTGAAACGAGTCATTAGTGAATTGCAAGTTTTTTCGCCCCCCAACCCCCCAATTCTGGGGGGCTTTGAGTGTTTCTGAAGTCCCCCAGAATTGGGGGATTTAGGGGGCGAAAATGTTCATATCTGATTTAGGATCGCTATATAGCAATCCTAAAACAGTGTACATCGTTTAATCTTGTTAAATTCCTGTTCGAGTTTGTTACTCACCGCCAAACTTTCGATTTTCTAAAGCTTTTTACCTATGGCTGTTTCTCATAACTCATTTAGGATTGCCATAAGATCTGAGCAATAGCTTTGATGTGGGCTTGTAGGGCTTGCTCTTGTTCAAGAGTCATCAGTCCATGACCTCGCTACAGAAATTTTCCCCTCAATTATTGCTCACATCCTGGATCGCTATCATTAACTACAGCCGTAAAATGTCAAGAATCCGTTATCCTACGGATGTGCTTTCAGAGAGGGCTGGGTAAACTTTTGAAGAGGTTCAAAATTGTAAACTAAGTACGATCGCTATCAGCTTTCACCAGATAATGTTGAATCGTGCCAGATAGAGCAAAACTTGCACGTGAAACAATTGCCTGGACTGATAGTAATGATCAATTTACGTTGGACTGCCAATTAGCTATGGTTCATTTAGCTATAGTTCATACCATGCAGGGCAAGATTAAACATCTCCTGAGGCTTGCTTGGCAAACGTACTCGCAACAAGAAACTTAAATCCATGATGACTGCACATGACAATCCGGTCACAGATAGCCTAAGTAATCAATTAGAAATTTGCATTCAAACGCAATTTACGGGCAGATTGGATGTCTGCGACGACAACAACCAGGCATGGAGCCTCTATTTTTGCGTCGGGCGTTTGGTTTGGGCCAAGGGTGGGTCGAATGGACTGCGGCGGTGGCGGCGCTTATTGCTTGAACAATGTCCCCAGATGCAAAAACAATCGACTGATCTGGCTGAAGTCAAGGCTAGCCAGAGCCAAGGCTACGATTTACTGCTGCAATGGACAAAGCAGCAGCAGATGGCCGGAGAGCGAGCTGCCAGTATGATTCGGGCTACGGTGGTCGAAGTTCTATTTGATGTTTTACAGCAAGAAAGAACGGGTCAGCTAAGCTGCGCCAGTCATGCTCAGGATGCTTTAGATGCCTCTTTGACCCTGATGAATTCGCGACAGGCATTGACGCAAGCCCAGCAAGATTGGGCCGCTTGGAGCAATGCCGGATTGAGTAATCTATCGCCTAATATTGCGCCGATCCTGCGGAATGCTGATCTGTTGAGTCAGCAAACCTCGCCCCAGGTCTACCAAGCCTTAACGAGGGTAATTGACGGCGATCGCTCGCTGCGGGACGTGGCTTTAATGCTGAAGCAAGATTTATTGCTGTTCACCCGCACATTGATTGCCTATGTCCGCAAAGGGATGGTGGAATTCGTGCAGGTGCCTGACCTTTCGCCGCCCAGGCTGGAAAAAGATCTGGGCCGGTTTGAGCGATCGGCGAAGCCAACGGCCGCGCCGCTGGTCGCTTGCATTGACGATAGCCCGATCGAGCAGCGGATGATGGCACAGGTGCTGCTCCAGGCTGGCTATCGGTGTATTGCGATTCAAGACCCGGTGCAAGCCCTGCCGATGCTGCTGGAGAAACGTCCTGAATTCATTTTTTTAGACTTGGTGATGCCGATCGCCAATGGCTATGAACTCTGTGCTCAAATTCGCCGCATCTCTCAATTCCAAGAGGTTCCAGTTGTGATCTTGACCGGCAACGATGGCATCATTGATCGGGTGCGAGCCAAAATGGTTGGTTCGACTGACTTTATCAGTAAACCGATTGCAGCGGAGAAAGTTCTAGCTGCCCTCAAGAAATACTTACCAGTGCTGAATGATAAGTAATTTTGGGGGAACAGGAGTATAAAAAAGGGGGTAACAATCAGGATGAAAATTACAGAACTGGTAAATAGCCTACTAGCAGCTCAAGAACGCTTCCAACCGCTGTTGCTGTGCTGTTTTTGGCTGGGGTCAATTCAATTGAGTCAATATTAATTTGCTAAGGGCATCTATGAGAACCATTTTAGTTGTTGAAGACAGTCTGACCGAGGCGGAATTGATCACCCGTTATCTCCAGCAGGCAGGCCTCTCCGTGATCAGTGTCTCTAGCGGCGAGGAGGCTCAGACTCGCGTTCTGCAACAGCGACCTGACCTGATTCTGTTGGACGTAATTTTACCCGGACAGAGTGGATTTGAGCTGTGCCGGGAGTTGAAGACCGATCCAGGCACAAGCCAAATTCCAGTTGTCCTATGCTCGACAAAAAATACAGAGGTCGATAAGATGTGGGGCAATATGTTAGGAGCAGACGCCTACTTAGCAAAGCCTGTTGATCAACAAGCGCTGGTTCAAACAATTCAACAACTGATCGCCCGATAAGCCCAGCTATGGACGCTTCTGCAAAGGTAACGCTGAGCAGCCTCGATCTTTTAGAGATTGATCCAAGTTCTCAAGTTGCCAAAGAAAAGTATTTGCACTTTGGTCTGACCACCAATGATTCCGCCTTGCTGCCGATGGCTGATGTGGTCGAAGTCCTCCGAGTGCCGATGATCGAAATCTTGCCAGTGCCCTGGCTACCGAGCTGTGTCTTGGGGATTTACAATCGACGCGGCGCGATGCTGTGGTTAATAGATTTAGCCCACGTACTCGGATATCCTTTGAGTTTTCTGCCGGGCAGCCTGTTATCGACTGGGATGGTGATTGGGCTGGAAATTGACCGTCAGCGATTGGGCTTAGTAGTGCCCCAAGTTTATGAGATCGAAGCCTACGACCCGCTGCAACTGAAACCTCCCTCGGCTCAACTCTTTTCCGCTCAGCTTCTACCGTTTGTGCAGGGCTACTTCGATCGCGCCAGCAGTACCGTGCTTGATCCGGTGGCGATCGCTCAGTCTCCCCTGATTCAGCTTCCGGCCGGCATTCATCCCTAACCCGACCCGCTTTGCATTCCTACTCTAAATTTGAGGTCTGACCTGTGAGAAAACTATTTGGCTCCCGTCCTGATGATGACCAAACTCAGTCCTCCGTTGTTTTAGAATCATCTTCCTTAGCGTCCCGCGATCGGGAGCAACCTAAACCCAACCCAAATACGATCGAAACCGTCAACGGCAATGGTGGGCAATACGGCTTTACCTCAGAGCAGGAAAAGCTGTTTGCAGTTGTTGATCGGATGCGCCAGTCGCCGCAGTTGGAGTCGCTGTTTGATACGACTGTGGTTGAGGTACGTCAGGTCTTACAGTCCGATCGGGCGATGATTTGTCGGCTTGAATCAGCTCAACAGGCTTTGGTGCTAGCAGAAGCTAGAGGGCGAGAATGGACGCCTGCCTTGGGCGAAAAATTGCTGGCAACCTGCTTTGGCTTCGAGCACTCAGATCATTTCTTAACCCAGAAATTCGCTCAGACCGATCCGCACGGAACCGGCAATTTGACTCCCCATCAGCTACAGGTGCTAGAGCATTACCAGGTAAGCGCCAGTTTGGCCCTGCCGATTATGGTTGAGCGATCGGTTTGGGGTCTATTAGTGGTGCAGCAGTGCGCTCGCCCCCGCCATTGGGAACAGGCAGAGATTCAACTGCTTTACCAAGTTACGACTGAGCTAACATTAACGGTTCAGTCGCTGGAATTTCGGCGGCGACTGGAGCGGCAGGCGGAGTCTGCTCGCACCTCAACTCAGGTGGCAGCGAGGGTAATGGATAAAATTCGCCGTTCAACCGATATGGAGGCCGTGTTTCGCAGCACCAGCTTTGAACTGCTAGAGCTTTTGAAGGCCGATCGCGTCGCCATTTATCAATTCAACGCCGCCTGGGGCGGAGAGTTCATCTCAGAGGCAGTCGCCCCAGGCTGGATGCCCTTAGTTGATGCCGGCATCAAAACGGTTTGGGAAGATTCTCACCTGCAAGAAACCCAGGGTGGGCGCTACCGTAACCGGGAAACCTTGGCCGTGGACGACATCTATAAAGCGGGACACTCCCCTTGCTACATTGACATTTTGGAGCAGTTTCAAATTAAGGCCTATGCGATCGCCCCGATTTTTGCCGGGGGTGACCTTTGGGGGCTGCTGGCTGCCTATCAAAACTCTGCCCCCCGCCACTGGGAAGAAGTTGACATTAACTGCCTGGCCCAAGTCGGAGCGCAGTTTGGCGTTGCCCTCAAGCAGGCAGAATACCACCAGCAAGTTGCCGTCAAAACCAAAGAACTGAGGCTATTGGCTGAGCAAGAGCGGGCCTTGGGCAAAATTGTCGATAAGATCCGGAAATCTTTAGAAGTTGAGACGATTTTCAAAACCACCACCCAGGAAGTTCGGACTGTCCTACAAGCTGACCGGGTTGTGGTTTATCGATTTAACCCTGATTGGACGGGGGAATTTGTGGCTGAATCGGTTGCTAGCAATTGGACGCCCTGCCTCGGCAAAGGGTTTGCTAAAGACATGGGCGACTGCCGCAGTTTGAGCAGCCTCTGCCCCGGTGGGTTTACGGGCGAAGGTCGAGATCTGAAGCTGACCGATGCCGAAGCGGCCCGCAGTAATCAGGGCGGTTTCTCGATCGCTGACATTTCCAAGCTAGACTTCCCGGCCGATTATTTAGAAGCGATGGAGCAAGTCCAAGCCAAGGCCTATTTAATGACGGCGATTTTTGTCGATGACCGGCTGTGGGGGCTACTAGCCGTTTATCAGTGCAGTGGGCCGCGCCAGTGGACAATTGGCCACGAGAAATTAATCAGCCAAATTGGGGTGCAGTTTGGGATTGCCCTTCAGCAAGCCGCTACCTTAGAGCAGGTGAAAGTGCAGGCTCAAGCGCTAGAAAAGATCGCTGAGCAAGAACGGGCGATCGCTAAAATCGTCGATAAAATCCGGAAATCTTTGGAAGTTGCAACGATCTTCAAAACCACCACCCAAGAAGTCCGCAATTTGCTGCAAGCCGACCGGGTCGTCGTCTATCGATTTAACCCCGATTGGACGGGCGAATTTGTGGCTGAATCGGTTGCTAGCAATTGGGCACCTTGCTTAGGCAAAGGGTTTGCTAAAGACATGGGCGACTGCCGCAGTTTGATGAGCCTGAATCCAGGTGGGCCGATTGGGCAAAACCGAGACCCCAAGCTGACTGACGCTGAGCAGCCCCGCAGCAATCGGGGTGGCTTCTCGATCGCCGATATTTCTAAGTTAGACTTCCCGCCCGATTATCTAGAGGCGATGGAGCAAATCCAAGCCAAAGCTTACTTAATGACGGCGATTTTTGTCGGCAATCAGCTTTGGGGAATGCTGGCGGTCTATCAGTGTGCTGGTCCACGAGCATGGGCAGCCAGCGATGAGAAGTTGATCAGTCAAATTGGGTTGCAGTTTGGGATTGCTCTTCAGCAAGCCGCCGCCTTAGAGCAGGTACAACGGCAATCAGAGCAGCTTGCCGAAGCCGCTAACCGAGAAAAAACAGCCAAAGAACGATTGCAGCAGCGAGCCATTCAGCTCTTGTCCGCTGTCCGCCCCACCTTTAAGGGCGACTTAACCATCCGCGCCCCGATTACTGAGGATGAAATTGGCACGATCGCCGATGCCTACAACAACACCCTGCAAAGTCTCCGCAAGCTGGTGATCCAGGTTAAAACTTCGGCCACGAAAGTTGCTCAGACTTCACGACTGAGCGAAAGTGACATTGTTCATTTGGCCACCCAGACCAAGTACCAGTTTCAGGAGTTGACTCAAACCGTTGACCAAATTCAAGAAATGACGGATGCGATCAAAGCCGTCACCCTCAGCGCCCAGCAGGTAGATAGCGCCGTCCGGCAAGCCAATCAAATTGTCCAGGCGGGCGATGCAACGATGAACCGCACCGTCGATGGCATGTTGGGGATTCGCGAAACTGTGGCCGAAACGAGTAAAAAAATCAAACGGCTGAGCGAATCTTCCCAGAAAATTTCCCGCGTCGTTAATCTGATCAGCAATTTTACGACTCAAACTCAACTGCTGGCCCTAAATGCGGCGATCGAAGCCACGCGAGCCGGTGAATACGGGCGCGGGTTTGCGGTCGTGGCAGATGAAGTGCGATCGCTGGCCCGCCAGTCGGCGGTAGCCACCACCGACATTGAGCAACTGGTGCAAGAAATCCAAACTGAGACGATGGAAGTGGCGAAGGCAATGGAGGTCGGCATTCAGCAAGTTGTAACCGGCACAACCCTGGTTGATGAAACTCGCCAAAGCCTGACGGCGATCGTCGCTGCCACGACCGAAATTAGCCAGCTAGTAGACGGAATCATGCAGTCGAATCAGGCTCAAACCCAGCAGTCCCAGGCAGTCGGTCAAACCATGCTGGATTTGGCGGTGATTGTGACCAAAACTTCTGAGGATGCGGCTCAAATTACATCATCTTTCCAAGAGTTGCTCAAAATGGCAGAGGAACTGCAAGCCAGCGTCGGGCAGTTTAAGGTTAACTAAATTTAGCTAAATTGAATTGCTTAAAACCCACTTCTGCAAGCCATGAGCACTGATCCCTCAATTCGCGACCAAACCTATGGCTTCTTCTTGATGGAAGCGCCAGAGCTGCTGCAAAAGATTGAGCACGATTTGCTGAGCTTGCGAGAAGATCGCAGTCCAGGCAAGGTGCATAACCTAATGCGGTTGACCCATACCCTCAAAGGTGCCGCTGCCAGCGTTGGGCTAGAGACGATTCAAACCGTTGCTCATTCTCTAGAAGATGTCTTTAAGTCCTTGTACAATCCAGCCGTCGAGATTGACTCAGAATTAGAGAGCTTGCTATTTCAGGGCTACGAGTGTCTGCGCTTGCCGCTGAGTGCAGAATTGACGAACACAACCATCAATGAGCCAGAAGTTCTGAATCGAGCAGCGGCGGTGTTTGCGCAATTGCAGGCCAAGCTAGGTGACTTTTTTGATCAGCAGGCGCTGATTCCCTCTTCCGCCGAGTTGGGCTTTGATATTGTCCAGTCGATTTTTGAAACTGGGGTGCAGAAGCGGTTGCTGGAGTTAAGCGCTCTCGTTAACCAAGCCCCTGAAGCCTCAACCATTGCCAGCCGCCTGCAAGCCGAAGCAACGGTCTTATTTGGGCTGGCGGAGTCTTTGGGACTGCCTGGGTTTGGAGCGATCGCCCAAGCCACCCTCTCCGCTCTGGCGGCCCATCCAGACCAAGCCAAAACAATTGCTGAACTGGCATTGGCTGACTTCCAGCAGGGGCAAACGCTGGTGCTAGGGGGCGATCGCGATCAAGGGGGTGAACCCTCGGCAGCGCTGCTCGGCTTGGCTGATGACGCGATCGGGACAAAGGCGGCGGGGCTAGAACTTGCCGAACCATTCGGCTTTAATGTCCCGGAGGGAATCGCCGAGCTGGAACTGGACTTCGATCAGCTCCTGGCAGACTTGCCAGCGGATGCTTCCCTCGGCTTAGACTTGCCCGACCTGAGCATGGATCAACTCCTGGCTGGTTTTAGCTTAGAAGTTGACTCTCCAGTCGTCAGCCCGCCCGCCCCGCCTTCAGCTCCGGCTCGCCCTGTACCGACGGTTTCCGCTCGGTTAGTTCCGCCTCGTCGCCAAACCCCAAAAGCCCCTACCCCCGCTGTTCGGATCGATTTAGAGACGTTACAGCACCTCAATTACTTGTCTGGGGAATTACTGACCTATCAAAATCGCCAAACCGACACCAATCAGCAGCTTCAAGCAGTGGTACAGAAATTACAGCAGCAGTTGCAGCAGCATCAGCACGTCTTGAGTCAAATCCAAGACTTGACCGATCGGATGCTCATTCGTGCAGAGCGGCAACCGGCCCGCTCTGCCTGGAGCCGGTTTGACAGCCTCGAAATGAATCCCTACAGCGAATTTCATGCCTTGCTGCAATCTGCCCAAGAAGAAACCGTCAAGCTGGAAGAAAGGCGGGCTGAAATTGCCCTGTTTACTCAGCAATCGAGCCAGGCCCTGGAGAAGCAGCAGCGTTTGCTGACCCAAACCCGCGATGATTTGATCCAGGTGGGTATGATGCCCCTGGGAGAATTGTTTAATCGCTTTCCGCGCTTGTTAGAGCAGTTAGCAACCAATCACGGCAAGCCGGCCCAAATCCAAATCCTGGGGGCAGAAATTATGGTCGAGAAGGCGATCGCCGAAAAGCTCTACGACCCAATTATGCATCTGGTGCGAAATGGCTTTGCCCACGGTCTAGAATCACCCCAACTCCGCAGCCAGCAGGGCAAGCCGGAGGTGGGGCAGATTTGCCTCCAGGCCGATCAGCAAGAGCGGGCCACCGTGATTGCGGTCAGCGATGACGGCAGGGGACTAGATTTACAGCTAATTCGGCAGCGGGTAGTTGAACTGGGTTTAGTCAGCCCGGAACTGGGCGATCGCCTGCCCGAAGCTAGCCTTTTAGACTATTTATTTGAACCTGGGTTTTCGACAGCATCTGAATTAACTGAATTGTCAGGGCGGGGCATTGGCTTGGATGTGGTGAAAACTCAACTCCAATCCCTAGACGGTTCAATCACTGTCCAATCTCGCCCTCAGCAGGGAACCACCTTTCTGCTGGAGATTCCCCGGCGCTTGAATATTGCCCGCGTCTTGATTTGTCAGTCTGGCAGTCAAACCTATGCTTTCTTGCTGGATGCGGTTGAGCAAATTGTCTCGCCTCAGCCTGACCAGATTCAAGATTGGCGGGGGCAGCAGGTCTATAACTGGTGCCGGGATGGCAGCGAACTGCAAGTGCCAATTCGCAAACTATCTGACTTGATGCCCTACTCCCTGCCTTTACGGGCCTCAGTTCAACTCGCAAATGCCAGCCGCTTGCTAATGCTGCGACGAGGTGAAGAGCACTGGGCGTTGCAGGTTGACCAAGTGCTAGGGGAACAGGAATTGGTAATTCGCCCGGTTGGATCTGTGATTATCCCACCCCCATTTGTGCAGGGGTGCTGCATTCTGGCGGACGGTCGGTTGACGCTGTTGATTGATGGCAGCGCGCTGTTAGATCCAGTCTCAACGGCTGCTGCCCTAGCCCCGCCTGTCAATCCAGTGCCGACATTGAGAGAAGGGGTAGCTGCTCCCCAGATCTTAGTCGTCGATGACTCAATTACCCTGCGCCAAAATTTGGCGCTTGTCCTCCAAAACAAAGGTTATCAGCCAATTCAAGCTAAAAATGGCTCAGAGGCGATCGCCCACCTGCGGCAGTATCCTGAGATTCGGCTGGTGATTTGCGATATTGAAATGCCGACCATGAACGGGTTTGAGTTTTTAAGCCAGCGCGCCCAATCGGCTGAATGGAGCAAGATTCCTGTCATGATGCTCAGCTCTCGCGGTAGCGACAAACATCAGCAAATTGCCCTAGAGCTGGGGGCCGATCGCTACTTGACCAAGCCCTACCTCGACCAAGAACTGCTGACCGTTGTAACCGACCTACTCGATAGCTAATGCCCTCTCTGCTCCTGCCAGCAGCTTTAGTTGCCAATTTCCCTACCGCTTTTCGTTCCGAATTATGCCATTGCCAAATCCACAGCCCCAAATTGCTGCTCCGACAGCTAACGCCACAGGCAGTTCGGACAAACTGAATCAAACCCTGCAAATTCTCACCTTCAAACTGGGCAATGACCTGGTGGCCGTGCCAACATCCTTTGTAATTAAAGTGATGAATCGACCCCCCGATCGGCAAGCTAATCCCCTCGACTTACTCTACATTGGTCAGGCAGCGATCAGACTGCTGAATTTGCGATCGAGCAGTTCCGAAACCCTGGAACCCATTCTGATTATTTTACAAATCCGCCCCGGCGAATTTCATGCCATCCCGGTTGCAGATCCGCCCAATTTGTTAGATTTGCCCGTGGCTCACCTACAGCCCCTCTCCCCGGCTCAAAAGTCGTCTGACTTGCTCAGCATCACCAGCCACGTTGCCCGGATTACCGAAGCAGAGGAAACGTCTATCGTCTTGGTTTTAGACCTGAATCAGATCCTCTCGGCTCCCCTTCTCTCAAACTTGGGAGCAGGGGCTGGGGAATGAGGGCAGTGCTTTGGTCTTCATACAAAAGGTCTACGCTACAGCGGCCAAACTCGTGGCAATACGACCGATCGCTGCCAATACACTTGGCGTAGAATTCGCCAAACTTGGACAAACCACTGCTGAGCTTCCTGGCTAGAGGGGCCGCGATAGCGACAGAGCAACCCTAACTCTAGCTCCGTCACGCCTGCCTCACCCTGGGGTGAGCTAGCTAACCAGAGCTGACGGGCTTGGTCAATTTGCGCTTGATCAACCGCTTGCCCAAGCCAAATTAGGCTGGCAACCACCGGCTGGCCCGCCAAGCCGTGGGGGCTATCAAGCATGGCAGTTCCTCCGTTCAGAGATTGCCGATCAATCCAAACTGGGTGCCCTTGCTGCCAGACTTCGGTCTGCGATCGCCATTCGCCGCTTAAAAATCTTTCTCCTCTAGCCGTGCGCCCAAACCGGGTGATCTCCCAGCCCAGCCAGCAGGCGGTTGGGGCAAGGTCTACCCGCAGGTCTTGGCGATAAATTGCCCCGTCAAACACAATCATCTCTTGGGGCAGCCATTCCAAATAAGCACCCGCCTCAAGCTTGATTTGAATCTGCTGCTGAGCCAGTTGCCCTTGAGGGTAAACCTGAGACTGCCCATAGCTGCCATAGATTTTGCTGGCCGCGGCAGTCGTCAACAAAACTTTCGTGTTGGCTTGGGCTTGAATGTCAATCGAGAGGCGATCGCCCCCCACCATTCCCCCGGCTGTGTGCAAAATCGTCGTGTGGCAAACCTCTGGGCCTTCGGGATAGAACGATCGCTGCACCTTCAGGGGCGCTTGGGCTTGGATAATTAAAGGTTTAGTTGCCCGTTCGGCTTTGCCGTCTCGGAGAGCGTCACCCTGGGCAAACACCAACTTTGCAAATCCTTGCCAGCCTAAGCCTGTCACGGCTGCTAATAGGTTTGGGTTTGAGTTTGGGGGGCTAAATTTGGAATATTTATAATCTCAAACAAAAATAAGTTAACTTCTTCTTCGAGATGATTAACTTGGGGGATTTCAATCGCGCCCGTGTGGCGAAAAGCGGTAATATAGCCTTCGGCGTAGAGCCGCAAATCATCCAGGCGATAGCCCCGGTGCCACATCTCGGTCAAACTATCGGTTAGCTTTTGATAATAGCGAATGGTTTGAGTATCCTGAATCATGCTGGAGTCGAGTACTTGCTACTCTCAAGATACTACACATTTGTACACACTTGTTGACTGTTAACCATGCCAAAGCAACGTGTTCTTTCGGGAGTGCAACCGACCGGCAACCTCCACCTCGGTAACTATTTGGGCGCAATTCGGAATTGGGTCGAGAGCCAAAGCCAGTATGAAAATTACTTTTGCGTGGTTGACCTGCACGCGATTACGGTTCCCCACGACCCCAAAATTCTGGCAGACAACACCTACAAGATTGCCGCCCTCTACCTAGCCTGCGGGATTGACCCTGCCGATTCCAAAATTTTCATCCAGTCCCATGTCCCGGCCCACACAGAGTTGACTTGGCTATTTAACTGCATTACCCCCTTAAATTGGCTGGAGGGAATGATCCAGTTCAAAGAAAAGGCACTCAAGCAGGGTGAAAATGTTGGCGTGGGGCTGCTTGACTATCCAGTCCTAATGGCGGCAGATATTTTACTCTACCAAGCTGATTTAGTCCCCGTCGGCGAAGACCAAAAGCAGCATTTAGAATTAACTCGCGACATTGCGATCCGGCTTAATTTTCAGTTTGGCAGTGAGGAAAAACCCATTCTCAAACTGCCCCAGCCCTTGATTCGGGCGGAAGGAGCGAGGGTGATGAGCTTAACCGACGGGACGCGCAAAATGTCTAAGTCTGACCCGTCTGAGTTAAGCCGGATTCATCTGCTTGACTCCCCAGAGGAAATTCAGAAAAAAATTAAGCGCTGCAAAACCGACCCAATCCGCGGGCTGACCTTTGACGACCCCGATCGCCCAGAGTGCAACAATTTGCTTACCCTTTACATGGTGCTATCGGGACAATCGAAAGCTGCTGTAGCAGCAGAGTGTGAGTCAATCGGCTGGGGACAGTTCAAACCCTTACTAACCGAGGCGGCGATCGCGGCCCTCGAACCGATTCAAGCCCGCTATCAGCAGGTGATGGCAGAGCCAGGCTATCTGGAGTCAATTCTGCGCCAGGGACGAGAACAAGCCGCCGCAATTGCCAACCAAACCCTGGCGGATGTGCGATCGGCAATGGGGTTTGCGTCACCGCTGTAACTGTCCTTCCGAGATTGAAAGTTGCTATAGTTGCGATCGCAAACGTAGTCTAAATCAACGTGTTTTCCCGCTGTGAACAAGAAACGCAAAATTATTCCCATCGCGATCGCTCTATCAGTAGTTTCGGTCACATTTGGAGGCTGGTTATGGCTGAGTCATCCAGCTTCCACCATTAAAGGAGTGCCAGTCTCGATTGTCCTAAAGACCTTAGGCGATGACGAGGCGCGTCAGGCGCTGCAGCGCAAGAACAAAAATGCCCTCCATAACCGCTTAAATCAATTGGGGGTAGAAGAGGAGGTCAAAGCATTTTATCGGCCAAAAATTCAAGACGAAGCGGAGCTAGATCGATATATTCATCAATTGTTTTATAACAACATTGGCTATGTGGGGAAGGCATATTATGTTGATGGCGCAGGCATCCTGCACTACAAACAGCCGCCGGATGACAGTTTCAGGAAGTGGTTTAAGCTAGCCTACGCAGCCGGAGTCGTGGTCGGCAGTAAGCAAGAAAATGGGGTTCAATACGTGATTAGTCCCAAAGGAGATGTGGCTCCCTTTAAGGATATTGAAGCCATATTTCCAGCCGATGTGCTAGAGAAAATGATCCAAGTTAGAACTCAATCTAGCAGTGCCAAATAAGTTTCAGCAGGTCGAACTTAAGGCTCAATCAGACTCGCTAAAACTCAGGAGAGCAAATGGATTTGAGCATCGATAAAGATTGGGGCTGATAGCCTAAACGATCGTAGAGATCCAGACCGTCCTGGTTATCGCAGAATACCTGTAAACCAATCTGGCGATCGCCCCTTTGCTGCGCCCATCGTTCGGCGTGGGCAAGCAAGGCTGAACCAATCCCTTGCCGACGATGAGGCGGTTCAACGTACAGCAGTAAGATGTGGGCATAGCGATCGCCTGTCCTTTGGTCGATCGCATTCCCCAACCACAGGCAACCCAGAGCTTCCCACGTTTCTGGCTGATTTGGGGAAGCTCTCTCAACTAGCCAAAACGGCGTTTCTGCGGTCAAATACTGCTTAACCGTTTGGCTAAGGTGGCTAAACTCCTGAGCCGGCGATCGCTCCTGGTAGGTTTGCTGCATAAACCTGACCAGAGCGCGCCAGTCTGAACTCAGGCGTAGAAAATATCCGCCAAACAGAGGCAACCTCTTGGCTGCAACCATTACAACTGGACAGCTAGCGCCGGGTCTTCCGGTAAGCCATTCACTAAGATAGACAGCTTAGGCGAAATTTGGGAGCGATTGCTCAAAGCAGCAATTTCTTCTACCGGAGCCGGTTGAGCCATATCACCAGGCAGAAAAATCCGGGCACTGACCGCTACCAACGCCACCAAAAAAATCATTACTACAATCAAGGGCGCAATATACTGCCTAAAAAAAGCCATGAAGTCAGCCGCAAACTCAGTACCCTTATCCTAAGGGTTTATGCCTACTGATTTAAAGGGGTTAAAAAGATCTATTTCAAGATTTTTTTAATGATTGCCTACCTCTACTCAGACTGAATCAGACTCGCAGTTTTTCCTGGCTCAATTTATTCTGACCCTCAACAAAGATGATGCTGCCGCAAATGTGAGATGCCTCGAAAAATTAGGTAAGGATCAACTTTTAAGGCTTCCTGCCAGTCTACTTTTACGGGGTTTTGATCTAACCAAGTCCGCAAATACTCTGTTAGCACTTGGCTATCTCCACCGGTAAAAATAACTTGACTGTGCGGGTAATGCTGCCACCAATCTTCGATAAAATCCGCTAGTCCTGCCAGCAAAACATACAGAATGCCACTGGCGATCGCCGCTCCGGTTTCTTTCGCCCAGCGGGTTGGCAGCGGTTGAGACTGCCAAAAGGAAATTGAGGGCAACGCAGCAGTGGACTGGGCCAGCGATCGCCCCTGTAGCCCTAAGCCAGGCAGAATTGCGCCACCCACTAACTCAGCTTTGGCACTAGCACCCGTCAAGCTTAAAGCTGTGCCGCAATCGATCACTAAGACCGGCCAGCCCCAAGTCATGCCTGCTCCCCAAATCGCCAAGGCTCGATCAAGCCCTAGGGTGGCGTAGGTTTGTCGCAAGGGAACATCAGCCAGTTGAATCGGGTGGAGGTTGGGATAGGCTTGCCACTGCTGCGTTTGCCCTGGCACCACCGAAGCTAACCACAGTTCTGGCAGTTCTGGTAAATCTGCCAAAGGCGTTTTGGCGATCGCTGACTCTAGCAGCGATCGCCAATCTTGGTTCACTAAGTGAGGAGTTTCCCAAGTCTGCTGGAGCTGCTCCGACTCAAACATTGCCCAGTGATAGCGAGAATTGCCAATGCTCAAGGCGAGCCAGCGTTTATTTACAGCCTGCGGATTAGCGTTCATCTTGGATACAGAAATCCTTAAAAGTTAGGAATTAATCTGCTGACTGGCAGCGATCTTAGGAGACAATCAAAGTCTGGCAATTTTCGCTCGGTCAAGGGGTCATGAAAAAACTAATCAAAGGTCTACGCGAGTTTAAGAGCAGTTATTTTTCGACTCATCTAGACCTATTTGAGAATCTGGCCCACGGGCAGGAACCACGAGTTTTGTTTATTACCTGCTCCGATTCTCGGATTGACCCCAACTTAATTACGCAGGCAGATATAGGCGATCTGTTTGTGATTCGGAACGCTGGCAATATTATTCCTCCCTACGGCGCAGCCAATGGCGGCGAAGGCGCTGCGGTTGAATATGCGATTCAAGCCCTCAACATTCAGCAGGTTGTGGTTTGTGGGCACTCTCACTGTGGAGCGATGAAGGGACTGCTTGCCCTTAACAAACTGCAAGAAAAAATGCCCCTCGTCTATGACTGGCTCAAACATGCCGAAGCGACTCGGCGGCTAGTCCAAGACAGCTATAGTGACTACGAGGGTGAAGAACTGCTAGAAGTTGCGATCGCCGAAAATGTCTTGACTCAAATTGAGAACCTCAAGACCTACCCAATCGTTCATTCTCGTTTGTATCAGGGCAAGCTAAAAATTTACGGCTGGATTTATCACTTAGAAACGGGCGAGGTGCTAGCCTATGACGCAGAAAACCATGCCTATGTCGCGCCCCAAAGCCAAATCCTGGATGAGGGATTTGGCGGAACCCTCAAACCGGGTCAACTCATTAGTACCAATGCTCCGCCTGTCGCCTGTGGTTTACCCCAGCATCTAGACGATTTGCCGGTTCAACCTGCTCCGCCGCCTCGAATTAAGCAACCTGTAACTAGCGGCAATGGTTCGCGTCAAGTCCGGTCTGAGCCATCTGAGTCCAAAGATGCCAACCCTTTAGCTGCCCCTTGGTTATCACCGACTCAAGCCGATCGCATCTATCGAGGCTCGAATGGCAAAAACTAGACCAGCGTAGCACTAGCGCAGCAGCAAGCCCTTAGACCATTCCTAAACAAATAGAGTTGACTTCTCGACTGCCTATTCTGCTTGGATTAGGATAAATGCACATCTTAGATTGGGGCCTGGGAGCTGATGGTAGCGATCCGATTTGGATTGCGAGTCAAGTTTGCTGCCGCACCTACAATTCCTTGCTATTTCACCACTCATTTAGGAGCGCTAAATCAATGGCCAATAAAAAACGGTTCAACAGCTTTGAGGAACTACTGGCTGGTTCTGAGACACCAGTCCTGGTCGATTTTTACACTGAATGGTGTGGGCCTTGCCGGATGATGGGGCCAATTTTGGAGCAGGTGCAGGCAGCGATGAAAGACAAGCTGCAAGTCGTCAAAATTGACTCAGAAAGGTACTCAGATTTGGCTGAGCGATATCAGATTCACGCTTTGCCAACGTTAGTGCTGTTTAAAGATGGAGAACCGATTGATCGAATTGAAGGCGTATCACCGCCGGAAGAATTGATTGAACGCTTCAAGTCTTTAGTCTAAGCTGGCGCTGCAAGTCTTTAGTTTTCTACCAGTATGAATTACTGTTATTTTTGAGAACTACGTCATCCTCAAAGAGTGTTTGAAAAGTTTTTGGGCTACGTTGCCAGCTTTAAGATCCCCCTTTTTAAGGGGGATTTGGGGGGATTGGTGAAAATTGATACATGTTGGTGGGCGAAATTAAATCTAAGATCTTTCTGCGAAAAGTCTTAGATTCAAATTAGTCTGCCTGCTCTGTAGGTTTTGGTGTTGTCCATGCTCAATGATAGCGATCGCGTCCAGGTGCTGAGCGAAGCCCTGCCCTATTTGCAAGCCTTTGCGGGGCGTACCCTCGTCGTTAAGTATGGCGGTGCCGCCATGAAGGATGACAATCTGAAGGAAAAAGTGATCCGGGATATTGTCTTGCTGTCCTATGTCGGAATGCGTCCAGTAGTCGTGCATGGCGGTGGCCCAGAAATCAACATTTGGCTTGAAAAGCTAGGGATTGAACCCCAGTTTAAAAACGGCTTGCGCGTCACCGATGCTCAGACAATGGATGTGGTGGAAATGGTGCTGGTCGGGCGAGTCAATAAGGAACTGGTGTCGCTGATCAACAGTGCTGGCGGCAAGGCCGTTGGTCTGTGCGGTCAAGATGGCACCCTAATCCAAGCTCGCCCCCAGGGTAAGGATGTCGGCTTTGTCGGGGAAGTACAAAGCATCGACATTGGGCTAATTTTAACCCTGGTTGAAAAAGGCTACATCCCCGTCATTTCCAGCGTTGCCGCCGATGAGTCAGGGCAGGCTCACAACATCAATGCCGATACCGTGGCCGGAGAAATCGCCGCTGCCTTGGGAGCCGAAAAGCTGATCTTGTTGACGGACACGGCGGGCATTTTGCGCGACTACCATGACCCCTCGACCTTGATTTATCGACTCGATATTCAAGAAGCGCGCGATTTAATCGCTGAAGGAGTCGTTTCTGGCGGGATGATTCCGAAGGTGAACTGCTGTGTGCGATCGCTAGCTCAAGGAGTGCGGGCCGCCCACATTATTGACGGCCGGATTCCCCACTCTTTACTATTAGAAATCTTCTCCGACAGCGGCATTGGCTCGATGATCGTTGCTTCTGATGCCGGCTGGTAGATTATTCAGCTTGCTAAGTGATCTCTGCCGCTAGAGCCGCCGCCATCTATGCAGCAGGAGAACTCATTAACTGTGGGGATGCGACCAATCTGTGATACTCAAGTCAGGTAACTGGGCAAAGTCTTTCTGATTGCGAGTGACAAGGATGGCATTTGTGGACAGCGCGATCGCAGCAATTCGCAAATCCCTGGTATCGAGTCGGCGAAACTGCGATCGCAACTGTTCAAACTGTTCGTAGGCGGCTCGATCAAAGTTCACTACCTCGACCACCCTAAAAAACAATAGGGCTTTCTGAAACTCGGCATAGGCCAGCAGTAAACGCGATGCCTCGGATGGAGCTGGATGGCGGTTAATCTCTGCTAACCATCCCTGGCAGATCTCCTCTGCCGTCACCACGGTAATCGCTAGGTCAAGACCAGGAGTCTGAAGCACCCGCTCGACCACTTCCGGCTGACCCCTCAGAAATAAAGAAACATGGTCAGTATCGAGAATGTAACGGCTCATGCCTAGACATCTTCACCGAGAGCGATTTGAGCATTCAGCCGAGAGCGATTTGTCTCCATCTGCGCTAAAACCCCCTCAAATAGCTGACTCTGGCTGTAAATTCCAGCAAATGGTGCCCAGGGATGGGCTTGTGCTGGTAAGTCTACTTCCATCGTCACCAGTTCGCCCTGTAAGAGGCTGTCAGCCAACAGCGTGTGCAATTGCGCGAGGGCTGAAGCGCGATCATGACTGACTACGCGAAAGTCTGGCAATCCCAGAACACTGGCACTGACCTCTCCTTCCTGTTCGTGTTTGACCAGGACGTTCACCGCTAGTTTATGTCCAGATGACGTTGTACCTTGAGAAGTCATAAAAGTGATCTGCCTGACCTGTTAACTCTAATTATCGCATCAGCCTATCTGGATGATTCCGAAGGTGAACTGCTGTGTGCGATCGCTGGCTGGTAAGGGGTTCAGGATTGCTGTTGCTGCCGCTTTAAGCCCTGAATTGCACTGATGCCTCCCGTCAAAAGGATGCCTAACCAGGCGGGCGGGACAGGCACTTCTCGATAGGCGTGATTATCGCTCTCAAATGCCGCTTGGCTTGAGGTTAAGACAACTCTATTAAAAGCCTCTGCATTGGTAAAAGTGAAGTTAACATAGACTGTGGTATTGGGTGGAACTCCGATCGCGCTACCGGAGACTGTAGAGCCAATTTGGGTTGCCCCGTTAAAAAAAGCGATCGAGTTATAGCTGTCTACTGTTCCCCAATACAAACCGAAATAGTTCATCAAGCCGCCGCCAACACCGCTAAAGTTAATCGTGACCGGGCCAGTTCCTCCTCGATTAACAGGAATACTGCCTCCAGCGGGTGAAATCGTTAGGAACGGGGAAGTATCTCCCGTTGGTGATGCATATTCACCAGGTGAGTTGCCTACCACAACAGCAGGTGGATTAACCACAGAGGTGTAAACAGGACTAGTAGGCAAACCGCCACTTGGAGGCGGGTTATTGAAATTAACGGTTGTTGCTCCAGCTACACTTGTGTATTGCCCTTCGTTAAGAACTGGCGTCCCGCCCGTCGTGATTGTAAAAGCAGCAGCGGGGACAGCCCAGGTTAAACTAGCACTGCCCAAGGCAATCAAAAATGTTTGATGGAGAAATTTCATGGTTCCTACGCACGCTGTTTCTATGTTAACTCTCGACTAGGCAGCGCTCTAGGGTGATTTGGACTGATTTAGCTAAGCTTGCCAAGTCATAGCCTCCTTCTAAACCAAACAAAATTCGCTGGGTTAACTCTAAGCAGCGATCGGTAAAAACGCCGTAGTCTTCAGGCTGGAGGGCAATTCCAGACAGCGGATCGTCTCGGTTGGCATCGTAGCCAGCGCTCACAATCAGCAAATCAGGAGCAAATCGGCTTAAGAATGGCATTACCTGCGCTCTAAACCGAGGTTCGTAATCTGCTTGGGTGCTGCCGGTCGGCATTGGAATATTCAACACGTTGCCAAACGCTCCTGTTTCGCTCGCTTCCCCTGTAAACGGATAATAGGGAGCTTGATGCAGCGAGCAATAGGCAATTTGAGGATGAGACTCAACCAACGCCTGGGTGCCGTTGCCATGATGGACATCCCAGTCCAGAATGGCGACGCGGTTAATGGCGGGCTGAGTCAAGGCATAGTAAGCCGCGATCGCCGCATTGCCAAAAATACAAAAGCCCATGCTGCGATCGCGTAAAGCATGGTGGCCGGGCGGACGCGCCAACACAAAAGCTGGGCGATCGCTGGCTAAAACTTGGTCAACCCCATCTAGCCAAGCGTTGACTGCCAGCAGCGCCACATCGTAGCTGTCGGGCGAGACGATCGTATCAGGGTCAGAATGCCCGCCCCCTTGCAGGGCTAACTGCTGAATCGATTGGATGTAGCCCGGATCATGCACCTGCTGAATCATTGGCAGCGGATCACGTTGATCGACACTGGTGGGCGATCGCCAGTCAAGCTGGTTAGCTAAGCTGGCGGCCTGTAAGATTTTGACCGTCGCTCTTAACCGCTCTGGGCGCTCAGGGTGAAAGCTGCCTGTCCTGTGCAACAAAAACTGATCAGAGTATATAATCGGCAGTTTTTCCATAATTGGTCAACCAGAGATAGCGATCAAAAGTTAAGGCGGATCATTATCTTGAAAAGCAGATGCAAGCCCAGATTAACCCATCCCAAGCTTGGGAGAACGAAGTGCTAAAGTGCGGTAAAAAGCCTAAAGCGAAAAAAACAGGCTCAGAGTTTCCTCCAAGCCTGATCAAAAACTAAAGCCGAATCAGACTAAAGCTGCTTCACTTCCGAAACGAGTTTTGTGATCACATCCCTAGCCCCACCAAACATCATCATTGTTTTGTCTTTGTAGAACAGTTCGTTATCAATCCCAGCAAAGCCAGTGTTAAGGCTGCGCTTGATCACGATCGTGTGGTGGGCCTTATCGACATCCAGAATCGGCATGCCGTAAACGGGGCTGCTGGAGTCATGGCGGGCGGCTGGATTCACGACATCGTTCGCCCCAATTACCAGCGCCACATCTACCCGCTCAAACTCAGGATTAATATCATCCATATCGTAAAGTTGGGGGTAAGGTACATTTGCTTCCGCCAGCAGCACATTCATGTGCCCCGGCATCCGACCCGCAACGGGATGAATCGCGTACTTAACATCGACGCCTAAGCGCTCTAGCTGATCTGCCAGTTCTCTGACCGAGTGCTGGGCTTGGGCCACCGCCATCCCATAACCGGGGATAATTACCACCGATCGGGCATAGCCGAGCATCATCGCTCCTTCTTCGGCATCAAGGGTATGGACTGCTTTTTCCCCACTGCTGGCTGATCCTGTCGCAGTGGAACCCCCGCCAGCCGTTTCGCCGCCAAAGGCTCCGAACAGAACGCTAACCAGCGATCGGTTCATTGCTTTACACATAATTTGGGTCAAAATCAGCCCTGATGCGCCGACCAACGCCCCGGCAATGATCAGCATATTGTTCATGACCACAAACCCGGCTGCGCTGGCTGCCACCCCGGATAACGAGTTGAGCAGCGAGATCACCACGGGCATATCAGCCCCGCCAATCGGGATCACCACCAGTACCCCTAGGATGGCTGACAAAGCAACCATACCGAGAAACACAGCCAGGTTTTCTGGTTGGACGAACAAATAGCCACTGCTGACCACAAACGCAGCCAGCAGAGCTAAGTTAAACGGCTGCTGGAACGGAAATGTAATCGGCGCTCCCGGCAGCAGCCCTTGCAGTTTGGCAAAGGCGACCAGGCTGCCAGTGAGGGTAATCCCACCAATTAGCACCCCTAAGATCACAGTCACGATCGCGCTGATGCCAATGGTTTCCCCGGCGGTGAGCAGTCGCCAGAATTCGCCGACTGCGACTAGGGCTGAGGCGGCTCCGCCTAAACCGTTCAGTAAGCCCACCATCTGGGGCATATCGGTCATCGCCACCTTATAGGCGATCACAGCCCCAATCAGGGAACCAATCACAATTCCGATCAAGATCATCGTGTAGTTCAACACCTGCTGATCGAGCAGTGTGCCGACCACCGCCAGCAGCATCCCGACGGCGGCAACTAAATTACCATTGCGGGCTGTGGCGGGGGAACCGAGTTTCTTCAGACCAATAATAAACAGCGAGGCCGCCACCAAATAAGTGATTTGAATAGCTGAGGGCAACCAGAGATTCATGCCTTTACCTCTTTCTTTTTAAACATTTGCAGCATGCGATCGGTGACTAAAAAGCCGCCAACCACGTTTACCGTTGCCAGAACAACCGCGATTAAACCCAATACCACCGTTAGGCTAGTGTCTTTGGGGCCGGCAATGATCATCGCCCCAACTACGGCAATCCCAGAAATGGCATTTGAGCCAGACATGAGCGGAGTATGCAGCGTCGGCGGTACTTTATTAATCACTTCAAAGCCAACAAATGAGGCTAAGACGAACACGACCAGTCCGGTCAAGATTGCTTCAGTCATAGGGATAGAAAATATTGTCGAGTTAGATTAAACAGCTTTTGGGACTAGCTGACAGCCGGCACCGCGCCGAGGGCAGACTTGATTCGCTCATTGCGAATTACCCCAGCATGGGTGACGCAAGCGCTATCGGTAATGTCGTCAGCAAAATCGAGGTTGAGATTGCCATCTAGGCTCAAGTGCTGCAACAGTGTGGAGATATTTTTGGCGTACATTTGGCTGGCATGAATCGGCAGAGAAGCCGGCAGATTGATCGGGCCCATAATCGTCACGCCTTGGAAAACCACATCTTTACCGGCCGCCGTACCCGCGCAGTTGCCACCCTGATCGGCGGCCAAATCGACAATTACAGAGCCGGGCTGCATCTGGGTAATCATCTCGGCAGTCACCAGCAGAGGAGCAACTTTACCGGGCACCTGAGCAGTGGTGATCACCGCATCAGCCGTTTTGACGTGCTCGGCGATCGCCATTTGAGTCTGTAATTTAGACGCTTCCGAGACTTCCTTGGCATAGCCGCCCGCAGCCACGGTTTCTTCTGCTAGGGCAACTTCGACAAATTTTGCCCCTAAGCTTTGCACCTCTTCCTTGACGGCGGGACGAATATCAAAGGCTTCGACCATTGCCCCTAACCGACGGGCAGTGGCGATTGCCTGAAGACCAGCTACACCCGCACCAATCACAAATACTTTGGCGGGACGGATCGTGCCGGCTGCTGTGGTTAACATCGGGAAGAACTTGGGCAACGCCGCTGCTGCCAGCAGAGTGGCTTTATAGCCTGCTAACGCCGCCTGAGAGGAGAGCGCGTCCATGCTCTGGGCCCGGCTGGTGCGCGGGATCATTTCCATGCTGAAGGCGGTGATTTGGCGATCGGCTAACTGCTGAATTTGCTCTGGCTCCGCTAGCGGATTTAAGAAACTAATCAGAACTGCTCCTGGCTTGAGCAGATTGAGTTCTGACTGACCATCTTCTCGTTCTTGGAGTGGACTGACTTTCAAAACCACCTCAGCCTCTCCCCACAGGGTAGCTGCATCGGTCACAACCGTCGCCCCAGCGGCAATGTACTGATCGTCTGTGAAGTAAGCGCGATCGCCTGCGCCTGCCTCAACTTGAATTTGGTGTCCTTGTTTGACGAGACGAGCGACGGTTTCTGGCACCAGAGCAACCCGACGCTCACCCACCTCGACCTCTTTGGCCACTGCTATCTTCATGCGTTGTTTGAAGCCTCGTTGAATTTAGGAGATGGGGTGTAATCAAGACTACAGTTCCCCTCCCTAAGCTAGAGTTGATCCCCAAGATTGCCCCATTATCTTTACGATGTCTTATGGTTTGTCAGGCTTTCGATAGGTATTTAGTGCTATCGAGCAAATCTAGATCGAGGCTAATTAATTAAAAATTCCCTTCAAATCCAGCTCAAACCCAACTAATATCTCTTCTCCAGACAGACGAGCAGGAAATTGCAGTACCTCTACTGTCTGATCTGGGCGATAGATAGCCACAGTTTGATCTTTGGGGTTGAGCAGCCAGCCCAAGCGCACCCCGTTCTCGATATACTCCTGCATTTTGGCTTGTAGGGGTTTGAGGCGATCGCTGGCTGAACGCAGTTCAATCACAAAATCTGGTGCCAGGGGCAAAAACCCATCGGGATCTGAGTTGAGGGCATCCAACCGATCTTGTTTGACCCAAGCTGCATCAGGAGAGCGAATCGCACCGTTGGGAAGCTTAAATCCTGTAGAGGAATCAAAGACGATGCCAAGCTTGGCTTGACGATTCCACAGATTAAGGTCGGTCGTCAAATTTGCATTCCGCCGCCCTGATTCCCATCCGGTAGGTGGCATGACAATTAATTCCCCTGCTGCGGTGAGTTCAAGCTGGAGGTCAGGGTTCGCTTGGCAGAGGTCTTTAAACTGCTCATCGGTCAGATCGGTAATTGGCTCTAAGTTAAGCGTGAGGGCGGTCATGGGCGGCCTCAAAATTTGGCTACTGCTAGCCTAGCATTCTCGCATATTGACTGATCCCAGATACGTGAAACGTTCTATACGTTTCTAATTACCCGGCAGGGATTACCGGCTGCCACAACGTTGGCGGGAATATCTTTGGTGACAACACTGCCAGCGCCAATTGTGGTGTTACTGCCAATGGTAACACTAGGGCAAATAATCGCTCCACCACCAATCCAAACGTCGTCGCCAATGGCGATCGGGGCGGCTAGCTCTAAGCCTGATTTTCTGATTTCCGGGTCAAGGGGATGATATGCCGTATAAATTTGCACCTTCGGCGCCAGCAAGACATTTCTGCCCAGGTAGACCTTGTTGCAATCTAAAATGACGCAATCGAAGTTGATATACAAATTTTCTTGAGCGTAGATGTGGCATCCATAGTCACAGTAAAAAGGCGGTCTAATCTCAAACCGTTGTCCAACTGCGCCAAAAAGCTGTTGCACAATCTCGCGCCGTTTTTCAATCTCGGCGGGAAGCGACAAATTAAAAGCGTGTGTCAGGTTTTGAGCTGTTCTAGTCATGCTGACTAGCTCAGGATCAGCCGCAAGATATAGCTCATTAGCCAACATCTTTTCTCGTTCTGTCTTCATCATCCCTGCTTAGTTACAATCGTTTGTCTTGGCTGCGGCATGGGTTTTGGCTTCGTTTATGGGTTAAATCCAAGGGTTGTCAGAGCTTACAATCTGACTCAACTTTCGAGAGAAGCTCTAACTTTAGAGCCTGACTTCAAGTTGAATAACTTCGTCCTTTGATAGAGTTGGTTCTTGGTTTTTCTAAGTAAAACTAAGGAATACATTTGGTTTGTAATCTGAATAGAAATAACGTTGCTCACATTTAGTCAAACTTATTCAATTTGGAGGGTTTTGCAATGACAGGACAACTGTGCTGGATTCCTAAATTTGGTGGTAATGGGCAACTGTGCTTACACCTAAGAACAGCGCCCCATCAGCCCTGGAAGCTCCATACTCATTTCCCTGAGCTTTGTGTTCCTGATTACCCAATTTCCCGTGGTACAACAGGTTGGGCAACTAGCCAAAAACTTTTACAAGTAGGTTGGACTCTAATCCCTACTGCTCAAGCGAGAAAATTAGTAATCGACAACTCCTCAGCAGCTTAAGAGTCAATAAGCAATTATGCTTATCTCTAGCCAAATTAATATTCAATCCTTAGATAGATGGAAGTTTAGGGGTTATACCAGTATCCTACTGAAAGTATTCAACTTGCGCGATCGCTAACTGGGAATAATGCATTATGCGTTGTCTGCTCTGAGCTACTTAATGCCTGTTGAATTCAGACAAAAGTAAGTTGATTAATTTTAGGGGTGCTACATGCCCACTTTGAAAGGATTACGGGTAGCAATCTTGGCGACCGATGGAGTTGAAGAGCTAGAGCTAACTGAACCCATGCGCGCTCTAAGCGAGGCTGACGCAGAAGTTGAGATTTTATCAAACAAGCTCAGACCGATTCACGTCTTTCGCCAGTATGAAAAGAGTACTACTCTCGGCGTTCATGGAGACATCAAAACAGCGCAATGCAAAGATTATAACGCTGTTTTGTTACCCGGTGGAGCCTTAAATGCTGAAATCCTGAGAGCGCTGCCTGAGGTGCAATCAGTTTTGCGTCAAATGCAGGCTAAAAGAATTCCAATTGCAGCAACCTGCCATGCTGCTTGGGAACTAATTTCGGCTGGATTAGTTTGTGGACGAACCCTGACCGGGCACCCTAAAATTCGGGATGACATCCAAAGAGCAGGGGGTAACTGGTCTGAGCAAGGAGTTGTTGTGGATGACAACTGGATTACTAGTCGTCTGTCTAGTGATCTTTCTGAATTTAACCGTGAAATGTTAAATCTCTTCTCGCAGCTTTCTTTAGCCGGTAGTTATGCGTAGTCTTTTCAAGCTTTCGATCTGAAAAGCGCCTCGGCTCTACCTGCTAAAGATGCAATTACTTCTTTAGAAGGAGAGCAATTATGCCTCCAGTTTTTTAGATTTAACCTTAGACCTGCAATATTCTGATTCCTGGAGTTTTTTATGAAGAAAAACAAGCAGTCTCCTAACCAAGCCGATTATGCCAATGACCTGACCGAAGAGGGAAAACCAGATGTGAATAAGCAAAGGTTGACAGCAAATCCTGGCGATCGGATTGCTGAGCATCCCCAAACCTTGGAAGAGAAAGCTGAGCAGCTTGCTGTTGACTCGACTGATATTACTGGAGACCATATTCAGGTTCCCACCTATTTCATCGTAGATAATCCTGATGGCGAAAAGAAGGCGCTGCATCATGTTAAAGACGCAGAGGAAATTTCTGATGTAATTCGTCAAGCCCGTTTAGACGAAAATGGTGACCGGATTTGGTAAGAGTAGCTTCTTGCGAAATCGGTTCAGTGAATGCTATTGAGGATAATTCATGATTGTTAGACCGACTCAAACGGGTTGGGAAGTTATTTACCATCGCAACCATGCCCTGCTTGCTGCCCAGCTTGCAGGGCAATGGCGTAAGGCAGATTCTCCGGTTCGGCTTTACGAAACCATCGCGGCAATTTCTCACCATGATGACTTAGAAAAGGAATGGGAAGAAGATAACTTGACCGATGCAGGCGCGCCCAAAGACTTTACCCTAGATTCAGAAACCTCCTATCTGCAATTACGCAAGCACCTTGAGAGTGCGTTACATCGAGGGCGTTGGGTAGCACTTTTAACCTCCATGCACATCAGTTTTTTACAGGAGGGTAAGCGAGGAGAATCTAAGGAAGGTGATACATTCCTAGATCAGCAGCTTGATTGCCAAAAGCAATGGCGGCAGGAGCTAGAGATTTCTCAAAAGGATGTTGAGCAAGCCTATGCTTTTATGCAATGGTGCGATCGCTGTTCTTTAATTCTTTGTCAGCAGCAAATCCCCGAAGACGAACGCAAGCTGGAAATTAGCAAGGGGCCAGATGGCAAAGACTACTATATTCAGGAACTCAAAGATAGGCAACTGACGGTTTTGCCTTGGTGTTTTGAGCAGAAATCTTTTACCGTAAACGCGGAGGTTTCTACGCTTAACCAAATCAAATTTAATGACAACAAAAGTTTGGTTTCTGCTCTCAAGCAGGCACCTCGTAAACTTTTGGAGTGGACATTTGTAAAATCAGTATCATAGCTGCTCATGTACTGATTCTAAATTGGCTGTGAATGGCGCTCCCCGCCGGGAACCTGCTTTCGCAGCCTATCTTTGTGGCTATCCAGAAAAAATCCCCCCTTGAATTTTCAAGGGGGGATTGAGGGTTTAATTTAATGACCAGTGAATATCGCGAAAGGGTAAAACTAGCTCATAGAAGCTGCCATGTCTTCTTGGAGTTGTCTTTTCGCTGACTTGAACTGAGTTGCTAATTGCTCCTGTTGATCTTCGCTGCAATTGTTGCGGATCGCAGTGAACATTGTACTTTCTTCTTGACGGACATGATCTGTCACCATGTCTTTCAACTGTTGAAGCTTGGACTTGAAGGACTCAGAAGTTGGAGTGGAAGATTTCAGCTCATCTAAGAGCACTGTCATACCAGCCTGTTCATCATACAGTTCTTGAGTATTGTCCTCACCATAGAAAGAGCGCACCGCAGGATAAACCACTTGCTCCTCAGCTTTTGAGTGCACAATCAGATCCTTATAGATTTGACCAAAGTATTCTTGGATCTTTTCAGGATCGTTTGTGCCTTCAATTTGTCCAAACAACATATTCACCTTGTTATGGTCTAGGCGAATAATGTCTTGAATGTTCATGTCAGACTTGTCGCTGCTTTGGGTGACGGCACTGCCAGCCACTCCTGAGATAGCTGCCACAGCGTCTTGAACCCGCGCCCACAGACCCTGCTTTGCTTCTTGACCCGTCAGTTCATAAACTCCGAGCAGTTCTAGGACACCTTTCAGTTGCTCTTGATGGGCCCGATTTTCAAAGTTGATCGTGTTCAGCGGCGTGATTGCAGCTTCAACATCGGCACCAACCACTTGAGCTGCCTTGTGAATCAAGAGGCCAGTCATGGTTTGCTGATGCTTGAGCAGTTCGTGCTGGAACACTTTTTCGTATAGGCTCAGTTCAGAACCTTCCATCATTTCCTGAATTTTTCCAACCATCTTTTTAACGGTTTCTTCCGGCTCTCCGCTCACGCCGTACTGCACGATTACCGTGTCCAAAATGCCCATGTTTTTTTGGTCATCGTCAAGCATGTGCCGCAGGTGATCGCGGGTGTCATCGTCGTTGCAGGCGGAAATCAATTTTTGTTCATTCGCAATCAACAAGTTTTGAACCTCTTTCATATCCGCCAGCTTGCTAGCGATCGCGGTTCTCTTTGCGTCATCAAGTGCCATTACCATTTCTTGTTCTCCACTGCTGTCGATAGTGTTTGTAGGAAGGCAGTACTCTTAGGTTAATATTCAGGACAAAATCGCTCATCATTCTAGGGACAGAGATGGAATATCCGTCATTGTGAAGATCGCTAATTATATTGGTTGTTTAGTCTTAAACTCGTCTTAATTCAGGCTAATTCGATCAGATTATTCCGACCAAATTTTCTGCTCAATGGATTTCAAAATGCACTTGCGATCGGCGATATAATCTGGACAAAACTACTTAAAATCATAGCTACAGACTTAACAAATAGAACTAATGGTAGATTTTGAGCTTTAGCAAACCTGATAGAGTCAAAAAGTTCCTCCACGCGGAAGAATTCAGTTTATTTAGCCTTGTTAGTTGGTGTGGGAAAAAAATAATCTGATTGTATTTTTTGTAGATGTTTAATCGGGACTAATCACAAATGCAAGTGTATGATGTTGTGATCATTGGAGCAGGGCATAATGGGCTTGTTTGTGCTACCTATCTGCTGAAAGCAGGTTATAGCGTCCTAGTTTTAGAAAAACATTCAGTGCCAGGTGGCGGTGCCACGACGATAGAAGCAATGCCAAAAGAGGCTCCTGGTTTTAAGTTCAACCTTTGTGCAATTGATCACGAATTTATTCATTTAGGGCCAGTGGTTAGTGAATTAGAGCTGTCTAAATACGGCTTAGAATATCTTTTCTGTGACCCAGTTGTTTTCTGTCCTCATCCAAGCGGAAAGTATTTTCTTGGTCATCGCTCCATTGAAAAAACTTGCGCAGAAATTGCTTGTCATCATTCTGCTGATGCTGAGCGCTACAGAGAATTCATGAACTTTTGGCAGCACGTTTTGCAAAGCATGATTCCGATCTTCAATGCATCCCCTAAATCAATCATTGATATTGCTGGCAATTACGATATTCATAAACTGAAAAGTTTATTTTCCTTGCTAAGCTCCACTAGTAAAGCGCTGGATTTTGTGCGTACTTTACTGAGCAGCTCTGAAGATGTTCTAAATGAATGGTTTGAATCGGAATTTCTGAAGGCTCCTTTGGCGAGACTTGCTTCTGAGCTAGGCGCGCCTCCAAGTCAAAAAATGCTCGCGATCGGGGCCATTATGATGGCGATGCGCCACAATCCAGGTATGGCAAGACCCCGTGGCGGCACAGGCGCTCTAGTGCAAGCCCTGCTCAACTTAATTCACAAGTTGGGAGGGCAGGTACTAACGGAGCAAACGGTTGAGAAGATTTTGATTGACAATGGTCGGGCGGTCGGCGTGCGGGTTGGCAATGGGACTGAATATCGGGCCAAACATGGGGTGATCTCAAATATTGACGCCCAGCGACTCTTTTCGCTTGTTGATCCTGGTGATATCGATACTGCTGACCCGGATTTACGCGAGAGATTAGACAGTCGAATCATTAATAACAACGAATCGATTTTGAAAATTGATTGCGCTTTATCTGAACCGCCGAGATTTGAGCATTATCAGCACCAAGACCAGTATTTGATTGGTTCAGTCCTGATTGCAGATTCAATCAAGCAGGTTGAAATTGCCCATACCGATCCTAGTGTTGGCAAAATTCCCGACTCTGATCCTTCTTGTTACGCTGTTGTGCCGACAATGCTCGACCCGACGATGGCTCCCGACGGTAAACATACGCTTTGGATCGAGTTTTTTGCTCCCTATCAAATTGAGAATGCTGAAGGTACGGGCTTAAAAGGGACAGGCTGGACGGAAGAGTTGAAAAATAAGGTTGCCGATCGCGTGATTGATAAGCTGGCAGACTACGCACCGAATCTAAAACGTTCAATTATGGCTCGTCGGGTTGAAAGTCCGGCTGAGTTAGGAGAGCGGTTAAGTGTCTTGAAGGGCAACTACTACCATATCGATATGAGTCTTGAACAAATGGTCTTTTTCCGTCCCCTACCAGAACTGGCAAACTATCGAACCCCGATCGCTGGCCTGTTTTTAACTGGAGCGGGAACTCACCCCGGCGGCTCAATTTCTGGGATGCCCGGCCGTAACTGCGCGCGGGCGTTTCTACAGACCCAACGTCCGGTTGCTCAGTCGCTGAGGGATGCTCAGGACTTTTTCAATCAAAGAGTAAGTCAAGTTTTTGGTGGTCAGGTATAGATATATCTTGGTTTGTGATTATTCCTGGTTTGATTAATACTGGCTGCTCGCGTTCAGTTTTAGAGGGTTCTAATGACAAGTCCGATCGAATTTAAGTTATTCGCTCCAGACAACGAAAGGGCAGCTTTAATCGGCTCTTTTTCTGATTGGCAGGAAATTCCAATGCAAAAATCCGCAGACGGCTACTTTCGGACGGCGGTAGACCTGGCAGATGGCGTCTATCAGTATAAGTTTCGAGTTCAGTCCAGATCCCCGGATTTAGCAGCTAATCCGTGGGTTGAAATCACAGACCCCTACGCCACAGATGTTGAGGGGGAAAGCAAGCATGAAAATGCGATCGCCAATGTTAAGGACGGCGAACGAATTGTTGATGCTTACGTTTGGCAGCACGACGACCAGCCGCTGCCAGCTAACCATGAGTTAGTGATCTACGAAATGCATGTGGCTGACTTTTCCGGCGGCGAAATTGATCCCCACAAGCGGGGGAAGTATGTTGATGCGATCGGCAAGTTGGATTACTTGACTGAGCTGGGCATTAATGCGATCGAGCTGATGCCAGTGAATGAGTATCCGGGGGATTACAGTTGGGGCTATAAAGTCCGCCATTTTTTTGCGACAGAAACAAGCTATGGTTCAACGGCAGAATTAAAGCAGTTTATTGATACCTGCCACGCCAAGGGAATCCGCGTGATTATGGATGGGATTTTTAACCATACCGACGAGCAGTGCCCGCTGATGCTAATTGACCGTAACTATTGGTATTACGAGCACATGCACTACCCGGAAGACCCAGCAAACCATTGGGGGCCAGAGTTTAACTATGATACCTATGACCAGAGCTTAGACTTAAAACCAGCCTGGAACTACGTTGGAGATGTAGTGCGGTTCTGGGTGCAGGAATATCACATTGATGGCATTCGCTTTGATGCCGTCCGCCAACTGGCCAACTTCGAGTTTCTGTCCTGGGTGGCCAACGAAGCCAAACAGCAAGTGATTTCATTCAAGCCGTTTTACAACATTGCCGAACATATTCCTGATACCCACACGGTTGTAGAGCCAAATGGTCCCCTGGATGCCTGCTGGCACGAAAGCTTTCGCTACTTTGTTGTGCCCCATGTCTGCGGCGAAACCTTTGACTTAGATCAACTCAAGCAGGTGCTAGACCCCAAGCAGCAGGGGTATGCCACGGCAACCAATGTGATTAACTATTTGGCAACTCACGATCGCCAGCGATTGCTGAGAGAACTTGGCGATCGGGGTATTTTTGACGAGGCCGCTTTCCGGCGGGCCAAGTTAGGAGCAGTCCTGTTATTAACTGCAATGGGCATCCCAATGATTTGGATGGGAGAAGAATTTGGTGAACACAAGCGCAAAAGTGAAACCGTCACCCAGCCCAAGAAAATTGCCTGGCCCCTATTAGAGCAAGCGCAAAATCGAGATTTATTTGAGTATTACAAAGGCTTAATTAAGCTACGTCAGCAATCCGTTGCCCTTCAAAGTGACAACATTGAATTCTGCCATGAGAATGCTGAGGCGAGGATATTGGCCTATATTCGCTGGCAGGATCGGGGAAATCGGGTTCTTGTCTTGGTTAACTTCTCTGACCAATCCTATGCTGATTATCAACTGACCAATCTGCCAGAAGACGGGGGTTGGCAAGCATGGGACAGTAATGCCCAAGTTGAAGTTACAAATGGTTGCTTGCTGACTAACCTAGAAGGGTGGTCAGCCAAAATATTCGTTTGGCAGTAAAGCGATGATTGGACTTCCTGGATGTTTTAGATACTTTAAAGGTGTTTATGGCTACGTAGCTACGTTGTTGGATAGGAGTTCCCCCTAAATCCCCCTTAAAAAGGGGGACTTCAGAAAAGATCAAAGCCCCCCTTTTTAAGGGGGGTTGGGGGGATCGCACAAGGGTTTAACTTTTCCAGCAGGTTCTTAGAAATTAGAAAGGCTAAATCATGCAGATTCAAACACCAGAATGGGTCAAACATGCTGTTTTCTACCAAATTTTTCCCGATCGGTTTGTGATTAGCCAACAGCCGCGCCAGCGCTTGCTCAAAAATTCCACTTGGGAAGATTGGAGCGCACCCCCGACGCTGCAAGGCTACAAAGGGGGAGATTTGTGGGGTGTGATTGAAAAACTGGACTACTTGCGAAATTTAGGGATTAATGCGATTTACTTTACCCCAATCTTTCAGTCCACCAGTAATCATCGCTATCATACCCACGACTACTACCAGATTGACCCGCTGCTGGGCGGTAACAAAGCCTTTCAGGAACTGCTGGACGCGGCCCATCAGCATGAGATTAAAGTTGTCTTAGATGGCGTCTTTAACCATGCCAGTCGAGGCTTCTTCTTCTTTAGCGATATTCTAGAAAACGGCCCCCATTCTCCCTGGGTGGACTGGTTTAAAATCCAGGGCTGGCCGCTTTCAGCCTACAACGGTGAGTTTCCGGCCAACTACGAGGGTTGGGATGGCAACCGAGCGTTACCCGTCTTCAATCACGAGAATCCAGATGTCAGAGAATACATTATGGAGGTGGCCGAGCACTGGGTAAAGGTGGGGATTGATGGCTGGCGGCTAGATGTCCCGTTTGAAATTACAGCCGCCGGATTCTGGCAAGAGTTCCGCGATCGCGTCAAAGCAGTTAACCCAGAAGCCTATATCGTTGGAGAAGTCTGGGCTGATTCCCGACAGTGGCTGGATGGGACTCAGTTTGATGGCGTCATGAACTATCTGTTTGCTGGGCCAACGATCGCTTTTACGGCTGGCGATCGGGTGGTGCTGGATTATGTCCGCACACCTAGCTATGAACCCTATCCGCCCCTGTTTGCCCCCGACTATGCCGCCAAAATCCAGGCGCTGCTTGATTTGTATCCCTGGGAAATTCAGTTGACTCAGTTGAACCTGTTAGCCAGTCATGACACGGCTCGGTTAATTAGCATTGCCAACGGCGATCGCACCAGCGTTGAGCTAGCAACGCTATTGCTGCTGACCTTTCCTGGGGCTGCCAGCATTTATTACGGCGATGAGGTTGGTTTACCAGGGGCGAATGACCCAGACTCTCGGCGCGGATTTCCGCCCGAAGCGAATTGGGATCAAGAACTTTTAAACTATCATCGACAGTTGATTGGGCTGCGCCATACCTACCCAGCTCTTCGCATCGGCACCTATCGAATTCTGCACGCCCAAGGCACGATTTATGTGTTTGCTCGCACCTTGGGCGAGGAAGAGTTACTGATAGCTGTGAATATCGGGACAGAACCCGAACAGGTAAACTTAAAAATCGCCGATTTGGGGTTAAACTCGCTTCCGACCAAGCAGCTATTTGGCACTGCCCAGCTTGAGTTGGAGCCAGCGAATCCTCCTGCTGATTTAGTGATTAAGCTGGCGGCTCGGAGCGGCTGCATTTTAGGCCAATAAATCGCACCCACCGCAACTAACAATTGCTGTATTTCTGCAAGGACTGCAAAGCAAGCCTTGCAGAAACAATCTTGGCTGATCTCAGCCCGCAGTGCTACGGGATTCAACCTTGCTGCGGCTAATCGGCTGACTCAGAGCTTGAAGCACCCAATACCCAATTGACCAACGTCCGCACTGCAAACCCAGTTGCCCCCGTATTGTTATAGCCGCTTTCTTTTTCTGTCCAGACTGGGCCAGCCACATCTAAGTGGGCCCAAGGGGTTTCTTTGACAAACTGCTTCAGAAATAGGGCGGCGGTAATTGAGCCGCCTGCCCGTGGGCCGGTATTTTTCATGTCAGCAATTGAGGATTTCATGCCATCGAAGTATTTTTCTTCTAACGGCATCCGCCAGAATTTTTCGCCCGATTGTTCGGCCGCCGCTGCCAGTTGCTCAGCTAGCGCTTCGTCTGGTGTCCACAGACCGGCAATGTCGTCTCCCAAGGCAACAATGCAGGCTCCAGTTAGGGTAGCTAAGTCCACGATCGCGTCTACGCCCAGCTTTTCGGTAAACACGAGCGCATCGGCCAGGGTGAGTCGCCCTTCTGCGTCGGTATTGTTAATTTCAATTGTTTTGCCATTCGAGGCGGTCAAAATATCGCCCGGATGAATCGCCCGCCCGCTGATCATGTTTTCCGTTGCCGCGACAATAAAATGGACTTCGACGTTGGGTTTGAGATGGCCAATCACTTTGGCCGCTCCCAGCGCCGCTGCGGAACCAGCCATATCCATTTTCATGGTTTCAATTCCGCTCGCACCAACTTTTAAGTTCAAGCCGCCAGAGTCAAAGGTCAGCCCTTTGCCAATAATTGCCAATTTGCGGTGGGCGGTTCCCTCTGGCTGGTAGGTGAGGTGAATGAATTTAGGTGGCAACTCAGAGGCCTGGGCAACGCCCAAAAAGGCTCCCATACCGAGCTTTTCGCATTCGTCTTTGTCTAAAATTTCCGCCGTTAACCCGCACTCATTGGCGATCGCCTGGGCAGCTTCGGCCAGCGTGACCGGCGTGATCACATTTGCTGGAGCGGCAACAAGTTCTCTGGCTAAAATTACCCCCTGACAAATTTGGTGCGCCTTGGTGATCGCTGAATTTTGGCCAGACAGTCCCAAAAGGTCAACTTGCTCTAACTTGAGGGCATCGTTATTGTCTTCATTGTCTTTCGGCTCAGACCGGAAGCGGTTGTCTTGATGCAAGGATAATTCGATTCCTTCGGCGATCGCTTGAGCGGTGGCAGCGGGCTTCTCCTGCCACAGCGGTAAACTAACCGCCAGGGTTTTGGCCTTTTCTTTTTTGGCCGTGCGGGCGATCGTTGCCGCCGCCCGGCGCAGCCCGTCTAGCTGCAAAGACTCAGCTTTGCCTAGCCCAACAATCATCAGCTTCCGAACTGGATTTTTGCCGCCCACCCGCACAACAGCGCTTTTGCCCGCTTTACCTTTGAACTCAGTTTCGCTGATTAACTCTTGCAGCACACCGTCCAAATTTTGGTTCAAGTCTGCTAAAGTGCCCGTTAGCTCTAGAGCGTCTTCAAAAAAGCCGATCGCCAGTAAATCGCCTAACCAGTCCGTTGCCAGGGTCGAGGTTGCCTGAATATTCATCTTTTAGAATCTAAATCGCATTTTCTCTAGTATTACAGGACTGATGTAGTTCATTACCTCTGTTCGTTCAGCAGGTGTCTCTCAAGCAAGCTTTTGCCAGCCTGACGAGAGCAGAAGCGATGCAATCCGCTGAGGGTCATGGATTAAATAAGACTGGGAATCATCATACTTGTGGCTTGGTAACTGGGCGATTTGCCTCCGATTCAAGTTTGTCGATTTTACCGATTTTGCTTCTTTTCTCCGGCTTTATTTAATCCACGATCCTTAGTCATATCGCTTCGGGTCTTTCTTCGGTTTTTTAGTGCCATCCGATGGCGCTTTTGGCTTTTTGGACTCTTTATTGCCTTTTTTTTCTTTTGACATAATAGATTTCTAATCAAGTTCCTCTTCATCTTGACTGAAACATTCTTATATTGCCGGATTTAAATCTGATCACGAGCAGCATTGGAGGCAAGCCGATCGCTGCCAAGCGGGTGTTTGAAGGTTTGAAAACCCTAAAACCTAATGTAGAAGTGTCTTTGAACAAAGTTTTTGCAGTTATTTAAGATCCATTTTTTGCTGTCAAAATGTTTGATTTAAGTTCAGCCTGATGGTACATGGAGAAACTGGCTTAAATTTTGTATGATTTCCCTAAGTTGGAAAGCAACTAGTATGTAAGGTGTTCGTAAAGTGTTCGATGTTTTTAAACGTTTGAATTCCGGGTCTGAATTAACATGAGCACGACATTTTATGGTCAAGCGATCGCTCCAGGCCTCTCCGGCGGGGATTCAACGGGCTAAACGCGCATTTGCCCTCAAGGGCTGGACTCAGGAAAATTTGGCCGGGGAAGTGAACCTGAAGACCCGTCAGCCAATTTGGCGGTTTTTCACCGGGCAGCCCGTTGATCGCCAGATTTTCATGGATATTTGTTCAATCCTCGATTTAGGTTGGCGAGAGATTACGGATCAGCCGCCGACGGATTTTCCAGAACCTGGAACAGCGGCTGAGGCTATCCCTGCGGATCTGGATGAGCTGGTGCGACAAGTGCGATCGCAGCATCGAGACACAATTCAAAACCAATGCGGCATTTTGCAGCTATTGGATATCAGCCATCCGGTCAGCATTGATGACATCTATGTGGATGTGAATATCCTGGCGGAAATTGCCAGTCAACAGTGGTTTGAAATTGCTGACCTGCAAAACTTGCCACCGACCGAATTCGATCGGGTGGGTTTGGGAGCAATTGAGCAGAAGCAAATCCCCGGCATGCACGTGGTTGAAACCTACTCGAAGCTAAGAGTTCTGGGCAAACCGGGGGTTGGCAAAACCACCTTTTTGCAGCATTTGGCGATTCAGTGCAATCGGGGTGAGTTCGCCGCCGATCAAGTCCCAATTTTTATTTCCTTAAGGGAGTTTGCGGAAGAGTCTAGGCGCAGCGGTGAGTTTAGCCTTTTCAACACCATTCGTCAGGTGTTTGTCACCGCTGGAATTGCCAATTCATCGGTGCTAAAAACCTTACTGCAAGCAGGTCGAGTCCTGCTGTTGCTGGATGGCATGGATGAGGTGCTAAACCAGGATAGTACAGCGGTTCTGAAAGAAATTCGCAAGTTCTCGGATAAGTACTACAAAAATCGATTTGTCGTGTCCTGTCGCACCGCTGCCCAAAAGCTGCGACTGCGCGGCTTCACCGATGTTGAAATTGCTCCCTTTACCCAAGCCCAGATCACCACCTTCGCCCAGAAGTGGTTTGTCGCCCTGACCAAAACGACGGCTGAATCGGGGCAGAACCAGTCCGCTCAGTTTATTCAGAAGCTGGACTTGTCGGAAAACTGGCAGTTTCGGCAACTGGTGGTAACGCCGCTGTTTTTGCATCTGGCCTGCTGGGTGTTTCAGGGGCAGGGCAAATTTCCGGCCAAGCGGTCTGAGTTCTATAAGCAAGGGCTAGATCTGCTGCTGGGTAAGTGGGATGAAGCCAGAGGCGTCGAACGCGATCAGGTGTATCGCGGGTTTTTACTGCCCCAAAAGCTGAGGCTGCTCAGTCAACTGGCGGCAGTTACCTTTGAGCAGGGGCAGTACTTTTTTGAGCAACGGGTAATTGAACAATACATTGGCGACTACTTGCGGAATTTGCCCGGTGCCAGCCTGGAACCAGAGGAACTCCAACTGGAAAGCGAAGCGATGCTGAAGGCGATCGAAGCTCAGCATGGCTTCCTGATCGAGCGAGCACGCGGAATTTTTTCGTTTCCCTATCTGGCATTTCAAGAATACTTTACGGCCCGCAAAATTGTGGCCAGCCATAATCTGCGGGCATTAGAGCAAGCCCTGGGCGGGTTGGTGAGCCACATCACCGATCCGCACTGGCGCGAGGTGTTCTTGTTAACGGTTGCCATGTTGGGCAGTGCCGATTCGCTGGTGCAGTTGATGAAGCAGCAGATTGATGCCTTAGTGGCGCAAGACCCTTATCTGCAAGAGTTCTTAAGTTGGGCCAGCCAAAAATCCCGGCAGATTCCAGACGAAACCAAACTGGCTACCCCGCGAGCCTTTTATCTGGCTCTGGCCAAATACCCAAATGCGGCGGCTGACTTTGCCTTAGCCTGCACCCTCGACCAGGGGGTGTTTGTCGATGTGGCGTTAGAGAACTTGCTGCTAGAGTGCACGACCGACAACTGCCAGGACTTTCGCCTTACCAATGCTTGTAGCTCAGCCCTCAACAACATTCTGGTCACAATTCTGGATGCTGGATTTTATAAGTCGCTCCAACAATTGAAAGACCAATTGCCCGCTCCCGGTCAAAACGGGAAATGGCTTCAGGACTGGTGGCAGAAAAACTATCCTGGCTGGGTGGAACAGTTGAGGGGCACGATCGCCCATTACCGCAATACTAATCATTCCTGGCAGTTTAGCCCTGAGCAGCAGCAGGTGCTCCAACGCTACTACGATGCCAATCAGCTCTTGGTCGATTGCTTGAATAGTAACTGCGAAGTCACAGCAGCCATCCGGCAAGAAATTGAAGCCACGTTGCTCCTGCCCCAGAAGGAACTAGAAGATCGGGAATGGCAAGGAGACTAATTTGCTCAACCACTCATTTAAGTTTTACGGCATCGCTTTTTTTGGGATTATTCTGCTCCGGTATTTTCTAGTGGCGGGGGGAACTTATCTGTGCCTCTACTTGCCCTGTAGCCCCTCTTTGATTGATCAAGCGGCTGATCCACTGGGGCAAGATCGCCCGCACCCTTGGCGATCGATTCAACGCGATATTCAGCTTTCTGTGCTGTCGGCGGGGGTGTTTGCGCTGGCAGCAGCCTTGATGATGTCAGGATACAGTGCGGGTTTGACCCGCTTATATAGCGACTCCCAGCAGTATGGACTGTGGTATTTAGGGGTTAGTTATGGGGCGGTGTTAATTCTGCAAGATGCCTACTTTTACTTCAGCCATCGCTTATTTCATCACCCGATGCTTTTTCCCTGGCTGCACAAGGGACATCATCGATCGCGCTATCCTACCCCGTGGACTTCCTTTGCTTTTGACCCCTTAGAGGCGATCGTCCAGTCGCTGTTTCTAGTTGCGATCGTGTTTTTGATGCCGCTCCATTTCATCACCTTGCTGGCGGTGCTAACGACGATGACAGTCTGGGCGGTTTTGAATCATATCGGCATCGATCGGTTGCCGCTATCGTTTCCCCACCATTGGCTAGGCAGGTGGTTTATCGGGCCCGCCCATCATTCGATTCATCATCTTAAATACACGTTGCATTACGGTCTATATTTTACGTTTTGGGACAGCATACTCGGCACTAACGATCCCAACTATGAGCAGAAGTTTGATCAGCATTTGGCAGTCAAAAAAATCATTGATTAGGACTGTACAGCTCCTTAGTGATAGCAAAGCCGTTTGACCTGACGCAGACCGATTTGCAAAAAGCTCAACCCCCGTTGGAATCCTTATTCCCTCTAAGTTGAGCTATTACAAAATACTCATGAAGACTTTTGTTGGCCTCGCCAACTGCTGGTCATGCGGCCAAAATTGAGCTTAAACTCTTGCCAGCCCAAACGACTGCCGGGTAGCTTTTCGTCCCAAGAGGCAGATAGGACTCCGTAGCTTAGACCTACAACCCCTAGCCCAAATAACCCCATACTGACTAAAACCACCGCTACATTTGGCAACTCAAAGCCAGCTTGGGTAATCAGCAGATAGCAAATAGGAAACGTGGCGATGCCCATCCCCGTTGGCAACCCAGAGAAAGCCGCCATCCGCTTTAGCATTCGCTTGCTAACAACTTCGGGGATTTGTGAACTGGTCTGTTTGGCAGTAGATTTGCTAATCGGTGCCGGATCGACCTGCTGAATCGGCGCAGGCTTAACAGGCGGCTGAGCAGGCTTTTTTGTGACTGGCTCAAACGGCAGACGTTGACCCGGTAGGCTTTCTTTGGCTTTCTTTGGCTTCGGTTTCTTCGCCATTGCCGTTCTGTTTAACCCCGAATTCCGAGGCGAGTAATTAAGGCCCGATAGCGCTCAGGGCTTTGTTTTTGAATGTAGCTAAGCAAGCGCTTGCGGCGACCAATCATTTGCAGCAGACCGCGACGAGAAGCGTGGTCTTTCGCATTTGTTTTTAAGTGGGCAGAAAGTTTAACAATCCGCTCTGTCAGCATCGCCACCTGCACATCTGCTGAGCCAGTGTCTGTGAGATGGGATTGATAGTCGTTAATAATTGCTTGCTTTTGTTCTTGCAGTAAGGCCATAACAGTTGAAATTAAGTCAGCGGTTCTTCATTCTATCACGCCGGAATCTCGCCAAACCTAATCAGGCTGATTCCGTTCCTCCGCCGGTCATGGCGGCAATTAACGCTTGCTGAGCCACCTGTTGATAAATCTTTTGCAGGCATTCCATTGTTAAGGCAGCATCCTGCTGACGCGATGCAGCCTCAGCAGCGAGGGGAATACTACCCAATACATCCAAGACGGTTTCCTGGCTGGGCGGAGGCGCAATTACGACCAATGAGGCATCAAGCTGCTGAGAATACTGCCAGAACTGTTCCCCTAGCTGGAGCGAGGTAAATTGCCCAGCGGCGATCGCGGGTTCCCGCTCAGTCGAGTCTGGGTCGCTCGCATCGGTAGTGCGGAGCTGACGCAGGGCATTGATAATCTCTGGCTTGGTCTTGCCCCGCAGTTGAAACAAAATAAACGGGTCTTGGCTGAAATAATCTCCAAGCAGATAGTAGACTGCGCCAATGTGCTTGCAAGGGTTGACCGGATCAGGACAAGAGCAGCGGCTGTGAATATCAAACTTGCTAAAAGGGAAAAGGCTCAAGCCGCTGGCAATAAAGGCTTCTTCAATATTGGTCGGCATTTCTCCAACCAGCAGCTTGGCGGCAAAAATGGCCCGCCCTGACATCTCTTCGATCGCGTAGCCCCACTCTTCTGCTGTGAACGCATCCAGGGACAGCTTGACATCGTAGGGTTCGGGGGCAGTGCCTTGGACTTGGGCGATTACGTTTGCGCCTTCAAACTGGAGGCTCAAGACTCGCCCTTCCCGGACGTAATTGCGGGCCCGCTCTAACCGCCGTCGCCAGCCAAAGGATTCCAGTACATCCACCCAGCGCTGGGCCCACCATTCTCGCCCGTTGTCAGCCGGATCGCTGGCTGTCATCGGTGGAGCCAGACTCAATTCAGGGTCAGGCGATCGCGACTCTATTTTTGGATCAAGTTTGACTTGCCCCGCTTTGGAAGCAATTTTGATGATTTGGGGTTGGCTCATGATCTCTATCCTTCCTCGTCAATAATGGCGTTGCGATCCAGCAGCAGTAAGTTGCGCAACTGATCCGTATCCAGTTCGGTCAACCAGTTTTCACCCGCTCCCACTACTTGCTCAGCTAGGGCTTTTTTACTCTCAATTTGCTCATGGATTTTTTCTTCTAGAGTGCCAGTGCAGACAAATTTGTGCACTTGCACGTTCCGCTTTTGCCCAATCCGAAACACCCGATCGGTGGCTTGGTTCTCCACCGCCGGGTTCCACCAGCGATCAAAGTGAAAAACATGGTTGGCGCGGGTCAGGTTTAAGCCAACTCCGCCTGCTTTCAGGGACAAAATAAAAATCCGCGGCCCCTGCGGGTCGTGCTGGAACCGATCAATCATCGCTTCCCGCTGGGCTTTGCTGGTGCTGCCATAGAGAAACAGAATTTCCCAGCCTAAAGCTTGACTCAAATGCTGCTGCAACAGCTTGCCCATTTCAGCAAATTGGGTGAAGACAAGGGCGCGATCGCCTTCTGCCAGCGCTTCTTCTAGCATTTCTTCCAGCCGGTTGAGTTTACCAGAGCGGTGCTGAGTATTTGAGCGCGGCTCCCGCAGAAACTGGGCCGGATGGTTGCAGATTTGTTTGAGTTTAGTCAGCGTGGCCAGAATAATTCCCCGCCGCTGAATCCCATCGGCGGCTTCGATCGCGTCTAGAGACTGCTGAACAGTTGCTTCGTAGAGGTTAGCCTGCTCTAGGGTTAAGCCACAAAACACATTCATTTCCTGCTTTTCCGGCAAGTCTTGAATGATCTCGCGATCGGTTTTTAGCCGCCGCAGCAAAAAGGGCTGCACCAGCGATCGCAGGGTTTTCAAAGAATCACTGTCGCCATAGCGTTCGATCGGGGTGGCAAACCGGCGCTGAAAGAAATTGCGCGGGCCCAAATAGCCAGGGTTGAGAAAATCCAAAATCGACCACAGTTCAGTCAGGCGATTTTCCAGGGGCGTGCCGGTGAGGGCAATCCGAAACTGGGCCTGCAATTTGCGGACGGCTTTCGATTGGCGGGCATCCGGGTTTTTAATGTTTTGGGCTTCATCCAGAACTAAATTTTGCCAGGTGACGCTATTTAAGGCAGCTTCATCGCGATAAATTAGCGGGTAGCTGGTAATCACCAAGTTGGTTTGCTGAGCCTGCTTGGCAAAGGTTTTGGCTGAACTGCGCTGACTGCCGTGATGAATCAACATCGTCAGTTGGGGGGCAAACCGCTTGACTTCGCGCTCCCAGTTGCCCAGCACCGAAGTCGGGCAAATTAGCAGGGTTGGCCCCTTCAGCGTGTCTTGCGCTTTCAGGTGCAGCAGAAAAGCCAAAAGCTGGACAGTTTTGCCCAAGCCCATGTCGTCAGCTAGGCAAGCTCCCAGTCCCCAACGCTCCAAAAACGACAGCCAGCCCACCCCGCGCCCCTGGTAGGGGCGCAGTTCGCCTTTAAACCCTGGCGGGTTGGGAATCTCGGCAATGGTCTGATTGCCATTCAGCGTCGTTAGCAATTCCTGCAAGGAGCCAGAGGCTTCAAAGCTAACCACGGGCAGTTTTTCGAGCGACAGCGTATCCCCCGTGCTCAAGCGCAGCGCGTCTTCTAAGGACAGCCCGGTTTGGTTCTTACGGGCGGCAAAAAAGGCTTGGGCGGCTTTTACGTCTTGGGGGCGTAGCTCTACCCATTCGCCATTGATTTCAACCAAGGGGGTATTCAGTTTCACCAAGCGATCGAACTCTGCTTTAGAAAGAGTTTGCCCGCCGATCGACAGCTCCCATTTGAAGTTGAGCAAGCTGGCTAGCCCGATCGCCTGTTTGTCTAACTTGGGGGCTTGGGCACTAATTTTTAGCCCCAATCGGTTGGCCCAGCCTTCTCGATTGGCCAAGCTGTCGGGCAAAATTACCCCAAAGCCGCTGTCTTCTAAGCGCCAAGCCGCCGCCTTTAAAAAGTCGTAGACCTGGGCGGGGTTGAGCGGATAGTCGCAGGGGCGGGCGGCCTGCAAGCTGGCTTCAATGGGTGGATACACCCGTGAAGCCAACCCTAACCCCATCAGCAAGGCTTCTTGCGGGCGCTCAATCGTTTTGCCCTGATAAATTAAGTTTTCCGTCGCCGTACTCCAGATTTGCCCCGCCTCGACCACAAGCTGCGGCTGATCAACGGATTGCAGCAGGTATTCCAGCAGCCAGTTTTGCCCCGGCGCGGCGGGGGGAGAGAGCTGAAAACAGGCTCGCCAGGTTTTCAGCGGTTGTAGACTTTGCTGGAGCGGCGTTGTCCATGTTTGCAAAGCCGCTGCCAAGCGGGGCAGTTCCTCTGCGGTGGCTGGGTCAGGCGTTGAAATCGCGCCCCCCAGGCTTTTTAACCAGTGGGCGATCGCCGGATCAAGTCCGCCCCTCAGGGCCGCCGCGATCGCCTCTGGGTCAACGGCGGCTTGAATCTTGGCTGTGATCACCTGCTGCAAAAACTGGCGCAGAACGGCTTCTGGCTCTGGCGGTAGGCTGACTGCTAGTCCTGGGTCTGAGCCGAGCTGACCGATCCGGCAGACCGTTGGCAGCGTCTGGGTAAATTGCTTAAACCGGGCCCGATCAACGGCGCTGTCGAGCAGGGGTTGCCAGCCCGCCTGCCATTGGCCGTCTGCCGTTTGCTGCAACTGTGGCAAGAACTTGGAGCGCACCAATAGGTCTAGACTCCAGCGGCTAACGTGCGACCAAAAGCGCAAATCTCCAGCCACATAGCTATCCTCTGGCTGCTGAATGCCCAGGGGCAGGGCGTTGAGAAACTCGGCTGCGATCGCTGGACTCAAGCCCAGCCCTACCACCTGCCAGGGATAGAGTTCCACTGGCTCAGACAGGGGGGTGGCTGAGTAGCTGGGCGGCTGATTCAATGCCGTCGGTAAAGTCAAGATGCAGGACTGAGCTTGAGTTGGAAAGCCAGGCGGCAACGTTAAGCCCTTTTTTTTCTCCAAAGTCTGTAAATAGTCAGCCAGTTCCGTCGCTGTCATCGCGAGGGGATAGTTAGGAATGTGCGCCGTTGTTTCATGCCCAAGCTCGCTTTGGCTGGAAGACATGCCTCGCCAAACTTCCCCCCAGATCAAAAAGGCTTCGGCTGGCTGCCTCCCTAGCTCAGCGCCGTGGCGCTGAGCGCTTTGGGAATTAAACAGCCAACTACCGTGCAGAATCGCCATGAAAAAGCAGCCTCAAACGAATCTGAACCAGATCCGATGTTTTCCCTTGCCTCCATGCTATAGCGGGTCGTCCTAAATTTGTCAGGATTTCGGGTTGAGCCAGTTTGGCAGATACGACTCTTGATAAGTATAAGTGCCTAAGCGGTAGGCTGGATACTGCTTTACTCCGATTTTGCCCGCCGCTGTGGTTTTACAATCAGTGATGATTATGCCAAATCGTCCAAAGTTGCTACCTATGAGGTGCTGTAAGTGACTAATGCAGAACCGCTTAGGGTAATTTTTGAAGCTTTTTTAAGGAGCAGAAATGAAATCAACGGCCGAACAGCTTTTCAGTCCTGATCCCAGAGCAGGTGCTGAATTTTTCCTCAATGATCCTCAAAAACTAGATAATCCCTTTCCTGATCTGCAATATTTTCGGGAAAATCATCCGGTCTTTTTTTATCCGCCCCTTCAGCAATGGTTCATTTTCAAATACGCGGATGTTGCTGCTCTGTTCAGTGATTCCAGGCTCAGTGCCAATCGAATGATCGGCTTTGTGGATGCGGCTCCTGAGGAAGTTCGGCAAGAGTTGCGGACGATCGCACCCTATCTTGAGCAATGGGTATTGATGAAGGACGCAGAGGAACATACCCGCATTCGTGATTTCTTACATTTGGGCTTCAATGCCGCGATCGCTCACGGTCTCAAAGATCAAATTCAGCACTCTGCCGATCAACTCCTTGATCGAGTTGAAGCTCAAGGATTTATAGATGTCTCCAGTGAATATGGTTTCCTGATGACGGCCTACGTTCTGAGTGACTTTCTGGGGGTGCGATCGCAGGATCGGGATCAGGTGGTGCAATGGTCAGTCGATTTTGTAGACTTTTTCAACATCCTGCCAATTACAGCCGAGACAACCCGACGCATGGTAGCAAGCGCCAATGGATTGATCGGTTACACCCAAGAATTAATTGCCGATCGGCGACGCGCGCCCCAAGATGATTTTTTGAGTACCCTCATCAAAGCCGAAACGGAGACCGGAAATTTCACCGACGATGAAATTATCGCCAATGCAATGCTGATTTTGCTGGCAGGTCATCTGGCAGTCAGAAACTTGATCGGCAATGCTGTTTATTTGCTGTTGACACATCCGGCACAATGGTCGCAGCTTCAGTCAAAACCAGACCTTTTAACTAATGTTATTCAAGAAGTCCTCCGCTACGAACCGCCGGTCACACTAATTCCCCGCATTGCCCTTCAAGACTTTGAGTTACATGGCAATTTGATTCACCAAGGACAGATTGTGCAACTTAATATTGCCTCTGCCAACCGCGATCCCGACCACTTTACCGATCCCGATCAATTTGAGATCAACCGCTGTTCTGGGAAACCCCTCAGCTTTGGTCATGGCCCTCACACCTGTCTAGGCGCGGTTTTAGCCAAACAAGAGGCTAACATTGCCCTAGCGACGCTGTTCCGACGACTGCCAAACCTAAGGCTTGATCCTAGCCAGCCGATCGGCTGGTATCGCAATGCTGGCAATCGCGGCCCAGAAATATTGCCCTGTCTATTTTAAGTTCTGCGATCGGCGAGGTTTCCGATTGCGCGGCTAGAGGACGACAACCACTGAGCGGGTTTTGTTCCTTAGAATGCGGGTTTCAGCATTTATTCTAAGAACTGTCCAGAGTATTGATGACTGGGTTGTCGAGCTCGACATCCGAGGACTCTTTGACAACATCAATCACGATCTGCTGATGAAAGCCCTGATGCATCTCAGAACTCCGTCAAATTTGGCGCAATGTGAATAGGTATCTAGTCCGGTGGGTTCGGAGAAAGTTCAATTAAATCAGCAGATGCGCTGCTAGAAAGAGTTTGAGCAATACCCCCAGGGGAATTCGAATCCTTCATGTTTTCAGATGAGTTTTTGATGTAGTGGCTGCCATGGCGACCTCTTGGCAAGCTTTTCATAGGCATTCTAAATAATAAAAGCTAGTAAAAACCAGTCAAATCTAGCCTAAAATTAGTAAATATTTAGTAAACAACTTTGCATTGGATAAGATTGACCTCCAGCTTAAAGAAGCAAATGAACGCCTCAAAAATTCCAGGGTAGGCGTAACGATTTGCCGCATTAAAAATTCTCTGTTCCTGAGGGCAACTTTACCGCCCAAACCGGGAAGTTCGCGAACACTTCCGCATCAACAGACAATTTCTCTAGGAAGTTACGCTAATCCAGCGGGGATCAAACACGCTGAAAACGAAGCCCGGCTGATCGGAGCACTTCTAGCTAAGCACCAGTTTGACTGGGAACCTTACTTGCGTCCGAAGCCCAACAATGACGCTACTAGCCCGCCAACAACCATTGCCGAATGGGTTTCTCAGTTGGAGCAGGACTACTTTATCAGGCGGCAACGGACTCCTAAAACTGAGACTACCTGGAACGGGGATTATTTGAAGGCATTTAAAAAACTCCCTGAAGATGAAGCACTAACCTCCGAGTTGATTTTGCAAGCAGTGTCCGGTACCGAACCAGATAGTAAGAGCCGCAAACGGGTTTGTATGGCTTTCAATACACTTGCTAAGTTTGCTGGGGTTGAGGTGGATTTGAAGCGTCTGGGTGGAAATTACTCGCCTCGACGGGTGTCTCCAAAACAAATCCCTGATGATGAAATCATCAGCCAATGTTGGCACCAAATTAAAAATCCAGGTTGGCGGTGGGTGTTTGGCATCTTGGCAACCTATGGCTTGAGGCCCTCAGAAAGTTTCTGGTTGGATTTAGAGAGCTTAAAGGCTGAACCTGGAATCTTAATGGTTTTAGATGGAAAAACGGGCCCTCGTCGGGTATGGCCATGCTATCCAGAATGGAGGGAACGCTGGAAATTGGATGAACCGTTGCTGCCAGGAGTAAATTGCAAAAATAATTCAGACTACAGCCATCGTGTCAACGACTATTTTAAGGATGCAGGGGTACCATTTTCTCCTCTCCACCTTCGCCATGCCTGGGCAGTACGAACTCTTCATTTTGGATGGGATATTGCTCTGTCTGCGGCTCAAATGGGCCATAGTGTACAGGTTCATACTGATCTGTATTTTCACTGGATCGATGAACGCCACCACAATCGGGCGTTTGAAATTCTGATGAACCGACCAGATAGACCCCAACCGCCCGATTAAGCCCTAGGTTTGCGCTTGCGTGCGGTAGTGGTGTAATAAGCCTTGCAAGTACGTACACAAAATACAAAGGTGCCACGATCCCCCTCACTGAGATTGATCCAGTGAAATCCCTCTTTGAGCCGACCTTCGCGACGATCATCCATTACTCGGTATGGGGTGATCGGAATCTGGGCAGTGCTGGCAAAATCATCGGCAGATACCCATATATCGCTGACTTCTTGCCTGAGCAAACTGACACACTCCTGTAGCATTCGGTTCCGCTCCTGGAGTAGTTCAGCAATTTGCTGGTCAGCAGTGGTCAAATCAGCAATCGCTTTGATGGTTTCCATGTGATAGCGGTTCAGGTCAGACATCCTCCTTACCTCCTAGAGGATTTATGGAGTTGATCCATTTCAGTAATTGCCAATCCTGATGGGAATAGTGACAACCTATTGCCCATTTTTTTTCTTTCAACTCAACCCACCCTAATTTCTGAGATAGAATTTCAGTCATCTTGGACTTACCTCAATTTTCGTAAGTAGCGCATCTCTACCTGATAGGAATGAACCCATTGGTTTGCCTTGACGGTGGCTATGTCCTTCTCAATTGCTACTACCTGTAGGTCTTTGCCCCAACAGGTGACTTTCATAGCTCCATCAGGGTCTCGATAGCGACAGACATCACCGACCTGAATCGTAGATTTAACAAAATTTGGTGGTCGAGCTTTGAAGGGTTGGTGTTGTTCAGTGGTGACAAACTCAACCTTGTTTGGAGTAGAACCTTGGTTGGGAAGGGCTTTTCGGCTTTGCCAACCTGGTGACAGTGTGGTGACAACTGCACCATTCTTGGTGACATTCGGATTGTCGCTGGTGAAAGTTCTATTCACGGAGTGTCGTATCGAGGCAAGTTCGCGCTTATCTCTCTCGGTAGTCCAATTGTCACCAGCGTTCAGGAGACTGTCACCAAACTCTGAAGGATTGTCACCACTTTTTGGGGGATTATCATCAGTATTTGGATGAGTGTCACCAGGGTTAAAAGCCCGAATTTCCAAACGATTGCCCTGATTTCGGGCTTGTGCAAGCCCCATTGTCACCAATTCGCGCATCAATCCTCGGATTTGATTGAGAGTGGCTTTGCGATCGCCCACCGCTCTGGCTCGATAAATATCCCTGGCAGTCACCCATCCTTTGCGCTGAGAGAGCGACAAGATCTTGCAGTAGCTGGGGGTGAGGTCATGATCAAGGGCATCCCCTTCGCTATGAATCAACTTCACCTGCCCCAGATAAAATTTGCTGAGCTGAATCGCGGACTGCATAGTTGCCTCAGCAACCTGCTCAGCCGGGAGCTGTCCAGAGATCGCGGCGTTGAGACAGTGCAGCAGCAACACCAACACGCCAGTATCACTCTTGAACTTGGCGTAGACTGCCCGCAGGCTCTGCTTGACTTCCTGCAACCGCAGCCGATCCAGCTCGTTGTACCAGTGAATGTAGTGGTTCTTGGCACCAGGGCTGAGGCGATACGTCATGGCTGGGAACTCTGCCAAACGCCGGTAGATGCCTTCAAGCAGGTTTGAAACATCCAGACGAACAGCTTGTTCAGGATAGGGAGCGGGACGAATCGGTAGAAAGCACCAGAGAAAGCGGGCCCACTGACCCGTCGGATCAGAAAAATCACCCATCAGCGATCGCAGGGTATCCGGTTGGGTACTGCCCGTGATGGAATAAGCAGAGCGGGCAATGAACAGGCGTTTGCCACCCGCCCGATCAACCTTCTGAGCGCTGCCATCCCGACCGGACAGGAGGGATTCTTTATCGGTACCGCGACCGTTGCGGTATTGATTCTGGCCCCGGATTAGAGCAGATAACTCATCGAACCAGCCCAGGAAACCACAGTTGGGTTGATTAGCCTGAATTTGCACGACAGCTTCGCGGGTGGCATCAGTGGTGAAGTAGTCTCTGGGCTTAGGTTTTTTGGATGTACCGTGTCCCGCTTCCTTGAAACGCTGACATTCGTCTTCCCAGATTTCTAGGGCAACTCGGTAGACTTCTTCAGCTTCGGCTTGCAGACGAAATAGGGGTTTGAGAATCGTTTTCTGAGCTGGCGACTTACCGCTGCCACTCTCAGCCACAATGCCCGTCTAGAGAATCGGGTAGACCAGATGCTCGGTACCGCAGTTGAGTTCTAGTTCGGTGCCCACGGGCAAAAGGCTGCCCGCTGTGGGCAAAAGCGTTGTCAGCATTGCCATACTGGTGGTTCTCATCCAGTGCGCGATTTGGTCTAAGGGGTGGGCCAGAAACGGATCGAGATACTGGATTAAGCTGGGTTGATAGGCAGCCAACCGGGTTAGGTGATCAACTTCTGTCCGGGCTTCGCTGCGAGATTCTTGATGTTCCAGTTCCTGTTGAATGCTCTTGACCAGTGACCAGAGGGTACTCTCTGGTTTACCGATCCGGGAGGCCCAGCCCATGACCTGGGCGGTGAGCTGGGTTTCAGTGGGAGTACTGGAAACAAATTGACGAATTTGCAGTTGGAGTTGATCCAAGGTTAGAGATGGAGAGGCTGATGTTGTTGATTCAGAGAGGGCAATTGATGGGACAGACCGGGAAAATGAATCTTGTTCTGCTCGCACCTGCCGCCACAGCCAGGCTTTGATACAGCTCTCAATCTGGTCGGGTGACAAGCTGGAGCCAGGATCGTCTCTCAGGGCTGACTTCCAAAGGCGATCGCTATCTTTCTGATTCAGCGGAGGTGTGCAGCGAGTACAAAATGCATCCAACCGCTGGCGAGGGTTGCCCTCATAATGCTGACCAATGCTCTCCAAGTAGCGGGCTGTGCCAAGCAAGTCACGGGCTAATTTTGCGCCTGCGTTATCTCGATTACCCTGTGTGACCCCAGCCAATAATTCCCGGCTGGTTTTGCTCAAGCAGTTCTCTAGGGGAACTACCTGGTCAATGGGTAGGCGGAACTGTCGTTCAAACTCTGTCCAACTCGGAGTGCTTGACTGCGGCTGGGACTGCATCTGCTGGATCATCCACTGAGGGGCGATCGCAATGGCACAGTCAGCGAAACTCTGCCCTGGTAAATAGCGATAAAAACCAGTAGTGGGATGATGACCCAGCACAACCGACTGACACCCATCCCAGCGAAACTCCAGCATCTCTGCTTTGCCGTCTTGATCGGTCGTACCCGTCTTCAGCTTGCGAGTAGCAACCTGTTTCCAATCCTGTTGGGGCAGATGGTAAATCAGTTGGTACCGTCCCGGTCTACCGGAGGTAATTCCGACAGTTTTAGGCAGGGCTTCATCCAGCGACAGTTTTGAAAGGGTCTCGATCAATTGATCGCAGGAGTCACCATCATGATCGAGAAAGACCAGCCCTCCAGAAGCAGTACCACAGAGCACTCCCACCGCTTTACACTGCCCCGCCCGAATCTCGGATTCAATTTGTGCTTTGTTCAGGGGCGATCGCTGCCAGTTGGGATGGTAAGGAGCTTTGTTCGCACCCACCGCAACCAGTGCCAGAGTCTCCGGCAAAGCCGCTAATTGTTCCAGCAATGATCCGGCATCCATCTCAAAAATGGTCAAATTCACTAAGTGGAGCAAGTTCAGCCTCGGTCACTGCTTCGATGTGTTCGACCCGCACCGTGCCATGGATGCGGGTGCCTGTAATTTCTACTTTTTGGAGAGATTGGAGGTTGTCTGCTAACCAGCTAGCAGCGTTTCCAAAGGCTTCGCAGTGGTACTGGATGACTCGATCACCAACCCAACAATTGAAAAGGAAACTAATGAAGACAGAGCCGTTGTTGCCAAACCGCAGACTGTTTAGCACTTGTTCAGAATTGGGGATTGTCCCCACGCCAACAAAGGGTTCTGGCTGCACCCGTTGACCAAAATTACTATGGTCAGCGTGGGCTTGGATCAAGATCTGTCCTATTTCTGAATCCTTGGCAATAAATAGATCACCCCAATTCACGCCATATAGGGTGATGTCTGCACCTCCGCGTCTAGAAACCAGCTTGGATTTACCAACATTCTCGGAATTGAAGACTGGCACGATGCGATCGCTCAAGTAGCAAACGTAGGCTCCCTGCTCGGAACGTCGCAGACCCATCTTGGCTTGGAAGATGCCCAAAGAAAGGGCTTCCTGGTTCAGCTCACCCGTAAAGCGTTTCCCGGCCGCTTTGGCTGCTTTGAAAAAAGCTTTGGACAATTCACTTTGAAATTCCCGCAATTCGACGCCGAAGGAGGCTCCAAATGCGCCCTTGGCTTTGAGTTGCAGCGGCGCATCCTGCAAAAGTTGATTTTGCTTGTCCTGAAATAAAACTAGGTAGCGCGTTGCCTGGTAAAAATCCTGACCGCCATTTTTGACTCGCAAGCCAATCTCCGTCAGTTGCCCCTGGTCATACATTGGCCCTAGCCACTCAAACTTGCCCCACTGGTTTCTGCCATAGCCTTCCAAGCTGGTTTGACGAATCACGCAGAGGCGAAGGGTTTGAGTTAAATAGCCCTCGTCTTCTACCTCAGCATCGCCGGACTCAAAGCGAGCTGTAAACGGCTGCCAGTCCTCTGAAAGCTGAAAATTGACTGCTTCCGCGCAGCCTTTCTTGAGGAACAGACCGAAGGGCAGCTTTTTATCCTTGGGGGTAATCAGTTGCACCCAGGGCAGGGCAGCACTCTGGACGACATTAGACCTCTTGCGAAAGTATTTGTATTAAGGAGAAAGTAGGTCAAAGGAGGATTTGTTCATGACCTACAACGATGTTAAAGACCTCAACCCCGCAGCATTTAAGCGGCTGTGTGGGGTGCGA
>JAESGG010000020.1_pt1 | contig 107249 bp, 105 predicted proteins | sample 9266231 | NCBI WGS metagenome assembly JAESGG01 (sample SAMN14515337, study PRJNA621664) | algae metagenome | isolation source: Aphanocapsa sp. GSE-SYN-MK-11-07L and co-occurring heterotrophs from wet... | place: USA: Grand Staircase Escalante National Monument, Utah | collected 2006-04-16 | reverse complement strand
AGCCAGTGTAATTTTGAGTTTAAGAGCTTTAGTTTTGACACCTAATCGTTGGAGTCAGTTTTGGAGCAAATTAAACCAGTATGGCTTTCCAGTTGCTACTTGATATATCAGATAGAGGTCGCACCCCAGCAGCAAAAGTGGCAGCTCAGTCTGTTGAGTAGACTATCAAGGTTGCAGCAGCCCTTTGTCCATAATCATTCCTGGCTAACTCCCGATCTGAAGCAGATGTTTCAGACCGTCATAGAGACGACGCACGGAGATATTCGAGGCCAGGTGCACCGAAAAATGCTTCAGAGCTATCTCCCGCAATCTTATTTAGGGCGGGTATTGCTATTTCGAGCGATCGAGCGGGATGCGTTTGAGAACTTAGATTACGATTTGGGGTGGGGAGAATTGCTCGGTCAGAATCTCCAGATTTTTGATATTCCTGGCGATCATTTGGGAACGCTGAAGCCTCCCCATGTCCAAGCACTGGCTGAACAATTACAAGCTTACCTGCCCTGATTGCTGTCGCAGCGATCGCCCACCAGCGCCTCTAGTAACTGAAATATTTGCCCTAACCGCAGCGGATCGGTGAGGTAGAGAAACCCCAGCAGCGCCTCTAAGCCTGTGGCCAACTGGTAAAGCTCTGGGTCAACTCGCTTTGGCCCAGCCGAAGCTGCATTTCTGCCTTGGCGGACAATCTCTAATTCTGGAGGCAGCAGGTGGGGCAGCAGCGATCGCAGACAGTCGGCTTGCGCTTCAGCCCGCACGTAGGCGACGACTCGCTGATGGTAGTCCCGCAATCGGCTGGGGGGCAGGAGGCAACGGCTGCGGATAAACAGCTCATAAACGGCATCCCCCAAGTAAGCCAGGGCAGCCGGCGACACACGTTGGAGGTCTGCGGGAGCGGGCAATCCGCCCAGACTGAATTCCAGAAAGCTCGGATTGGGATCTGAGGTCACAACCACCCCGCGAACTTACGCTTTCGGCACATTGCCCAAGGCAGTTTCGACATCGGTTTGGAGAGCCAAGAATTTCTCCAGACGCACCAGTTTAACCGTCTGTGTTACCCGGGGATTTGTGACAATTTGCAGCGTTCCCGCAGCCGTTTGAGCTTGCTTGGCTAACTGGACTAAAACGCCCAGCCCTGAGCTGTCTAAAAAGTCAATTTTAGACAGGTCGAGCACAATATGGGGCGGGCCATCTTCAATACACTTACTCAGCACCTTACGAAAGATGGGTTCCGAGAAAGCATCCATTAAGCCCGTGAGGCGAAATAGCTGGTAGTTATCCTTGACTTCGCGGTTGCCTCTTAAACTCACGGTCAGGCTCAGTTGTTCGATAATAAATCCCTCCTTAAACTTACCCAAATATACGTTCATCTATCGATAGGTTGATCTCAAATCCCTACTATGGAGCAGGTCGGGATCGAACTGGGGCAAGATCTTGAGTATGAATTATAGCGCTGTCATTGCGCGGCTGGTTGCAAAAACTGCATCAGTCCCGCTGCTGACGCATCGTTTCGACAAACTGGGCAAACAAATAGTCGGCATCATGGGGGCCAGGACTGGCTTCTGGGTGATACTGCACCGAAAACAAGGGCAAAGACTTGTGCTTTAAGCCAGCGATCGTCCGATCGTTGAGATTGAGGTGAGTAATCTCGACCTCCGCATCGGGAATTGACTCTGCTGACAGGGCAAACCCGTGATTTTGGCTAGTAATCTCGACCTGCTGCTGAAGACCGGCAGGTTGGTTCAGCCCCCGATGCCCAAATTTGAGCTTAAAGGTTTCAGCCCCCAGCGACAATCCCAATAGCTGATGTCCCAGGCAAATCCCAAACATCGGCTTATTGCTGGCTAGCAGCGATCGCGCTGTCGCCACCCCCTCTGTGACGGCGGCCGGATCGCCCGGCCCATTCGAGAGAAAAATGCCGTCGGGGTTGAACTTGAGGATTTCGGCGGCGGACGTATCGGCTGGCACTACAATCACGCGGCAGCCGTAGCTGGCCAGACGACGCAAAATGTTGCGCTTGACGCCAAAGTCAATTGCCACCACGACCAGCGGCTGCTCGGCATGCCCGTTGGCGCTAGGACTAAATTCCCAAACGCTGCTGGTTGGTTCTGACCACTCGTAGATCTCACGGGTTGTCACGGTTTGAGCTAGGTTTAAGCCCTGCATACTGGGCGCTTCCTGAACGTGGGCCAGCAGCTTGACTGGGTCAAGAATTTCAGTCGAAATTCCTCCGTTCATTGCCCCCTCTGAGCGGATTTTGCGGGTGAGGGCGCGCGTATCAATCCCATAAATGCCGGGAATCTGGTGCTGCTTGAGGTAGTCAGGCAAGGACTGAGTCGAGCGCCAATTGCTGGGCTGCCGACAAATGTTGCGGGCGATCGCCCCTCGGACTTGCGGCTGAGCAGATTCTTCGTCTTCGACGTTTACGCCGGTGTTGCCCAGTTCTGGGTAGGTAAAAGTAATAATTTGTCCACAGTAGCTAGGGTCAGTCAGCACTTCCTGATAGCCACTCATGCCAGTGTTAAAGACAACCTCCCCGATCGCGGTTCCCGTTGCCCCAAACGACCAGCCAGCGTAGGCTGTTCCATCGGCTAAAACTAATAACGCAGGTTGAGCACCAGACAGAGGCATAGCAAGTCACCAAAAAACTCAGGCAGATTCTACTACAGACAGGATAGCCCTGTTTACTCGGTTGGGGTGTTCAGAGCGATCAATCTCCGCGATCGCAGGTTGGCCCGGGCATTGCGGCGCAGCATTGGCAGCTTAATTCGGCGCAGGGCAGAAGCCCGGCAGCGCCGATCCCAGTCTTCAGGGGACAGATTAGCTAACTCTGTGAGGCTGGGGGCTAAATTCCACTCGTAGGGCTGAAAGTCTGCCACATCCGTCGGTTGAGCAAACCGCTGATTCCAAGGGCAAACATCCTGGCAAATGTCGCAACCGGCCACCCAGCCGTCCAGATGGGGGATGATCTCGGCTGGCAAGGACTCTGAGCGATTTTCAATCGTGTGGTAAGCAAGGCAGCGATTGGCATCGACCACAAACGGTTCCGCGATCGCCTCGGTTGGGCAAGCCGCAATGCAGCGGGTGCAAGTGCCACAATGCTCAGCGTGGGGGCGATCGCCCGCTAGGGATAAATTGGTGAGAATTTCACCCAAAAACAGCCAGGAGCCGTAGTCTCTGGAAATCAAATTACTGTGTTTGCCAATCCAGCCGATGCCAGCCCGCTCAGCCCAAACCTTGTCTTGAACCGGGCCAGTGTCTACGTAATAGCGAGTTTGAATGGCCTCTGCTTGAGCTTGCAGCCAGTTCGCCAAGGCCTTTAGCCGCTTATGGATCACCAAATGATAGTCTCGCCCCCAGGCGTAGCGAGAAATTTTAGCGTGGTTTGGGTCGGTCGAGTGGGCATGGGGCGTGTAGTAGTTTAGCCCGACACAAATCAGCGATCGCACCTCAGGCATCACCTGGCGAATATCTTGCCGCTTCGGGTTGCTCATCCACGCCAAGTCAGCCTGATAGCCGCGATTCAACCAGGTTTGCAGGTGATTTGAGGCCGAGTCCAAGCCAGACTCCAGGCGGACAATGCCAACTTTCTGGAAGCCTAACTGAAGGGCAGCCTGTTTAATCTGCTCACTAGTGACTGTTGCTTGCACAAGGGCAGTAAGTCCTGCAATTTTTGAGGATGCGGACGGAGGGACTTGAACCCACACATCTTGCGATACTAGAACCTAAATCTAGCGCGTCTGCCAATTCCGCCACGTCCGCAGGCAATAATCCTCTCAATATTGTATCGGTTGCGTGACCGATCGCGGCTAAAACCTTTGATCACTTATGCTTAAAGGCTCTGTACAGGGTGTCCAAGCAACTCAAAGTCAGCGAACGGAAACTTTTTTTCAGATATTCAGTCAACGGGTGAGTAAAAGCAACCTCGATCGATAAACTCTCCTCAGAATTGTGTTCTAACGTTGTTATCTCTGAAGTCCCTGTAGACGTGTGATTTCAGTTTAAAGCTTAGATTGCTGGGTTAATCGCGATCGTCGAACTGAAACTTTTTCCAGATCCTGAGTCTACTCAGGAGTAAAAGCAGCATCAATCGATTTCAGTGCTTTCTCCGAGGATTTGAAAGTACCTACATTTTTATGTCAGTACTGTCTCGGAGAACGAGAGATTAGCCACGTCTTTTTTAATGATGGTTACGAAGTAGATAGGTCTTCTAAAGGGGGATTGAATTTATGTTGAGTCAAAATGGGTTGAACTTAAGTGCGGAATATGCGGGTGATCTTGAAATATCTTTACAAGGTGCTTATAGCCAACTCACCGCCGCTGCAAAAAGTGACAGTTTTCTGCCTGAAATAGTCCGAATCTATGGCGGAAGTGGAGATTCAAGTCGACTGCAAGAATTAGTTGATAGTTGGGCATCAGGCGATTTTAGCCAGTTACCCTCGATCGAGATTCTGTCAGGCAATTCGCTGAATGGTGCGAATGGGGCATTCTCAGAAACAACCTCTACAATTTATTTGTCTTCAGACTTTCTTTCTCAAAGCTTGACTAATCGGGATGTTCTTGGTCCGACAGGTCTTTTAATCGAAGAGATTGGACATTTTGTCGATACAATTATCAATCCAGGTAATGATACGGCTGGAGATGAGGGAGCATTATTTTCCGCAACTGTAATGGGAATTCCGCTTAATCGTGCACAAAGGTATTTGATCAATTCAGAAGATGATCATGGCTTCGTTAATATCGACAATCAGGCGATCGCTGTCGAACAAGCGCAGCCCTCAACTACAAAAGACTCGGCAAATGCAAGACCAGTCCTTTATGTTGCTACGAATGGCAACAATAATAACCCTGGTACAATTGATCGGCCATTTAAAACTATTAATAAGGCGGTGAGTATGATTGGTGATGGCGAGGGAGGTGTCATCAACGTTCGAGCCGGAACGTATGCAAATACTGCTGTCTGGATCGGTAATACCAACGATGGTAGCTCCACTTCTCCCCTAGTTATCCAACCTTATTTAAATGAGAAAGTCAATTTGAAGGGTGTCAGTTCAAAAGATGTGATTGGAGTCGGCGGACAGCATGTAACGATCAAGGGGTTTAATATTGGCAATGGTGCTAAGGGTATCGTTGGAGTCAAGGCCCAAAATCTTCAGGTTCTAAATAATACTGTTCATGATGTCACCGGACATGGTATTGGCATTTATGGCAATGATGGGTTCGGAACATCTAATATCAGCGTCAGTGGCAACACGGTCTATAACACAGCCCTTGCCAACAAATCGGGAACCGCTGATAGCTGGGCTAGTGGCATTACTATTTCACGCGGCAAAAATGCGTCTGTCACCAATAATCGAGTCTACCAAAACTACGGCGAAGGGATTACAATTACCCTTTCTGACAATGTTACCGTCAGTAATAATACAGCCTATGATAACTTTTCGGTTGGAGGAGTTTACCTAGACAATGCGACCAAAACCACAGTTGAAAATAATTTTATTTACTCAACTGGAAATAGCAATTATTTCAAGCAGCTCAATATTGGGCAAGGGGAAAAAGATTATCCTGGCTATGGCATCTATATGAACAATGAAAAGTATTCTAATATGTCCAACCCGAATAGTGATAACATTATTCGCAACAATATTATCAGTGGTACACTTGCAGGCATTGCAAAAACCAATCAGGCGAAAAACACGCTGATTGCCAACAATACTATCTCCGGATCAGTTGATCGTGAACTCGTGATCTTCACCGATCGCCGCGATGCCAATATAAGAATCACTAATAACATTTTTTCTGGTTCAACTAGTCGATCGGCTAACTGGTTTTCTGGTAATCCGACGGACTATACTTTCTCGAATAACCTTTGGTCAGAAAAACCTACCTTGGCAGCTAGGGGAAGGGGCGATATTTATGGTAGTGCACAGCTAGCTAATCCTGGTGGATCAAAAGCCACAGATTACAAAATTAAGACCACTTCTCCTGCCATAAATGCTGGGCTAACATTAAGCAATGTCAAGCGGGATTATTTTGGAGATAATCGCGCCAAGGATGGAGAAAATGACATTGGAGCAGATGAAGTAAGTTAGGGTTAGTTGGTTGATGCAGAGTTAGGATCAACTCTGCATCGCCGCCGAGTAATCATATACAGTCAAAAAATTTCATAATTTAGCCTCGTTCGTTGTCATTAGCCGTTAACTGCCACAGGGGCTGCACAAGCACACTCAGCATTAAGCCAGTGATGAAGGCAAAGGCTAGCACCACACCAACAGGCAGCTCAATTGATCGCAAAAACAAAAAACTCAAAGACACCGCCGTGGCATTTTGCACCGCCAGAATCGCGATCGCTCCCACCCAAAAGCTGAGCAAAGCTGCCAACAGTAAACTGACTCCGATCATTTCTTATGTCCACAATTACTGAAAGGCTGATGCTACCAGTCTAGCGGTCAGCATCAGCCGGAGCTAACCGCAACTCTACGTTTCTGTTCTGGGTTAGAACTCAAAGCTTTGACCTCAAACCTATGGGCTGTGGGAACGGTAGAGGGCAGACTGGTAGAGAACTTGTTCTTGGTGGGTGTGCAGCGTGCAGTCCGATTGAGGATAAGCGACGCAGGTGACAATGTAGCCTGCGGTAATTTCCGGCGATCGCAAAAACTTCTGCTCGCTCTGGTCAACCCTGCCCTCAATCAGTTTGGCCACGCAGGCTGAGCATTCGCCCTGTTTGCAGCCTGCGGGTAGGCGAATCCCGGCGGCTTCGGCTATATCTAGAATGTACTGATCATCTGGGACGGCGATTGCGGTTTCTTGGCCAGTCAGCGGATTAACCAGTCGGACTTGATAAACTGCCATCACGGCTCATGCTCTAAAGGATCAAAGATTGCATGATCACAACCCAAGGTAGAGAATAACAGGAAACCGCGATCGCCTAAAGGCTAGGGAGCAAACCCGATCTCTACTCCGTCAGATACTTGTGAATTCTAACTTTCGGCTGCGTTGATATGGCTGATTCCGACGATTCTTCTTCTCGCACCTTCTTGGGCAATTTGACTCAAGCAGTTCAAACCTTACATGCCAAGGTTGACTTTTCAAAGCTGAAGCTGAAGGAACAAGCCCGCGTTCCAGAACTGTGGGTTCAAGAAAATGCAGATGAAAAGGCTAAAACCTACCCCTTGCTGGGCGATCGCTACGTACTGGGCCGCAGCACCCGCTCTTGCGACATTGTGGTTCGCAACCCGATTGTTAGCCAAATCCACGCCTCCCTAGAACGGGACAGCAGCCAACGCACCCCGTTTGTAATCAAAGATGAAAACTCCACCAATGGCATTTTCCGGGGGCGAAAGCGGCTGACGCGAGCCGTCTTGCACCACAAAGACGTGCTTACCTTCGGACCACCAGAGCTGGAAGCAGCGGTAAGGGTGCAGTACATTGACCCGCCGCCATTGCCCGTGAGGATTTTGCGCTATGCCGCCTACGGCGTCAGCGGCGTGGTCGGAATTGCCCTGGTCGCGATCGCTATTGAGTGGCAAAAGTTTGCCGTGGTGCCTCTGCCCCCCTTTGATGAAGGCCCGGTGATTGTGCTGTCTCGCGATCGGGTTCCCCTGGCAGCGCCAGAGAACCAGGCCCATGGAGAGTTAAAAAGCCTCCAAGATTTCTCCCCTTACTTAACCAAAGCGGTGGTGGCTTCGGAAGACAGCCGCTTCTATTGGCACATCGGGGTTGACCCCTACGGCGTTTTACGGGCCGTGATTACTAATATTTCTGGGGGTGAACTGCGGGAAGGAGCCAGCACCCTCACCCAGCAGGTGGCCCGCACCCTGTTTCGCAGCTACGTTGGCAGCGAAGACTCGATTGGACGCAAACTGCGGGAAGCCGTGGTTGCTCTCAAGCTAGAAACCTACTACAGCAAAGATTTTATTCTGTTGGCTTACCTGAACCGCGTCTACTTGGGGGTGGGCAACAATGGGTTTGAAGATGCCGCTCAGTTTTACTTTGACAAGCCTGCCAAAAACTTGACCCTGGCCGAGGCAGCCACCTTGGTCGGAATTTTACCGGCTCCCAACAGCTTTAACCCCGTCCGCGACTACAGTACGGCGATCGCCTATCGCAACCGAGTGATTGCCCGTATGGCCGAGCAGGGGATGGTTTCGCCCCAAGAGGCAGAGCGGGCGCGGCGATCGCGGATTGAGGTTAGCCCGAAGGCGCGGGAAAAACTGGGTAACATCAAAGCCCCCTATTACTACAGCTATGTGTTTGATGAATTGGATGCTCTGCTGGGAAAGGATTTAGCCCAGGAAGGCAATTTTATTGTCGAGACGGGGCTAGATTTACGGATGCAGGCGAGGGCAGAAGCCGCCCTCAGAAACACGGTGACTAGCGCTGGCAGTCGCTATGGCTTCGACCAAGGCGCACTGGTGACAATGGATTTTGCCGCAGGCACCATTTTGGCCATGGTAGGCGGCGTCGATTATCGGCAGAGCCAATTTAACCGCGCCACCCAGGCCCTGCGTCAACCTGGCTCTACCTTTAAGGTGTTTGACTACACAGCAGCGATCGCCGACGGCATTTCCCCCAGCCGCGCCTACTCTTGCGCCCCGCTAACCTGGGAAGGGCAAACCTTTGCTGGCTGTGTGCATGGCTCCGGCAGTATGAGCTTATACAGCGGCATTGCCCAATCGGAAAATCCGATCGCCCTCCGCTTAGCCCAAGATATTGGGCTAGATCGGGTTATTGATATGGCTCGCACAATGGGGATTACCTCACCTCTGAAAGCAGTGCCGGGGTTGGTGCTGGGACAGAGTGAAGTTACTCTCCTAGAGATCAGCCGCGCCTTTGCCGTTTTGGCAGACAGCGGGCGCAAAAATCCGCCGATGGCGATTCTGCGTGTGCTGGATGCGGGAGACTGCGTTAAGCCAAAGGTGGTCGAAACCTGCCGCGTCATTTATAACCGAGCCGAGGAGCAGCGATCGCCGATCCAAGCCCTGCCAGCCGAAGTTGCCGCCACGATGACAGATATGTTGCAGGGCGTGGTTAGCTCTGGCACCGGCCGAGCCGCCGCTTTGGGGCTGGGGGAAGCAGGCAAAACCGGCACCACCAATGACGGGCGCGACCTTTGGTTTATTGGCTACGTCCCCAGCCAAAATTTATTAACTGGCGTTTGGCTCGGCAATGATAACAACTCCCCCACCGCTGGCAGTAGCGGTCAAGCCGCCGAGCTATGGGGTAACTATATGAACGCGGTCATTAGGTAATGAGGGAGATTTGCTGGAATGACGCTAGCGTTACTTATGACAAGATTGCGCTCTTGGCGTGGAGGTATCTGAAGGCAATCAGCAAAAGTCCCCACGAATCATGATGAACCTTGGATTTTATAGCCTTGCCCAACAAGCCTATGAACACTGAACGAATTGATACGTTATGGTTGTCTACCTGAGTGCAATGCCTTCTGCTGACGCGTAAGCTATCGTACCGCACCAGCTTGTGTAGTTCTGGAAATTTGCCTATTTTTATGAATAGCACTCATGTATCACAAAGATAACCTACGGGAGATTAGCAATTTGAGCCATAAACCAACTGCTGACTTTGCCATGATTCATTTGACGACTGCGCTGAAAAGCCTCCTCTAGCAAGGCAATGTCTAAACCAGGCAACACGTGAGAGTGGGTAATACGATGGCTACCATTGTTGGCGATCGCAAAAGCAATCACTTGGCTTCTCTGCACATCAACAATCCAATATTCGCGGATGCCAAGAGTTTCGTAAATCAAGCGTTTTTCACCCTTGTCATCAGCTAGGGAAGAGTAAGCAACTTCAATTACAAGATCGGGTGGCGGATAAATATCTAAGTCAATAATCGTTGTATTCCAAGGAATAGCTTCAGATTTAGTACCCAGGTAGAAAGAAGCATCCGGTTGCAATTCAGTACAGCCAATTTTGCGATAGGTGCAGTTATCGTGTCCATCTAAATCGAGCGATCGGAGGCTGGCAAACAGCGATACCATCGCCATCACAATGAAATGATCACGCGAATGAGGATTGCCAAGCGCTGCCATTGACTCAATCCTCATCTGTCCATTGTGGTAGTATCCCTTGGTTTTCTGACCAGCCGGATCACTTGTTACCCGCAGATACTCTTCCCAAGTCGCAGCTAGCCAAGTATCAGTCAGTACAGGAGTTTGGATCTGGCTCATAGAACATTTTGGATGACTGATTGCCTATTATACCGTTGAGAAGCGAGATCAAGTTTTGCCTATCAGTCTGAGCGCTGTCAGATAAATCGTTTTATTGGTGTCTAGAATGCGGTTTGAAACAATTAAGAGGCTGACTGTATAGACATTACCCATACTTTCGCCAAGACAGAATTTATGCTTTCTGGGTAGCTGACAGGTGTACCATCGAGGTTGGCGTGTTGTAGCTAACTCGATTTTTTTGCTCAATTTTCATAGGTGCTTTCATGACAGCAGTCACTCCTAACCCCGCCTCCGCAATCCCGGCTTTCTGTGAAGGGATTCAATATTTTGGCGAGGATTTCCCCGACTTTGCCACCTATGGACAATCGCCAGCGATCGCCCCCGGTACGACTGCGATCGCTAGCCCGACTGACAAAGCAGCCGTGTTTCAAACCCTGCTGGCGGCGGATGCGCTGCGCTATTTAATCTTGCAAATGACGGCTAGCAAAGCTTCTGGGCATCCGGGTGGGTTTGCCAGTCAAGCTGAAGCCTATGCGGCGCTGGTAATGCTGGGTCACAAAAACATCATTACGGAAGTTGGACATCACGCGCCTGGCTTCTATAGCGCCATGTTTTTGGATCGCTCCCTGGAAAATATGGGGATTGAAACTGTGCAGCACCTGCGCGATCGGTTCCGGGAGCAGCATGGGCTACTCGGTCATCTATCTGGCTATATTCCGGGCATTTTGGCTCCGGCTGGGCCCTTGGGGCAAGGGCAACACTTTGCAATGGCAGCAGCTTGGCTGCATCGCGACAAACTTTTCCCGTTTACGGTTGGGGATGGAGGGCTGGGCGAACCCTACATTGTCAGCAGCATGGCTCACTTCCATACGGCCTTTCCAGCGGTGACGAATTTTCTGCCGGTGCTGGTTTGGAATGGCTATAGCCAGGAACACCACAGCATGGTGTCGCTCCAATCCAACCAGGGAATGATTGACTACTGGCGAGGCAATGGCTTTGCTGAAGTGATTTTGGTTGATGCTAAAGACTTTGACGACCAAGGACAAGTCGGTGACTACGTTGATAGCACCGTGTTCTCGCCTGCCCAGCGCTTGGCTTTTACGGAGGCTGTTTTGGTTGGCTGCGATCGCGCTGCCAAATCTGCCCTCGGCGGCAAGCTGACGGTTTTGATCATTAAGCAGCTCAAGGGGGCGGGGGTACACGCCAAGGGAGCCAAATCCCATAATCTTTATCCCCAGCACACTCTCGACAACCCCGATATTGTCGGGGCGCTCAAAACTCGCGCCCTCACTCCGGCGGCTTGGAATTTAGTTCGCACCAACTGCGAGCGAGCTGGGGGCGGGCCCGCCGCTAAAACCGTGGTGACAGAATTTGTCTTGCCGTTGCCGGATTTAGGGGCGCTGGCTCTAGAGGAATTCCCAATCGGCGGTGACCCGAAAGTTTCGACGACTGCGATGGGAAAATTGGTCGGGCAAGTTGGGCAAAGCGATCGCAAGTATCTAGTTTCTAATGCCGATGGTAACGAAGCCTCTGGAATTGCCAACATCAACCAAGCCCTCAAAATCATTCACCCGACCACAGATCCACTTTACAATCAGGCCCCGAACGGTCAGGTCTACGAACCTCTGAGCGAAGATGCCTGCGCGGGTCTGGCGGCTGGCTTAGCGCTGATGGGCAGTCGCACCCTCTGGTGTTCCTACGAGTCGTTTGCGATCAATGGACTGCCGATTTGGCAAACCGTGATTCAAGCGATGGCGGAACTGCGTCGGCCGACTCCTTCCACTATTACCTTATTTACGGCCGGGGCCTTAGAGCAAGGTCGCAACGGTTGGACGCACCAGCGCCCGGAAATCGAAGCCTACTTCGCCGCCATGATGCGAAATGGCAACGTCTTTCCGCTATTCCCCCCCGATGCCAACAGCATTCAGGTTTGCTACGAATGGGGACTTAGCACCCAAAACAAAGGAATTGTAATTACGGCCAGTAAATCTCCCCTACCGATCCGCACCAGCTTTGAGCAAACCCGCCAAGGACTAGCCCAGGGAGCAATTGTTTTAGACGAAAGGGCAGGGGGTAAGCAAGTTGTGTTTGCTGTCTTGGGTGACATGGCCCTAGTGCCCGTGTATGCGGCGGCTGAGCAACTGCAAGCCCAAGGCATCGGGGTGCGAATTGTCTCGGTGATTAATCCGCGTCGTCTCTATCGCCCTGATGATGTCGCTTGGTCAACCTGCGCCCAACCCGATCGCAGCTTTGCGACTGATGCTGAGTTTGAGACGCTGTTAGGCGGCGATGCGCTGATCGGGGTAACGGGCGGTGCCAGCGGTTTGCTAGAGCCAATCATGCTGCGCAGTCAAGCCAAACGCGACACCTTTGCCTGGAAGCGAGGCGAAACGACAGCCAGCGCTGGTGAACTGATGAACTTCAATGGTCTGACGGCAGCAGCACTCGCCAAACGGGCGATCGCCCTGGTCAGCTAAAAAAATAAAGCTGGACAAGTCCAGCTCGCTGGCCTACAATGTGTAGTTGCGCCCAAAATAAGGATACTGATTGAATTTACTAATCATTCAAGTCCTGGGCCAATATGGGTGATTTGAGAGCGATAGCGCATCTAGTTCCCTTCTGGGTTTGATTGCCTACACCTGAGCGAGTCTGTCCGAGCCAAATCTGCGATTAGGCAGTTTGAGAGTTGGCGGCGATCGCTTGAAAAGGCTAAGCATTCAGTTGGTCAGCCATTGTGGCTGGCTGGTTGTTTATTTCAGTGTCGAGTTCGTTAGGGAGACACAACTACTGTGGCTGTCGGTATTTTGGGACAAAAGCTGGGCATGACCCAGGTTTTTGATGAAACAGGCAAAGCGATTCCTGTCACGGTTGTGCAAGCTGGCCCCTGCCCAGTTACACAAATTAAAACCAAGCAGACCGACAGCTACTCAGCCGTTCAGGTTGCCTTTGGGGAAGTGCGGGCTAAGTCCCTCAACAAACCGGAGCTTGGGCACTTGGCTAAGTCTGAAACTGCCCCGATGCGGCATTTGCGAGAGTATCGCCTGCCAGATGTGGCTCAGTATTCCCTGGGTCAAGTCCTGAAGGTCGAAGATTTGTTCACGGTGGGGCAAATTGTTGATGTCGCAGGCACCAGCATTGGTCGCGGGTTTGCTGGCTATCAAAAGCGGCACAACTTCAAGCGCGGGCCAATGGCCCACGGCTCCAAAAATCATCGTGCGCCCGGTTCGACTGGAGCTGGGACAACTCCCGGTCGAGTTTATCCCGGCAAGCGGATGGCAGGACAGTTGGGCAACGCCCGCGTCACCGTTCGCAAGCTGACCGTGGTGCGGGTGGACGCTGAGCGGAATCTGCTGTTAATTAAGGGCGCTCTGCCCGGTAAGCCGGGGGCGCTGCTTAGCATTACCCCGGCCACAATTGTCGGTCAGAACTAGGCACTGGTAGGGAAGCATCATGGTTGAATGTGTCGTTAAAGATTGGCAAGGGGCTGAGGCTGGGCAAGCCTCCCTTGATTTAAAAGTTGCTAAAGCAGAAACCGCTGCTCATATTGTCCATCAGGCTCTGCGGCGGCAGATGAACAATGCTCGTCAGGGTACAGCATCGACCAAAACCCGGGCCGAAGTGCGCGGGGGTGGTCGTAAACCCTGGCGGCAGAAAGGCACAGGTCGAGCCAGAGCCGGTTCAATTCGTTCTCCGCTATGGCGGGGGGGTGGTGTGATCTTTGGCCCTAAACCCAGAGATTACTCTGTCAACATGAACCGCAAGGAGCGTCGTCTGGCTCTCAGAACCGCCTTGATGGATCGGATTGCTGATTTGATTGTGGTGCAAGACTTTAGCGCCCAGTTGCCTCGCCCTAAGACTAAGGAGCTGCTGCAAGCGATCGCCCGTTGGGGAGTTGACCCTGATGCAAAGGTGCTGATCATCCTGGGTGAAAAGCAAGATAATGTTTTTCTGTCGGCGCGCAACATTGCCAGAGTGAAGCTGATTCAGGCGACAGGGTTGAATATGTTCGACCTGCTGAATGCGGATACGATCATTGCCACCGCTGAAGCCATTGCTAAAATTCAGGAGGTTTACGGTGAGTGAGTTTAATCCCCGTTCCTTGGCCGATTTGGTCAGGCGGCCAATTGTGACTGAAAAGGCAACCGTGCTGCTGGAAGAAAATCAGTACACGTTTGAAGTTGACCCGCGGGCCACTAAGCCCCAAGTCAAAGCGGCGATCGAAGAGCTGTTTGATGTCAAAGTTACTAGCGTCAACACCCAAAATCGCCCCCGTCAAAAGCGGCGGGTGGGTAAATTTGCTGGCTACCGCCCTCAGTATAAGCGGGCTGTCGTGACGCTTGCCCCTGGCAGTTCTATTACCCTCTTCCCAGAGGTTTAATCCACTTTTTGACCCTAAGCTGAGCAACCTGTAATTATGGGCATTCGCGTTTATCGACCCTATACTCCTAGCACTCGCCAGAAAAGTGTTTCAGATTTCGCTGAGATCACAACTGACTCGCCTGAGAAGTCCCTCACCAGTTCCAAGCATCGTAAGAAAGGGCGGAATAACCGAGGTGTGATCACCAGCCGTCGTCGGGGGGGTGGGCACAAGCGACTTTACCGGGACATTGATTTTCGCCGCAACAAGCTGAATGTACCGGGCGTGGTTTCAACCGTTGAGTACGATCCAAATCGCAACGCTCGGATTTCACTGATTACCTATCGCGATGGCGAGAAGCGCTACATTCTCCATCCTCGCAACCTAGCAGTCGGGACGGTGATTTTAGCCGGCCCAGAGGCAGGCTTTGAAATTGGGAATGCGCTTCCACTAGCCAAAATTCCGCTGGGGACTGGCGTCCATAATGTTGAAATTACCCCTGGCAAGGGTGGACAGATGGTGCGGGCAGCCGGAGCGATGGCTCAGGTTGTCGCTAAAGAAGGAGACATGGTAACGCTGAAGCTGCCTTCGGGGGAAATGCGCCTGTTCCGCAAAGAGTGCTACGCCACGATTGGGCAGATTGGCAATCTAGAATCCAATAACATCAGCATTGGTAAAGCCGGGCGCAACCGCTGGAAAGCTCGTCGCCCGAAAGTTAGAGGCTCCGTTATGAACCCGGTTGACCACCCGCACGGCGGTGGAGAAGGGCGGGCCCCGATCGGGCGCAGCGGCCCAGTTACCCCTTGGGGCAAGCCGACCTTGGGCTACAAGACTCGCAAGAAGAAAAAGCTCAGCAATGCGCTGATTGTCCGCCGCCGCCGTAAATCATCCAAGCGCGGACGCGGCGGTCGTCAGTCTTAAGGTAGTTCTAAAAGTTGGCTCTTAGGTAAATATCATGGCTCGTTCATTAAAAAAAGGTCCGTTTGTGGCTGATCACTTGCTGAGTAAGGTTGAAGCCCTTAACGTCAAAGGCGACAAGCAAGTGATCAAAACTTGGTCGCGGGCCTCGACAATTTTGCCCCAGATGATTGGGCACACGATCGCTGTCCACAATGGTCGGATGCACGTCCCCGTCTACGTGACCGAGCAAATGGTCGGTCACAAGCTGGGAGAATTTGCCCCGACCCGCACCTTTAGAAGCCATACCAAGGGCGATAAAAAAGCCCGTTATTAAACACTCTTATTGCTAGAAAGATTGAGCTACAGCTATGGCTATTGATCGTAAAAATCCATCTCAGGCCTACGCCACCGCCCGCTATCTGCGGATGTCACCCCACAAGGTGCGGCGAGTGTTAGATCAGGTGCGGGGACGCAGCTACCGAGAAGCGCTAATAGTTTTAGAGTTTATGCCCTACCGAGCCTGTGAGCCGGTTCTCAAGGTGCTGCGCTCTGCGGTTGCCAATGCCGAAAATAACCAGGGATTCGATCCAGCAGATTTAGTGGTCAGTGAAGCTTACGCTGATGCCGGTCCCTCACTGAAGCGATTTCGCCCCCGCGCGCAGGGGCGAGCTTACCAAATTCGGAAGCCGACCTGCCATGTGACGATTGCCGTTGCGCCGGCACCTGCTAGCTGAGATTGGCTCTAGTTTTCGCTTGACGTATTGCATGTCGTTGATCAGAAGGTTCATTTGTGGGACAGAAAATTCATCCAACTGGTTTCCGCCTCGGCGTGATTCAAGACCATCGTTCCCGCTGGTTTGCAGATCCCGATCGCTATCCAGAATTACTGCAAGAAGACTACAAAATTCGCAAGTACGTCACCAAGCAACTCAGTAACGCCGGTCTGGCTGAGATTCGGATTGAACGCAAGGCCGATCAGATCGACCTCCAAGTCCGTACCGCTCGGCCGGGTGTGGTTGTGGGTCGAGGGGGAAGCGGGATTGAAACCCTGCGCCAAGGGCTAGAAAAGCAGTTGGGCAGCGGGCGATCAATCAAGGTCAACGTCTTAGAAGTTGCCCGGGCTGACGCCGAAGCTAGCCTGATTGCCGAGTATATTGCCCAGCAGCTAGAGCGCCGCGTCTCGTTTCGGCGCGTCGTCCGCCAGTCCATTCAGCGGGCGCAGCGAGCCGGGGTTGAAGGGATCAAGATTCAAGTTTCTGGGCGCTTAAACGGAGCCGAAATCGCCCGGACAGAATGGACGCGAGAAGGCAGAGTGCCTCTGCACACCCTGCGGGCAGACATTGACTACTCTTACTGCACAGCTCAGACCATCTACGGCATCTTAGGAGTCAAGGTTTGGGTCTTTAAAGGCGAGGTAATTCCAGGGCAAGAAGAGCCAGCCAGCACCCGTGATGCGCAGCCTCGGCAGCGCCAGCAAAGAAAGCAGCGGTTTGAAGATCGCTCTAATGAAGATAACTAGGCTGCCCCAGCTTTTTCGGTCATTATTTTGAGATTGTCATCATGTTAAGCCCAAGAAGAACTAAATTTCGCAAGCAGCAGCGGGGTCGGATGACCGGGGCAGCCACCCGGGGCAATACCCTTAACTTCGGCGAGTTTGGTCTGCAAGCCCAAGAGCCAGCCTGGATTACCTCACGCCAAATCGAAGCCGGTCGGCGGGCGATGACTCGCTACATTCGCCGGGGTGGCAAAATTTGGATTCGGCTGTTTCCCGATAAGCCAGTCACGATGCGCCCGGCGGAAACCCGGATGGGTTCGGGTAAGGGAGCACCGGAGTTTTGGGTAGCCGTGGTCAAACCCGGCCGGATTATGTACGAAATTGCCGGAGTCTCAGAAGAAGTGGCCCGGGAAGCGATGCGATTAGCGGCTTTTAAGATGCCGATCAAAACCAAGTTTATTGTGCGTGAGCCGGAGGATTCGTAACCATGGCGCTTTCTAAAGTTCAGGATTTGCGTACCCTTACGGATGCCGAAATCGAAGCCCAGATCTTGGCTTTGAAGCGGCAATTGTTTGAACTGCGGCTGCAAAAAGCGACTCGTCAAGAGGTGAAGCCACATCAGTTTAAGCACATTCGCCATCAATTGGCCCAGTTACTGACCCTGGAGCGCGAGCGGCAAACCAGTCAGCAATCGTCGGCATCTTAAATTCAGAGCAAGGAGTAAGGTTATGGCAGTCAAAGAAAGAGTGGGTTTGGTCGTCAGCGACAAGATGCAGAAGACGGTTGTTGTCGCAGTCGAAAATCGGGCCCCCCACGTCAAGTACGGCAAAACAATGGTGCGAACCAAGCGCTACAAAGTCCACGATGAAGAAAACCAATGTCGGATCGGCGATCGCGTCCGCATTCAAGAAACCCGCCCCCTCAGCCGCACCAAGCGCTGGGCTGTCAAAGATATTCTCAGTTCCGCTCCTCAGGCCTAGGTAATCCGTCATGATTCAACAAGAAAGCTACTTGAATGTTGCTGACAACAGCGGAGCCAAAAAGCTGCTCTGCATTCGGGTTGTGGGCGGCGGCAACCGGCGCTACGGCGGCGTGGGCGATGTGATTATTGCCGCCGTCAAAGACGCTACGCCCAACATGCCAGTCAAAAAATCAGATGTCGTCCGGGCAGTGATTGTGCGAACCCGCAAAACAATCCGCCGCGACAGCGGCATGAGCATCCGGTTTGATGACAATGCAGCCGTGTTGATCAACCAAGATGGCAACCCCAAAGGCACCCGCGTGTTTGGGCCGGTAGCCAGGGAGCTGCGGGATAAAAACTTTACCAAAATCGTTTCTTTGGCACCGGAGGTGCTGTGATGGTCAAACCTGTCGTTCGCTTTCGGATGCACGTCAAAAAAGGTGACACCGTGCAAGTGATTGCCGGTAAAGACAAAGCCAAAGTTGGCGAAGTCCTCCAAGTTTTCCCCAAAACCAGTCAGGTGGTAGTGCAGGGCGTGAATGTCAAAACCAAGCACGTCAAGCCTCAGCAAGAAGGAGAATCTGGGCAAATTAAAACCCAGGAATTTCCGATTCACAGCTCGAATGTAATGGTTTATTCAACCAAGCAAAACGTGGCTAGCCGGATCTGCTACTCCTTTGATGACAAAGGCAGAAAAGTGCGGATGCTAAAGAAAACAGGTGAGGTTCTCGATTAGTTTTTCTTTGATTGTTCTGATCAAAACTTTGAGCGTTGATTGCCCCTGACCCAGCCCAGGGATTATTAGGAAACAGACCCATGTCGCAGCGATTAAAAACCTTCTACCTCGAAACAGCCGTCCCCAAGCTGACCGAGCAATTCAAGTATATAAATATTCATCAGGTACCCAAGGTGGTCAAGGTGACGGTCAACCGCGGTCTGGGAGAGGCGGCTCAAAACGCCAAGGCCCTAGAAGCCACCCTGAGCGAAATGGCTACCATTACCGGTCAAAAGCCGGTTGTGACCAGAGCGAAAAAGGCGATCGCTGGCTTCAAAATTCGGGAAGGAATGCCGGTGGGTGTGATGGTCACCCTGCGCGCAGACTTGATGTATGCCTTTTTGGATCGGTTGATTAATCTAGCCCTGCCCCGGATTCGTGACTTTCGGGGGATTAGCCCCAAGAGCTTCGATGGTCGGGGTAACTATACCCTCGGCTTGCGGGAGCAACTGATCTTTCCAGAGGTGAGCTACGACAGCATTGATCAAATTCGCGGCATGGATGTGTCGATTATCACCACGGCAACCTCTGACGAAGAAGGGCGGGCCTTGCTGAAAGTGCTGGGGATGCCTTTCCGGGAGAGCTAAATAGCGTGGCGACTGGAGGCGGTTTAATAAGGAGTAATTATGGCGGCTAACGACACAATTGGAGATATGTTGACCCGGATTCGCAATGCGAACCTGGCTCGGCATCAGACGACAGAGGTTCCAGCCACTCGGATCACTCGGAACGTGGCTGAAGTGCTGCAAAAAGAGGGCTTCATTACCGGCTTCGAGGAAGCTGGCGAAGGCGTGAAGCGCCACCTAGTGATTTCCCTCAAGTATCGGGGCAAACAGCGTCAGCCCACGATTACCGCCCTCAAGCGCGTCAGCAAACCAGGACTCCGGGTCTACTCCAATCGCAAAGATTTACCGCGGGTTCTGGGCGGGATTGGAATTGCGATCGTTTCCACCTCCAGCGGCATTATGACTGACCGGGATGCCCGGCGCAGCGGCGTCGGCGGTGAAGTTCTCTGCTACGTCTGGTAAGACTTGCAACTGAAATTGGCGATTAACACTGGATTGATAGAAGTAGGTTGAAGGTTATGTCTCGTATTGGCAAGCGCCCGATTAATATTCCTGATAAAGTCACTGTCACCTTGGCGGGTCAGCAGGTGGCGGTCAAAGGCCCTAAAGGCGAACTATCGCGAGTTTTGCCGCCGGAAGTTCTAGTGGCGCAAGAAAACGGCATGGTGCTAGTCACTCGTCGCGATGAGTCCCGGCCAGCTCGGCAGCGGCATGGACTGTGCCGGACTTTGGTCGCCAACATGGTGGAGGGAGTGTCTCAGGGCTTTCAGCGGCGGCTGGAAATTCAGGGCGTCGGCTACCGGGCCCAAGTCAGCGGCAGTAACTTGACCCTTAACGTTGGCTACAGCCATCCGGTTGAAATTGTCCCGCCCAAGGGAGTATCCCTAGAAATTGAGGACAATGCAGGCAAGAAAGTCAACCAAGGAACTTTAGTCATCGTCAGCGGCATTGACAAAGAACAGGTCGGCAATACTGCTGCCCAAATTCGGGCTGTCCGTCCCCCAGAGCCTTACAAGGGTAAGGGGATTCGCTACTCTGGCGAAGCCGTCAGACGCAAAGTTGGCAAAACAGGTAAGAAATAATGAAACTCAGTCGCGTAGAATCAACTCGCAGCCGCCATCGGCGCGTTCGGCGCAAGGTCAGTGGGACGGGCGATCGCCCTCGGTTAGCTGTTTTTCGCTCCAATCAGCATATTTATGCCCAGGTGATTGATGATGTGCAGCAACACACTTTGGTGGCTGCTTCGACTGTTGAGCCTGAATTTAAGACAAAGAGCAGTGCCAATTGCGATGCCTCCAGCCAGATTGGCAAGCTAATTGCTGAGCGATCGCTGGCCAAAGGCATCAGTAGCGTTGTGTTCGATCGGGGCGGCAAACTTTACCACGGGCGTGTGAAAGCCCTGGCAGAAGCAGCCAGAGCAGCAGGCTTAGAGTTTTAAGGAAAAATTCCGATGGCAAATCGTCGTAAAAGTGCACGCAATGTAGAGAAAGAAACCAACTGGCAAGAGCGGGTGGTGCAAATTCGCCGCGTTTCTAAGGTGGTCAAAGGCGGTAAAAAGCTCAGCTTCCGGGCGATCGTTGTAGTTGGCAATGAGCGCGGTCAAGTCGGGGTTGGAGTCGGCAAAGCCAGTGACGTGATTGGTGCCGTCAAAAAGGGCGTTGCCGACGGCAAAAAGCACCTAGTGGATGTGCCAATTACGAAGTCCAGCTCAATCCCTCACCCGACCAGCGGCATCGGCGGCGCTGCCAAAGTAATGATGCGTCCGGCTGCTCCGGGTACCGGGGTCATTGCCGGGGGAGCAGTCCGCACAGTTTTGGAACTGGCTGGCGTCCGCAACATCTTGGCTAAGCAGTTGGGTTCTAGTAACCCACTTAATAATGCCAGGGCAGCGGTGAATGCCCTTGATTCTCTCCGCACGTTTTCCGATGTGGCTGAAGAGCGGGGGATTCCGGTCGAAAGCCTGTATGCCTAGTGTGTCAGCGCTGCCAAATGTGATTGTTCATTGCGTGAAAAGACTATGAGACTCTCAGATCCTCAACCCCAAGCTGGTTCTCAGCATCGTCGCCGTCGGGTCGGGCGAGGCATAGCTGCTGGCCAAGGGGCCAGTTGCGGCTTTGGTATGCGAGGGCAAAAATCCCGCTCCGGTCGCCCAACTCGGCCAGGCTTTGAGGGAGGTCAAAATCCTCTCTATCGCCGGATTCCCAAGCTGAAGCACTTTCCCTTAATCAATCGCCAGCAATACACTACGATAAATGTAGGTAAGCTGAATGTATTGCCTGCAAATACAGTTGTGACACTTGCTTCTTTAATTGAGGCAGGCATTGTCACAACCGACGACGGCCCACTCAAGATCCTGGGTGATGGAGAACTTTCCGTCAAGCTGAAGGTTGAGGCTGCCGCCTTTACAAAGTCGGCTCAAGCCAAAGTTGAAGCGGCCGGTGGCAGTTGCACAGCAGCCGATGCCTAAACCATGTTTATTGTCTAGAGGGACTGCCTAATGGTTGTTAGTCGTGGTAAAGCGCCCACTGCTCAAGAAACCTTCGTGCAGATGGCCCAAGCAGCGGGTCTGCGAGGTCGGCTTCTGGTCACCATTGGTCTCCTGGTTCTGATCAGGCTGGGAATTTATCTGCCGATTCCTGGCATTGATCGTCAGGTGTTTGCCCAGAGCATTGCCAATAACCCGGTGATCGGTTTCTTGGATATTTTCTCTGGTGGTGGGATTTCTACGCTGGGGATTTTTGCGCTCGGCATTCTGCCCTATATTAACGCTTCGATTATTTTGCAATTATTGACGGCTGCTTTGCCTTCTCTAGAGCGGCTTCAAAAAGATGAAGGAGAAGCAGGCCGACGGAAGATTTCTCAAATAACGCGCTATGTCGCCCTCGCTTGGGCGGTGATTCAAAGTGTGGGGATCGCAGTTTGGGTTAGCTCTACCCCCGGTGCGGTTGCTGCTCCTGGCCCAGTTTTCATTGCAGAGACGGCCTTGGCCCTGACGGCGGGTTCAATGTTTGTGATGTGGGTTTCGGAGCTGATTACTGAGCGTGGAATTGGAAATGGCGCTTCGCTGCTGATATTTCTAAATATTGTTTCTTACTTGCCCACCTCGATTTCCCAGACGGTTGAGCTAGCTGAAAGTGGGGGTAGCGTTGGCGGGGTTGTGATTCTGGCGATCGTGTTTCTACTCATGATTGTCGGAATTGTGTTTGTCCAAGAGGGAACGCGGCGAATTCCAATTGTCTCAGCCCGGCGACAGGTAGGGCGGCGACTGTATCGGGAGCAAACCAGCTATTTGCCCTTGAAGCTGGTGCAGGGAAATGTGATGCCGATTATTTTTGCCTCAGCCGTCTTGGTTTTGCCTTCCTCCCTCGGCCAGTTTTTCCAAAATGAGTGGGTTGCTCGCGTCACCTCCTACCTCTCTCCAGCCGGGCCAACTCCCTGGATTTACATGATTTTCTACCTTGTGTTGATCATGTTTTTCAGCTATTTCTATGCTTCTTTGGTCGTCAACCCAGTGGATATGTCGCAAAACCTGAAGAAAATGGGGGCTAGTATTCCTGGCATTCGCCCCGGCAAGGCAACTTCAGATTACATTGAGCGAGTGATTAACCGTTTGACTTTTCTGGGCGCGATTTTTCTGGGCTTAGTGGCGATTTTGCCAACCGCAGTGGAAAGTGCGACTAGAGTAACGACCTTTCAGGGCTTTGGTGCGACGTCGCTGTTAATTCTGGTCGGGGTGGCGATCGACACCGCTAAGCAAATTCAAACCTACGTAATTTCGCAACGTTACGAAGGAATGGTGAAGCAGTGACGCGCTTAATCTTGTTTGGTGGTCCGGGGTCTGGCAAAGGCACTCAGGCAGCTTTTTTGGTTGACTACCTGGAAGTCCCCCATATTTCAACTGGCGATATTCTCCGGGCAGAAAAAGCAGATAAAACCGAGTTGGGACAGCAAGCCCAAGCTTTTATGGATCGAGGTGAGCTTGTGCCTGACCAAGTTGTAGTGGACATGGTAGCCAATCGGATGGCTCAGCCGGATGCTGAGGCGGGCTGGCTGATGGATGGTTTTCCGCGCAACACCAGCCAAGCGATCGTGTTTGAGCAAATGTTGGACAAAATTAACCAACCCTACGATTGCCTGCTGTTTTTGGATGTGCCGCCGCTGACGCTGAATCAGCGGGCCTTAAATCGCCGGCAGCAGATGGCCCAGTCAGGTCAGCAGCGGTCTGATGATACACCTGAGACAATCCTCAAGCGGCTAACCGTCTACGAGCAGGAAACCTTACCGATGATTCTGAACTATCAGAAACATCCTAAGTTTATCTATATCGACGGGACGTTATCGGTCGAGGAAGTAACCGCTAGCATTAAACGCAGTATTGCCAAAGGAGGCGTAAATTAGCTTGACTAAGCAAGATGCGATTGAAATTGAAGGGACAGTCACAGAGTCGCTGCCCAATGCCATGTTTCGGGTTGAGTTAGACAATGGCTTTAATGTGTTGGCACACATTTCTGGCAAGATTCGGCGGAATTATATTAAGATTTTGCCCGGCGATCGCGTCAAAGTTGAACTAACTCCCTACGACTTAACCAAAGGTAGAATTACTTACCGTTTGCGTAAGAAGTAACCTTGTTGATATAATGTGAGTTTTGCACCCTTTTCCAGCAGCCCAGAAGCAATGAAAGTTCGTTCCTCAGTCCGTAAAATTTGTGAGAAATGCCGCGTTATTCGTCGGCGTGGCCGAGTCATGGTGATTTGCTCTAACCCCAAACATAAGCAACGTCAGGGTTAGAGTAGCACTAATCACTTCACTTTAGAAGTACTAATCACTTCATTTAACAAGCATTACAGGGAGATAAGCAGCGTGGCACGGATTGCCGGAGTAGACCTGCCTCGTGATAAACGAGTTGAAATTGGTCTGACATATATTTACGGAATTGGTCTGACCCGATCCCATGAGATTCTTGATAAAACCGGCGTCAATCCTGACACCCGGATCAAAGAACTGACAGATGCCGATGTAACTGCGCTCAGGGCGGCGATCGAAGCCTATCAGGTTGAGGGTGATTTGCGGCGTTTAGAAGCCATGAACATCAAGCGATTGATGGACATTGGCACCTATCGAGGACGCCGGCACCGCTTGGGCTTACCTGTGCGAGGGCAGCGTACCCGCACCAATGCTCGAACTCGCCGCGGTGGTCGTCGGACTGTCGCTGGCAAGAAGAAAGCCCCTGGTAAGAAATAGTTAGCCAATCCTTAATTTTTTGCCTGTTAGCCCGGTTATTAATTCGCTCAACTTTCCTTCAATTAACGTCATCATGCCGCAACAACCAACCAAACGCACTGGCAGCCGTAAACAAAAGCGGAATGTGCCCAATGGTGTAGCCCATATTCAATCTACCTTCAACAACACGATTATTACGATTACAGATGCAGCAGGTGAAGTCATCTCTTGGTCTTCAGCCGGGGCGAGTGGATTTAAAGGGGCTAAAAAAGGCACCCCTTTTGCCGCCCAAACAGCGGCTGAAAGCGCTGCTCGGCGGGCCACCGATCAGGGAATGCGTCAAATTGAAGTCATGGTGAGCGGCCCTGGCGCGGGTCGAGAAACAGCGATTCGAGCCTTACAAGGGGCCGGACTAGAGATCACCTTGATCCGCGATGTTACGCCGATCCCCCACAATGGCTGCCGTCCCCCCAAGCGGCGGCGAGTTTAGCGGCAGTGGGATCGGTAATCACTTTGAGGGAGGCATGATTGTGGGTTTTCAAGTAGAGTGCGTTGAGTCTCGCACTGAGGCAGATTACAGCCAATATAGTCAGTTTGTGCTCGAAACGTTAGATCGAGGTCAGGGTACAACAGTCGGCAATGCCCTCAGACGGGTATTGCTGTCTAACCTGATCGGCACTGCTGTGACTTCGGTGCGGATTGCGGGCGTTAACCACGAGTTTGCGACCATTCCAGGCGTTAGAGAAGACGTTCTTGACATCCTGCTAAAGATGAAGGAGCTGGTTTTAAGAAGCTATGTTCCAGAGCCTCAAATTGGTAGGCTGTTTGTGCAGGGACCGGCAACCGTAACGGCGGGCGATTTTGAAATGTCGCCGGAAGTGGACATCATTAATCCAGATCAGTACATCGCCACGTTGTCGGCTGATGCAACCCTGGAAATGGAGTTTAAGATCGAGCAAGGCAAAGGCTACCGCGCGATTGACCGCAGTCGAGATGATTCTGCTGCTCTCGACTATTTGCAGATTGATGGCATTTTTATGCCGGTTCGCAAGGTCAATTATGCGGTCGAAGATGCCCGCGTGGGTGGGTCAGTTGAGAAAGATCGGCTGATTTTAGATATTTGGACGGATGGCAGTTTGACGCCGCAGGAGGCGCTCAATCAAGCCGCCAGCATTTTAGTGGATCTGTTCAATCCGCTCAAAGATGTCCCCTTCAAGTCAACCGAATTTACCCACGACGACAGCGAAGACGAGACCAATCAAATTCCGATTGAGAACCTCAACCTGTCGGTCAGGGCCTATAACTGCCTGAAGCGGGCCCAAATCAACAGTGTGTCTGACCTCTTGGGCTACTCTCAGGAAGACCTGCTAGAGATTAAAAACTTTGGCGCTAAGTCGGCCGAAGAGGTAATTGAGGCCCTGCAAAAAAATCTGGGCATCATGCTGCCGCTCGAAAAACCAGCTAAGTCTGGCTAGCTGCCAATCTGACTGTTTATTTAGGATTGATTAATTAGGGTTAATGTCATGCGTCACCGTTGTCGAGTTAATTTATTAGGTAAGCCTGCTGACCAGCGCAAGGCGCTGCTGCGATCGCTCACCACCGAGCTAATTCGGCACGGGCGCATTACCACGACTAAAGTCCGGGCCCAAGCGGTGCGCTCTGAAGCCGAAAAAATGATCACCTTGGCCAAAGAAGGGTCATTGAGTGCCCGTCGGCGGGCGATGGGCTACATCTACGATAAGCAGTTGGTGCACGCCCTATTTCAGCAGGCTGGGGAGCGCTATGGTCAGCGTCAGGGGGGCTATACCCGGATCATTCGCACTGTGAGAAGACAGGGCGACAATGCTGAAATGGCCGTGATTGAGCTGGTTTAAGAGTGCGATCGCCGCTGTATGTCCATGCCTGTTGCTGCCTCTACCCACCGGATTGTCCTAGTGCTTCAGTATCTAGGCACGGATTTTTATGGCTGGCAGCGGCAGCCCGCCCATCGGAATGTCCAGCAAGAAGTTGAAGCAGCGATCACTGGGGTGGTTGGGCAACCGGTGACGCTCCATGCTGCGGGTAGAACCGATACGGGTGTACATGCTGCCGCTCAGGTGGCTCATTTTGACACGACGGCTCCAATTCCAGCCCATCGCTGGGCCAGCGTACTGAATGCTCGCCTACCGAAAGATATTTTAGTTCGCGGCTCAGCCGCCGTCGCCGCTGATTGGCACGCCCGTTTTTCGGCCCAGTGGCGGCGCTATCGCTATACCCTGTACACAGATCGCCACCCCAATTTATTTCTGAGCGCTCTGACTTGGCATTATTATCAGCAGCCCCTAGATGTAGGTTTAATCCAGCAAGCTCTAGAACCGCTGATTGGCAAACATCATTTGGCTGCCTTTCATCGCGCCAATTCGGGCCGCCCACATTCTTGGGTCGATGTCCAGGCGGCTAGCTGTCAGCGGCAGGGAGCTTTGGTTGAAATTGAAGTCCAAGCCAGCGGCTTCCTGTATGGGATGATGCGGTTGCTGGTTGGTCTATTGGTTGAGGTGGGGATTGGGCAGCGATCGCCGGCCAGCTTTACTGAAATCTGGCAGACCGAGCAGCGCGATCAGGTCAAGTACGCCGCTCCTGCCCGTGGTTTATGCTTGTTAAGGGTAGGTTATCCAGATTTTCCGTTGCCGGAGCCAATTTGGTTTGAGACGCTGCCGCGGTTGACCCTGCCAGAGCTGTTTGCTTTCCCCTGTCCTGCCTAGTCTGACCCGACGGCGCATCAGAATTTTTTACTAGCTGAGATGAACACAATGACTAAAACCTACCTCCCTACGACTGCGACTCTGGATCCTAAGTGGTTCGTCGTTGATGCTGCTGATCAGCGCTTGGGTCGGCTGGCAACGCAAGTTGCCATGATTCTGCGGGGCAAAAACAGCCCTACCTATACTCCCTTTATGGATACCGGCGATTTCGTGATTGTGATCAATGCCGAAAAAGTGGCTGTAACGGGCAAAAAGCGAGAGCAAAAAGTCTACAGACGACACTCTGGGCGGCCAGGCGGTATGAAAACCGAAACGTTTGCCAAGCTGCAAGGGCGGATTCCGGAGCGGATTGTTGAACACGCTGTGAAGGGAATGTTGCCCAAGAATAGCTTGGGGCGGCAGCTCTTCACCAAGCTGAAGGTCTATGCTGGACCGGATCATCCTCATCAAGCTCAACAGCCCGAAGTCCTCGTTATCAATACTATTCCAGGAGCATAGAAGTTCATGCAAGTTGCTGATCAATCAAAACGGGCTAACTACATGGGCACAGGTCGGCGCAAGTCTTCTGTGGCCAGAGTCCGCTTGTTACCCGGTACAGGGGTGTTAACCATTAACGGTAAACCAGGCGATTTGTACCTCCAGTTTAATCCGAGCTATTTGGCGATCGCCAAAGCGCCTTTAGAAACCCTGGGTCTGGAGAATGAGTATGATATTTTCGTCAATGCCAGCGGCGGGGGACTGACCGGCCAGGCAGACTCAATTCGGCTGGGGGTGGCTCGCGCTCTGTGTGAACTTGACCCTGAAAATCGGAAGCCGTTAAAAATTGAAGGCTATCTGACCCGCGACCCCCGCGCCAAGGAACGGAAAAAATACGGCTTGCGGAAAGCTCGTAAGGCACCTCAATTCTCTAAACGCTAATTTTTTACGCCTGTTTTTGCCCCAAAATTTAGTGAGCACCTGATTATGGCTAAGCCAAATATCCATCCCACTTGGTATCCTGAAGCGAAGGTTTACTGTAATGGTGAGCTAGTGATGACGACTGGTTCCACCAAGCCAGAACTGAATGTTGATGTTTGGTCTGGCAATCATCCTTTCTACACCGGCACCCAGAAGATCCTCGATACCGAAGGTCGCGTTGAACGATTTCTACGCAAGTACGGGATGTCGAGCGAAGAGACACCCAAGGCTTAGTTCACGCTTTTGGCTAATTTTAGGGGTCTAGGCTGACTGCCCTAGACCCCTTTTGCATAGAGATTTTGTATATTTAATCTTGATGTCAATTAACTTTACATTGAACAATTTTTTGATTCTGCTTTTTGTTGAGTTCATAACCTTGGAGCTTGACTAGTTTGCTTCTCAAACGAAATTTTCAGCGAGCGGACGTTGCTATAGTGCCATCAGTCCACTAAAATACCATGACCACACTATATACGTGATAGAAGTGTCTCCAAATGCTGCTAAACCGACTCCATCTATTGAAAAACTAGAGATAGACCATAAGCGTCCTGAGTTAAATCAAGTGCGCCATGCAGATAGTGCTGCCCATGATTGGTATCGTTTTGTTCTCTCTTTCCCACCGCATTTGGTGCAGGATTACCTTCAAAGATTTGAAATCAACCAGCAGCAGCAAGTACTTGACCCTTTCTGTGGCACAGGGACAACGGTTGTAGAGTGCAAAAAGTTGGGTATTCCGAGTGTTGGCATTGAGGCTAACTCAATGGCTTGGTTTGCAGGATCTGTAAAACTAGACTGGACACCTAATCCTGATGAATTTATAGCGATTGCTTCACGCATTGCTGAAGCAACTGAAAAGACGCTCAAACGTAAGCCAGTTTCCCTGCGAACCTTGCCAGAAGAAAGCGAGAAAATTATCCTGACTAATTCAATTAGTCCATTACCGCTACATAAGACGCTAGTACTATTAAATAGGATTAAGCAGAGTGGCGACGAAGCTTACAATCGACATTTTCTATTGGCGTTCGCAAAAGCTGTGGTTGGCTCTATCAGCAACCTGCATTTTGGGCCTGAAGTGGGTGTAGGTAAGCCCAAGGATGATGCTCCAGTCGTACAATCTTGGATGGAAGAGGTGACTGCGATCGCTGAAGACTTACGATATTTGCAAACCTTAGGACAAACACCAGCTAGAATCTACCAAGCCGATTCGCGGCAGATTATTCAAGTCATACAGCCTAATTCCATTGATGCGGTGTTTACCTCTCCACCCTATCCAAATGAGAAAGACTACACACGCACAACCCGATTGGAGTCCGTACTACTCGGCTTCATCCGTAACAAAGCAGAACTGAGAGCGCTCAAGCAAGGATTAATTCGCTCTAACACCCGTAACGTCTACAAGGCAGATACTGACGATCTATGGGTAGCAAATCACCCAAGAATTCAGCAAATTGCAGAAGATATTGAAAAACGCCGTATCGAACTTGGTAAAACCAGTGGTTTTGAGAGAATGTATGCCCGTACAACAAAACTCTACTTTGGCGGGATGGCAAAGCACCTTGCTGATTTGCGTCATGTATTACGTCCTGGTGCCCATCTAGGCTATGTCGTAGGCGACCAAGCATCATACTTGCGAATTATGATCCGCACTGGCCAACTGCTGGCTGAAATTGCTGAAGATCTGGGTTATGAAATTGTTGACATTGAACTGTTCCGTACGCGGCTAGCGACAGCAACACGCGAACAATTAAGGGAAGAGGTGGTGGTATTGCGCTGGTCTGGCAAGATGCCAACTTCTGATTCCCAATATGCTCAAAAATCCTTGGCATGACAGCGCAAAACCGTTACGAGCAGATTATCGAGCATATATTTTTTTCCCACTATAAGGATGGTATGACAGAGATTCCATTCACACGGGAAGAAATTGCTCAGGCAGGAGAAAGATTAAAGATAAATTTACCAAAGAATCTTGGCGATGTCGTCTACAGCTTCCGCTATCGAAACGATTTGCCTGTTGCCATTAATGCTAAAGCGCCGGCGGGCTTGACCTGGATCATTCGACCGGCCGGGCGCGCTCGCTACCGTTTTGTTGCGATCATTGACCCTCAAATTATTCCTAACCCGCTACTAGCGGAGACAAAAATACCTGATGCTACACCAGGCATTGTGTCGATGTATGCGTTGAGCGATGAGCAAGCGTTACTGGCAAAACTACGCTATAACCGCCTCATTGATATCTTTACAGGCGTGACTTGCTATTCGCTGCAAAATCATTTGCGAACTACCGTCCCTGAGATAGGGCAGGTGGAGACTGATGAGCTGTACATTGGTGTTGATCGTCGAGGTGCCCATTATGTCTTCCCTGTGCAAGCAAAAGGCGGAAAAGACAAACAAAGTATTGTTCAAATTGAACAGGATTTTGCACTGTGTGAGTCTAAATTTCCACTGCTGATTTGCCGTCCTATTGCAGCCCAATTTATGGAGGGCAGCATCATTGCTCTATTTTCCTTTGAGAAGATTGCTGATCGCATTAGTATTCTTTCAGAGAAACATTACCGATTGGTTTTCTCAGAAGAAATTTCTGGAGTAGACTGGGAAGCCTACCGCCAGAGATTATCCGAGGAGTAAGGCTAGAAATTATGCTGAGATACCTGTAAAAATTCATCATATGGGCATCAAATTTTTGTGAAGTACTTGTTTCAGACTGTGCCGAAGAGGAGCTGAAATACTGCAGTTCAAAGCAGCTTGGCTAGAAGCCTCTCTAAACACGGGTTCTAAAAATCATCTGTTGTATTTGAGGTTTAAATTGGTATTACAACAGCCAAAATTTGCATCAGTGCAGATTGAAACTCTAGCTATTCATGCTGGGCATGGAGTTGATTCAGCGACTGGGGCCGTGCGGCCGCCAATTCATCTGTCTACAACCTTTGAGCGGCAGCCTGACGGTGAATATCCCCACGGCTACGTTTACACCCGGCTTGATAATCCAAATCGGCAGGCTTTAGAGCAGGCTTTGGCGGTTCTAGAGGGAGGAGAAGCGGCGATCGCCTTTAGCTCCGGCTCAGCCGCCACGATGAGCTTATTACAGGCGTTAAGCCCCGGCGATCATTTGCTGGTGCCCACGGATGTCTACCACGGCACCACCCAACTGCTGCAAACAGTATTTATTCCCTGGGGATTGCAGGTAACTGTCGTCGATATGACTGACTTGTCAGAAGTTGAGCAAGCGTTACAGCCAAATACTCGTCTAGTCTGGCTGGAAACCCCCTCTAACCCCATGCTCAAGTTGACCGACATTCAGGCTGTGACAGACCTAGCCCATCGGGCCCAGGCTCTATGCGTCTGCGATAGCACTTGGGCGACGCCGATTCTGCAACGCCCCTTAGAATTAGGCGCTGATTGGGTGATTCATGCCACTACCAAATATCTGGGGGGGCACAGCGATGTTTTGGGCGGGGCTGCGATCGCCCGCGTTGCTGATCCTTACTACCAGCGGGTGCGGCAGATCCAAACCACTGGCGGTGCCGTGCCCTCTCCGTTTGACTGTTGGCTGATCCAGCGGGGAATTGCTACTCTAGCTTGTCGGGTTCAGATGCAGTGTGAGAGCGCGTTAGCGATCGCTACTTTCCTGGCAGAGCATCCAGCGATTGAGATTGTTCATTATCCGGGTTTGGCTACCCACCCTAATCACGACCTGGCAAGGCGCCAAATGCGCCAATTTGGCGGCATGTTGTCGTTTGAAGTCAAAGCTGGGCGCACCGAGGCGATCGCAGTTGCCGCCAAACTGCAACTGTTTACCCGTGCAACTAGCTTAGGGGGGGTAGAGAGTCTGATTGAACATCGGGCTTCGATCGAAGGCAAAAATACCCGCACCCCTGGAAATCTGCTGCGAGTTTCGGTTGGCTTAGAAAACGGCCAGGACTTGATTGCAGACTTGGCCCAAGCCCTCGCCGAAGTTTCAGGCTGAGGGACTCTATTGTGATTAGCGCTGAGCAAGAATCAGGTTGCGGGTTCTTGGGCATTAACCAAAAAATTTGTCGCATCCCCGCTGCTCATCGGGTGGGAGAACAAGTAGCCCTGCCCGTGGGAACAGTCCAAGGATTTCAAATGCTCGACCTGTGCCCATTCTTCAATCCCTTCGGCCACAATGCCCAATCCCAGAGTATTGCCGAGTTTGACGATCGCCCTCGTAATCGCCGTATTGTCTTGTTGATTTGCTCCTAGCTTATGGATAAAGGAGCGATCGACTTTCAGAATATGAAACGGAAATGCTTGCAGGTAACTCAACGAAGCATAGCCCGTCCCAAAATCATCTAGACAAATTTGAATTCCTCGCCTTTGAAGCTGCTCTAGGGTTGTGGCAGCCGCTTCTGGGTTTTTAATCACAGCGGTTTCGGTAATTTCCAGCTTCAGGCAACTGGGGGCAAGTTTGGTGTCTTGCAGCATCTGGTCGAAAAAGGCGACTAATCCGGGAGACTCAAAGTGCTTGCCAGACAAATTAACACTCATCGACAGGGGCCCCAAGTTGGGGAACTGCTGCTGCCAAAGATCCAATTGTCGATAGGCGGTCGCCACCACCCATTGATCGAGCCGAACAATCAAGCCAGTCTCTTCGGCGATCGGGATAAACTCGTCGGGAGCAATCAAACCCTTTTGGGGATGTTGCCAGCGCACCAAGGCTTCAAATCCCTCAATTTCAAGCGTTTCTAGGGCCAAAATTGGCTGATAGTAAACCCGTAGTTCTGAAGATACCCCCTTTGCGGTTTCGGCTTCCGTCAGCAAACGGCGCAAATCCGTTTCTGTTTCTAGCTGTTTAAGGGCTTCCGTATGCATTGAATGATCGAAGACTTCGTGCTTACCCTGCCCGATCGCCTTGGCTCTGTACATAGCGGTATCGGCATCTCGCAGCAGATTAGCCACGGTGTCGTCTCCGCAGCTTTGAGCTGTCCCAAAGGCGATCCCGATGCTGGTTGAAATCACAATCTCGTGCCCATCAATTTGAATCGGCGCTTTCAGCGCTTCATGGATTCTGGTCGCCACCCGGAGAGCAATTTCTGGACTCTCTAGGTCTTCTAGCAGTAAGACAAATTCATCTCCGCCCAAGCGGGCGATCGTGTCCCCCATCCGCTGGCAGGTTTGTAGCCGTTGCGCAACGGTGATCAAAATTTGATCCCCAATTTGATGCCCCAAACTGTCGTTAATCAACTTAAACCGATCCAGGTCTAAGAATAAAACTGCCAACAGCTTGTTGGGCTGCCGCCGAATCCGCCGACAGGATTGCTGGAGCCGATCGCTGAGCAAGTTGCGGTTGGCTAAGCCGGTTAATCCATCGTGGAGAGCACTGTAAACCAGCGCTTCTTGAATCTGCCGGCGGGCTGTAATGTCTGTGGTGATGCCATCAATCCGGATTGGATTGCCCTGCTCGTCTTTGATCAAGTAGATGCGGCTGCTCACCCAGCGCACTTCTTGATTAGGCCAAATAATCCGGTATTCAATATCTTCTCGCGCCGATCTGTAAAGAGACTCAAACGCCTGCTCAACCAAGCCGCGATCGTCTGGGTGAACCATGTCTTGCCAGAGGCTGAGCTGTTGCAAAAAGTCGGCGATCGTCCTGCCAAAAACTTTTTGAGTCGCCGAATTAAGATACAGCAATTGCCAGGTGCCGGGAATCATCGCCCAGACCACATCCTCAATCGAACTGAGAATGCCGTCCAAACGACTTTGGGACTGCTCTAAATTTTGCTCCTGATTGCGGAGCTGGGTTTCCAAAAGTTCAATTGTTTCTAGAGCAGACTTTAACTCCTGGTTCAAGTATGTTTCCACAGCTAAGGACGGTTGCTCGATTGCCTGAGATAACTCAGATCCTGGCAGGGAAGGCATCTGCTGAGCTAGTACATCAGCGACCAAACAGTCCTGCCAGTTCTGCTCCGATGCAGCCAGAGAGAGAATTTGGCGATCGCTGATTGTCCCCAATAACTGCTGCTGCTCAACCACCAAGGCAAACCCAACCCCCGCCTTTTGCATGGCAGCGATCGCCTGCTTAACGGTTAAATCAGGGGTGAGTGTACAAGGTGAGGGGGCAAAAGGCATACAAATCCTAAAAATTAGCCAAATCCAGCCGACAGTTATGCCTTCTGGAGTAGAGGTTTACCCGCCTGGTTTAGGAGCGCTCGGAGGTGCGGGCGTGATGATGCTCTAACAATCGCTGGGCTAGGGACTCAAACATCTGGTCTACACATTGTCCAGTTTTAGCCGAAGTTTGACAAACTGTAACTACCTGGGGATGAACCTCCAGTTCTGCAATCACTGATCGCTCTTGGCCAGACTTGGTGATTGTGTCAACTTTATTCAGGGCGACCAGACAGGGAATTGTGCTGGAGTTGACCGAGGTTAACAGTTGGATATGACTTTGAATGTGCTCAATCGTTTCCGGTCGATTCAGATCGGCGACAATTACCGCTCCCATTGCCCCTTCTAAATAGTGGGGCGTGATCGACTGAAACTGAGTTTTGCCCTCAATATCCCAAATGATTAGCTGTAAATCCTGATCGGTCGGGACAGGAATCAGCTTGCGGGAGATTTTGACCCCAATCGTCGATAAATAATGGTCGCTAAACTGTCGGTCTAAAAAGCGGCGAACCAGGCTGGTTTTACCGACGCCAAAATCGCCAACCATGCAAATTTTTTTAGAAATTACTGACATCTTATTCTCGCTTCTGAACAGGGATGAACACTTCAAACCGAACGCTGCGGCTGAGCCTCAGGGGCTGCTGGGGGGTAATACTCGGCGGCAACTGATCGCTGACTTGGACTTGTAAGCGAGTCGGACTAATCCCTTCCGTAATCAAAACTTGCTGCACATTGCGGGCCCGCTCTCGGCTGAGCTGTTGATTCCGGCTCTGCTCCCCAGTTGGGTCGCTATGGCCAATGATTTTGAGCGCCACACTAGGGTTTTGATCTAAAAATTGTCGAATCGATCGCAGGCGAGCCAAGTTGCTGGCTTCAACCTGGGCAGAATTGAGATCAAAGTAAATCTGGCTCTCTAGCACGGGGCGAATTTGCACCGTGCTAGTCACTTTGGCAAGGCCAGGAATTTTTTTCAGGGCTTGGGTGAGCTGCTGACTGTCTTGGAAATCAGCCACAATCCCGGTCACGTCAACGCTGTTGGAGTTAAATTGATGTTGAGCCGCGATCGCTACCCCTGGTTTCTGGTTAAAAATCCACGCCACTCGTTCTACCTCACCCGCAATCCGGGTTGGGTCTGCCGGAACATCCACGGTCAAAATTTGGTTGGCAACCGGCCAGTTGGGCGCAACCTGAGCAGCCACGACTGCTGCCTGCTGGCGCAGAGCATCGTTGGGCAATCGCCCAGTCAAGGTTAATTTGCTCCCCTCTACTTTCGGCACAATTCGGTAAACCGATAGCTCTGGCACGCCATCCAGGGCATCAGCGGTTTTCAGCTCAACTTTGTGAGCAACGTAACTCCGGTAGCTGAAAAATCCCAACGGAATTAAAATCAGCCCCAGCAACACGGCAATCCCGACCGGAAATTTGGCGGCTGGGGCAGGTTTAGGTTCAGCAGCCAATAACCTGTCTAGGCAAAGGTCAACACTGGCAGGAATATTGCCAGGATCGCCGTCATAGTATGCGATCGCCTTGCCCGACTTCAGAACAATTTGCCCCAGGGTGGTGCGAATTTTTTCAATAAACGCTGGTGAGGGTTCGCCTTTAATAATCACTGCCAGGTAGCAATAACCAGCCACTTCTAGGACAATTTTGGAGGCGTTGTACTCAATCTGATGCAGTTCGGAATCGGTGTCGGGCTGCGTCATGCACTCGCTGACAAAACTGCGAATCGCCGTCAGCATCCCGGCTAGCATATCGGCCTCAATCTGAAAGCTAGAGGCCGGCTGCAAGTCTCGCATGACCAGACCAGAAGCTTTGTGAATCAGCAGAATTGCCTGAACTTTAAACCCGACTGACTCTTGCAGAATCAGCTCGGCTTCCGAAACTCCCCTGATCCGGGCCCGAACTTTCCGCAGAATGCCTTCTGGACTGAGCGAAGCTTCCACCTTGTCGTTGATCGATTTGACCACTTCCACCATGTATTTTGAGATCGTGTTGCCGATCACCGGGTAGAGAGCATCCACCATCGCCTCTCGCTCAACCAAAATTTGATTTTTAATTGCCTCCCCCATCTGTGGCCCCAAGGACTGGGCGATCGCCTCTGGGTCAAGCTGAGCTTGCTCTTGAATCGAGAGGGCAATTTCTGGGGCGATCGCTTTGGCAATGGCAGCGGGCGAATGTTGAATTTGATGGGCGATCGCAGCCGGTAAAATATCACCAATTGCAGCTCCCATCTTGGCTTGATCTTGCTGAGCGCGAAGCTGAATCACCTGATCAATCAAAGGCACCAAAGCTTGCAGCAAAGAGTGATTTGATTCTGTATGCTTGAGGGTCAGCAGTTCCGTAATCAGAGGCAGCAATGGGTTGATCAACTCCGTTGGTTGATCAATCTTGCGCTCAAGGCGAGTCACTTTTTCGTCTAATCGGCCGAGCACAAACCGGATATCATTTTGAGCTTGCCTTAGAAACTCTGACTGTTGGGGTGGCTTGGCGGTTGAGCTAGATGGCGGTTGTCCTGGCGGTTTGATGTGAACTTGCGGTGGTTCCAGAGTCAGAGGCTTGGCTGAAAATACGGATGGCTGAGGCGGGGGCGGCAGCACCATCAATTCAGGCGGCCAAGACTCAGGGGATACTTTACGAGCAGTAGCAGATGATTTGGCGGTTTGATCGGCATCAATATCCAGCAAGATATCAACCAAGCTCTTCAGAGATTGATCAATGTCTTGATCAGCGGCACCGATCGGAGCTGCTTGGTTTTTGAGGGGATTTTCGGGAGACAACACAATCGTTAGGGGGTAGCTGGCTCAGGTTTCGTGGTCTTGACGGATACAAATCTGATCCGCTGACCCAGCAAACATCTGATATCCTCCTGGTTTAATTCAAGGGTTGCCAATGGTAGACCTGTTACCTCAAAAGCTAAGAATGAGGGTTGGCTGAATTCTGCTCAAGCAGGACATAATCTGCACTAATTGGGCTATCTGCACCGGGTAGGGTTGGAATAAACTCTGCTCCTTTCACCTTTAAGCACAGCTCAAACAGCAAATCAGCCAGATCAACGCGAGAGATTTTGCCGTCTTTAATGGCCGACAGATCCTTGTCAATCTCATCAAAGACTCGTTTTTCCAGCGCCCGCAGCGCCTCTTCTAAATGCTCTTTGGTTTGTAAGAGGTCGGTTTTGAGCGTATTGGTTTGGCTGGTGACGGTGCGGTGCAGTGATTCTAGACCGCTGTCACTTTTTTGCTCAACTTCGTGGACTCGATATTGCAAATGATTTGTTTGCTCATGGGAGGTAAATGTCAGGTACTGGACTTGCTTTTCAAGTGAACTTAATCCAGAGCGCAATTCCGTGGTTAAAGATTCCTGGAGCTGGTTCAGGCGATCGCGAATTTCAGTTTGAAAGCTGGCCAAATCAGTCTCTAACCGATCAATGCGTTGAATAGAGGTTTCAAACCGTTGCTCATAATCTGTCACAATATGCCCGAACAGGAGTTCTCGAACCTGATCGATGTTACCCAACCGATCGCGAACGTCTTCTGCCTTAATATTTGCCATGTCATTAATTAATATTGATTCCACTACAAAACTTTTGTATCCCCCGCAGGATTCTACAATCTTAGAGCGATCTTTTAGATCGAGCAATCCTAGTGCCGATCAGATAGCATGATCGGGCAAATTTATTGCTTCCTTAACCCTCGTTTAAACTTGCTGCTGTGACCGAAAAACTGCCAACTGCTGCCAAAGGTAGCCGCCTGATCAGTGCTGTTGTTGCTCCGGCAGTCCAGCTATGGCTGCGATCGCAGGTCGAGCAGATTGAGCACCTACAGGTGCAGATTGAAGCGGGCGATCGTCAAATTCTGTCTGGATATATTCCTCAGGTGCGAGTTGGGGCCCGCCAAGCGGTTTATCAAGGGTTGCACCTGAGCCAAATTCAACTGTTAGGACAGGGTATCCAAATTAATTTGGGGCAGGTGATTAGAGGTAAACCGCTGCAACTGCTGCAACCGATTCCAGTCGAGGCTGAGCTAAGCCTGCACCAAGCGGACTTAAATGCCTCTCTGGCTGCACCGCTAATGGTGAATGCTGTGGCTGATTTACTCAACCAATTGCTGAGCGCAGACCCATCCCTAGTTGATGTTTTGGGCCCTCAACCGCAATCGCTGCAAGATTTGCAAATCTTACTGGAGGCAGAGCAACTTACTCTGGGCATGTCTGTGCAAACAGAGCCAGGAAAAATGATTCCATTTGCACTCCGCACCCAGCTTAGCTTGGCGAGTCCGCGCCAGCTCCGGTTTGACTCTCCGCAATGGTTAACCCGCCCCAATGCCAAGCGAGGATTTGCCCTCGAAGGACTGGCAGGATTTGTGATCGATTTTGGCCCTGAAGTCTCCCTGACAGAAATCACATTAACGGCTGGCGAACTGTTTTGTCGGGGCTGCATCACGATCCTGCCCGCCTAGAGTAAAGATCGATCTGAAGAGTAATTTAAGCTACAGATAGACGCCATCAGAAGTAATATAAATGCAGAAACTGCTCAAAACTGGGCAATATAGCAGACAACCATGATGTGAGGGCTGCTAAATTGTAAGAACTAAATATGGGGGAACTTGGATGCAGCTTAGGTTAAAGTTGATGCGATTTAATATGCTAGTCCGTCTAGCGCTTGAATCGGGTTTGAGTCGGGGGCTAGGATTGAAAAAATCAGAAAATCGGGGGGATTGGCAGCAGGGTGCTTAACAGCAACTGATGAGAGTCTTTATCTGGTTCCGGCTAGTTTGGGGGTCAAATTAGAGGAGTCGTTGAATTTTAAGCGTTTGGACTGATAGCTTTTCCTTGTAAAATTGACTCTCAGGCGTGAGGGCTAAGCCTCCACGCTGAGAGTTTTTGCTTGAGGGATGAGCGGAGAGGGTCGCTTTATCCGGTTTGCTGCCTTTCGCAAAAGCATCTGTATTTGACCTGGAAGGATTTAACCTTGAGGGGAGAAGCGATCGGATCGCTAGCGTTAACAGGCAGTTCAAATCGCGATTAGGATAATCTCTAGTTGGATTTTTCTTAATTGTTGGGGATGGATATGGACGCTCTGGAGCAATTTGATCAATTTTTTGTGACTTGTACTGGTAATTGGACGACTGAGCGCACTTACCATTACTTATCTCAAGCGGAAGTCGAGCGATCGCATACAGAGTTTGTCATTGAGCCAGTCACCAGCGATCGCAAAGCCCAAGTTCTTACCGATAATCAGTATGTCGTCGAGGCTGATCTTGAGCGCCTACCTGGCTATCACTTAGAGTTTTTTACGGTCTCAGAGCACGGCGAACGAGTCAACCAAGCCCTCAACATGCTATTTGTGCCGCAGCAGTCTCAGGATGTGATTGTGGTTGGAGACTATTTGCGCGATCGCGCCTACGAGGAGGCTCGCCCGATTGTTTCTCAGTTTCGCTTTAACGCGGAAAGCCAAGAGCTATTAATGACGACAACCTACACTCGCGTCGTTTCTGTTGACTCAATTACGCTGGTGAATCCCAAGCTGCGTATTCGCAAAATTCTCAACTATCACCGGCCGGAACCAGGCGAGTCCCTGCGAGAACTAGCCTTGGTTGGCTTTGGCGTCGAGCAAAAAACAGATTAATTAGTTTGAGACATAAAGATTCATAAATCTTTATGATTATAGTCGCAACCTTATAAGAAGATTGATTATAAGAAAGCGTATAAATCGCCTGAAAAGCTTGATCTGACTAAACTCTAGTTCTCTAATTTAGAGCCTAGCTTTTGTTGTGACACCAAGTAGCGCAGTCGTTATACGTCGTTAGGTGAATGGTATTTATCCTCTTTCACCGTTTTGAAACAACTTTTACTTTAAGCTCTGTCGTAAACCAGGAGATTATCGTTAATGGCTTTTGGACCAGCGTCTAGATTAGGGGTCAGCCGATTTGACGAAACCCCTCCCATTGAGTGGGTGCCCGGTCGTTCGGGAGAAGAAGCTGAATCGTTGATTCAGGCAGTCTATCGGCAAGTCTTAGGCAATGCCTATGTGATGGAAAGTGAGCGGCTGGCAGTGCCAGAGTCGCAGTTCAAGCGGGGCGAACTGAGCGTTCGTGAGTTTGTCCGCGCCGTTGCCAAGTCTGACCTCTATCAATCTCGGTTCTTCACCAGTTGTGCTCGCTACCGGGCAATTGAACTCAATTTTAGGCATTTACTCGGTCGCGCCCCCCTAGACTTAGAAGAAATGCGGGCCCACAGCACAATTCTTGATACGGAAGGGTTTGAAGCCGAGATCGACTCGTATATTGATAGCGACGAGTACCAGCAGACCTTTGGCGAAAATTTCGTCCCCTACATCCGGGGCTATAAAACCGAAGCTTGCACCAGCATGGTGCAATTTACCCACACGTTCCAACTGGTTCGGGGAGCTTCCAGCAGCAGCCTCAAGGGTGACTTGGCTGGCAAAGCGCCGAAGCTAAATGCTTTGGTCATCCAATCTACGCCAACACCTGTCGTTTCACCTGCGGGTGGTGGAGCAACCTTCCGTACGCCGCCGGTTGTCTCTCGGACTCGTCATGGAGTAGACGCCAGCTCTGGCGGCAAAGTTTACCGGATTGAGGTGACGGGCTATCGGGCAAAATCCTTCAACAATATTTCTAAATTCCGGCGCTCTAACCAAGTGTTCCTGGTGCCCTACGATAAGCTCTCGCAAGAGTATCAGCGGATTCATCAGCAAGGTGGCATCATCGCCAGTATCACTGCTGTTTAATGGCGGCTGTTAAGTTTCTGGGAATTTTTTGGTCGATCGCTAACTCATTCAGCTAAATTCCGATTTTTGGTGAGTAAGTTTTGGCTACTCACCAAAAGCCAATTCAGGTTTTGCAGCCTAGCCATTGGAGAGAATTTCTGGCGCTTTAGCGCTCAACTTTGTGGCTTTCGGTCACTCAGCAGATCACTTTTAAAAACTTTAGGAGAAAGGTTGCAATGGCATCCCCAACGATTTTTGAGCTGTGGCCAACCAGCAGTTTAGAGGAAATCCAAACCGTGATTCGGGCGGTTTACAAGCAAGTTTTGGGTAATCCCCATGTCATGGATAGCGAACGATTGGTCACAGCAGAATCGCAGTTGTGCGATGGCTCGATTAGCGTGCGTGAGTTTGTGCGGGCGGTTGCTAAATCTAATTTTTATCGCGATCGCTACTTTGAATCTTGCGCTCCCTACCGATTTGTTGAACTCAACTTCAAGCACCTGTTGGGTCGTGCCCCTCAGGATCAGCGAGAAGTGTCTGAGCATATTGTCCGCTGTGTAGCGGAAGGTTATGAGTCTGAGATTGACTCTTACATTGATAGCGATGAGTACCAGGCCGCCTTTGGCGATCATATTGTTCCCTACAATCGGGGCAAAAGCAGTGCCGCCAACCCCAAACAAGTCGGCTACAACCGGATTTTTGCCCTCGATCGTGGCCCCTCCCAAATTGATAGCGCCGTCACCGCATCACAACTGGTTTATGCAGTTGCAACCAACAGCCCCAGCGCCATTAAACCAGCGACCGCTGCTGCTGGTTCCAAAACTGAAAAGCGGTTCAAAATCCTTGTCTCTGGTTCTAAGTTTGATAGCCCTCGCCGGGTTAGCACAACTGAATACATTGTTTCTGCCAGCAAGATGACCCCGCAGATTCAGCGGATTAATCGCAGCAGCGGCAAAATCGTTAGCATCACTGAACTTATCTAAACTTTTGAGCCAGATGGGCCATGCCCATCTGGCTAATTTTACGGCAATCCAAGCATAGCAACACTTTTTTAGGAGACTTTAACCATGGCCCTCTGGATCGAAGCTGAAACGATTGAACTCCGCCCCAACGCTACAGAAGACAATTTGCAAGCCGTTATTCGGGCTGTCTATCGGCAAGTTTTGGGCAATACCCACGTGATGGAAAGCCAAAGACTGATCAGCGCTGAGTCTTTACTGAGAAACGGCGACATTACAGTCAGAGGCTTTGTGAGAGCAGTCGCTCAATCGGAGCTATACCAATCGCTGTTTTTTGACAACTCTTCTCCCTATCGGTTTATTGAACTCAACTTCAAGCACCTATTGGGTCGGGCCCCTCAAGACCAGGCTGAAATTTCTGCCCATGTTCAAACCTACAATACTCAAGGGTATGAAGCAGAGATTGACTCTTACTTGGACAGCAATGAGTATTTAACCAGCTTTGGCGAAAATACGGTTCCCTCCGCCCGTGGCAACCGGACGCAAGTGGGCAGCAAAAACGTCAACTTTAATCGTACGTTTGCCCTGATGCGAGGATTCGCCGCCAATGATATTGGCAGCGCAGCCAAGTTAATTAGCGATTTGGGCAGCGATCGCCCGACTAAAATCGTCACGCCTACCGGTGGTTCTGGAGCCTACAGCAACACCGGCAAGCGATTCCGAATCACCGTTGCCAAGACGGGTGGGCGTAGCACCCGCAGCAGCTCCAGCTTTGAGGTGAACTATGCTCAAATGTCGCAAAACATCAAAAACATCCAAAAGTCAGGCGGCAAAATTCTCAGCATTGCTGAGGTTGCCTAGTTAAGCAGAGGCAGGCTGTTAGCGGGTTGGTTAAGCTGAACTGGCAAACTAACAGCCTACTGAGTATTAATCAATACCTAAATCGTAGGATGACGATCAGTAACACCTAAGTATCGACTATTGTTTTATACGCTTCCGGCTTAAAGCGAAGTCGAGTTAATTTACAGGATGGATATTCAGGAGTTTGTTGAGCGTTCAATTGGGTGCTGGCGATCGCAGCGTAGCGCCCATCATTTGGCGTTTAGCCACTTTGAAGCGATCCAATCCGAGATTGAAATCGTTGCCTTAACTGCTGATGCTCCAGAAGTAATTGCGCTGTGTCAGGCTAATTGTGTCTCTTTGGATACAATTGTTTCGCCGTTTCAAATGAGTTGGCAGGGGCAATCTGATTGGGATGAAAACGAGGTGAAGGGAAGCTGCATTCTCGTGCCTGTGCCTGAATCCCCACAGCGGGGCAAATTACTGCGCGATCAAGGCTATGCCGAAACCATTGCAGCCGTTGGAGATTACTCTCTGACTGAGGACGGCACGTTTGTTTTGAACACTGCTTACGATCGGGCCGCAGCCGAAGAAAAAATTTGGTTTGTTAACCCTAACGTTCGCTGTCGGGTGTCGCTGATTAAAACTAGCGCCGGAACTGGCGTTGTGACAGCTTCGTTTTCCTCAGAAATTCGCCAAGAAGTTAAACATTAAGCTATCTCTTCGGTTCGCTTGAGCAATCCTAATGATGACGACGCCGCTGTCTATGTCTGAGGCTGTATCACCAGACTTACTTGATTTAGCTCGCTGCATGGCAGGGGATTTTAGCAATCAAAAGCAAGCGCTGGAGAATGCCAAAAACTATGCCCACATTCACGTTTTATTTCGCCCGCTCCCGCTTGAATTTTTCTCAGGAATTGGCTTCTACTCTGAGCAAGTTTACGACTATGACCTCTGGAGTCCCTATCGGCAGGGCATTCATCGCTTAGTCGCTCAATCAGACCAGATTTACATCGAAAATTACAGCCTCAAAGATGCTTTTTTGTACGCTGGAGCAGCCCGTAACTTAGACATCTTAAACACGATCAGCCCAGACAAGATTCAGCGCCGGCCCAATTGCGCGATGGTTTTTCGCCGAGATGGCGAACTTTGGCGCGGCAGCGTTGAGCCTGGCAATTTGTGTTTGATTGAGAGCAATGGTTGCCAGACCTATTTGATTAGCGAGGTCGAGGTGACGGAATCCACCTGGGTCAGCTTAGACAGAGGCATGGATGTAAATACCCATCAGCAGATTTGGGGGTCTCGATTTGGCCCGCTGCGGTTTGAAAAACGGGAGAGTTTTGCCGATGAAGTCTCAGCTATCCCATGAAATTCCGGCTGTGAGCTTGTCGCAGGTTGAAGTTAAGATGCTACCTCCAGAAGCTCAGAAGAAAATGCAATGCTGGATTCGCAGCCGTCATTTGATTTGCACGGGTAATTTTTTCATCTTTGAAACCGTTGACAATAGCGCCCTGGAACGTTTCTCTGACTGTGTGATCTCCTTGGGTGGAACAGTAATTGCAGTCGAACCCGTGGACAAAATTTGGATGGGCGAACATCGGCAAGTCGTGCTTTATCGCTCGAAGGCGAGTTTGCATACGCCTTGCCATAACTTAAAGCAATATTGGTTGAAATACGGCAGTTTTCGGACGCGATTTGATGTCCAAGCTTAATGCTCTAGCGATCGGATCTGGATTGTAAAAAAGGGTTCTGTACAAACCCTTTTTTACAAAGCTGGTTAATTTTTAGGACATTCATCGAATCGCCCCCCAGCCCCCAATTCTGGGGGAGCAAGAAAGACTTATTCTAGGCTGCGGCGATTAGTTGATTCAGCATCACTCCCAAGGCAGGAACGCCCAAAACTAACATTAAACCAGCCGGCATAAACTTGCGGGTTTTCATGAATCGGATCACAAAAGCCAGCAACAAAATGACGGTTACAACTGAGGCGCTAATTAAACCCCAGGTTTGTTCTGGCAGCGGAGCGATCGCGCTCAAAATCAGCAAGGCCCCGCAGCCACACCCGGCAATTAAAGAGATTTTACTTTTGGCTTGGGCGTAGCCCATGATGCCGCCAATAATAGCCAAAATCCCATAGGCGATCGCGGCCATAAAACCTGCATTCATTCGTGATCTCCTCTCAAAAAACATTTGATTAAATAACTCTCTCAGGTTTTTTGGGGCAAGCTTGATCTGTCCATAAAACTTTGAAGATTGCCCTGCAATATCAATTTGAGCTGAGCGCCGTGCTAGCGAACACACCCGCTTTGTGATTTAGGTTCATCTGAATCCAATTTCAAAATTGATATAACTGGGACATGAGCGGCCCAAATACTGACTCTCAAATCGTTTGCGGCGAACCCCTCTACCGATAGTGACATAAGGTTGTGAACAGGATTACCAAACGAGTCTGTCTGGGTGGACTGAGCGCCATGAGTGTCTTAGTGACTGCCCGTCCCCCAGTCATGGCGGCCGAACGACTGTACGTGCGCTACTCAATCTTTGAGCGATCGCTCTCCATTGCCGACCTGCAAGCTTATGTCAAACATGGCCAGCGATCGCCCCAACTCGACTCTTATCTCCGGTTTCTGCGCCCAGCTCAGCAGCAGCAACTACGCAGCCTGCTGCAAGAGCGGCTTCAGATCGAGCCAGTCTCCGTCGCGCAGTTTTTATACTCACCGATTGGAGAGCGATTGTTGCAGCGGCTAGCCCAAGTGATTCGACCCACAGATCGGGTGAGTTTTTATGGCTTGCGCTCAGCCTTAATTTTGGCCGCAGACGATCCAGATGGGCTAACGCTGATGAGCTTGCTGCGCCATTATCCTGGCCCAACCCTGCGGGTTGATTTGGTCAAAGGACTGGAAATATTTGCCTCCATTCAACGTGTCGTAGCCCAGAGTAAGCAAGCCTTAGTGGCCGTCCAGACTCAGTCAGAGGCTGAGACGGCTCAGGTTCCTTTAGGACTGCCGCCGCAGCTATTGGAACTGCAAGACTCTGGCCCATTCGACTGGGATAAAGTTAGCCTCAAGCTGACAGACAGTAGCTCTCAGCGGTTAGACCTCACAGGCGCAGCTCGTAACTTTGCGGCCGAGATTTATTTGCCTCGCTTGCCCCAGATCGAGCCTCAGCCAGTCGTGGTCATTTCCCACGGCTTGGGATCTAATTTGCAAAGCTATGCTTATTTAGCAGAGCATTTAGCCTCTTTTGGCTTTGTGGTAGCGGTGCTAGAGCATCCGGGCAGTTCAACCGACCAGCTTGTGGCTTGGCTCAAAGGGGCTGGCAAACTGCCGATTCAACCAGCGGAATTTGTTGATCGCCCCTTGGATATTAAATTTTTACTGGATGAATTAGAGCGGCGATCGCAAACTGAGCCGCTGTTTCGCGATCGGCTAAACCTGAAACAGGTGGGTCTAATTGGGCAATCCTTTGGCGGCTACACCGTCCTGACCTTGGCTGGCGCAAAAATTGACCTAGCTTATTTGCACCAGGCTTGTCATGCTCAGCTAGACACATCTCTAAACCTTGCCCTGCTGTTTCAATGCCAATCTTTGGAGTTGCCCCAGCGAGATTATGACTTTTCTGATTCGCGGATTAAAGCCGTGATTGCCGTCAATCCAATTATCAGCGGCATGTTTGGCCCGGCTAGCCTAGCGGAAGTCAGGCTTCCTGTGATGGTGGTTGCTGGGAGCGCGGATACGTTTGCTCCGCCGCTGCCAGAGCAAATTCAACCCTTTACTTGGCTGACTAGCCCCCAACGATATCTGGTCACGATGGATCGGGCAACTCACTTTTCTACCCTCGGAGAAGCTCCCCCCAACAGCACGGTTTTGCCGGTTCCGAGTGGATTGATTGGCCCCCAGCCCAGTTTAGCCCGCCGCTATTTAGGGGCGCTGAGTACGGCTTTTTTCCAAACCTATCTTGGGTTAGAGCGCCCCTCTGCACCCTTGCTGACGCCGGCGGCTGTGCATGCCATCAGTCAGACTCCCTTGCCCGTGAGCCTGAGTCGGCAATTTACGGCCGCAGAGTTGAGGACGGCTTTGCAGGCGCCATCCCGCCCGCCTTTGCCAGAAAAGTCTTCTGGGCGATCGCCGATCTATCCACGGGCTGTATTTGTCCCCTAAGTTACCCCTAACGTTTCGTTGATTGGACTGGATTTAACGTGCAAGGATTTCTCAACCTCAATAAGCCGATCGGCTTTACGTCCCATGATTGCGTGGGTAAACTGCGCCGACTGCTAGGGCTACGCCGAATTGGCCACGGTGGCACCCTCGACCCAATGGCGACGGGTGTGCTGCCCATTGCCTTTGGCAATGCAACGCGCCTTTTGCAGTATTTGCCGACGGCTAAAGCCTACCAAGCCACAATTCGGTTGGGCATTCGCACCGCTACCGATGATATTACTGGCGCGGCGATCGCCACCCAAGCTGTTCCTAATTTGAGCCTTGAGCAAGTCAAACAGGCACTAGGGCAATTTGAGGGCAGAATTCAGCAGATTCCACCCAACTTTAGTGCGATTCAAGTCGCTGGGCAGCGGCTGTACGATTTGGCTCGTCGCGGCGAAATCCTTGATGTTCCAGCTCGTCCGGTTGAGATTTTTAAGCTAGAAGTGCTGGACTGGCGAGCGGGCGATTTTCCAGAACTCGATTTGGCGATCGCCTGTGGGCCAGGCACCTACATTCGAGCGATCGCCCGTGATTTGGGAATTGTGTTGGCTACAGGTGGCACCCTGACTGCCCTCAGTCGGACTGCGAGCTGTGGGTTTCAGTTGTCAGAGAGCTACTCGTTTGAAACGCTTGCAGCCTGTCTCCAGAGCGGATCTTTGACGCCAATCGAGCCAACGATTGCTTTGGCTCACTTACCTTTGGTGCAACTTGAGGCTGAAACAGCTTGGCGGTGGTGTTGTGGCCAGCCAACTCCAGTCGAGACAGTTGCCGATCTAGATCCAACCCACCAGATTCTGCGTGTCCACGATCAAGCAGGCAACTTGCTGGGGATTGGCGAACAGACGGCTGGGTTGCTCGTTGCCAAGGTTGTGATGCCAGAAAGTCAACAGCGGACTCAGTTAGCCAGACCCATCAGGGCTGAGCACCAGATTCAAACCCAATCCTGATTACTAATGAGAGTTGAGACAAGATGACCGATTTTTGGGATCAGATTTTAGAGCTAGCGCAGGGCATTACCGATCAAGTTGGACGGCAGTTGCTGCAAGACTTTGGCCAAGTACAGGCGGATGAAAAAGCTGATGGTAGCTTAGTGACACAATCAGATCAGTGGGCTGATCGCACCTTACGAGCAGCGATCGGCAGCCAATTCCCTAGCCACGGCATCTTAAGCGAAGAAGGAGCGCATACGTTCCCTGATCCAGACTGGTGCTGGATTATTGACCCCCTGGATGGCACGACCAACTTCACTCGCGGCATCCCAATTTGGGGCATTTCTCTCGGATTGCTCTACCAGGGGACACCCGTGTTTGGCTACGTTCATTTTCCGCCCTTGCAGCAGACCTTTCACGGCTTTTGGCAGGTTCGCGATTCCCGCTGGGACGGCAAGACCGAACGCCCGAATGGAGCCTTCTTAAATCATTGCCCAATTCATACCCGCGCTGATCAACCGGGCTCAAATCAATTCTTTAGCCTCTGCGCCCGCAGTACCTCGGTGCTAGCTAAACCCTTCCCCTGCAAAATTCGGATGTTGGGGTCAGCCAGCTATAACTTTCTGACCGTGGCCGCAGGAGCCACCCTGGGCGGAGTCGAAGCTACCCCCAAAATTTGGGATATTGCGGCGGCTTGGGCGATCGTCCAAGCCGCTGGCGGCAGTTGGCTGGCGCTGGACGACAAACCGATTTTTCCGCTCCAGGTCGGAGCAGACTACGGCGATCGCCCGTACCCAACCTTAGTTGCAAGTCAACCAGAACTGATTGATTTTTTCCATCCGCTTGTGGTCAACGTTGGCTGAGTGGAAAATCCGACTTTACCCGACTTCCGGCTCAGAAGTGGGGCAAAGCTCTGACTTCGACCGACTGACTACAGACCCCTTGGCTGTTTAGGCTGGAAGCGGCATCAAAGCTGGCGGGCGCGATCTGACTCCTGATCTGCTTGAACTTTTTATCTAAATTGCTTGACTGGAACTCAACATCTATGACCACCTACGAACAAATTAAAAATTCTCAATTCGTCCGAATCCTGTTTATTGCTTTTTTGATTCTGCTGCTGCAAATTCCCACCGTCATGCTGCAAGGGTTGATTAGCGATCGCCAAAATCTGCGGCAAGAAGCAATCTCCGGCATCACCTCTAACTGGGGGCGAGAGCAAATTCTGATTGGCCCCCGTCTGGCAGTGCCCTACGTCAAACGAGTCATCGTTGGCAAAGAAGAAAAAACCCAGTCGGGCTACGGCATCTTTTTGCCCGACGATTTGCAAGTCAGCGGCAAACTAGACACTGAAACCCGCTATCGGGGCATTTTTGAAGTACCTGTCTACCAGACCAAGCTAGAAATCCGGGGGCAGTTCGTTCGCCCCGACTTCAGCAGTTGGGGTATCCGCCCCGAAGACGTGAGCTGGGATCGAGCGGAACTGAGTTTGCAGGTTTCTGATGCCCATGCGATCCAAAATCAGGCCGTCCTAAAGTGGAATCAAAAGGCACTTCCATTTACGGCCGGGCAAGGTAAATTTGGCGTTGACGGGCAGGGCATTCACGCCAACCTAAAGGGGCAGATGCAGGGCGACACATTTACATTTGCAATTCCGCTGACCGTGAATGGCAGCGAGAAAATCGGCTTTGCTCCCTTTGGCAAGATTAGCAAAGTCAGCCTCAGCTCTAACTGGACAAATCCGAGTTTTCAGGGCGTCTGGCTACCCGACCAGCGATCGGTCACTAACAAAGGCTTTGATGCCACTTGGGATATTCCATCCCTAGGGCGTAACTATCCGCAACAGTGGAATAATGAATCTCCCGTCAAGCCAGAAACCGTCCAAGCCTCGATCTTTGGGGTTGATTTAATTTCTCCGGTTGATAACTACCGGATGGCCGATCGCAGTATCAAATACAACTTCCTGTTCTTGATTTTGACCTTTGTCGTCTTCTGGCTGTTTGAAACTGCGACTCGACTGCGCGTCCACCCCTTGCAGTATTTGCTGGTGGGCGTGGCAATGTCGATGTTTTATATGCTGCAACTGGCAATTTCGGAACACTTGGGCTTCACGATCGCCTATTTAATTGCCAGCGTCGCCGTTGTCGTGATGCTGACGGCTTACTCTGTGGCGGTGCTGCGAGCCAAAAAGCGAGGCGCAATTATCGGCATCATGCAGGTTGCCCTCTACAGCTACCTCTACGTCGTGCTAGCCAATCAAGACTATTCGCTGCTAATGGGGTCAATCGGGCTGTTTGGCTTCTTAGCGATCATCATGTACTTTACTCGCCGGATGGATTGGCTAGAGTCGCCCCGGATTCCACCCGCCCGCAGACCCGAACAGCCCCCAGTTGAATAGAAGTCGCTAGTAGTTGTCTCTTGTTGATTCAGGTTGCTCAGGGCCAGCCCGCTAGCAATCCCGTTCGGCTCAACCGTAGCAGATGCAGGTCTATCGGTTTTCGCGAGTACAGGCATCGCAGGAGCCATAGACCGTTACCTCATAGCCCTCAGCCTTTAACCCTGAACGGAGATTCTGGAGGTCAACGCTTTGAAACAACTCCCAGGCAATGTCTTCAATCTTCCCGCAGGCTTTGCACTGAAAATGATGGTGTGGGGCCACGTTGGCGTCATAGCGGCAAACCCCTTCTTCCAGAAAAACTTCCCGCACCAGCCCAGCAGTTTGGAGCGCGTGGAGTGAACTGTAGACCGTGGCCTGAGAAGAGGTAGGAGCATCCTGATTCAGATCGCTGAGGATTTCCTCGGCTGTCGGGTGATCTGCTCGCGCCAGCAGATTCGCATAGACGGCAAAGCGTTGAGGCGTGACCCGCAACCCCTTTGTCTGTAGAGCTTGAATGACCTGATCGGCTTGCTTTTGCATACGTACCTTACTCTCAACTGGGCCGAAACCTCTCTGAAAGAGAAACTGCCCACGCTACCTGTCTATCAGCATATCATTCTTAGTTGAGAAGAGGAATGACTTTAAACTAGTACAGACAAAGAATTAACTATGACTATTGACTAATTCCTAACTCGGAATTACTCTGAGATAGAAAGCGATCGCGCAAGCAAATCTAATTTAAGTTGTTTCAAACCAGGAAGAGGTAATTATGGGTGCTGTTGAGCGTATACCGAACGTTGTGTTTAAGACTCGTGTTCGTGATGAGTCTGTGCCTGGGCCGAATCCCTATCGCTGGCAAGATAAAACCACCCAAGAGCTTTTTGGGGGCAAAAAAGTAGTTGTTTTCTCCTTACCTGGGGCATTTACTCCCACCTGCTCATCCAACCATCTGCCTCGCTATGAAGAGCTATACGAAGAGTTCAAAGCTTCAGGCGTTGACCAAATTGTCTGTGTCTCAGTCAATGATGCTTTTGTAATGTTCCAGTGGGGCAAGCAGGTTGGTGCTGAGAATGTATTCTTGCTGCCCGACGGCAATGGGGAATTTACCCGCAAAATGGGCATGTTAGTAGATAAGTCCAACCTTGGGTTTGGTTTGCGCTCTTGGCGCTATTCCATGCTGGTCAACGATGGTCAGATTGAGAAGATTTTTGTCGAACCAGATTTTGGCGACAACTGCCCGATCGATCCGTTTGAGGTTTCTGATGCTGACACCATGTTGGCTTACCTAAAAGGCTCTGAGTCGGCAGGAGTGTCTGCTCCTCGCTTGGCATTTGTGGGCTAGTTGACTCAAGTACGGGTTGAAATTGCATAAAACTATTGCGCCTCGTGCTTTAGCGTAGGGTTGAGAATTATTTCTTGAGAAGCATACTCTAATAGCTTCTCAAGAAATGGTTTTCACTCCGAATCAAGAATAGCCGTATCTGGATTCGTAATTGTTAGCCCACTATATGCCCGGTGGCAAAATCACGCGATCGATGACATGAATCACGCCATTACTGGCTTTAATGTCGGTCTTGATCACATTTGCGTCGTTAACCATCGCTTTTTCGTCCTTAATCTGAATATTGACTGAGCTGCCCTCAACGGTTTTGACCTCACCGGATTTAAGGGTTTTAGACTTAATGTCACCTGAGACAACGTGATAGGTCAGAATCTTCTGTAATTTTTCCTTGTTTTCAGGTTTAAGCAATTCTTCTAAGGTGCCTGGTGGTAGAGCAATGAAGGCATCATCAGTCGGAGCAAACACGGTAAACGGCCCTTTTCCAGACAAGACTTCTGCCAATCCAGCCGCTTGAATAGCTGCAACCAAAGTTTTGAATGAACTGTTGCTGGCAGTAATGTCAACGATGGTGCCGGATTTTGCCATTTGTGCTTTTTCTGAAACTATTGTGGTCGTAGTTACACCCTGTAAGGAGCGATCGCTGGCCTGAGCTGGGCTGTGTAACAAATAGCTAGCAAAAATTGCCAGACTTAGCAAGCAGTAGGTTGTTTGAGTTTTCATGGGGATAGTTTTCTTGTGTGTAAAGAAGCTTGAGGGGTTTCTCTTCAACCGCCCAGCAGGTATTGGAATTGAACTTGAGCCTTAGCGTTTTCGCTTGATACAGCGATTACTGCGTCATTAAAGCGAGGGAGGGCAGCTAGAATCTTAAGCCAAACAGGAGCGATGCCCCAATTCCCCAGGGTCATGAAAAGATATGACAGTGGTCACATTCGACAAAAATCTAAATGTCATAGAATCCAGGGGTGCCTTCGGTACTACCAGCCGTTTCTGTGTACCCGACATTGCAATGAAAGCCTCACTGTCTACCCGCCGAACATTCCAGTATCTGGAGTGGTTCTTCACAGCAATGCTCTTGTTGATGGAATGCAGCCAAGCAGAATTGAGCTTCACATTAATAGCATCCAGCCTGACAGCTTATGGCATCTTTTTCCTGTTGAGCTGGGTTTTTCCTGGTCAGGATTGTCCACTATGGCAGCGAATTGGCTACCTAGTATTTGGTATTTTTCTGGCAATTTCAACCAGCTTTTTAGGGATTAATTCAGATTTATTTGTTTTTATTTATTTAGGAAAAAGCTGTTTTTTACTTGAGCGCAAGCAAGTTTACCTGATGACGGCGATCACAGGTTTTTTTTGGGTTTTAGGTCAACTCTTATCAAATTTGATCTTGGTGAAGCAGCCTCTCCAAGCAAATCTTCCATCTGGGTTTGAGACTGATAATCTAATCACCTTCACGATCGTTTTTGGTAGCATTTACCTCATTAGCAGTACCCTTGCAATTCTCTTTAGCCTAATGATGATTGCTGAGTATAAAAGCCGAAAGCGAGCAGAGTCCTTGGCAGAGCAGGTCGAAACATTAGCAACTGCTCTAGAACGACATCGGATTGCCCGCGATATCCATGATTCACTTGGACACACCCTGACCGACCTTGACAACCAGTTGGAAGTGGCACAAAAGCTACGTCATCACAACCCAAACCAGGCATTGCAGGCGATTGACACAGCAAAGCTATTGGCAAGTCAATGTATTGAGGAGGTGAGTCAAGCGATCCAAACGATGCGCCAGTCTGACTTTGACTTAAATCAAGCCTTGGCTACCCTTGTAGAGCAGGTGCGACAAAATCCAGCTTTGCAAGTTCACTATGAAATTAACTTTCCACCCCTGCCTCTACAGACAAGCCACCAAATCTACTGCATTGTCAAAGAAGGGATAACTAACATTCAGAAGCATGCTCATGCCTCGCAAATTTGGTTTCGTGGGCATTGGACAACCGAGGAAATTCTGTTAGAACTGAAAGATAATGGAGTTGGATTTGATTTGGAGCGCGTTCAGCGTAAAGGCTTTGGCATTCAAGGAATTGCTGAGCGAGTTCAACTTCTAGGAGGAGCACTTACAATCAACACTGATCCTGATCAGGGTACGCAAATTTTGGTAGTGCTCCCACTATGATTCGTCTATTGCTGGTTGACGACCAAGATATTTTCCGACAGGGATTAGCGGCATTGCTCTCAGTCGAGGCAGACTTAGAGGTGGTTGGACAAGCAAAAAATGGTCAGGAAGCGATCCTGCTCACTCAAACTCTCCAACCTGATGTAATTTTGATGGACGTTCGGATGCCAGTTTGTGACGGTGTTGTGGCAACTCAGAATGTTCATCAACGTTACCCGTGGATTCGGATTTTGGTGCTAACCACCTTTGACGACGACCAGTATATTGCACAATCTTTGCTGGCAGGTGCTTTAGGCTACCTGCTGAAACGCACTCCGTCTCAACAGATCGCTGCTTCAATCCGTTCGGTGTATCAAGGTTATAGTCAACTTGGGCCGACGATTGCCCCCAAGGTGTTCGCCCAGTTGAAGTCTCCCTCGCTGTTGGGTCATGCTTGCAACAATCTGATCAGTCAGCGAGAGCTGGAAGTCCTCAGACTGTTGGGGCAAGGCAAAAATAACCAAGAAATTGCTCAAGAGCTTTACTTGGGTAAGGGCACAGTCAAAAACTACATTAGCCAAATTCTCAGTAAATTAAACCTTCGCGATCGCGTCAAAGCGGCTCTGTGGGCCCAGGAACACTTACTTTAAGTTATGGATTTATAATTTCAAGGCTCCACTCCGATATCCGATTGACGGTTGAGAATTCTACGCTTGCTTGGATCAAGATTGAGGAGGATTGCAGTGTCACAGGAAGCTGAGCCTATCCAGCCAAAAGAACAGGAGGTTTATCATGCTTTGCCACCCCAGCAAAAGCAACGGCGATTGGTAGAACTAGCGACAGTTTTTCTGCGATTAGGGACGATCGCCTTTGGCGGGCCGGCCGCCCACATTGCGCTGATGGACAACGAAGTGGTCAATCGCCGTCAATGGATGAGCCGGGAGAAGCTGCTGGATCTGCTTGGCATCACGAATTTGATTCCGGGGCCGAACTCGACTGAACTGGCGATTCATATTGGCTATGAACGAGCTGGCTGGCGAGGCTTGCTGGTGGCGGGAAGCTGCTTTATTTTGCCCGCAATGCTGATTGTCTGGGCACTGGCAGCAATTTACGATCGCTACCAAACCGTGCCGCAGGTGGAGTGGCTGCTGTATGGCATCAAGCCCGTGATCATTGTTATTGTGCTGCAAGCCGTCTGGAATCTGGGCAAAAAAGCGGCCAAAGATTGGCCGACAATTGTGGCGGGTCTGGTGGCGATCGCCGCTTACCTGGCTGGTTTGAATGAAATTTTGGTGCTGGTGGGGCTGGGAATTGCCGTCATGCTGGTCAAAAATCGGCTGGGCCGGACAACCGGCGCCTTCTTGCTGCCCAGCCTGTTCGCCCAAGCCGGCACTGCCACTGCTGTTTCAATCAGTTGGCTCAGCGTCTTTTTGTTTTTTCTCAAGATTGGGTCTGTCCTCTACGGCAGTGGCTATGTCTTATTGGCATTTCTCCAGCGAGATTTGGTGGAGCGCAACCAGTGGTTGACTTCACAGCAGTTGCTGGATGCAGTGGCGATCGGGCAGGTGACACCGGGGCCAGTGTTTACGACCGCCACGTTTATTGGCTATTTGTTGGCCGGGAATGCTGGGGCCTTGGCGGGAACCGCTGGCATTTTTTTGCCTGCCTTTGTGCTGGTCTGGGTCGTTAACCCTTGGGTGCCAAAACTACGCCAATCCACTTGGGCAAGTGGATTTCTCGATGGCGTGAATGCTGCTTCTTTGGGCTTAATGGCGGGAGTCACCTACACGCTAGGACGCACTGCCTTGGTGGATAGCTTGACCGTAATTGTGGCAATTTTAGCGGCGATCGCCGTCTTTCGGTTTCAACTCAATTCGGCTTGGCTAGTGTTAGCTGGCGGGGCGATCGGGCTGGTCTGGAACTTGCTGTAACGGCAAAGCTGCGCGATTTCTCAACCATTTAGTATAGGTTTCCCCGGATATAGCTCAGTATTGCTCTAATGTCGCAGCAGCCCAGTCACAAATACCGATACTGTTGCGCTAGCAACTAGGCTGAACGCTAAATTGACGATTGCTTGAGTCGATTGCTGATAAAACCCGAATCGAGTTCCCAAATCCTTCGATTCCTGTCGCAACTCGTCAATATCTTTGGTCAACTTTTCGATCGCAATTTCAATTCGGTCGAGACGGGAAGATTCCTCACTTGCTTGCATTTCTCGCTCTCTTTGACTTGAATACATACAATATAGCGGGTTACGAAAGCAGATAAAATCACTTACCTTAGGAGCCTGAATCACCTGAAGCAGCGATTTGAAATCAGGCTGGTGGAACGACAAACTTACGACTTGATTAGGGGTGAGAGTACGACCCAAGCGCGGAATAGGTTGAACTGCATCAGGGCTGTCGCTCCCTGCAAAATTTGCAGGATCTCCTGTTCTGGAGGGGTTGCACTTAGTTTCTCAGCATGAGTGAGGGCGGTTTGGGCCTGCCAGGGCTGCCAAAAATAAAGATCAACAACGGCAGCATAAGCCCAGGCATAAAAATTGTTGGGGTCTAGTTGGGGCAGGCGATCGCCAGTCTGAATCACGGCTGGATTGATTTGCAAGGCTTGGGCCAGGGCCAAGTTGTACCACCAGTCCAAGCGATCGGGCTGCTGCTGTAACCGAAAGCTGAGAGCGTGGGCGGTCTGGCTCAGGTAGTCCTGGGTGGGGTCATACAAGTTAATTCGAGCCACTTCGCTGAATAAGCTGTCCAACTTACCTTGCTGAAAATCGGCCGTTAATTGCCGGAGTTGGCTTGACCAATCTAACTCTGGGGCTGGGTTAACCGGGGCATCCGCTGCCAGTTTCAGCGTTACTTTTGGCACCGAAAGGGCAGTTGTCTTGCCAGTTAACCGATCCAGATATTGCCCCGACAGTTGATAGTTGCCAGGCGACAGGTCGGCGGGGGGCAGCATCGCCAGGGACTCAATCACTTCAAACCCCCGATCAGGAACGACCTCGGCTGATCCAGCCAGCAAATTCCCTAGCCCAATTCCGTGATCATGAATCCAGGCAGAGTTTTTTGCATTCGACGCAGTTAGATCAAGCTGGCGCTGCCAGCTCAAAACTAAAATGCCATTTTGAAGCTGCTGCCACGGGCCGACGACTTGATAAGTGACAGGCACCGGCTGGCCTGGTTTGGCTTGAGCAGGAACTTTGACTGCGGCTAGTTCAACTTGGGTGGGGGCCGCCGAAGCCAATGGCTGGACAACCACAGGCGGCCGACGACGCTGATGCAGGCGGAGGCGGGTGCGATCGGGCAAGTCCCAAGTTTTGAGAATGCTCAGGTCTGGACTTTGTTCGATCGCTGCTTGCAATAGCAATTGGTCGGGGCCTAAATCGAGCGGCTGACTAGTTTTGGTCAAATACCAATCCCAAGAGCGGCTGTTTTGGGCGACTTGCTGGGCTGACCAATCGGGTTCACGGGCATAAACCTGAAAGTTTTGCAGTTTGCCAAAAAAATCGAAGGTAAAGGCATTCACCTGCGGGCTGGCCAAATTCAACCCGATCGTTGAGCGCAGGTAAGGAGCCTGCTGCTGCACTTCAGCTACGACCTGTGAGTGGGGCCAGACCGGGCCAGTGTAGGGGCGGTGCTGCCCAGGCAACGGTAGCGGAAACAAATTCACGAGCAGACTCAGGCTGGCTAAGCCAAGGGTTGCCCAGCGCAGTCCAGCTCCCCATCTTCCCGGCAATAGCGTCAGACCATCTGCCAAAACCAAAATCACAATTGGCAAGTAGGGCAAAATAAATCGGTTGTCTTTATTCGTGGCCAACGAGCAAAAGGCATAAGCCCCCAAACAAAAAATCGCCAGCCATCTTCGCCTGGCTAAACTCGTCGTTGGCTGGGTCTGGGGGAATGGCTTACCGAACACCCATCGCCCGATTACCACCAAGACTCCTCCCAGACTCAAATACAAGACTGGCCAAGACACCATCTCTGGCAACTGCTGCCCGTAATACAGCCAGCCTGCCAGCGTGTTGCCCGGATCGCCTTCCCTCGCCCCGACTGCATTGGCACCGAGGGCAGAGGTAATAATAGTCAGCCAATTGGTGCGAAACCAAGGTAATGCCACCAGCAGTGCCACAACTAGCGCCAGTCCAAACTGAGCCAGTCGCTGCCAGCGATGCCCCTGATAGCGCTGCGGTAACAGAAGTTGCACCAGCAGGTACAAGCAGGGCAAGAGCAGAAAAAATATGCCAGTTGGTTTGGTTAAGAAAACGCAGCCCAGCCCCAGCCCCCAGGCAATGCTCCACGCCCAGCGTCGCTGAGCTGCCACCCACCAGAGGGTCAAACAGGTAAAGGTGGCAGTTACGATCGCGGTTAGCCCGTAGTCGAGCAGATAGTCTGTGCGCTGGTAAGCCAGAGCGGGCGCCAGTAGCGATAAGCCCGCTGCCCATACCCCAACTTGACGGCTAAATAAACTTCTGCCAAGCAGATACACCGACAGCATGATCAGAGCCGTGAACACCAGATTGACTAGAGTCGCCTGATCAAACCCCAAGCCAAACCCATTTAGCCAAGGCACCGTCAGTAAATAGACCCACGGCCCCCGATAGCTGGGGGACAACTGCCAAAGCTGCCACCACCAGGCTGAGCTTGAAAACTGAGGATTCTGGAAAGCCTGCCAATAGTCAAGCGCCCGACTGAGATGGTCGCCTTGATCCCAGGCTGGCACGGAATGGTCAAGCCGCAGCCAGAGGCGATCGCAGAGTGCTGCTGCCAGCCACAGCCCCGACAAAATTAGCCCATCGCGCTGCCATCCGCCGCCCTGACCTTCCATGGCGATCGCTGGCGATTCTGATCCCATCGGCGCTTTCACCAAGACAAGCAGAGCCTAAGACTTTAGCCCAATCACAAACGGTTTTTGGCGCACCTGAGCAATCAGCCAGCGCAGCCCCCGGTTGCTGAGAATCGACAGGGGGCCCAACAGCATCAGGGATTTAACCTCTGCTCGCGAAATTTTGACGTTGCCGCCCGCTTGCAGCATGCTTGTCGTCTGAGTGACATCGCGCAGGGTGGCATAGGCAAACAGCAGCGGCAGGACGCAGAACATCCGAATCGGAATCGCCAGTCGCGGCAGGGAAAGCAAATACTCTTGAGCTTGGTCTAAATCTTCCCAGGCCAGTTGAACAAGGTCTTTAATCGCCGCATGATTTTGCTGTAAATGCTGAGAGCTTAAAAGGGTTTGGTGGCTACTGCCCTGCTCAACCAAAGCTTGTTGAGGAATATAAATTGAATTTTCGTGCTCAGCGTCCCAAGCAATATCTTTCAGGATATTGACGGTTTGGAGGGCTTCACCAAAGTCGGCGCAGCGCTGGAGCAAAATTTGATAGCGATCGCTGTTCACATAGGGAGAGTGTTCCTGCCAAAGATCCGTCAGCAGGTAGCCCACGGTACCAGCGACGTAGTAGCAATACTCTTTATATTCGGCTAAGGTCTGAATCCGAATTCCATGCTGATGCACAGTCACGAACTTTTTCATCCCCTGCACCATCTCATTTACCCAATGGAAAACGTGCCGTCGGGTCGGGCTGGGCAAGCTGCGATAGAAGGTAAACACGAGGTCAGCATTTTGCACTAAGCGGACATGGGCAGGTTCACCCTCCAGATTACGCACTAGCCTGGGGTAACTGGTGGCCATGCTGGGGCTATCAAAGCAGTCCATAAACTTGTCCAGCAGAGCCGTCTTGGTTTCAACAGAGGCGACGGGATCATCTTCGATCGTATCAGCCATTCGCATGAGTAAATAAGAGACCAGCACTGCCCGACCAAGGGTTCCAGGCAAGAATCGAATGCTAAGGGCGAAGGTTCTGGAAACCTCCGGTAAAATTTCATGACAAAATCGCTCAGCGTTCTGCTGATAGACGGGCGGCTCCAGGATTATTTCCGTCATTTGCACCATACTCACTCCTGCACTTAATACCAAATTAATCGTTTAAACACACCACATTAAGCAAAATCTAATTGACAACCCGATTGAACAAGACTCTCAAGGTGAGGGCGCAAACGCCGAGGTGCCAAAGGTCGCTTAGCACCATCTCCGAGGAAGATACCACAGCTTAGGGAAAAGATTCTTAACTTAATTCAATACAATCGTCCTTTTTAGTCTAAAAATACACATTTCGCACTCCTGCAACTGAGTGATCAACAATAGTCATGGTTCTAGAGTGCCCAAACTAAGTGCTAACAGTCCAACCGATCCAGATCATCTTTGTTCCCCAAGGGCAGGAGCATCAAGCTGTGCGTCGAGGGATATCGGAACAATTGTCAGCGAAAAAATCCGCAAACTCAGGCTCAACTGTGCCAGTGGTTGTACCTGTCCCTGTTGGCAAAGCACCATTTCGAGAGTTTTTGCAGATTTATTCCCTCCCCCAAAAACCGCTGTCTGTGCTGCTGATTGGGCTGTGCGGCAGTTTGACAAACCAACATCAGGTCGGAGATGTTGTGGTTTACGGGAGCTGCTTAGACGAGACAGGCCAGCGGTGGGAGTGCGATCGCGCCCTCACAAATCAGCTTTGCCAAGTTTTTAATTGCCAGCCCGTGCCAGCGTTTACCAGCGATCGCCTGATTCACCAAGCGACCGAAAAGCAGCAGACTTACCAAAAATATCAAACCGAGGTTGTTGATATGGAAGGCAGTTCAGCCTTGGAGGTGCTAGCTGTTCACGGCGTGGCGATCGGAATGATCCGCATTGTTAGCGACGATTGCCAGCACGATCTCCCGGATCTCTCTACCGCCTTTAGCGCGGATGGATCATTGCGTCCGCTGCCCTTGGCGATCGGAATGCTGCGCCAACCCTGGGCAGCAGCTCGCTTAATTCAAGGCTCTTTAAAAGGGCTAAAGATTTTGCAACAGGTGAGTCAGCAGTTAGTTTTTGCTCTCAATTTTGATGAGTAAGCAAAAAAAAGATTGTCAAAAGGCGATTAAGCTTTTGACGCAATATGAGCGGCTAGCAAATAAACTCAACAGCAAGCTGAGCCCAAACAGAATTCAAGAGCTAAATCGGATGCACGATGATGGAACCATCACGGTTAACGATCTACACAGCATTTTGCGGCGAGAGTTTCCCTAGCAATTTTCTGGTACAAGTTTGAGTGAAATTCGTGCGATTGGGTAATTGTCCACCAAACTTGATCTGGTCAATTTGGAGCGCCTTAGGTAGAGGGTTGAAATCATGAGTGCCTATCCAGAGCTAGATCAACTTGGCTTGAAGGAGTTGATCGCACGGTGGCATCAACCGGCAATCGATGGTGAGGCCTACGCAGCCTCGTACTACCAAGAGATCGTCGACTTAATCCGCCAGCAGGGAGAAGCTGGGGTTAAATTTTTACTGGCAGAAGTCCCAACCGCTAACCTTCAAAAACTAGCAGCAATTCTTTGCCTACTGCCTCCTGTCAGTAACAGAAAACTCATCAATCAGATTTGGACAAATTTTCTTAAGGATGACAGACCAGAAATCGTTGCTAGCGCGATTGATGGGCTGCGGCATCAGCATATATGGCAAGTGCGTGATCAAGTTTTTGCCCTTAGCAAACATCCTGCGCCCTGTGTGCGCGGCAGTGTGTTGCGCTATATGAGCCAGTATGATCCTAAAATTGCTTCTGTGATGCTAGTAGAAGCCTTAGACGACCCTGATTATACCGTGCGGGAAAATGCTCTGGATGAGTTAGATCAACTGGGGGCAGTTGAAGCCATCCCTCTGATTCGATCGCTGCTCACTGATTCGCACCCTGATGTTCAAAAGGCGGCAGAAACTGCCCTAGAAAACCTGGCGCAGCTCAAGAAAGGTGCTTGGCAAAGGAAGCAATTGAATGCGTCAGCTAATCTGGCTTAGGCATTGCATAAACTCGTCCTTTCCAGGCTCCGCCTTGACCGCGCCAGTGTCGGAGGGCCGAGTCGAGGGTCATTAGGTTGTAGAGGAGGGCGATCGCAGGCAAGCTAAACGCCCACACTGGCGATAAGCGATACAGTCGCACGGTAGGCCAGTAGGCCAGGCTCATCAACAGCCAAGTGATGCCGCCAACGATCGCCACTGGCCAATTTCCAGTTAATCCCCCCCCGATCGCCGCCAAAGGTGGCACCAAGTAAACCAACACCATCCCCACCAAGGCACCCACCAAGAGCAAAGGAGAATAGCCGAGTTGGGTAAAAGCCGTCCGGGCCACCATTGTCCAAATCGTTTCTAACGAAGGGTAGGGGCGTAAACTGCGGGTGGTTTTGCTCAGTCCCAGCCAAATCCGCCCGCCGGAATTTTTAATCGCCGCTCCTAAAGCACAATCGTCGATCAAGGCTTGCCGAACGATCGCAATCCCACCCGCGGCAGCTAAGCTCTGACGCTTGATTAAAATGCAGCCGCCCGCCGCCGCCGCTGTTTTTCGGCTCGGATCGTTGACCCAGGGGAAGGGATAGAGTTTCTGAAAGAAAAAGACAAAGGCCGGAATCAAAAACCGTTCCCAAAAACTGGTGCAGCGCAACAAGACCATTAAAGAGACGAGATCTAAATTATCTACGGTCGCTTTACTAACCAACTGCCGTAGGTTGTTAGGGCCATGCACAATATCTGCATCCGTCAGCAATAAGTAGTCTGGTGCGGCTGCGCTAGCAGCTTGGATGCCCTGTTCAACCGCCCACAGCTTGCCAGACCAGCCAGCCGGGAGGGGTTGCCCAGACAGAATTTGCAGGCGATCGCTCTTGTTTAACTCAACCGCTGTCTGACGAGCCACTTCTGCTGTTCCATCACTGCTCTGGTCATCGATCAAAATAATTTGAAAAGAACCAGGGTAATCTTGCCGCAGCAGCGATCGCAGGGTTTCTGGCAGCATACTCGCTTCATCGCGGGCGGGAACTACGGCGCAGACCGAGGGCCAAGTCAGTAAATCTGGCTGATCGGTCGGCAGACGCTGATCGCTACGCCAAAACTGTCCCCAACCGATCAGTAAAACTGTCCAAATCAGCAGCGATAGCAGCGTAATGCCCAAGACCAAGAGAGTGCTAGCAGACATAATTGGATCAGTAAGCGTGCTTTTAGAGCCTATCCGAAAACCAGAAATCCACGATGAAAAATAAATCTTGGCTGCCTGCGCTCTTGGGCGGCATCTTGGTCTTAGGAGGCGGAGCAGCTTTCCTGATTGACTGGATTAACGATCAGACTCAGGTTGAGGTGTTAACGATCGCCACTGCTAGCCGAGATGGTGAGTACGATCGGTTTGCCCAAGCCCTCGCCAAGGTGGTTGCCCTGCATCAGCCCCGTCTGCGCCTGCAATTGCGTCAAACCAGCGGCTCCCGCGAAAATATGAGCCTGCTGGAGTCGCGGCAAGTTGGATTGGCGATCGCCCAGAGCGATACTCCGACAACTCCCTCAGTTCAAGCCGTCGCTGCCCTATTTCCAGAAGCCTTTCATCTGATCGTGCAGCCCAATTCCGGCATTCAGACGATTCCTGACCTGAAGGGAAAGCGGGTGGCTCTGATGCCCAAAGACAGCGGCTCCTATATTTTCTTCTGGAAATTAATCAAGCACTATGGACTGAATCAAAATGACGTGCAAGGAATCTCCCTCCCTCCAGCCGCTGCTCAAGCCCAATTTCGGCAGGGGCAAGTCGATGGGCTATTTCGGAGCATTGCCCCCGCCAACCAAGGAATGCAAGCCTTGATTCAAGCCACGCAAGCCCGCTTAGTCTCAGTCGATCAGCTAGCCGCCCTGCAGTTGACTTACCCCTATCTGCAAAGTTTAAGGATTCCCAAAGGTCTCTACAGCGGCAATCCAGCCATTCCACCCCAAGATTTGACCGTGGCTTCGGTGCGGGCGCTGTTGCTCACGCATCAGGATGTTGACCCAGAGCTGATTTATTTGCTCACCCGCACCCTCTACGAGTACCGCAATGAATTGTCTGCGCTCAATTCTAGAGCTGCGACAATTAGCCCGACCATCTCGGCTGATCGCTTAGGACTGCCCCTCAACCCTGGCGCAGAAGCCTACTACACCAAAAACGAGCCGACTTTTCTAGAGCGATATGCTGAGTCGATCGCCCTCTTAATTACCGTGGCTGGAATTACGATTTCCTGTCTGTGGCAGTTGCGAATGTACTTGGCTAGAAAACAAAAAAATCGAGCCGATGCCTACAATCTGAAAGTCCTGGATTTGGTTGATCAAGTTTCCACCTCTTTCAGCTTGGCTGATTTAGCTGCCTGCCGTCGCCAGCTAATGGAAATTTTCAAGCGGGTGATTCAAGACTTAGACCAAGACAAACTGACGCCAGAATCCTTTCAGGCCTTTGCTGCTGCTTGGCAAGTCACCATGCATACGATCCGCGATCGAGAAGCGTTTTTATTGCAGCAGGGCGATCGCCCACTCACCGCTGAAGCAGGCAACCGCACAGACGATTGAGCAGCCCATAGCCCAACCCATTGCTCTAGACGGCAAAAAACTTACAAAACTTTATTTAATGATCGAGGGTATCGTATACTACCGGAGGATAAGAAATAAATATATAAGACACTTAAGAAAGTGCAACTAGCGTCAGTCAAGTGTTTTCAGCTTTCTGAGAGCCGCGCTCTGCATGGCTCTCAAAGTAGCAAGCGTCCTTTAAGTTTGGAGCAAGTAGCCGAATGACAGCGGTAGGTAATTTAACGACGGTTCCCAGGACATTCATTGGCCCGCCTGGAGACTTCAACCCTACCCTGTTAATGTTCCTAGCGGCGATCGGCTTAGCGGTGGTTTCGACGGTGGGGCATTTTGCCTGGGGCTGGCCGGGCTGGTGTACGTTTTTGACGAATGTGCTGGCGCTGCATTTGGTCGGGACGGTGATTCATGATGCTTCTCATAATGTGGCTCACCGCAATCCGCTCGTGAATGCCGTTTTGGGGCATGGGAGTGCTTTGATGCTGGGGTTTGTGTTTCCGGTGTTTACCCGTGTCCACATGCAGCATCACGCCAACGTCAACGACCCCAAAAACGACCCCGATCATTTTGTTTCGACGGGTGGGCCGCTGTGGCTAATTGCCCCTCGGTTTTTCTATCACGAAGTTTTCTTTTTCCGGCGCCGCCTTTGGCGCAAATACGAGCTTTTAGAATGGCTGATTAGCCGCCTCTGTCTGGCGGGGATTGTTTACTTTGCCGCCAGCCAAGGTCAGTTGGGCTACGTGTTTAATTTCTGGTTTTCGCCAGCGGGCTGTGTTGGCTTGATGCTGGGGCTATTTTTTGACTATTTACCCCATCGTCCCCACAAAGAGCGCGATCGCTGGCACAATGCCAGAGTTTATCCCGGTGCGATTTTAAACTTGCTGATTTTGGGGCAAAACTATCATCTGATCCATCATCTTTGGCCGTCAATTCCTTGGTACAAGGTACAGCCCGCTTACTATGCAGTTAAACCGCTGTTAGATGCTAAGGGCAGTAAACAGTGTTTTGGGATTTTAGAAGACCGCCAAAACTTCTGGAGTTTCATCTACGATGCCCTGATTGGAATTCGCTTCCACGCTGAGCCAGAAGCGATTCAAGCCAGCGACATTGAGTATTTAGAGGCAGGGCTGGCAGCCACCGCAGAATTAGCGGAAGCAGAAATTTCCCCAGCCGAGCGGACACCTGTACGGCTGTAGGAGATTGTGCCCGGTTGGGCTAGCCTTTAATCTTCGTTGCTTGCCTCACCAAACTTGGATCGGGAACCAGAAAAGCCAACGTCTAGTTGCATCCGCTGCTCCATCTGGCGCAAAAAGTAGCCCGTCATCATGGCAGAGCCAAGTAGACCCGCCAAGTTATCGCGATCGGTGGTGATTTGGACGTTAAAGGCTTCATTCGGCAAACCTCCGACTAGCCCCTGCACATTGTGAGAAATAATCTGCCGAATCTCCGGGCTGACGGACTTTGCAACGCGAGCCAAAACTTCAGGTGACTGATTTTGCAGGTACTTAAGGAGAAGATTAGCCTCGTCAGAACCACTTGAAACAAAGTCAGCGTTGTCGGGGTTAAATGCCATAGGTGGAGTAAAAATCCATTTTATCCATTCTGCCACTTCTAACTTCTGCTTGCCAAACAGCGAGTCCTGTGCCTAGAGCCAGCCCAAAAAAGCGATTAGAAAGGGACGTTAACCATTGCTCTGCCAATTCGGCCTTTTCTCAGTCACATCCAAACTCACATCCAACAAAAATCTTTTCAAAACAGGGTAATCGTCGCACCGAGTCAGTAGGATCAAGGCATGGAAATTCACCTGCTGCCCGCCTTTACCGACAACTACTTTTTTGTCCTGCACGACCCGCAGCGACAATCAGCAGCCGTGATCGATCCGGGTGCGGCTCAGCCTGTGCTGGCTTGCTTGGCTTCCCTGTCGGCCAACCTAGAAGCAATTTTGATTACCCATCACCATCACGATCATGTTGGTGGCATTTCTCAATTGCTGAAGGAATTTCCCCAGGCAATTGTCTATGGCGGGGCCGCCGATCGAGGCAGAATTCCGGGGCAGCAAGTCTACTTGCAGGAGGGCGATCGGGTTACTTTTGGCGATCGGACGGCCGAAGTCTTGTTTGTGCCAGGTCATACGTTGGGGCATATTGCCTATTACTTTCCAGCTACGGAGCATAAGCTTGGCGAACTGTTCTGTGGTGACACGTTATTTGCCGGTGGCTGTGGACGCCTGAAGGAAGGCAGCCCGGCTCAAATGGTGGCTTCCTTGAGTAAGATCCGAGATTTACCTGCTCCAACGCGGGTTTGGTGCGCCCATGAGTACACTCTCAAAAATCTTTTGTTTGCCCAGACGGTTGATCGAGATAATGCTGATTTGGAGGTTCGGTTGGCTGAGGTGAAGCAAATTCGGCAGCAGGGAAGACCAACCATTCCAACAGCGATCGCCCTGGAAAAACTAACCAATCCGTTTCTGCGCTGGGATAACCCAAAGTTGCAGCAGGCTGTCAACGCCCATGATTCTATTCAAACCTTTGCTCGCCTGCGAGGCATGAAAGACCAGTTTTAGCCTCAGTAGATCATAAAAAACCTGCCTCCGGCTAGAGGCAGGTCATGATTAGGAAATGGTGGTTCTAAGGGCGATCGCTTACCTTTCTTTCAAGAAGCCACTGTAGGCTTCCATGCCATGTTCGCCCAAATCCAACCCTTCGTATTCCTCTTCAGTTGTGACTCGGATACCCAGAGTTGCTTTGAGAGCAAGCCAAAAGATGGTGGAGAGCAGAACGGTCATTCCACCAACCGTGATTGTGCCCAGGAACTGAATCCAGAGTTGTTCAATCCCACCACCGAATAAAAGTCCAGCCTTTGGCCCAGCCGCATAGATTGCTCCCGCCTGATCGCTGGCTCCAACGGCAAATAAGCCCACTGCCAGAGTGCCCCACACCCCGTTGAGGAGGTGGACTGAAGTTGCTCCGACCGGGTCATCGACTTTGAGTTTGTCAAAGAAGCCAACTCCAAACACAACCAAAATGCCACCGATAAAGCCAATCACGGCAGCGGAAGGAACGTTAATAAACGCACAAGGGGCAGTCACAGCCACAAGACCCGCCAAAATGCCGTTGATCACCATTGAAAGGTCAGGCTTACCCAGCACCAACCAAGCCGTTAGAGTGGCGGCAATACCGCCGAAGGCACCGGCAGTATTAGTAGTCAAAGCAATATGAGAAATTGCATTTGGATCAGCAGCCATTGTCGAGCCGGGGTTAAATCCAAACCAGCCTAACCAAAGAATTAAGCAGCCCAGGGTGGCAATACTCATATTGTGTCCAGGCATCGCGTTGGCAGTTCCATCTGGGTTATAGCGCCCTGTCCGTGGGCCAAGCAAAGCTGCACCCATAAGAGCTGACCAGCCGCCAACGGCATGGACGACAGTCGAGCCAGCAAAGTCCCAAAAACCAATTCCGTACAGCCAACCGCCACCCCAAATCCAGTGACCGGTGATTGGGTAGGCAATCCCAACCAGCAGCAAACTAAAAATCAGGAAGTCCACAAACTTAACTCGTTCGGCAACTGCACCGGAAACAATGGTGGCAGCCGTTCCAGCAAATACAAGCTGAAAGAAGAATTTGGCGGCCAGCGGCACACCCGTCCAATTGAGAGCAGAAAAGATCCCTTGGTAGGCATCGCCTGTGGCTGGGCTATTGTCGGCACCCGTCAAAAAGAAGCCGCTACTGCCAATGAAGCCATTGCTGGTGCTAAACATCAAGCCAAAGCCGATCGCCCAGAAGGCAACGGTTGAGAGGGCGAAAACAATTAGGTTTTTAGAGAGAACGTTGACGGCGTTTTTCTGGCGACACATGCCGGTTTCCAGCATACAAAAGCCAGCATTCATAAAGAACACCAGCATGCCGGTAATCATCACCCACATCGTGTCCATGCCAACTTTTAGATTGGCCTGACCCTCGGCTAGGCTTTCTAGGGTGGGAGGGTCGGCAGCAACCGCAGCGTAGCCCCAGCCCAAGAGAATAATGCCTGCGATCGGCAGACAGGCTTGCCAACTGGGAGAGAGATTAAAGCGAATTTTTTGGAAGTTCAGGTTTGAAATCAGCTTGAACTTCCGAGAGCGCATCAGCTTCGGCTTGTACATCTTATACATCAGGCAACAAGTTCCTTATCCTTAAGGTGAACGAAATGAAACAAAATTGTGAGTGAGGGCGACTAAATCACAGAAAGAGCATAGAGGTTAATAGAACATTAAACCTCGGAGTATGCAAGGAGTACGCAAGTTTTTCTGGGACTTGAGACAAATCAGTGATCTAGTTGGCTGATTGATCAACATCACTCCTAAAGTGCTGGCATTAAACTTTTACGATCGCAGCTCAAATCGCTCCAGAAGCAGCAAAATCTCGAACAGTTTTGGCAACAGCCAGTTTGCTCAAGTTTAAAGTCAGGCAATTTTGAGAAAATTAAGCCTGAACACTACTTGATCGGAGTTGTTGAGCAAAAATCCAAAAATATCAGCATCACAACTAGTCTGCGGCCCACCTCAGTTGAAATAAGCAACGTTAGTTTGCTATCAGCTCGTCAGGACGCTTTTACTAATGCCAGCAGAAAAGTATTTAGGATAAGGAGCCTTAAGGTTGATTTGACTAAAGTTTTGGCAAGTAACACCAAATCGCTCGACAACTGCAACTATCTTGAGGCATACCTTATGAATAGGGCCTAACTTGGGTTTTCTGTTTACATCATTGATTTTTGGCAGTAACGAAAAATTGTCACTCTCCAGACTATATTTAATGATTTGAAAGCCGTTAATTTGTATCGAAAGATACACGATTTATCGATTATCAAAAATATCCTTAAAAAGTTCTTAGAAGATTAAGTTAAATCAGGAATAACATTAGCCAAACTGCCCAATCATATTTACACTTGAATGCTTACCTTAATTAAAAAATCCCCTGCCTGACAGCAGGGGATTTCAAAGTTTTAGCTTGAAACTAAATTCAAACTAGCTCTAGACTAGCCATACCGACTGGCTGTCGACGCAATCAGGAAGGCAGCGTAGGTCAGGACATAGCCGACGGTAAAGTGAGCTAAGCCAACCACACGAGCCTGAACGATCGACAGGGCAACTGGCTTATCCTTCCAGCGAACCAGGTTAGCTAGCGGAGTCCGTTCGTGAGCCCAGACTAGAGTTTCAATTAACTCTTGCCAGTAGCCTCTCCAAGAGATCAGGAACATGAAACCTGTTGCCCAAACCAGATGCCCAAACAGGAACATCCAAGCCCAGACCGATAGGTTATTTGTGCCATAGGGGTTGTACCCATTGATCAACTGGGATGAGTTGAGCCACAAATAGTCTTTAAACCAACCCATCAGGTAAGTAGAAGACTCGTTAAAGATGGCTACATTTCCTTCCCAAATCCCTAAATGCTTCCAGTGCCAATAGAAGGTAATCCAACCAATCGTATTTAGCATCCAGAACATTGCCAGGTAGAAGGAGTCCCAAGCAGAGATGTCGCAAGTACCGCCTCGGCCTGGCCCATCGCAAGGAAAGGCATAGCCAAAGTCTTTCTTATCGGGCATCAGCTTAGAACCACGGGCATCCAGGGCACCTTTGACCAAAATCAAGGTGGTGGTGTGCAGCCCCAAGGCGATCGCATGGTGAACCAAGAAATCGCCAGGCCCAATCGTCAAGAACAGCGAATTTGCGCCGTTATTAATTGCATCTAGCCACCCAGGCAGCCAGACATTACCGTAGTTTGGCCAGGCGGTAGCAGCAATGCTATCGGGGTTAGACAGCAGCGTATCAAAGCCGTAGAGGACTTTGCCGTGAGCAGCCTGAATAAACTGAGCAAACACAGGTTCAATCAGAATTTGCTTCTCAGGCGTACCAAAAGCGACAACGACATCGTTGTGGACGTACAGTCCCAGGGTATGAAAACCCAAGAACAGCGACACCCAGGACAGATGAGAGATAATCGCTTCTTTGTGCTGGAGCACCCGGTCAAGCACATTGCCTTTATTTTGGACGGGATCGTAGTCGCGCACCAAGAAGATCGCACCGTGGGCAAATGCCCCCACCATAATGAAACCAGCAATGTACTGGTGGTGGGTATATAAAGCAGCCGACGTTGTGTGATCCTGATTGATAAACGCGTAGGGCGGCATCGCGTACATGTGCTGAGCGACCAGAGAAGTAATAACCCCTAGAGCAGCCAAGGCAAATGCCAGTTGGAAGTGCAGCGAGTTATTCATCGTGTCGTACAGCCCTTGGTGAGGCAGATTAAACTGACCTTCACTATTGGGCGAGAGCAGACCCTTCTTGCTGTCCAACATCTCTTTGATGTTGTGTCCAATCCCAAAATTTGTCCGGTACATGTGACCGGCAACAATAAACAGGACGGCGATCGCCAAGTGATGGTGGGCCATATCCGTCAGCCAGAGCGACTCTGTTTGCGGATGGAAGCCACCCAAAAAGGTCAAAATAGCGGTGCCGGAACCTTGGCTTGTGCCAAAGACCTGCTGAGCCGTATCAGGATTTTGGGCATAAACAGCCCAGTTGCCGGTAAAGAAGGGAGCCAGACCTGCCGGGTGAGGCATGGTGCTGAGGAAGTTATCCCAACCGACATGCTGACCGCGCGACTCAGGAATCGCAACGTGAATCAAGTGACCGGCCCAAGCCAGCGAGCTGACCCCAAACAGAGCAGACAGGTGGTGATTAAGGCGAGATTCAGCGTTTTTAAACCAGGCCAGGCTGGGGCGGAACTTGGGTTGCAAGTGCAGCCAGCCGGCAAACAGGAATAGGGATGAAAAGACCAGCAGGGTAATGGCACCCATGTAAAGGTCGCTATTGGTTCGCATCCCGATCGTGTACCACCAGTGATAAACACCGGAGTAGGCAATATCCACCGGGCCAGAAGCGCCAGCTTGGGTGAAGGCATCAATCGCCCCTTTGCCAAACTGCGGATCCCAAATCGCATGGGCGATTGGGCGAATGTTGAGCGGATCTTTGATCCACTGCTCGAAGTTACCTTGCCAGGCGACGTGGAAGAGACTGCCAGAAGTCCAGAGGAAAATGATCGCCAGATGACCAAAGTGAGAGGCAAAAATCTTTTGATAAAGATTTTCTTCTGTCATGCCATCGTGGCTTTCAAAATCGTGGGCAGTGGCGATCGCATACCAAATCCGACGAGTGGTCGGGTCTTGAGCGAGGTCCTGGCTAAATTTAGGAAATTTAGTTGCCATAGTTCGTGTTAATTCCTCGCTATCCTACTGAAATGATGCGAGCCAAGAAGAACGCCCAGGTTGTGGCAATTCCTCCCAGGAGGTAGTGAGCGACGCCCACCGCCCGTCCTTGAATGATGCTGAGCGCACGGGGTTGGATAGCTGGCGCAACTTTGAGCTTGTTGTGGGCCCAAACAATGGACTCAATCAGCTCTTGCCAGTATCCGCGACCGCTGAACAGGAACATCAAGCTGAAGGCCCAGACAAAGTGGGCACCCAAGAACAGTAAGCCGTAAGCCGACAGGGCTGAACCATAGGAGCCAATCACTTGCGAGGCTTGCGCCCACAGGAAATCCCGGAGCCAGCCATTGATGGTCAGAGCGCTTTGGGCAAAGTTTCCGCCAGTAATGTGAGAAACCGTGCCATCGGGCGCAACTGTACCCCAGACATCCGACTGCATTTTCCAACTAAAGTTGAAAATCACGATGGAAATACAGTTGTACATCCAGAACAGACCGAGGAAAACGTGATCCCAGCCAGAAACCTGGCAGGTGCCACCCCGACCGGGGCCGTCGCAGGGGAAGCGGAAGCCCAAGTTAGCCTTGTCTGGAACCAGACGAGAGCTACGGGCAAACAGCACACCCTTCAGCAGAATTAACACTGTCACGTGAATCGTAAAGGCGTGGATGTGGTGCACCATAAAGTCGGCCGTCCCTAAGGCGATCGGCATCATGGCTACCTTGCCACCCACGGCTAATACGCCGCCACCAAAGGCATAGCTAACAGGCTCAACCGCATTGGGCGCAGTCGTCCCTGGTGCCAAGGTGTGCAGATTTTGGATCCATTGGGCAAATACGGGCTGAAGTTGAATCCCCGTATCGGAGAACAAATCTTGCGGGCGGCCAAAGGCGCGCATCGTATCGTTGTGGACGTATAGCCCAAAGCTATGAAAGCCGAGGAAAATACAGACCCAATTGAGATGAGAAATAATCGCATCCCGATGACGAAGCACCCGATCCAGGAGGTTATTTTGATTCACCACCGGATCGTAATCCCGCACCATGTAAATGGCACCGTGAGCAGCACCGCCAACAATACAGAAAGCACCGATCCACATGTGGTGGGTAAACAGTGACAACTGGGTGGGGTAGTCGGTCGCCAAATAGGGATAGGGCGGCATCGAGTACATGTGGTGGGCGACAATAATCGTCAGTGACCCTAACATGGCCAAGTTAAGCGCCAGTTGAGCGTGCCAAGAGGTGGTGAGAACTTGGTAAAGACCTTTATGACCCTCTCCAGTGAAGGGGCCTTTATGGGCCTCCAGAATTTCCCGCATGCTGTGGCCAATACCCCAATTGGTGCGGTACATATGCCCAGCGATGATGAACAGAACCGCGATCGCCAGGTGATGGTGGGCCGTATCAGACAGCCACAGACCACCCGTCACTGGGTTCAAGCCCCCTTTGAAGGTGAGGAAGTCAGAATAGGCTCCCCAATTAAACGTAAAGAAAGGCACAACACCTTGCGGAATTCCCCATTCCACCTTGGGATACAGCTCTGCCATCAAGCTGGGGTTGAGGATAAACTCGTGGGGCAGCGGAATATCTTTCGCTGCAACACCGGCATCCAACAGCTTGTTGATCGGCAATGAAACGTGGATTTGATGCCCAGCCCAGCCAAGCGAACCCAAGCCCAGCAAGCCTGCTAGGTGGTGGTTCATCATTGACTCAACATTCTGGAACCATTCCAGTTTGGGAGCTGCCTTGTGGTAGTGGAACCAGCCAGCAAACAACATCAAGCCAGCCATGACTAAACCGCCAATGGCAGTGCAGTAAAGCTGGAACCCGTTGGTGAATCCAGAAGCGCGCCACAGATGGAACAGACCAGAGGTGATCTGAATTCCGTGGAAGCCGCCGCCGACATCACCGTTCAAAATGCCTTGACCAACAATTGGCCAAACCACCTGAGCACTGGGTTTAATGCCTGTAGGATTGGTCATCCAGGCTTCGTAATTTGAAAATTTGGCACCGTGGAAGTACATCCCGCTGAGCCAGACGAACACAACGGCCAGGTGGCCAAAGTGAGCGCTGAAAATCTTGCGGGATACATCTTCCAGACTGCTATCTGTGTGTGTATCAAAATCATGGACGAGAGCGTGGAGGTTCCAAATCCAAGTTGTGGTTTGGGGACCTCTAGCCAAGGTGCGCTCAAAGTGCCCCGGCTTAGACCACTTCTCGAAAGAAGTGGGCACCGGGTCTCTATCTACAACAACCTTGACCTTTTTGTCTCGCTCCGGTGGGCTAATTGTCATCGAGACTCTCCTCTCTTTAGACAAAAAAGGAACGAAATTAACTCCTGCCAACCTTAGATTGCACTGAACAGTAGCCTGTTGGGCGCAAAAGACATCAAGTTAAGCCATGAGGACTGGCGGGCAGGAGTTCTCTTTAATGAATTATAGAAGCCTGCTCCAGTGTTTTCAGCTAATTAACAATAATTAAGATGTTTGAATTGTCTACCGCAATCAAGCCTTCTGGCATAGCAGAATTAAGTCAGATTGTTCATTTTTAAACAAATTTTAATAAATATTCATAAGCGGGTCGTCGCTTATACTTAACATAAATAAAAACTTTGATTCCAGACGGTTTCAACTTAGAAAATAGTAACTAAGACTACTACTTGCCAAGAATGATCTGACCCTAATTAGTCATAAATTATTGGTGATGGTCTGATAGATCTATCAGCAATTAGGAAACCTGATTTCTGTAATTTTGAATTCGTATAAATTAGGAGCAACCCTAGCGTGTTCGGAATCCATTGGCGGCGGGCAACCACGCTACTTCTTGGAGGGCTGATCGCAGCCGGACTAGCCCTCGGTGTAGTGAGCTGTGGCGGGTCTTCCCAGCCAAGCAACTCTGCTAAAACCTCAGCTCAGGCGAGTCGCCCCCGCAGCGATGCGCCCTTGGTTAAAACCGTAAATATTTCTGAGGTTTCACCGCCAGCGGTGCTTCAAGAGTTGCGGGAAACGCTAGAGCAGTACCAGCCCCAAGTTGAAATTCTCAGCCCGAAAGCAGAAGCGGTGCTAGAAGATAATTCTGTGGCAGTCCAGTTCCAGGTTGCAGATTTGCCTTTGTTTAAGGACGCCAAGCTGGGACTTGGCCCTCACCTACACGTTCTGATAGACAATCAAACCTACCAGGCGGTATATGACGTTAGCCAACCCGTTGTTTTCTCTGACTTGACCCCTGGTACTCACACCATTCGCGCTTTTGCCTCTCGCCCTTGGCACGAAAGCTTTAAGAATGAAGGAGCTTACGCACAGGTCACATTTCATGTTTTCACTAAAACGCAAGAAAATAACCCTGATCCCCGGCAGCCCCTGTTGACCTACAGCCGCCCGCAAGGCACCTATGGGGCAGAGCCAATTCTGCTGGATTTTTATCTGGCGAATGCGCCTTTGCATTTGATCGCCCAAGCGGATGACGAGGTGGATGATTGGCGAATTCGCTGCACGGTTAACGGCACTAGCTTTATTGTCGATCGCTGGCAGCCCCTCTATCTACAAGGGTTTAAACCCGGCAAGAACTGGGTACAGCTAGAGCTTTTGGACGAGCAAGGGCAGCCCATCAAGAATGCCTTCAATACCACGACCCGGATTGTTGACTATCAACCCGGTGGTAAAGATACGCTCTCAAAACTGGTGCGCGGTGAACTCAAAGCCGCAGAGGTGAAAGGAATTGTGACTGCGGGTGCCCAGCCAACTGCTCCTCCCAAGCCTTCGCCAAGTCCTACCCCTAAAGCATCCCCTACCCCTACAGAGATCCCAGCCGCCGAGCAGCCCGTTAAAAAGCTGCCAGTAGTCCCAATTGTGCCTCTGCCAGAGAAGCTGAGCCCTGCGCTCCCCGCTGCACCGAAGGGAATTGCCCCGCCAGCGCCGAAAAAAGAAAAACCGGGTGGTTTGCTCAGCCGTTTTCGGAAGGAAGCTAAAGAATCTCCTAGCCCTGAACCCACTGTTATTGCTCCTAAAGCAACCAAAACAGTCCCACAGCCGGAGAAGTCACTGGCTCCAGAACCGGGCGATCGCCCTCAGCCAACCGCAACGCTGACTCCAGCCCCTAAACTCGCTCCTAGCCCTAAACCTGAGCTGGTTGCGCCTCCAAAGGTCGCACCTAAAGCGATTGAGCCGAAGGTTACCCCAGTTCCTGATCTGGCACCTGCGCCTAAACCAACCAAGTTTGAAGCCAAGCCAACTCCGAAACCTTCACCAACAATTACGCCCCAGCCATTAAAGGTTAAAACGCCTGATCTGAAGCCAAGCCCTGATTTGGTCAAGCCTCTGCCGCTCAAGAGCGTGCCAGAAGCTGAGTCCACCAAGCCAGCAATCATTCCACCTGCCCAGCCTCACCCTCCGTCCCAAGCTGGGAAGCTCAAGGGCTTTTTGGATCGCTTCCGTAAACCAGAAGCAGAGCCATCTCTGGTCACTCCCAAATCAACGCCAGCGGTAACAGAGCCGCAGGCTACTCCAGCTCCTGAAGTAAAACCTAAACTAGATCCGGCAAATAAGTTTGCACCGAAACCGATCCCAGAATCTTCGCCTAAGCTGATGCCCAAACCTGCTGTGGTGCAAACGCCCAAACCTGCGCCGACCGCAACCAAGTTGGAGCCAAAACCGATCGCAAAACCTGCTCTGGAGGTTGCGCCTCAAATTACTCCTAAACCCGTTGTGGTAGAACCCCTCCAACCACAGCCACTGCCGAAAGTAGAAAAGTCTGTTCCGGCTAAAACTGAGCCAGCCGTCATTGCCCCTGTTAAGCCACCTGCTGCCGTCGCTCCACCGCTCAAACCAGATCCGGCTCCGGTTGAGAAATTGAAGGGCTTTTTCGATCGCTGGCGAAAACCAGAAGCAGAATCACCACCCAGCGCTACTCCCAAAGTGCCATCAACTCCAGTCATGGCTGAGCCAAAGGCGACTCCATCGCCTCAAGTTGCTCCTAAACCTGCGCCGTCTGTCAGCAAATTTGAGCCGAAATCGACCCCAAAACCCACTGTAGTGGAGACTCCCAAGCTGCAACCCACGCCTAAAGCAGAATCTCTACCCTCTGAGCCAAAGATCATTCAACTCCCCCCACCTGCCAGTCAACCTGAGAAACCGCCTGGATTTCTAGAGCGGCTGCGTCAGCGATCGTCGGATCAGAATCAAGACAAGAAACCCCTCCAAGACTACTTGAACCGGAATCGTCCAACCCCGCGAACCCCTGATAACCTGGCATTGCCGTCTGTGTTGCCAGCAATGGAAGCTCCTGCCAAGCCACCTGTTGTCAAGCTCCCGGTTATGCCTTTTCAGCCTCAGCTAGTGCCAACCGTCAAATCACCGACTGTCAAAGTGCCAATGGTTCCTAAACCAGCAATCACCTCTGGTCAGTCGGAAACCATTGCTCCTAAAGCTCAAACAGTGCCAGAAGGGTTAAAAGTATTCTCTGCCCCGCCCCAACCCAGCCCCAAGTTGAAGATCATTCGCCCAGAAGAAACGCCAACTGTACCTAGCCGATATTTGAAAAAGCCAGACCCCGGTCAAGCAGATCAATAATCTGGCAGCAGATTCTAGTTCATATTCAGCAAGCAATTGAAAGATTCTCTGCAATGTGATCGATCAGACAGTGCTGATCGGTGATTGGCAAAACAATAGTTGCTAGTTGTAAGAGTAGGCACCGATGAGCACAACCAGAATATTTAGCAGTTCTGAGTTTTTTCAGCCAACCGACGGGGAACCGATTCGCTCAGTCGTGACGGAATCTCAAGATGCTGTTGTTGTCGCTTGGTACGTCAAATCAGGGCAAGAGATCCCGGCGCATATCCACCCGCATGGGCAAGATACCTGGACAATTCTGAGTGGTCAAGGAGAATATTATTTAGACAAAGCAGGGTCAACAAAACCGATCGCGTCAGGAGACATCGTGGTTGCCCCTTCTGAATCTGTGCATGGAGTATTTAACAGTGGTGATCAGCCCTTAGTTTTTATTTCAGTCGTTTCACCGAGTAATGCGGGGTATCAACTGGTCTGATCAGAGGAGATGTTGACAATCTGCAACTAACGACTCAATTAGCGTTTTGACCCGATGCAAAATCGGGTGTCAGTGGGGGCGATCGCCAATCACACACAAGCGCATAGCAATTAGGCAGAGAAACCTTCAGGAAGGGGCATCAGAAGCATACAATAGCTGCGTTGTCTAATTGCGATCGCCCATGACTGTCAGATGGAACAGCGCTAAAACCTACGAAGACATTCTCTACCACAAAGCAGATGGGTTGGGGATTGCCCGGATTACGATTAATCGTCCGGGCAAGCGCAATGCCTTTCGTCCCCAGACGGTGTTTGAACTCTACGATGCGTTTGCCAATGCCCGCGAAGATGCCCGGATTGGGGTTGTCTTGTTAACTGGGGCTGGCCCCCACAGTGATGGCAAGTATGCTTTTTGTGCCGGTGGCGATCAGAGCGTGCGCGGTACGGGGGGCTACCTGGATCAAGCCGGAGTCCCGCGCTTAAATGTGCTGGATTTGCAGCGCTTGATTCGGTCTTTGCCCAAGGTAGTGATTGCCTTGGTGGCGGGCTATGCGATCGGGGGTGGGCAAGTTTTGCACCTCGTTTGCGATTTGACGATCGCCGCCGATAACGCAATTTTTGGCCAAACTGGCCCAAAGGTAGGTAGCTTTGACGCTGGCTTTGGGGCCAGTTACTTAGCCAGAACAGTCGGGCAAAAAAAAGCGCGGGAAATTTGGTACTTGTGTCGCCAGTACGATGCTCAGCAGGCTCTAGAGATGGGCCTCGTCAATTGTGTTGTGCCGGTCGAACAGCTAGAAGCCGAAGGCATTCAGTGGGCAACCGAAATCCTCCAGAAAAGCCCGCTGGCAATTCGCTGCTTAAAAGCCGCCTTCAATGCGGACTGCGATGGTCAAGCCGGGCTACAAGAATTAGCTGGAAACGCTACGCTGCTCTACTACATGACCGAAGAAGCCGCAGAAGGAAAAAATGCCTTCTTAGAGAAGCGATCGCCCAACTTCCAAGATTTCCCCTGGTTGCCCTAGCTCTAGGCTACCAACTCAGGAAACACTTCCTGCACTGTGGGATGCACAATCCGATGATCTTGTACGTTCAACCCCTTAGCCAGAGACGGATCAGCTTCGAGGGCGCTGGCTCCCAGTTTGGCCAGTTTGAGGATATAGGGCAGCGTGCTGTTATTCAAGGCTTGAGTCGCTGTCCAAGGCACGGCTCCGGGCATGTTGGGCACCCCGTAATGAACCACCCCTTCGTCAATGTAAACCGGGTTGGTATGAGACGTGGGATGCAAGGTTTCAATGCATCCGCCCTGATCAACAGCCACATCAACTAAGACCGAGCCTGGGCGCATTTTCTGCACCAGCGATCGCTTCACCAGCAGCGGTGGGCGACGATTTGGCACCAGCACTGCCCCAATTAATAAGTCGGCTTGGGGGACAACCTCCGCAATGTGATGGGAGGTGCTGTAGAGCAGCTCAACCCGTGAACCAAACAGGGTTTCCAAATAGGCTAACCGATCCAAGCTGACTTCAATTATTGTTACTTTTGCGCCCATGCCAACGGCAATCCGCGCTGCCTCGGTGCCAACCACGCCCCCACCCAAAATTACAACCTGGCCAGGGCGGACACCGGGAATCCCGCCCAGCAGCACTCCTCGACCGCCTTGCTGTCGCTCTAAAAACCTGGCCCCAAACTGGATCGAGAGCCGTCCGGCAATCACGCTCATCGGCGTCAGCAGGGGGAGCACAATCCGATCGCCGACCTTTACTTCCACTGATTCATAGGCGATCGCCGTCACGCCGGAGGTCAACAATTGCTCTGTCAATTCTCGACTGGCCGCGAGGTGGAGATAGGTAAACAGCAGTTGCCCTTTTTGCAGCAGCGGATATTCCTGGGCTAGCGGCTCTTTCACCTTGATCACTAATTCTCGATTCCAGGCGCTCTCAGGGTCAGGTACAATCGTCGCTCCGGCCAGCAGGTAGTCTGCATCACTGAAGCCTGCCCCCAAACCCGCTCCTGCTTCGAGATAAACCTGATGCCCTTGCTCTTGCAGCGATCGCACACTGCCTGGTGTCAACCCAACTCGAAATTCCTGGTCTTTGACTTCTTTAGGAACCCCAACATCCATATTGCGCCTCGCCAACAAAATCTTAGTCTAGGGTAAACCACGCGGATGATGAATCTGGCGATTTGGCAGCCAACCAGGCTGAATTGTTAGGGGATGGTGGTATTTACCGCTCAGCGCATGAAAACAGGTGATTTGGCCACCCGACTATTTCTGGTAGCGGTATAAAAATCATAATTTAGGGCAACCCTACGCTTTAATCTTGCTGGGATTTACTGGAGTCACCGCTTCGCTGAAGGGGCGCACCCGCACCTGGCGATCGTAAACATTGACCTGATACACTTGCTGCTCTGTCCAGTCTAGGGCTGTCATCCAGCCGCTCTTGGGATGGTAGGCTCCAGTGTCAATATCTAGCCAGCCGCTCCCCTGAGCCAGTTGCCCTGGCTTGACCTCTGGCAACGTGAAGGTGATTGTGTGCCCAGTAATGATCAGTTTGTCAGCAAAATAGGGTTCAGGGCTGCGATGAAATTCATTCCGAATCCAGCAGAACTGATCAGAGGTTTGATCTTGGATCAGCATTGCCGGGTGAACCCCGGCATGAACTAACCAAACATCGCCTAAGTCCAAATACAAGGGTAAGGTTCTCATCCAGGCAACGTGCTCTAACATCAGGCTAGACGCTTGATCTCGGTAGCTTGCCATCGTATCGCGTCCGCCGCAGTAAAACCAGGAAAATAAACCGGCTTGGTGAGCATTGCCATTGGTCGGAAACGCATTCAGCATTAGCTGTTCATGATTTCCCAGCAAGCACTGATAGCCGCTAGCTTTAACTAACTCAACCACCTGGCAACTGGCGGGGCCACGATCAATCAAGTCGCCCAAAAAATAGATCTGATCATTGCTGCTAGGGGCGATCGCCTCAAGTAAGCTCAGCAGCCCTTTGTAATGCCCATGGACATCTCCAATAAATAGGCGACGATGAGCGGCTTCAGTCATGAACAGCTAAAGGTGAAGTAAACACCAAACGTAAGGAGGCCGGTTGCTTTTAACACTTTTCAAGCAGAGGACTTGCAAAGGTAGACCGTCAATATTGCCCAAGGATCATCTCATCGCTTTTGGCCAGAGAATTACCTGAATAGCAACATCTTAGACATAAGGCCAAACATCCTGCTCAGCCCGTCTCTCTATCACTATAGAATGCGTCAAATCGCAGCAATAATATGCAGGGTGTTGAGGAATAGACTCAGCTTATGCTAGCGATCGATGCAATCTACAGGGGGCTGGCGTTTAATTTTGGGAAAGCTGACCCTGGGGAGAGTTAGCTGGGGCAGGCTTTTGAGTGGTTATCGTATTGGAGGCCAACAATGTGCTGACGGTTAGAACTTGAGGTGGCGTTGCATCGGGAGGATACAGAAAATCCACCTCGACATTGCGGCGCTCTCCCGGTTGCAGATTGACGGTCGTCAACGGTTCACCCCGCTGTCCCCGCCGCTGAACCAAGTGAACATAGCGCACCTGATTTTGCCCAAAGTCATCATTAAAGCCAAGTCGCACCGTGCCTCGGAAAAAGATTTGGGGAGCGGGTGGGTTTAAGAAATCTAGCCCTGCTCTGAGCTGATCTTGCTTGAGCGGGGTTTGAATTGAGACAGCGACTGCCTGGACTTGGCGAGTTGGATTGTACAACGGTAGATCTAAGTTGTAATGCACGCCATAATTGCCATTCGCAAAGTAAGCCGTATCAGGATAGCGGGCCAACATGGGAGCGCTCTGCACTTGACCTGTGCCCAAAGTACCGCGCGGCAGCGTGCTGATGCCATAGGAAAAAGCTTGTCCCAGGCGAGGAATCGTCAGATCAGCCGCATTGGGTTTGTCTGTTAGCTTGGCTTGCCAAGCCGACCCCTGACTAATTCCAGCTACCCGCCCATAATAGATCCGGACACTTTGGCGCTCAGGCGGAGTCGGTGGAATATCTCTCGGGCTAGCCAATCGCCCATTCACCAACATCGTCTGCCAATCCTGCAAGGCTGGCGCTCGTTCTGTCCGATCTGGGTTTAAGCGAGAGTACATGGCCATACTGGCAGCATAAATTGGGCCGGTGGTCTGCAACTGCATAAAGGTCGATCGCCCATTCGAGGAAGGCGTCTGATTCTGGATTGGAAATTCATTCATCCAAGGGGCAAAGGGCTGAATTTCGCCGACTTGATTGACGAGTAGCTGAGCCGCAGCCGGCGGACGAGATCTAGCCAGCCGCAGCTTAGGCACTGGAATCGGCAAATTGACTAGCATCCGACTCTCGCCGGCTGGAATCACAATTTGACCTGGAAAGTGCCGCTGCCGCTGCCCGCGCAGGACTTGAGTCATCACCCGGCTGCCAGGCCCAGAAAACACATAGCCGATCGGATTATCGACAACTGCTGGCAAGTTGCGAAACGGAGCATCCGGGGTACTCAAGAAACTGGCAGCCTGCTGTAAGTTAACCGTAACGGTCGATTGGCTGGGGTTGTAAAGCAGAATCCCCAAATAGAGGGTGGTCAAATCATGGGGGCGATTTGCTTGGGTGACGTGATGAGCAAACAAATCGAACCGCCCCTGCAAGGGAAAGTTGAGATGGGCTGCTGGCGATCGCTTACCCTGGGGCGGAAACGTCGAGAGCAGAATTCCTTCTGAGCGCACCATCTCTGGACTATTGCTGTTAAACACAGGCACTTTGTCCAAGTGCCCCGGCAGAGGGCGCACCTGCTGCGACTGAAAGACCTCAGTCATAACTGGAGCGGTAGGCTGAGCAGGAACTGGATTGGCTGGGTTTGGCGCTGTCATCGCTGCCTGCTGATCTGCTTCTGGAGCCACAGCTTGGGCGACCAAAGGCACTTGAGAAAACTTTACGACGGCGGCTTGGTCAAAATTTGGGGGTGGCTGCACGGGTTGAGGCAAATTTTCAGATAACAGCAGACTTGCAATGACAGGAAACATGCAAACTAAACCTATCTCATTAACAATTGTGCTCAGAGCAAGCGCTGGCCAATTTTCTTGGCCAGCACATGATGGCTGCACCAAGTATACCCCAGCCCTCTTGGGAATGTTGCATGCTGCTTTGGTAAAAATGAATAAATGTTACTCTTAACCCGTAATTACAATCCTGTTGCGTTGTCTAATCTTTGCTAGCTCAATTGTTGATTAATCCTGAGCTAAGGAAGCTGCAATTTTGCCATCTGAACTGCAAGCAATCATAGATAAGCCAAAATTATATCTATCGATCGGAAGAATGTAAAGTTTTATAAATCCTCCTTGGTGTCGTTTGTTACATTACTATGGATATGTAGGGAGAAAATCTACTGCTAGTTTGGGAACGCGCAGCACAGGTCTTCCTCCACGTGAGACGATAACGTAACTTTTAACTTGACCAGTTCGCTTTTAGACTGGTCATTTTTATTTGATAAATATTTTATTTAATATTTTAGCGAACTCGACAGCCTGGCGGGATGCGCTCGACAATATAGACGGCATCTCTACCACAAACAACCATTATTTTTGCCGGAGCGCTGACTGATCGACGCACCTTTTGAGTCACGACGGGTCTAGGGGCTGATTTTTTGATTACCGTCCGTCTTTTCGGTTTGGGAGGCGTATAAACCGCCGGCTGGCGCTGGGGCTGATAATAGGAAGGCGCTACTTTTTTCTGCTGGACTGGGGCGATCGCAGCCGCGGCTGGCTGAACAGGTTTGGGTTTAGCTTGCAAATCAGGCTGCAAGCTCAGATTCAGACGATAGGGTTGCTCAATCACGCCCGGCTGGAGTCGCAGTTGCAGTCGATATTCCCCCTGACTCGGTAAAGCAAATCTCTGGGAGTCTGCCAAGTTTTTGCCCGCTACCGTTGAACCGTTGGGGGAGAGCAGTTTTACAAGTACCTTTGGACTGTCAATTAGCTTTAATGTCAGCAGTTTAGCCTGAGCAGGAACCGTGAACCGATAGTCTACCGTTTGGTTTTGTTGCAGCACACCACTCGCCATTCCCTGACCGTTTGAACCAAGGGAGAGAGACTGGCTAATTGCCTGAACTGCAACCGGAGCAGGACTGAGGATGACAACTGGCTCCGGGACAGGAGACGGCGGCTTTTCCGTCAAGATGCCAAATAGCCAAATCAACGTACCGGATAGCGCAATCAGCGTTAATCCAGCCAACTGCCAGGGATACTGGCGAAGCAACTGCCTTAAAACCGTCGGCGTGGGCGATCTGAGCGGAGTAATGGTAACGGCTTGGTTGAACCCGACGTCTACCAGCGGAGTTCGGCCAGATTGGCTGGGGTCGATCGCACCCGCCTGCATTTCGGCGGGCAGCGGCAAAGACTCAATCGCCGCTAGCGCCTCCGATGCCGTCGCAAAGCGGTCTTCAAGGCTATAAAGCAGCATTCGCTCTAGGACTTGGGCGAATTCTGGGGTCACATTTGCCAAATGCTGCCAGCGCCAGGTGGCTGTCCGCTCGTCAAACAATTTTTTGGGTTCGCGCCCGGTCAGCAAAACGATCGCCGTCACGGCTAAGGCATACAGGTCGCTGCTGGGATAGACTCTGCCCGTTTGCAACTGCTCAATCGGCGCAAATCCTAATTTGCCAACTCGCGTCGCGTGATGATCAAGATCGGACTCGCGCAGAGAGTTGGCGATCTCTTTCACAATCCCAAAATCAATCAGGGTGGGTTGGAGTGTTTTTTGGCAGAGGATTAAGTTCTCTGGCGTGATATCTCGGTGGATAATTCCCTGCGCGTGAATATAGTCTAAAACGGGCAGAATTTTGATCAGGAGAGTGCGGACTTCAGGTTCCGAGAAGCTGTCACCCTTGGCGACGCGCTCTTTCAAAAGCTGGCGATAGGTTTTGCCAGCCACATAGTCTTGAACTAAAAATAGCCTTGTTCCCTGAGTATCTTTGTACTCTAAGTTAGCTAAAAACCTCGGAATCTGCGGATGTTGGATTTGATAAAGAATCCACGATTCTCGCTGAAACAGTTCCCAGGCTTTCTCAAGCTTATTATTCTGAATCGGAGCTAACTCTTTCAGGACGCACAGCTCATTAAATCGCCCTAAATCTTCGGCTAGATAGGCATAGGCCAACCCTCCCTGCCCCAGCAGTTGGGAAATGCAATAGCGGCTGCACACAACCGTTCCAGGGGGAAGAGGCGATCGCATACTGTACGTAGGTTGACTTATCAGCACTGATTACAGTTGATCCTATCTCAATGGATTTGCTTCCTGATTGTCATCTCCATCATTTGCATTAGATCAGGGGACACAGCAGTTGAGCTTGACTAGAAAGTTCTGATTGTTGAATTGGGACTGCATAAATCGTAATCTGATTTGAGGTGCTTGGATAAACCTATCTCAAAAATCATCATTCGGTGGCTGAGGGGGCTGGCTCAATGTAAGCCGGTAGCCGAATAGTAAATAGGCTACCCTGCCCAGGCTGAGAGCTAACGCTGATCGTGCCGTGGTGGACGGTGACAATTCGCTGCACCAGATGCAATCCTAAACCACTGCCAGCTTGCTTGTGGCTGCCCTTGCGAAATCGCTGAAAAATAGTGGACTGTTCTTCAGCCGAAATGCCAAAGCCCGTATCTTGGACAGCCACAATCACCCAGCCATCGGGCGTTGCATCATTGGGAGCGGACGGCTCAAACCCCAGCCGCAGTTTGACACTTCCCGTATCTGTAAATTTAATCGAGTTGGCGACTACATTCGTCACCATCCGGCGGACTTCTTGGCAATCTCCAAGCACTTTTAATTGACTGAGGTCGGGTAGATCAGGATTGATGCTGAGGCTGAGACTAATTTCCTTGGCTTTGGCCAGGGGCTGAATTTCTTGAATCACGGACTGGGAGATTTTCCACATATCGCAGGTAATCAGCGTCAGTGTCTTCGAACCTGCTTCATAGCAATTGACTTCTAAAAGGGTATTCACCATCTCCAGCAAGTTTTGATTGCTGCGAGCCAAGGCAGTCACTGCGCCCTGCATATCAGCAGACAGCGGGCAAAAGGCTTCTTTTTGAAACAGCTTGTACATCATATCGGCGGCCACCAGCGGCGTTCGCAGATCGTGGGTCAGGTGAGCGATAAAGTCTTCCCGCTGCATGGCCAACTGCTCGCGCTCATCAAAGCTGAATTTGAGCCGCAGCAGCGATCGCACTCTGGCTGTCAGCTCATCGGCATCGACGGGCTTGCGGACAAAATCATCAGCGCCAGCATCTAAGCCCAGCACAACGTCAGCTTTGTCGTAAGCGGTCAGCAGTAGAATCGGAATAAAGGGCAGGTCTTTATTCTGCCGAATCCGCCGGGTGACTTCGTAGCCATCCATGTCGGGCATCATAATGTCGAGCAAAATTAAATCGGGTGGAGCGTGTTCAACTTGAGCCAGGGCAGTTGCGCCATCGAGGGCGAGGGTAATACTGTATCCTTCGTCTTCTAGAACCGCTTCAATCAGTGCCAAGTTGTCAACAAGGTCATCGACAGCCAAAATCCGAGGAGCGCGGGTGGAATCTGGAGCAGGCAGCATGGCAGGCAGATTGAAACATCGGGGGCAGCAGAGACAGACAGTTCCGAATCAAGCAGATACAAGTCAAGTTGAATTAAACAGCAGCGGTTGAGTAGCGGCATTAATTTCACCACTCGGCATCGGCATCGGCACAGACCGGGGGAGTTCAATCCGAAAGGTTGACCCTTGGCGGACTTGGCTCTCGACGGCGATCGTGCCAGACATCATTTTGACCAAAGAGTCGGTAATCGCTAGTCCTAAGCCGGTGCCAAGATGCCGCCGGGTCGTGGTTTGATTCACCTGTCGAAAGGCTTCAAAGATATGCTCTAGCTCAGATTCAGCAATCCCAATCCCAGTGTCGCGGATGCTGATTGCGAGGCGATCGCTGCCCAGTTCTTGGACTGCAATTTCAATCTGACCGCGCTCGGTGAACTTGATCGCGTTTGAGAGCAAATTGACTAAGACTTGCCGGACTCGTCCGGCATCATTAAACACCTCAGGCTGGGTTAGATCGAGGCGTACAACCAAGCGCAAGTTCTTTTCTTCCAACAGAGAGTGAAGTTCGTCTAGGGTTGAGTTAATGACTTGCCGGAGATTAAACGGGGCCGGATCTAACTCCAATCGTCCGACTTCAATTTTAGATAGGTCAAGAATTTCGTTGATCATTTCCAGCAAGTGCTTGCCGTTACTATGAATCCGCTGCACCATCTCGACTTGCTTGGGGGGTAATGCTGCTTTATTGGGGCGCTGAAGCAGTTGCGAAAAGCCTAAAATCGCATTCAGCGGCGTCCGGAGTTCATGGGACATCATGGCTAAGAACTGCGACTTGAGGCGAGCGGCCTCGATTAACTGCAAGTTTTGGAGCTGAATTCGCTGCCGCTGCTCTTCTAAAGCTTGATTTTGCCGCACTAGCAGTTGGTGGCTTTCTTGCAGCTTTTGATTGGCCAGGAAGGCCTGCATTTCTGCCCGATGAGTTCGGACGGCATTCCGCAGGGCTAGCGACAAAGTTTCTGGGGAAAGGCGAGATTTAATCAGGTAATCGACCGCTCCAGCCTTCATTAAATCCACGGCAATTTGCTCGTCGCCTTGCCCGGTCAGGACAACCAGGGGCTGCATAATGCCAATTTGGCGAATGGCCTGTACCAGCGCTAAACCGGTTTGATCGGGCAAGCCGTAGTCTAAAAAAATGCAGTCAAAGGCTGTCGTTTCTAAGATCGCGATCGCATTCGTAAAGTTTTCTGCTTCGGTAAAAGAAATTTGCATTCCAGACTGATTGAGCGCGCGGCGGACTGCCATTCGATCAACTTGATCATCGTCAACAATTAATACCTGTAGCAGCTCATCCATAGTATTTTTTTTAGGCAGGTAATTGCCAGTCGCTCTGGCAATTCAGAATTTTTGGAAGTTTATTTTTTGACTAAGGCATTTCGCACAACGTCCAGTACTTGTTAAGGGTTGTCATCACATCAACAAAGGTATTAAAGGTAACGGGCTTAAGCAAGTAGCCAGCCACATGGAAGTTGTAAGCGCGGAGGCGATCGCGGTCTTCGTTCGAGGTTGTCAGCACCACGACCGGAATTTGTCTGAGGTTTTGATCCTCTCTTAACGCCTCTAAGAACTCAATGCCATTCATTTTCGGCATATTTAAGTCCAGCAAAATCAGTCGCCGCTCCGAGGGTACCGTTGGCGCTGTTTCCGAGGTGCCTCGCAGCATTTCTAGGGCTTCTAACCCATTGCCAGCAATATGTAAGGGGTTGGCAATATGCCCCTTTCTGAAGGCGCGCTGGACGTTCATCACATCCACCTCGTCATCTTCAACTAAAAGTACATTGAGCATTAAACTTTCCATAGAATCTTAGGGAACTGAGCCTTAACGGTTTTTTGCCCAAGGCATTAAGCGAGGGCAAAGGGTAACGGTTACTACACAATTCTAAACATTTAATCGTAGCAAAAAGAGTCTATCCATCGACAGGTTTTTGAGCCAAAACGCGGTTTTAGATTGGCTTTTTGAGCCAGGTAAATCGAAAGATCGCCCCTAGGTTGAGCGCCGACTCTAAGTCAATTGTGCCGCCTTCCATCTCAACAATTTTTTTGACGATCGCTAGCCCAATCCCAGTATTTTCTTGGACATCGCGAGCTTTCAGGGTTTGGAAAATTGTGTAAATTTTGGTTTGGAACTGCGGATCAATGCCTTCACCATTATCAGAAACTGCAAACTCGTAGCGATCGCCAAGGTCACTAACTGAAACCTTTGCCCAACCCGTTTCAGTCGGATGATGCCGAATCGCGTTATCAATTAAGTGGATAAAGACTTGTTTTAGCAATTTTCGCCGCGTCGAGAAGGTTGGCAAATCAGGAGTAATTTCAATTTGAAACGTCGGCGGCGGCGCCAGAATTTGAACCACTTCTGCCAGCAAGCTAGCCACATTCACGGCCAGAATTGGCGATTCGCTGCGTCCGACCCGTGAATATTCTAGTAAGCCATTCAGCAAGGCTTGCATTCGCTGCACTCGCCCCCGCAGCAGCGTCATTTGAGTTTGATTTTGGGGCGGCAACTGGCCAGCCAAATCTTCCTCAATCCACTCGGAAAGACTGGTAATCGCCCGTAAGGGAGCTTTCAGATCGTGGGAAGCGACGTAGGCAAATTGATCTAACTCCCGATTCCGCTCCGCCAAAGATTGATTGGTCGCAATCAAGATAGTGTTTAGTTTTGCTAACTCCTCAGCTCTGGCTGCCAGTTTGGCGGCAGTCTGGAGGCGATCGCTAATATCCCGAATAATTGCAATCCGGTCATCATCTAGATCAATCCGGCTGACCGAAATTTCAATTGGGAACCAGTCGCCATTCTTGCGTCGCCCCATCGCCTGCCAAATTCGCCCGATCGGGGTCGCTTCTACCAGCATTTCCGATGAATTCAGCAGCAGTTTTTGGCTAGCAGCCGCCTCTTTAGTCAAGAGCTGCTGCCAGTTCCAACCAATTACCTCGGCCGGAGTGTAGCCAAACATCGTCACAGCCGCGCTGTTAAAGCTAGCAATTTTACCTTGGGGGCTAATCACCATCACCCCATCCACGACATTGGCAACGATCGCCTGAATTAAATTGCGGCTTTCCGTCAGACTCAGCTCTCTTTCCCGCAGTTCGCGGGCCAACAGCCTCAGTAAATTCAGCGCCAGGCCAGTCCCCAAGAGGCTAATCGCAACACTGCACCACATCACCCAGGCATTAAAGTCCTGCTGACGCTCCAGTCTGCGGGTGCGAATATCTAGCAAGCGGTACTCTTCGGCTTCAAATTGAGCCAGATTCAGCCGAAACCGATCCATCACTTGTTTGCCTTCAGACAAGCGAGGAACCAACAGTTGCGAATTTTTTGTATTTTTCTCCACCTCCTGCACTCGCCGCTGCAAAATCGCCATCCGCAGTTGGGCAATTTGGGCCAGACGTTGCACCCGGTTTGCCTGGGTTGGGTTGTCTCGCATCAACTGTTGCAGGCGATCAAGGGAGGGCCAAAGCCTCGTCAGAGATTGCTTATAGGGGGCCAGAAATTCTGGCTGTCGAGTCAAGTAATAACCGCGGACGCCAGTTTCAGCATCTAAGAGGCTAATCAGAGCGCTGTGGCTGTTCAGCAAAACCTTTTGGGTATGACTAACATAAGCCTGAGACTGGACAATTTTTTGGCGCAGCAGCGTATTGGCAACCACAGACACAATCAGGCAAAGCAGGGGAATCGAAATTGCGATCGAGCCTCGTCCTTCCAGAGGCAAGGCCTGCCAGCAGGTTTTGAGCGTTTGCCAAGAAAAAAAACTGAGTTTCATCGGCAATCAAAGCCCCCTAAATCCCCCAGAATTGGGGGACTCTGACTTCAGAACCCCCCAGAATTGAGGGGCAGGGGGGCTAGAGGGACTTGCTTGCATAGAAACAATTAGCTTGCTGACCAGGTAAATCGAAAGGTTGTGCCTTCGCCCAGGCTGGACTCCACTGAAATTTGCCCCGCTTCGCTCTCAACAATTTTTTTGACGATCGCCAGCCCAATCCCGGTATTTTCATCTTTGCTCTGGTGCAAGGTCTGGAAAATGCCAAAGATGCGTTCATGTTGATTGGCGGCAATGCCTGGCCCGTCGTCTCCAACGGCGAATTCGTATCCATTTGGCTGCGGCTGAGCGCTAATTTGAATTTGCCCATCCGGGCGATCGTGATGCTTAATCGCGTTGCTGATCAGGTTAGAAAAAACTTGATGCAGCAGCAGTCGCTTGGTTTTTAAAGTCGGCAGATCAGCAGCAATCTGAATCTTAAACGTTGCCGGTGGATCAATCGAGTCAATCACTTCTGCCAGCAAATCAGCCACAGCAACGGGTTGAATTTCCATGTTCACCCGCCCAATCCGGGAGTACTCCAGTAGCCCATTGATCAGCTTTTCCATCCGCCCGACGCGAGACTGCATCAGTTGCAGGTGCTGTTGGTTTTCGGGCGGCAGTTGCCTGCCCAAATCATCTTCAATCCAGTGGGCTAGGTTAGAAATTGCTCGCAGGGGAGCTTTCAGGTCATGGGAAACCAGGTAGGCAAACTGGTCTAACTCCTGATTGCGCTTTTCAACCAGGGCAGTCGTCTGAGCAAACAGCAAATTCAACTGGTTCAATTCGCGGCTGCGATTTTGCAGCGTCAGTTCAGCCGCTTTGCGATCGCCAATGTCCTCAATCACAGAAATAAAGTATTTGGGCGCACCCGGTTCAGCCGAGTTCTGGGCTTGGCGCACCAAGGAAACCGTTAAATTTACCCAAACGACCGTCTGATCCTGACGCAGATAGCGTTTCTCCAGGACATAAGTATTAATTTCATCGCTCAGTAACCGCTGGATGCAGGCTAAATCAGCCGCTAAATCTTCTGGGTGAGTAATATCCTGAAACGTCAGAGCTAAAAGCTCAGCATGGCTATAACCAACGATTTCACACAGTTTTTGGTTCACCCGCAGCCATTGCCCATTCAAAGCGACGTGGGCGATCCCAACCGCTGCTTGCTCAAAAGTCGCCTGAAACCTTTCTTGGGTTTCGATCAGCTTGAGTTCGGCTTGCTTGCGATCGCTAATATCCCAAATCATCCCCACCATTCGGATCGGTTGTCCTGCCGGATTGTAATGGAAGCGACCAAAAGCAGTCAGCCAATGCTGGCTGCCATCCGGCCAAATCACCCGATATTCGGGGTTATAGTCGCTGCCAGATCTTCTGCAATGCTCCATTTCTGCTTCCACCCAGGCCAAATCATCAGGATGCACCCGCTCGGCCCAGTCTTGATAGGTGCGACGAGGTGTTCCTGACTCGTAGCCCAACAGCATTTCATGATAGGGACTCCAGACCGTCTGATTCGTGATCAGATCCCAGTCCCACATGCCCATCTTGGCGGCATCTAAAGCAACAGTGACGCGCTCAACGTAGTCTCGCACCCGGATCATCGAACCTTCCATTTCTGCTGTGCGCTGGGCAACGCACAATTCCAGTTCTGCGTTGAACTGAAGGGCAGATGGTTGAGGCTGAGCAAGGGTAAAGGCACCCAGCCATTCCAAGATCTGCTGGTTGGCATCAGTAATTGGCTGAGCTTGGGCAATCCACTTGGCATAGGTGCCATCTAGCAGGCGCAGGCGCAGGGCTGCTGCATAGGGCTGGGCTAGAGATTGCGAGTCCAGCCCTAAATGGCGATCGTCGGGGTGGATGCATTCCAAATAGCGATCGCCCAGACTTGCAGTTGCTGATTGCCCAGTCACCGCTTGCCATTGCGGTGCCAGATAAATCAGGTGCCCTTGGGCATCAGCCTTCCAAAAAATCTGGGGTTGAAAATTTGCTGGGTGATTGCTCAGACTAGATGGCGTCGCGGTTGGCATTACGATTAGAACAGGATTGTCCATTTTGAGCCGGAATGATAGCTAGTAATTCAAGCAATAATCAGGTTTACTATCCTCTCGGCTAGTCAGATCAGGAGATGGCACTAACTGAAGGTTTGAAAATTTTTAGCGATCGTGAATCGGATCGCGCAATTATTAATGGGTTAGGCCTAACATAAACCAGCGAGGAACTCAAGATACCATTGGTAGTCATTTGCGACGGAGATTTCCGCTATTGTGGAGGTGCCTTAGAGTAAATTGTGCTAGCCATGAGTGATATTCGGATCGTTTTGATTGAAGACCACGATGTAGTGCGAATTGGTTTGCGAACTGCTCTCCAGAGTCAAAATGGGATTCGAGTTGTCGGAGAAGCAATCAATGGCGTTCAAGGGCTAAAACTTTTGCAAACGACTCCGGCTGATGTTGCCTTAGTCGATATTGGCTTGCCGGGCATGGATGGGATTGAAATGACTAAGCAGTTTCGGCAATTTCAATCAGATAGTCCTGAGGCGACGACTAAAATCTTGATGCTAACCATGCAAAGCAACGAAGATGCCGTTTTGGCGTCTTTTGCTTCTGGTGCCGACTCCTACTGCATTAAAGATATTGGGGTAGATCGGCTAACGGAAGCGATTCAGATGACCCATGAAGGAAGCGCTTGGATTGATCCGGCGATCGCCAGCGTCGTCCTGCGGCAAATGCGACAAGCAATGCCCCAGTCTGAACTGAAGCGAAGAATTGAAATTCATGCCGTTGACCCAGACTTAGAAGAAGTGCTAGCCGCCGATCCCCTTACCGACCGCGAGCGAGAAGTCTTGGAACTGATGGTAGCAGGCTGCACCAATATTGCGATCGCTGAAAAGCTATACATCACCGTCGGCACTGTCAAAACCCACGTCCGCAATATCCTAGCCAAGCTCTGCGCTGATGACCGGACAGAAGCAGCCGTTCGGGCCCTGCGATCGGGCATTGTTTCTTAGCGATTAAAACCGAACAAACTAACTGTTAAATAATCAGGCAAAGTCAAAACACCTCGACTTTGGTTGAGAATAATAAAACCCTCGTTCTATGCGAAACAAGGGTTAAGTTAAGGGAAAAGAGAAAGCAAGCTCAGTTATTCTGTGAAGAAGCTATGGCTCAGGATTGCTAGAGGTATCAATTTTGGGCACAATGTCGGGACGTTTTTTATCTTCCCAACCCGGTGGGCGCTTCGAGTTATACCAGGCGATCGAGCCAATGATAGTAGCCGCCAAGAAGCCGCCAATTGCAACAATCGGCAATAAAATAGCCGCGATTGGATCAGCAGTTTTTTCAACCGCTGAAATCGCCATCAGAACATTGACAGTGGGTAACATAATATTTTCCTCGTCAGTAACAATCAGGCCATCTGCGTTAGCGTCAAAACTGTCAACAGCGTCTCTGAATTGCGTGATGCCGTTCAGATTAACAGCGATCGCAGCCAGCTCCTGTCTCTAAAAGGCAAGAGAATTATCGCTGCATTGATCAGCCAGATGAGAGATGGAGATGTTGTAGACAGCAATAAGTCAGAATCTTGAATCGTTTGAGCAAAGATCAAACGATTCAAGATTCTGAGGCTCAGGTAAAGTAGGGTCTATTCAGGCCTTGGCGGAGGAAATCTAATAGCTCTTGATTGACAATGCTTGGCACTTCCTGCTGCGCCCAATGTCCGCATTCAGACAATAACCGGAGGCGAAAAGGAGCGCTGATCAGGCGGTCTAGACCTTCAGCTAGGAGCGGACTGACGACAGTATCTTCTTCCCCCCACAGAACTAGGGTTGGAGCCGTAATCAGTTGCGGCCGCCGCACTAAGTTGGGCAACCAATCTTTGGGCGAGAGCAACTGGCGATAGGAGCTAATCGCAGCCGAGAGCGTGCCGGCCTTTTCGAGCGCAGACTGATAAATCTGAATTGTTTCTGAGGAAAAAGCTCCCTTGCGAATCGAATGTCGCTGAAACCAATCTTGCAGGAAATTCTTTAAGTTTTGCTGAATCAAATACTCAGGTAAAGCCGGCACCTGTAAGGCCAGAAGCTGCCAGCTTTGCAGCAGTTGCTCTAGGTTGCCAAATAAATCTCGCACCAATCGGGTGGGGTGGGGTGCATTCAAAACCGCTAAGCGCTGCACGTATTCCGGAAATTTTTGCGCTAGGTGCCAAGCAATTAAACCGCCGCAGTCGTGTCCGACAATGTGGGCTTGCTGGTAGCCGAGGGCTTCAATCAAACCGACAACATCAGCGCTGAGGGTATCAAGATCGTAGCCGCTGCTGGGCTTGTCAGAATCGTTATAGCCCCGTAAATCTGGCACCACGACTTTGAAGTAGCGGGAGAGAATCGGTAGCTGGAATCGCCAGGCATACCAAAATTCAGGAAAGCCGTGGAGAAGAATAACTAAGTCACCTTCGCCCTGGGTGACACAGTGTAAGCGGATTTTGTTGGTTTGAATAAATTGATGTTGCCAGCCCGAATTCAGAACACCCATAGAGTTGCAGCACGATCTACCGATTTAGACACTAGCGAAAAGTCAAAGAACTCTCAGCCAGTGCTTTAGGGCGCACGACTCTAGGCTTCAACCCTTCCTGTGTTGAGGATAACATTTTGCTGGCTAGCGATCGCTAGCCAATCGTGACAGCCGGGCTGGGCTGATATTTGATCAAATTCGCTAGGTCTTGCAGTTGGCTAATTGCCTCTGCGCCTTCTAGCTTCATCAGTTCTCGGTCGTCCCGCATCTCAGTCCAAGTGATGCCATAGTCAGACACCAAAAACCGAATCAAGTGACTCTCTCCCAGGCTCACCATAAAGGAGGCACTGTTCATTTGCCCCCCGCAGGTATAGCAGGAAGCGAGGTATCCTCGACGCTCTAAAACGATCGCCAAAGATTGGAGATTCATCACGAGGTCTTGAATAAACTGTCGATGCTGATCCGCAAGTCTGAGGAACATAGTTCACCCCTCACGCGCTAACGTTTACATTGTAGTCGATCTCAGAATTTAACGAAAATTTTATATTTCAATCCAAATTGCTCAGTTGCCTGAAAACTATGTATGACTGACCAAATGATTACTGTCGCTATCGCTATCCTGTATAGACAAAACAGCTTTCTTATGCAGTTGAGAGATAACATTCCTGGCATTGTTTATCCAGGCTGCTGGGGATTTTTTGGCGGACACATCGAACTCGGCGAAACGCCGGAAGTTGCCGTCAGAAGAGAGTTAGAGGAAGAAATTAGCTATGTCGCAGAGGAGCTGCTGCCTTTTGGTTGCTATGAGGATCTGGGAGTGATCCGGCATGTCTTTCATGGGCCGCTGTCGGTTAGTCTGCCAGAGCTAGTATTGCAGGAAGGATGGGATCTGGGCTTGCTTGAACCCGTTGCCATTCGGGCTGGGCGGCACTATTCTGTCCAAGCGGGTGAAGAGCGCCCACTGACAGGCATTCACCAGAGAATTCTGCTTGACTTTATTAATGCTGAGAAATTATGCATTTAGATCCCCCTAAATCGACGCCACTTGCTTTAAGCCGGGGAACCCGTCGCCTCGCGGAGCGTTCCGCTAGGAATACGCAGTGGCTCCCCTTAATAAGGACAGGGCTGATTTATTGCAAAAAGAAAAATCTGCCTCCGACAGCTTAAACTTTGAAGATTTGAATTTTTGAACGTTCTCGCGACAGTCCCTACCCTCAGCGAAGCGGGGTAGGGAAGGATAGCGCCCTTCGGCTCGGCTTAGGGGCCAAGCAATGCGAGAGATTGGGGTGGTTGAGGAAGCGCCAACATTCCGGTAGAATGACAATAGTGAGCCATTCCAATAACAGAGCCACTTCGGACGTGAGGACGACAACCTCCTTCCCACTTGGGACAAAAGCTCTTGTCTAACCCGAATCGATACGCACAGTAACGTCCAGTATCCGGAGATCAGACTTCGTAAGGAACGTGTTGCGCTGCACCTAGCTGTAGCCCATGTAGAGATTCTGAGCCAAGTTAATAATACTTTGCTCAATTTGCCAGATCCTCTGGCAAATGGCGTTAGGAACTAGCGTCGTCAGACGTGGATGAGAAACCTCTATCAATCGTGCCTCCGGATGCGAAAAGGTAAGTGGCTCAAGCGAAGCGTCAGAGACCTCTAGCTCAGCGTAGCGGCTAGATGGTAGTTCATTTGAAGATTAGAGACATGACCGATCGCCAAATTCTGGTCAAAATAAAACGCCTGCTGCCGGAGGCAACTCTACCCAGATACGAGCATCCGGGTGACTCCGGTGCCGATTTGGTGTCTGTGGTGGATTACACTTTGCCGCCGATGCAATGGTTTGCTGTCCCGACAGGTTTAGCTGCTGAAGTGCCAGCCGGGTTTGAATTGCAGGTGCGCCCCCGCAGCGGTTTAGCGCTCAGGTATGGATTGACGGTTTTGAATACTCCGGGTACGGTTGATGCGGGCTATCGCGGCGAAATTAAGGTGCTCTTACTCAACTTAGGGTCTGAGCCTTTCTCAATTCGCAAGGGTCAAAAAATTGCTCAGCTCGTCGTTGCTCCGGTCATGCTCGGTCGGTTTCAGGAGGTGGACGATTTGGCAGAGTCATCCAGGGGCAGTGGCGGCTTTGGTTCGACTGGGATTACCTATGTGGATGCCGCCGATAAAGGATTGCCTTCTGATTAAATTTATTAACCCTTCCAGCAAAGCATGAGTGATTTTTTCCAGGAATCCCTAACCGAGCAAGAGAGCCGTTTGCTCCAGCCCTTTGTAACTAACTTAGATCGCCCCGTGTTTGGGTTTCGCAACTTGCCGGAAGTGGTGAAAGGGGCATTGTTTTCTCGCTATAGCCGCAGTGAAAAAGGCTTACGCCGGATTCTGTTGGACGAATTTATCAAAGCCCCAGAAGCTGACTTTGCCGGGATTGTTGGGTCAGCAAGCGGTAATCAAGCTGACCAACTGGTGGCCATTCAGAAAGCAGAAGCCTTCTACGATCGCGTTTTGATTGGCTACGGCGATGACTCCGTGGCCGAATTAGGCGGAGCGCACTTGGCCTGCGAAGGCGTGAGCAATATTGCTGCTAAAGCCCTAGAAGACAGCCGCTTGGGCATTTCTCCACTCGAAAAATCGACTCGTTACGTGCCCTTTAACAAAAAGGTAAATGGGCGCTATTTGTACTATCGCGAGCCGGCAATTATGGTCTCAAGCCATGCCGCACGCTACGAAGCTAGCCTTGATCATTTATTTGATACTTATACGGCCCTGATTGACCCGCTGATCAGTTGGGTGCAGGCTTGTACCCCAAAAGAAGAATCTACTTCAGAACGAGCTTATGCCAGCGCCACCAGAGCCAAAGCCCTCGACCTGCTGCGGGGCTTACTGCCGATGGCCACCCTGACCAATGTCGGTTTATTCGGGAATGGGCGGGCTTTTGAGTATCTATTGGTCAAACTGGCGGCTTCGCCCCACCCAGAGGTGCAGGAGTTGGGCTTGGCCATGCAGCAGGAGCTAGACCAAATGATTCCCTCGTTTGTGAAGCGGGCCAAAACAGAGCGGGGACAAGCCTATGTTCGCTACTTGGCTGACAATGGCGATCGCACGGCTGCCCTGACCCAAAAGCTGACGGCTGACCTGAAGACTGATGCTTCAGCAATGGTTCAGCTAGTCGAATATGACCCCAATGCCGAAACTAAAATTGTCGCCGCCATTCTCTATCCCCAAACCAATTTGGGATTTGACCAACTGAACGCCTACGCGGCTGAGCTATCAGCGGCGGCAAAACTGGAAATCATCAACACCTATATTGGCGATCGGGCGGTGCGATTTCATCGGCCGGGGCGAGCCTTTGAAGAAACCTACTACAGCTTTGATCTCCTGGCAGATTTGGGCGCCTATCGTGATTTGCATCGGCATCGCGTCTTGAGCCAAGAGCGGCAGCGATACACGGTGCAGCATGGCTACGCGGTGCCGCCAGAACTGGTTGCTGCCAATTTAGCCGCCCCTTATTGCCAAGCCTTAGATCGGGCGGCCGAAACGGCTGAGTTAATTGGTCAAGACTTGCCAGAAGCGGCCCAGTATGTGGTGCCGTTTGCCTATCGAGTCCGCTGGCGAATGAAGCTGAACCTGCGCGAAGCCTATCACTTTATTGAATTACGCAGTTCCCGGCAGGGGCATTCCGGCTATCGGGCGATCGCCCAAGCCATGTATCAGCAAATCCAGACGGTTCATCCAGCCCTAGTTGCCAAGATGCACTTTGTTGACCTGAATGACTATGCTTTGGAACGCTTAGCCTCTGAGCAACGCCTAGATGCCAAACTGCAACAGATGCAGCCACCGCTCTCTAGTTGATTCTGTAGGGATATCTGGGATATCTAGTAGACAGGCATGGGTTATGGCGCTTCACGCCTGCTCACTGCTGTGCAGGATGTCAAGCGAGAGGGTCTATGATTGAAGAGCCGACGCCAGATTTTAATTGTTCAAGCAAATTGGGCTGAACCTCTAGCACAGTATTTTTCGATTTTTTGCCTATGGCCAGCAAAGGATTGCATAGCAAAAAGAAAGATGCTGGTCGTCGTGCTGGTGCTATAACCTTACGTCAGAAGGTTTTGTGGATTATTGGTGCAATTACCATCTGTCTGTTTGTCTCCTTGTATACGATTGGTTCAACCGTCCTCGAAGCTGGATTTACGACGGTCGAGCAGAGAAGCGTCGCCACTGACGTTAAGCGAGTATTCACGGCTTTAAACGATTCTCTAGACAAATTAGACAGTACGGCCAAAGACTGGTCGGCCTGGGGTGCCACCTATGACTTTATTCAGAATGGTAATCCCGCCTATATTCACGAAAACCTAAGCACCGAGACTTTAATTTTATTAGAGTTTAACTTTGCATTATTTTTTAATCGCTCTGGTCAACTAGTGTATGGCAAAGGAGTAGATTTGGAGCGCCAGCAAGCGGTTCCCGTGACTAACCTCTTAGCCACCATTCGGTCAAACCCAAAATTGCTACAGCATCAGAATAATGACAGTGAGTATCGAGGCACAATGGAGTTTCCAACTGGCCCAGTGCTGTTGATCTCGCGCCCAATTCTGACAAATGAGCAGCAGGGGCCAATGCGAGGCACATTGATTGTGGGTCGGTATCTCGATGCCTCTAAAATCCGCAGGTTAACGCAAAAAACCGAAGTGCCGACGATCAGTATTTATCCGCGCAGCAGCAAACAATTGCCGCCAGATTTTAAAGCGATCAGTCCTAAATTGACGCTGCAAAATCCGATCGCCGTTCAACCGCTGAACCAAAATCTAATTGCCGGTTATGGATTGCTGCCCAACATTTATGGTCAGCCTGGATTGCTGATTCGGGTGGATATTCCGCGCTTGGTTTTTCAGCAGGCCCAGGTAAGTTTACAAACTTTCCTGGGCCTGCTGCTGATTGCCGGCATTCTGTTTACGCTCGTGACGCTGCTGCTGTTAGAAAAACTGGTGCTGACCCGCGTCTTTGAAATTACAGATGGGATCAAAACAATTCAGCTCAAACAAGACCTGAGCCAGCGCTTGCCCATTAAAGGCGAAGACGAACTCTCGCACTTGCCGATCGCCATCAACAAAATGCTGGCGGCGTTGGAACTGTCTCAGCAAGAACTGTGGCAAAGTCGGGCCCAGTACCAATGGCAAGCCAACCACGATACGTTAACTGAATTGCCTAACCGCCGCCAATTTGAACAACATCTCCAGACGCTACTCAGAAATATCGACGATCTAGGCGAAAAACACGTTGTTTGTGTTCTCGATCTGGATCGATTCAAGATTGTGAACGACACCTGTGGGCATGCGGCAGGGGATGAACTGTTGCGGCAAATTGGCCTATTGATTCAGAAGCAAGTCCGCAAAACGGATCTTTTGGCCCGGCTGGGGGGTGATGAATTTGGGATTTTATTTGGTCATTGCGCTTTGGAAGAAGCGCAAGCGATCGCTCAATCTTTGCAAAAAAGTTTACAGGCCTATCGGTTTGTTTGGCAGAGCAAAGTGTTTACGATTGGCGCCAGTATTGGTCTAACTCAAATTACGCAGGAGAGTGCTGAAATCACCAATGTAATGACGGCGGCTGATTTAGCCTGTTACGCTGCCAAAAACCAAGGCGGCGATCGGATTCACTTTTATGAAATTGGCAGCAGTGATGTGCAGCTGCAATTGAGTGAAATGAACTGGGCGCTCAAAATTCGCCAAGCGATTGAAGAGAACTGCTTCTGCCTCTACTACCAGCCGATTGTGGCTGTTGATCAATTCCTGAATCCAGACTCTAGAGTGTTGACATCACCGCCGCCGGTTGCGGACTTGGCTCTGGGCTTAGAGCATTCTTCCCTTGTTCCTGATCACGCTTCTCCTGCTGAGTTCTCCCGGCAATGCGAGATTCTGCTGCGGCTCAAAGATGAGGCTGGCAACATCGTTTCGCCTGCAGCTTTCATTCCGATCGCGGAACGCTACAATTTAATGCCCGCTATCGATCGATGGGTTGTGCGAACGCTGCTGGCTCAACTCCAACCCCTGGTTGCGGCTGGTTCAATCTTGCCCCTAGAAGATTACCAGTATGCGATTAATCTTTCTGGCGGCAGTATTAATGATCCTGATTTTGCGGATTTTCTGTTAGAGCAATTTCAGCATTTTCAGGTTCCCCCTTCATTAATTTGCTTTGAAATTACTGAAACTGTTGCTATTTCTAATCTCAAGCAAGCAATCAACTTTATTCAAACTTTAAAGCAGGTCGGCTGCAAGTTTGCCTTGGATGATTTCGGCAGTGGGATGTCTTCTTTTGCTTATTTACAAAGCTTGCCGGTTGATTTCTTGAAAATTGATGGCGCTTTTATCAAAAGCTTGAATCAGAATCAAATCAACTATGAGATTGTCAAATCAATTAATTCGATTGCCCACCTAATGAACATGATGACAATTGCCGAATTCGTCGAGAATCTGGAAACCTTAAACACCCTCAACTATCTTCAGGTAGATTATGCTCAAGGCTATGGGATTGCCAAGCCTGCTCCCTTTCAAGATTTTAGTTCAGGTGCTTAATTTATGTGGCTGGTTTTCGCCCTCCTAAGTCCAGTGTTTTGGGCGATCGTCCATGTCCTTGACTCTCACTGCGTTGAGCGGGTCTTTGATCGCCCCTGGATGGGAGTAATTACAAGTTCGATCGCCTCAACGATCGTGATTGCGATCGTGCCTTTTGTCTTCCCATTTGTGGATTGGACTTGGCCTGAAACAAAGACTATTTTGCTGGCCCTCTTAGCAGGGATTCTGATTCAGAGCAGTCAAATCTTTTATTTTCAGGCTTTAAACAACAGCGAAGCAGGAGTGGTTGCTGCCTACTGGAACTTGACTCCAGCTATGGTTCCGGTTGCTAGCTTTATTTTTTTTGGTAAGTTGTTGTTAACACAGCAATATCTTGGAATTTCTGTGCTTGTGATCACTTCGGTTTGCTTCTGCTTGGTTGGCACCAATATTCAAACAAATTGGCAAGCCTTTTGGCTAATGTTGATTGCTTCTTGCTTTCAAGTCAATGCGCTATTGCTAGAAGATCAAGTCTTTAAGCACTGTACATTTTTTATTGGATTTTTGTTGATTACCGTTGGGATTATTGTCAGTGGTATTTTGCCTTTGTTGTTGGCAAAGGTGCGACAAACTTTTCGGAAGAATATGGCACTATTACAGCCAGCAATCCCCATGCTGTTTGGGATTGAGATTGCAAACTTAATTGCCCTGTTTATGAGCCAACGTGCGATTGACTTAGGCGTCCCCTCTTTAGTGGCAGCCGTTGAAGCGACAGTGCCGGCTTATACGTTTGCCCTGTCAATCTTGCTACTGACTATCTTTAGCCCGTTTGGCGATCAAGATGCCTGGAATCATTTTCCTTTCAAGTTATTCCTGTCAGTTGTGATGGCTTTTGGGGTGCGGATGGTGACTTGAATGGGAATCGTTTATTTTGTAAAACCCTTACAAACTAAGGGTTTTACAAAATAAACCGGATTAATATCAGCCCAAATCAAACTTTTTTTAGTGCTGCTGCATCCATTCGGCGCTCTAGCGGGTAGTACCTATAGAACTGGAACAACAATTCAACTTCAAACAAGTTGACTGCTAGTTATGACAGCAGGCAACCGGATGCTGGTCTGCTCCAGGTTTGCTGACAAAATTCGCAATTCTTAGCGGGTTCTTAAAACCCCTAAGGCATTAAAAGCTGGGCGGACAATCCGCCTGTCACCCGCTGGGTTTAAGCAGAGGGTGATGCCGATCGGGCTGAAATCAACCGGAAGACAAATTAAATTTTTAGGAGTTACAGCTATGGCGACGATCTTTGGTTCCTCCCAAGCAGAGACACTGCGGGGCACTTCCAGCAGAGACTTGATTTTTGGGCTGGGCGGAAATGATGTTCTAAATGGAAACAGCGATCGCGATTTACTCAGTGGAGGTAGCGGTAACGACACGCTGTCGGGTGGACTGGGTAGCGATGTTCTGAAGGGTGACGATGGTGATGACATTCTGCTGGCTAACGGTGACAGTCAATTGCTGGGGCTAGCAGATCAAAATCGGCTGGTTGCCTTTGACCCCAGCCACCCTAAACAGACAACAAAGATCCAAGTCACGGGCGTAGATGGCAACTTGATCGGGATTGATTTTCGCCCTGCCAACGGATTGCTCTACGGCATCACTGATACCAACAAGATTTACACGATTGATATTAAAACCGGAATTGCCACTCTAGTCAGCCCGCTTTCACCGATTGGCTTCAACGCCGGACAGCAGTCTGGCGTAGACTTTAACCCGGTGCCCGATCGCCTGCGACTAGTCGGCAGCAACGATCAAAACCTGCGGGTGAATGTCGATACGGGAGCGATCGCCGACTTTGACCTCACCACACCTGCCTTTGAACCAGACAAAAATGTGTCGTACCCAATGGGCGATCGCAATTTTGGTCAAGACCCGAATGTTACCGCTGTTGCCTACACTAACGCTTTTGCTGGCGCTCCCTCCACCAGCCGCACAACTCAACTGTTTGGGATTGACTCTAAACTAGATACCCTAGTCCTGCAAAATCCGCCGAATGATGGCAAATTGACGACGATCGGCTCGTTGGGTGTTGACTTTGGCACCAAGGGCGGCTTTGACATTTTTTCCCCAGTAAATGGGGTAAATTTTGCCTACGCTGCCTCTGGTTCCACCCTGTATAGCATTGACGTCTCGACCGGAGCAGCCAAGTCTTTGGGGCAGATTGGCAATGGCGAATTTAAACTGCTGGGTTTGGCCGCCACCACTGTGTCGGGAGCGGAAGGCAATGACATCCTCCAGGGTGGCAATGGCAACGACTTGCTTGTGGGTGGACTAGGCGACGACTTGCTGTCGGGCGGCAATGGCAATGACACTCTGCGGGGCAATGATGGCCAAGATACCCTCAAGGGCGACGACGGCCAAGATGTCCTGAACGGGGGCAACGGCAATGACTTCCTGCGCGGCGGCAATGGCAATGACCGGATGATCGGTGGTCTGGGCAATGACAATCTCGACGGTGGGAATCTTCATGACAGCCTGCGGGGCGGCGCTGACATCGACTCCCTGAGCGGCAGCAGCGGCAACGACAGCCTAGATGGAGGTAGCAGCAATGACTTCCTATGGGGTGGCAGCGGCAACGACCTCTTGATTGGTGGTCTGGGCAGCGACAAGCTGAACGGCGGCGATGGCAATGACTTGCTGCTGGGTGGTAGCAGCACGACGCTGTTTGGTCTGACGGATCGAAATGCCCTGATTGCGTTTGACCCTGATCAAATCGACCAGGCGCAGACAATCCAGGTAACAGGCGTTGACGGCAACCTACTGGGGATTGATTTCCGCCCGGCCAATGGGCTGCTCTACGGTATCACCGATACCAATAAAATCTACACGATTAATGCCAGCACTGGCGTCGCCAGCTTGGTCAGCGCCCTTTCTCCGATTAACTTTAATGCTGGGCAGCAGTCTGGCGTAGACTTTAACCCCGTACCCGATCGCCTGCGCCTAGTCGGCAGCAACGATCAAAACCTGCGGGTAAACGTGGATACTGGCGCGATCGGCGATTTTGACCTAACGACGCCTGCCATTGAGCCAGACAAAAATGTGTCGTACTCAATGGGCGATCGCAATTTCGGTCAAGACCCCAATATCACTGCTGTTGCTTACACTAACGCCTTCTTTGGCCCGCCTTCTCCCACCGGAGTCATCCCACCCACGCGCACAACTCAACTGTTTGGAATTGATGCCAATTTGGATGTTCTGGTGCTGCAAAATCCGCCCAATGACGGCAAATTGACCACCATTGGTGCCTTGGGCGTTAACTTTGGAGCCAGCAGTGGCTTTGATATCTTCTCTCCAATCAATGGCGTAAATTTTGCCTATGCTACCTCTGGCTCCACTCTGTACAGCATTGACCTCTCCACCGGAGCAGCCACGTCTTTGGGCGAAATCGGCAAGGGCGGATTCAACCTGATTGGTCTGGCAGCTCCGACTGCACCTAGCGCCGATAGCGGTAACACGCTGCGCGGCGGCGATGGCAACGATACCTTGACTGGCGGCAGTGGTGATGACCTCTTAATTGGCGGTGGCGGCAATGATCTGCTGATTGCTGGCGGCGGTCTCGACAAGATTGTTGGCTTTGCCAGTGGACTCGACAAGATTGTGCTGAACAAAGCGATATTCTCGTCTTTGACCAGTGCCGTCGGTCAGGGGTTTAGCACGGCTGGAGAGTTTGCGATCGTCGAGAACGACTTGCAAGCAGCAACCAGCTCTGCCCAAATTGTGTTCAATCGAGGCAGCGGCAGCTTGTTCTATAACCAGAATAGTAGCCAAGCTGGCTTGGGCACAGGTTCCCAGTTTGCCACCGTTGATACACCCTCTCTGCAAGCCACTGACTTCCAAATTGCCTAGTTGCTATAACTAACCCGCTTAGAACCGGGGGCTGGTATTGATTGGAGGTTGCATTCTACGCAGCCTCCAATCGATATGTTGGATAGCTTTCCAACAACCGCGATCGCCTCCTTAACTTATTTCTGCACAAGATGCATTAAAAAGGCTTCAATTTCAGCGCCCCTCGTTTTCTTGGAATAGCGCTTGTGATGAAACAGAATAAAGCGATAAGCCCAGTCCAAATAGGTCTGCTCTGTACGGTATGAATAATGCTTGATACCAATTCTTGTCAGCACTGCACTGAATTAGATACCTGTAATGCTTGTCTTACAAAGATTTATATGATTCACGCTCATCAAGTTTTGGTATTAGTAGGTGTTTTATTGTTCATCTAACCAGTAATTCTCAAACCACCGCCACCACCTGTAACGTAAGCTGCAAACCCTTGTTGGGCGCGGCGTGGGGCAACATGGCACGTGGCAACTTAATACGCCTTTGCAAAGACAATCCTCTCTTTGGCAGGCTGACCACAGCGAATACAACAGCCTTCTTCACCTATCTGCTCTAATGGAATGCAGCGCGTAGTCGCTTTGGTTTCCTCCTTGATCTGCGCTTCGCACTCGCGTTTGCCGCACCAGTATGAGAGCGCGAACCCTTTTTCAACTACAGTTTTGAATTGAGCGTAGTCTTGAGCATCATGCGTGTTCGCGTTACGGAAAGCTAGAGCGCGTTGGTACAACGATTCTTGAACGCTGCTAAGGGTCTCATTAACAGCGTCTATTAAACTATTCTGCTTCACAAAGGATTTGCCCTCTTTGCCGGGCTTGTCACGTCTTGCCAATGCAACCGTGCCGTTCGCAACATCTTTCGGTCCGATTTCAACTCGCAACGGCACGCCGCGCATCTCCCAATCATTGAACTTGAAGCCGGGCGTTACCCCGTCGCGCTCGTCAATCTTTACGCGAATGTCTGCTGCGACAAATTCTGCGCGCACACGTCGCGCCGTCTCCATGACGGTTGCCTTTTCCTCATCGCTCTTGAAAATCGGCACGATTACAACTTGAATTGGCGCAAGTCTGGGCGGCAGAACCAAGCCTTTATCGTCGCCGTGTACCATGATGATTGCGCCAATGAAGCGCGTGGAAAGTCCCCAAGATGTTGTCCAGCAATATCGCAACTCGCCCGTTTTGTCCAAGTAGCGAATGTCGAAGGCTTTCGCAAAGTTCTGCCCTAAGTTATGCGAAGTTCCGGCTTGTAGAGCTTTACCATCACCCATCATCGCTTCTATTGAATACGTTTCGTTGGCTCCAGCAAACCGCTCCGACTCGGATTTGCGCCCGGGAATAACCGGAATGGCCGCTTCATTCACGGCGAAATCCGTATAGATGTCCAGCATTTGGCGAGTTTCAATTTCAGCTTCTTCATAAGTAGCATGTGCCGTGTGCCCTTCTTGCCAGAAGAACTCTAGCGTTCGCAAGAACAGCTTAGTGCGAAGTTCCCAGCGCACGACGCTATTCCACTGATTGATCAGGACAGGCAAATCTCGGTACGACTTTATCCACTTAGCATAAGCATGACCGATGATGGTTTCTGAAGTTGGGCGCACTACTAACGGCTCTTCAAGAGATTTGCCACCGCCGACTGTGACAACCGCCAACTCCGGCGAGAAACCTTCGACGTGCGACTGTTCCTTTTCGAGAAAACTTTGCGGAATCAGCAACGGGAAAGCAGCATTCACATGCCCGGTGGCTTTGAATCGGCGATCAAGTGCCTGCTGGATGTTCTCCCATAAAGCCCAACCATATGGGCGCACAATCATGCAGCCGCGCACAGGCGCGTAATCGGCTAACTCTGCACGCAAAACAAGTTGGTTGTACCATTCGGAAAAATCTTCAGAGCGGGAAGGCAGTTTATATTCGGACATCCGTTACTCTTTATGGCTAAAATTTTCAGTTAGAACCTGCCTCCATAATGTACACAACTTATCTACTGATGGTCGAGCTATAAAGTTTGCCTTCGGGTATTTGACATTTCTTAACAAGAGGTAAGCGCCCAACGGCGTGGGCTTCAGCGGTGGGGAAAGTCTTGGAGCCATAACCAGAGTGTTGCGGCCATCCGCTGCAAGCCCTTGTTGGGCTGCTGGAGACACTACATCATCTCCTTTTGCATTTTAATATGCGGCACATCAGTCATTGATGACGCAAATACTTCGCCAACTGACTCAAAATCAAACTTTTGATAGAATTTTACCTTAGTAACCCTAGTAGAGCGAGTAATTAATTATGCAACATAATGTCTGCCCAGTTTTTGGTCTGCATCTTGACGAGTAAAGCTCCAGTCAATCAGGTTCTTTTGTCGATTTCTGCGTCTGTTCCAAGCCTTGAC